>OIDF01000022.1_pt1 | contig 167500 bp, 119 predicted proteins | sample 1581411 | NCBI WGS metagenome assembly OIDF01 (sample SAMEA3882515, study PRJEB24775) | human gut metagenome | biome: human-associated habitat; feature: intestine environment; material: feces | place: Netherlands | collected 2009/2010
CTCCAGCTCACGGACGCGCCCTTCGGATCGGTCGTGGCTGTCAACTGCTTCGTGGCCACGCCCTCGGACAGGTCCACGCTGTAATCCGACTGATCAATCTTCACGGACTTGGTTTCGACCGGAGGCTCTTCGCCGCCGATGTTGGCCATCTTCACGCTGAACATGTCGTCATCGGACTTCTCGAAGGAGTTATTCACCTGAGAACCGGTGTCCGGCAGGTCAGCATTGTCGTTCATTGCCAGATCGTACGGCAGGGAATCCATGGCGGACAGACCGAAGGTGGCTGCCAGTTCGATGCCGATGCCGCTCGAGGCAATGCGGTCAGCGGTGGTGCCGATCTCTTCCAGCGGGATGGCGATCTCGTAGTGATCATCCATCTGAGCGGAATTGTGGCCCTTCTCGTTGAAGTTGACCCACTTGGCCTTGTTCTGGTTCTCGGCCTTCATATCGCCGATGAAACGACCGTTGTTTTCACCCCAGCCACCGTCGATGCCGATGACATCCTTGCTTAGAATGCCATTGCCATAGCCGAACTTGATGTTCGACTTCTTGGTGTTGGTGGCGGCGTTAGCAGCCGGACCATACGCAGCCTTGGAGTTCAGACCAGTCTCGTCGCCCTTGTAGATCCACGGACCGTTGGAGCCGTTGGTGGAGATGGTCACCACATTGTTGAGCTTCTGCTCGCCGCCCCAAGTGATGTTGGATGCCCACAGGGAACCGCCGGTCTGCAGACCGCCGTTGTTGCCGATGCGGGTGCTGTCATCTTTGGTGTCGATGGCGATGTGGAACGGCAGGTTCTGGGTCTGCCACAGGTGGCCTTGGCTCAGGGGGTAGTCGTCGCCAGTGTCGACGACATCCTGCACGTTAGTCATTTCCCACATGAGGTACAGGTTGTCGTCATCGTAGGCGCCATACAACGCATACAGATCGATCGGAACCTCATACATGGAATTCGGGCGGTACACGCGCGGGTCGTCGTTGGCGGCGCCCTGCGCGATCAGCATGGAGCTGTCCCAGTCAGCGATGCTCGCATCCTTCCCGGCGTTGAAGTTGATGGTCTTCTTGACGCCCATGCCCACCTTGTTGGTACTGTACTGCGCGGCAAGGTTCTGCTTCGGGACCTCCACCTTCTTCACGGTCACGGAAGCGCTCAGCGCCTGACCCTTCTTAACCTTCTTGCCATCCTTGGCGGCGGTGCCGGTCACCTTGACGGTAGCGGTCTCGCCGATGGAAAGAGTTTTACCAACGGAAATGACCTTTCCGTCAGTGAAGGAGCCGCTCTCGCCCTCGGTGGTGGTGTACTTCAGATTGTCGGCATCCTGCGCGCGCAACGTGACCTTGACATTGTCGGAAGAGAATTCCTTGGAAGCCGCTTCCACGGACACGTTCGGATCGGATTCGCCCTTCACGTAGAAGACGCTGACCGCGCCGCCCTTGGCGGTACCGGAAACGATCTTATGGTTGGAGACCACAAGCTGGCCGCCATTGACCTCATCCGGGTAGGTGCCATCGTCAAGTGTGGTTTCCATGCCGGAAAGGCTCTTGTCGCCACCCATGTTGGCAATGACCACACCATCGTTCTGAATGCCATCAGACGTGGAGCGCTCAATCATCAGGCAGGACTTGTCGCCGCAGTTCTGCAGGTTCTCGCCCTTGCCATCCATGGCGTTACGGAAGTGGTTGACTGCCGCGACGGACTTGTTCTTCCACATGTCGTCACCGGCGTCACCCAGCTGGGACTGCTCGGCGAACTGCGGGTTGGTGCCGCCAGAGCCCTTCGGACGGTTGAAGTACAGCGGAGCGCCGGCCCTACGGGAACCAACGACCGCCCAGCCCATCATGATCTGATAGTCGGTGAGGCCGGTGGATTCCTTGTCGCCGTTGGCGTAGTTATCGTGGGACTCAACCCAGGTGACCAGCTGGTCTTCGCTTGCGCCGCCGGTATCGATGTTCTTCACCATCTTGACGTCAAGGTTGTTCGAGCCGACAGCGGCGCGAATGGTCTTGCCGTAGTTGGAAGCGGTGTTGCCGCCGCCATCGGAGGAATTGTCGCGGAACATGTTGGCGTATGCCTTGTAGTCAAGGCCGGAATCGCCCTGCAGCACCTCGCCGTACTGGAACTGGGAGCCGTTCTTCAGAATGGTGTTCCAGTAGTTCGACTGCTTATTGTCGAAGACTTCGGTCGGCAGCTCGACGTGCTTTGCCGCATCGTAGCGGAAGCCGTCAACGCCGTCCGCCACAGCGGTCTTCAGGAACTTCTGCATACGATCGGCAACAGCCTGGTTCTGCGTATTCAGATCCCACAGGCCAAGCAGGTGGCACTGCGTCACCTTGTAACGGTTGGAATAATCGTTGATTTCACCGTTGGGGCCGTCGCAGCCGGTACGCTTGTGGAAGTACTCCTTGTTCTGCCAATCGGGGTCGATGGCGTTCCAATCGGAGGTGAAGTGGTTGGCGACCACATCCACGATCACACGCACACCATACTTATGGGCGGTGGCGGTCATTTCCTTCAGGTCAGCCTCGGTGCCGACCACGAAGTTGCCGATGGAGGTGTTCGCCGGCTGGTACACGTAGTACCAGTTCTCGGTGAACTTCTTGCCGTTGGCGGCGACTTCCTTGATCTTGCTCATAGGCTCGGTCTGCACGGAAGTGTAGCCCGCCGCGGCGATCTCAGGCATGTGCTGCGTGATGGTCTTGAACGACCACATCCATGCGTGCAGGATGGCGCCGTTCTTCATGTGCTTGGTCAGACCGTACTGGTTACGGGCCGCTTCGAAAGAAGAATTTCCGATGGTGTCCTGGTAGCTGTCACGATCGGCGGCAAGTGCGGTGGATGCCACACCCATACCGCCGAACAGCGTGGCGACCGCCACTGTTCCCGCTGCGACCTTCTTCCAGGTCTTGACGGCGCGTGCTTTACGGGCCGCGCGTCTGCGCTCCGCACGAGTCATCAGCTCAGGCTGATTCTCATGAGGAGGCTCTTTTCTGGTGAGTGCGTTCGCCATACCCGCGAACGTATGAGTGCTAAGTCGCACCTTACCCTCCCTGCTTCCTTGCATCTAACTTTGACAACGTTTGCCACTAGCAGACGTTGCGTCAAAAATACCACATTTTTCCTTTGAAAAATGAGTGATTTTTATTGAAAAATGGCGGTTAAAACGCAATTGTTTTCTGCTCTGTTGCAAACGCTGTCAGCAACAGATACACTCATACCAGCACCCCGTAGCACCCACTATCGTTGCAAATTCACATATGCAAACGTTTCAGAAAATTTTCCAACCAATACCACCTTGCGACGCAAAGCACCCTCGCCCCATCCCACGCCACCGACAGCCCACCCCCAACAATCCTGAAATTAATCTTTCAAGAGATGCTCAAAAAGGGCTTCTTTACCTCTTATGGCATGCAACATGCCAATCAAATCAAAATATCAATAATAAAAAATGGGTGAATATCACAAACACGCTCGGACTCAAAAAAATAGAGTAGGGCCAAGCTATGGTGAATCAATCCATGGACCTAAAAGAATTATCAGGCAACGATTTGGGAGCGGATGGGGGCGGGGGTTACCGTACGGTGCTTGCGCATGCTTTTCAGGATTTTACGGATCGCACCGTTCGTCTGTTCGGCGGCGACGCAGAACATGCTGAATTCGCGGCCATGCGGGTCGGCGATGTCCTTCGGCTGGGGAATCATCGGACGAATCATCGAGGACTTCTTGATTACCGACTGAAGACGTTCCTGGATGGTCAGTCCGGCAATCATATTGTTGCGAGCGCAGTAATCGCACATATTCGCGAAATCGTCAAGCAGGAACGTGTATCGTACGGCGGCTGGCGCCAACGTGACGATTTCCTTGCGCTGCTGCTTTTCGAAGCAGAGGATCAGGTCGGCTTCGTCGGCCATCTGTCGGGTCAGTCGTCGGGAACGGAAGCCGCTCGACTCAATGCCGACGCTTTGCATAAGGCGGCCGCTCGACGGATCGATCGGATGCATCGGCAAACCACGCGTGCCGGCGCTTGACACCTGCACGGTGGTGCCGTTCAGATAGTGGGTCATCAGAAGCTCGCCCATAGGGGAACGGCAAATGTTGCCCGTGCAGACGAACATGATGTGCATGCCTAAACCCCTTAACCGTTCTTCCAACGTTTCGTGTTGCGGTTTTGCGAAATCCACCATGGCTTCCGCAACCCGCCAAACGGAAATTTTAGCGCGAGGCGTTCCCCGCATGCGGCAAATCGTCCAATACGCGCAGAATCATTGCAGAAATTCGGCGCGGGCGGTGGCGGTCAGCGAATAGCGGATCGGGCGGGAGCCGTGGAACTCGAGCAGGTTCCTGTTCACCAGTTCCGCGAGCGCGGTGTTGGTCTTCCGCTCCCCCACGCCAAGCCATTCGCGCATTAGGCGGCGCGATATGGGTTTCGGAGCATCGTCGAAAAGCTCCTCCTGCAGCAGGAAGTACAGCATGTTCCGCTGCAGTTCCGTAATGCCCTGCGTTCGCGCATAATGTTCAAGCCTCTTCCGCGCGGTGTCAAGCAGGGTTTTCTTCTCGCCGAGCACAGAGATGATGTTCTTCTGGGCGGTGGCGATAAAACGGATCATCCGATATGAGAACAGCGAGACGTCAGAACAGTTCAGCGGATGCTGCGCATCATCAAACGCCTTGTAATACCGGCCTTTTGCGTCGGCGATAACCGGACTCAGGCTGATCGCCGTCGGTATGGACAGGTGCTTGCTCAGCTGCAGAGCAAGCAGGAACCGGCCCGTCCTGCCATTGCCGTCATAGAACGGGTGAATGCATTCGAAGGCGTAATGGCACATCACAGCCCGCAGCAGCGGAGGAATCGCCTCATCCGAAAGCAACGCCAGCCATTTGGTCAATTGCACTTGGATTTCCGATTCCGGCCATGCGCCTTGATGAATCTCCCGGTCAAAGCCGTCACACACAGAGACTTGCTTGGCTCTGAATACCATTCCGTCAGGCTTGTCTTCCTCCCGTAGTTCCCCAGCCATCACCTGATCGTAAATATTACGTATGTCATGCAACGTTTTCGGTAGTTCCAACGTTGCGGAATTTTCGCCGGAGAGTCCGAGAAAGAGTTTGGCAAGCTCACTCAACCGCTTGTGCGGCCCGTCCGCGACCGCCGCATCCAACGCGTCTGAGATTTCCTTGCGCGTGGTGTGCACGGCTTCTATGGAGTTCGTGCTCTGCATTTCCGCGCCGATGAGTTCCATCAGATACGCCCTGCGGGCAATCGGCGGCAATGCGGCCCACAGCGATTCGACCTGCACTTCCATGCCACGGACCGAATCCATGACGTTCAACAGTTCCCTGAACGCCACGGCGAACATCTCATGACCTTCGAATTCAATACCTGACCGGTATGTTGAATAGCCGTTGAGTCTTTTTTGGTATTCCTCCTCAGCCGCATCCTTCGGCTTGGCCGTGGATGATGACATTGCCAATGTCTGCCGTATGCTTTTGTACTCCATAACCATCATCCTTATAACCGTCATTTGTGCAGAATATGCAGGTTCGGGGTGAATATAGACTATTCCTATACCTACATAATGTCAAAAATGTCGATATAGCAGCAGGCGTGTTTGCGGCTATTGGTACGTTGAGGGGCATATGTGGGGATACGTGCGGATATGTTTGCTATGCGCAGATATGTTCAAGCGCAGATTAGGTGCGGGTCAGGCGACTTCGAGCGTGGCGAGGAGAGCGCGGTGGTCGGAGCCGGCGATGTACTTGGTTTCCAGATCGCCCACGTTCACGCCCTTGTCGTGCACGATATGGTCGATTTCGGCGATCGGCATCATGGCCGGGTACGTCATGTGCAGGCCTTCGCCCGCCTGCTGGCCGGAATCCAGGAAGCGGCTGCCGAGCAGGTATCGGAAGCTGGCGTGGTCCCATGTGGAGTTGAAATCGCCCATCAGCACGTACAGATTGTCGTAATGCTGCAGTTGGGCGAGCGAGTCGAGACTACGGTTCCACAGACCTTGGTTGCGGGGGCGCGGCGAGAACGGGTGGACGGAGCCGAAGCGCACCTTGCTGCCGCCGAAATCGATCGTCGCGGCGGAAACGCTGCTTGATTCCACGGGAATGAGGTTCTGTTTGGCGTTTTCCATCGGCGCGGCGCTGTACAGCACGTTCACACCGCCGTTGTCATGCCACGTTTGCTGCGCGGCCACGGAATACGGCAGATAATTGGCGATTCCGGCGCCGTTGAGCCGGTTGAGCAAGTCCCATGACACTTCCTGCAGCGCGAGCACTTCCACATGCTCGTTTTTGACGATTTCGACGATCCGATTGGCGTCGGCATGCCCTTCCTTGGTGTTGAAGGTCATGATGCGGGCGTACCGGTCGGACGTGTTGGGCAAGCCGTCGGACGAGACCTGCGTGACTGCGGTGCTGGCCGCGTCGGAAATCGTTTGCTGCGGCCTGATATAACCCCAATGCCAGCCGATTTGCACAACCACGCACACCACGCTGACGGTGGCGAGTAGGACGCGTCCGCCTATTGCACGGACGGCTATCGCGGTGATCGCAATAATCAAAGACAGCATGCCCAGCCACGGCATCAGCGCGACGATAAGCGGCACGTACCGTTTGCCGTCAAGATTGTTGGGCAGCATGCGCAGCAGCATGGCCAGCAGGATGACGGCGGTGGCCAGCCAGAGCACCGCGGTCAGAAGGTGTGTTGCTGCGGTACGGCGGGTCATGCCATGTTGAGCACGGTCGAGGGGGCGGCTGGCGCATGCTTTGTCGAGCTGCGCGCCCAGATCCTCGATTTCGCTTTCGCTTGTGCGTTCGCGTTCGGCATCGTTATTGCCGCCGTTCTCACGCTCGCTTTCGCAGGTTTGCCGCATGGTTGCCTTTCATTACGTTCCCGTTCACCATACGTAACACGGCACGGGTGCGCCACCTCCTTCCCGCGAGGTTCACAGTGCTTTTACGTGCACCCGTACCGCATGCCACTATGCGGACATTTCTCTCTCTCATTTCCTGCTGCGGGGAATGGCGGCACTTGAGCAAACCACGCTCATGACATGCCTACGGAACGGCGAAAATGCGGTAAGAGCGGACAGGTCAGGCTAGGCGGCGTGGGGGTGGACGCGATTGAGGGCGCGCTGGACGGTGTCGCGGGTGGAGCCGGCGCCGTTGCCGCGGACGCCGAAGAAGACCATGACCACCATGATGAAGCAGATGGTGGCGCTCACGCGCAGCGCCCACTGGATGCCGAACACGTTCGCCACGGCATACATGTTCTTCGCGCCGCCGATCGCAGCCCAGCGCAGGGCGGTAAACGTTTCCATCAGAATCACCAGCACGGGAGCGCCGATGGCACCGGCGATCTGGCGAACCGTGTTCGTAACGGCCGAGCCGGCGCTCACCTCCTCGGGCTCCAGGCAGTTCAGCGACCACGTGGTAATCGGCATGAGCACGAATCCCATGCCGATTTGGCGCACGAACTGCCAAATCGACACCCACCAAATCCATGAGGTCATGGAAATCAGGCTCATCATGATGGTGCCGAACAGCAGGGTGATCGAGCCGATCAGCGCCACCGGACGCGCGCCGAAACGGTCGAGCGCCTTGCCTCCGAAGAACTGCGCGATGCACTGGCCGAACGCGCCGGGCAACATCACCAGGCCGCTGATCGTGGCGGAATAGCCTCGGCAATCCTGAATGTAGAGCGGCATGATCACCATGATCGAACTGAACGCGAAGAACGACAGCGCGGCGGTGACGGTGCCGACGGTGAAGCTCTTGTTTTTCAGCACGCTCAGGTTGAGCAGCGGAGGTTGCTTGGACGGGTCGGCCGACTGCCGGCGAGCGCCGTGGATCTGCCGCAGCACGAACCAGACGATGCCGACCACACCGATAAGCATGGCGAGCCACACCATCGGATGCGTGAACGGATACGATTCGATGTTCGTGAAGCCGAACATGAGTCCGCCGAAGCCGAAAATCGACAGGCCGACGGAGAAGAAGTCGGCTTTGGCGGACGCGTCGCGCGTGCCGAAATTACGCAAGCCGAAAATCGCCAAAAACAGTGAAATCACGCCGATAACCGTCAGCGTGAGGAAAATCGATCGCCAGCCGTTCAAATCGGTTTGCACACCACCCAACGTGGGGCCGATCGCGGGCGCGACGCTCATGGCCATGCCGACGGTGCCCATCGCCATGCCACGGCGGGACAGAGGATAAATGGAGAATACCGTGATTTGCAGGACCGGCCACATCACGCCGGTGCCGACGGCTTCCAGCAGACGGCCGATCAAAACCAGCACGAACGATGAGCCGAGCCAGGCGAACACCGAACCGAGCGTGAACACCGCCATCGACGCGATCACGATCTGACGGGTGGAGAATCGGCGGGTCAGGTAGGCGGTGAGCGGCACCATAACGCCCATGACGAGCTGGAAAATCGACGTCAGCCATTGGCCGGTCGTGACGGAAATGCCGAAATCGGACACGATGGTGGGCAGTGCGGCGCTCAACTGCAGCTGCGTGAAGTTGCCGACGAACGTGATAAAGGTGAGAATGGCGATCGATACGAACGCGACATGCGTCAAATGGTCGTTTTTATACGATTCCTCGCCGGTAAGCGGCTGGGACAGGCCGTGGGTGCGGCCCTGTTTCGCGTTTATTTTCTTTTCCGGCTTCACTTCCGACCTCTTCTCCGGTTTCGACGGCAACCGACCGCCCTCCATCACTCATCCGCGCATACTCGCAGCGTATTGCGCAACTCCTGCAAAAACAGACTCAAAAAGTCTAGTACTGCGGGTGGTCGAACGCGAGATGAAACTATTCGAACACGTTCAATTCCAATTCAACCGAGAAAAATTGGCAAAACTTCGTATTTGTTCATCATGGGGTGGTATACATATGCGTTGGCAGTAACGGCACGATACAGGAAAGGAATACGCCGCGCAGGGGGTTAGGAAGTATGACCGTAGTCACGTTATTCAACATAGCGATGGAGCTATGGGGCGTTCTCATCTGCATCGTTTGCGCAGGTGGCGTCTACGTGGGCGCGATACGTAGGACGCGGCGTACCTATACGAAAGTTTCCATGCAGCTTCTATGCGCGCTGATGCTGCTGGCCGACGTGTCCGCCTGGTATCACAACGGCGGCCGCGACAAGCTTGACTTCTACATGACGCGCATCGGCAATCTTGGTGAATACCTGATCAATTTCATCTTCATCGCACTGTTCGCCAACTATATCTGGCAAACCGTCAGCGGCGACGACATGCTTGAAAACGTCAGCCCGCACGAGTGGAGGGCCAGAACGAGCGGCGGAGCCAAGCGTAATCGTAAGAACCAACGTTCGGCCAACGCCCAATCCAAGCCGAAAAAGCCGCGTTCGAAGAAGCTTGACGTCATCTACGCAGCGTCCGCGCTCGGCATCGTACTGACGATTGCCACGCAGTTCAACCATATGGTCTACTACATCGACAGCCAGAACTACTACCGCCGCGGACCACTGTTCGCTATCCCGCAGATACTGGGTCTGGTAGAGCTCGCGCTGATTGTGATGCTGATCATCGAAAACCGCAAAAACCTCAGCCGACCGCTGTTCGTCACGTCGCTGTCGTTCTTCGTGCTGCCGATTGTGACAACCATCGTTCAGATTCTCCATTACGGACTGGCGTTGCAGGCCATCGCGATCACGATTTCAATCCAGTTCACGTTCGTGGTCGACACCATCGAAATGAACAAGAAAATCCGTTCGCAGGATGACGCCTATCAGAAGGCCAGCTACGAGGCGCAGCACGATGGTCTGACCGATTTGTGGAGCAAGAGCGCCGGCCGCGAGCAGATTGAGAATTATTTCGCGCACATGCAGGAAGGCGACCAAGCCGTTCTGATTTTCGTTGACATCGACGATTTCAAGCAGATCAACGATACGTACGGCCATAAAGTGGGCGATTTCTGGATTCGTGAAGTGGCGCAGACGTTGAAGCGGCTGTACCGGCATGATGACATCATCGTCCGTTTCGGTGGCGATGAGTATGTGGCGCTGATAAAGAACACCGCGAACGAGCGCGTGATCGAAAGCACGCTGGACCTGTTCCGCCGCCAGTTGGCGCAGGCGTCCGCGCAATACGGGCAGGACGTGCATTGCAGTATCGGCGCATGCCGCGTGCTGTCCGGCAAGAACGTCGATCTGAACCTCTGCTTGGGATTCGCCGACCATGCGTTGTACCAGTCCAAGCGCGAGGGGAAGGGCATGTACACCGTGGTCGATTATGACAGCGGGAAAGTGCAGGCGGCGTAGGCAGTCTGCGGGATTGCTCCGCGAAAGCCTGCGGAAATCGGCGTAAAAATCACGGAAAATCAGGCTTTGCCGAGCATTGTCAGCACAATCAGCACCACGTTCAGAGCGACGATCAGCGCGGCGACCGCGATATTGACGATGTGCTTGACCGGACCGTCCACGTGCTCCCCCATCAGCGTGCGGTCGTGCGTGTAACGCATCAGCGGAATAATCGCAAATGGAATGCCGACCGACAACACGACCTGGCCGACGATCAGCGCTTCCGTCGGATTGTTGGCGAACCATAGCACCACCAGCGCGGGTACCAGCGTCACCACTCGGCACGCCCACATCGGCGCTTTGATACGCAGCAGGCCGTGCATGATTTCGCTGCCGGCGTAAGTGCCGACCGACGTGGAGCTCAGGCTCGACGCAAGCAGACCAATCGAGAAAATCGTGCCGATCACCGGGCCGAGCACATGCTGGATGGCCCGCTGCGCGCCTTCGATGGTGTCGGTGCCGGTCATGCCGTACAGCGAGTTCGCGGCGAGGATGAGCAGCGCGAGGTTCACCGAGCCGGCAAGTATCAGCGCCCAGGCAACGTCGATTTTGCTGCCGTGAAGCAGCTTCTTCACGCTCGGCTTCGCTTCGCCGGGGGCGTAATGGTCGTTGACGAGCGTGGAATGCAGGTAGATGGCGTGCGGCATGACCGTGGCGCCCAGCATGGACGTGGCCATAAGCACGGTATCAGTGCCTTTGAAGCGTGGAATCAAGCCGGCGACGACTTCTTTCGGATTTGGCGGGGCGATGAACAGACCGGCGATGAAACCGAACGTGATCACCAGCAGCAGGCCGATGATCAGTTTTTCGAAAATGCGATGCGTGACGCCTTTTTCGAAAATCAGCAGCACCGTCGACACCGCGCCGATGATGCAGCCGCCGACGAACAGCGGCAGGCCGAACAGCAGTTTCAGCGCGATCGCGCCGCCGATCACTTCCGCCAGATCGGTGGCGATGGCGATTACCTCAGCCTGCATGAAGAACATGAAACGGCCCGCGTCGCCAAGCCGTTCGCCCAAGATTTCCGGCAAGCTTTTGCCGGTGACGATGCCGAGTTTCGCGGACTGGTATTGGATGAGCACGCTCATGCAGTTAGCCAACACCAGCACCCACACCAGCAGGTAGCCGTAGCGCGCGCCCGACGTGATGTTCGCCGCCACGTTGCCCGGATCCACGTACGCGACCGCCGCCACGAACGCGGGGCCGAGGATGCCGGCGAGCGCGTGGCCGTGGTGGTGGGACGGTTGGGAGTGGTGGTGCGTGGGTTGCTGGGCTCCTGCAGGCCGTGCGTCCGTGCTCTCCGCGGGCCGCACGTCCGCGCTCTCCGTACTCATAGTGCCGTCTTCTTCGTTCTCTGTATCCGACTTCATATCCAAATCGTTCTTCATATCCGGGCAACGTTATAGCGCGTCCGCCCGCACGGAATTGTTACGTCTGTTACGGGAGGTTGAATAATCGTTGGATATGCGTCTGGTGCGGGGTAAGCGCAGGGCTCCAGTGCGGGTTGTTGGTGCAGGTTGTTGACGCAGACTGCCGATGCAGGTTGCCGATGTTGCGGACACAGGTTCAGGCGGGCTGCCACGCACAGGTTCAGGCGGGTCGCGGACACAGGCCGGACAACCTACGAGCGCAACAGCCGCTACACTGGTGCGAAGAACATTGCATTTCGACTCAAGGGGTTGTTCCATGGCTGTTTTCCACACTCCGATGATCACGCTTTCCGACGGCAATCTGATTCCGCAGATCGGCTTGGGCGTGCTGCGTATCGACGATGAGGGCGTTACCCCCGTGGTGGAGAGCGCGCTGGAAGCCGGTTATCGTCATATCGACGGTGCCGCGGGGTACAACAACGAGGCGGGCGTGGGGCGCGCGCTGCAGAACGCGGGCTTCACGCAAGGCGAAAATCGCAAGAACCTGTGGGTGACGACGAAGCTGCGCGACTCCGAGCAGGGGTACGATTCCGCGCGCAAGGCGTTCGACCGCCAGCTCGGCCTGCTGCAGCTCGATTATGTGGACATGTATATGCTGCATTGGCCGACGCCGTTCAATTGGCGTTCCGGCGAGACGTGGAAGGCGTTCGACGAATTCCGCGCGGAGGGTCGCGTGCGGTCGCTTGGCGTGTGCAATTTCCTGCCGGAGCATCTTGAGCGGCTGCATAAGGAAACGGGCGAATATCCGGCCGTCAACCAGATCGAACTGCATCCCACGTGGCAGCAGCGCGAGGTGGTGGCGTACTGCAAGGAGCACGGCATCGCGGTCGAGGCGTATTCGCCGATGGCTCGCGGCGCCGACTTGAACGCCGGCGACGGCGTGATCGCACGCATCGCCGAAGCGCATGGCGTCACGCCCGCGCAGGTGATTCTGCGGTGGCACATCGAAAACGGCACGATTATCATCCCCAAGTCGGTGCATGCGGACAGGCAGAAGCAGAACCTCGACTTGTTCGGATTCGTGCTCAGCCCGGCCGAGCATGCGGCCATCGATGCGCTCGACGGGCCGACGCGCGCCGGGCACGATCCGATGACGTTCACGTACGCGTGAGACTGCTTAGGGTGCGATGACAAGGCACGGATCGCGTGACGGCACGCATTTTCGTAAGAAGCTGCTCAATGCCGACGGGCCGGTGGAACGCATACTGATTCTGCTGGTGATCGCCGTGGTGGCGGGCGTCACCATCGGCCTGCTCATGCCGAAAGCAAACCCGACCGTCGGCGAAATAACAGGCGAATACACCGCGTCCGGCAGCGCCGCGCAGACGCTGCAGCAGCTGACGGTCGACGATAATCAGCGGCACGCCGGCTACGATCGCGACCTGTTCGGCTTCCGCCAAACCGACGACGACGGCAACGGATGCGACGTGCGCGAAGACGTACTGGCGCGCGACCTGACCGACGTGCGCTACCGGCAGCATGGATGCAAAGTGGAATCGGGCACGCTGGCCGACCCGTACACCGGCAAAACAATCCACTTCGTACGCGGCGCGCGCACCTCGTCGGCGGTGCAGATCGACCATGTGGTGGCGTTGGAGAATGCCTGGCGGTCGGGCGCGAGCACGTGGGACCAAGCCAAGCGGTACCGGTTCGGCAACGATATGTACAACCTGCTCGCGGTGGACGGGCCCGCCAATCAGGAGAAGGGATCCGCGTCGGCCGCGTACTGGCTACCCACGAACGGCGCGTACCGGTGCGAGTACGTGGCCCGGCAGATCGGCGTGAAAGCCAAGTATGGGCTGAGCGTCACCACCAAGGAAAAGCGGGCGATGCTGTCCGTGCTGCATGGCTGCCCGGCGCAAAGCGTGCCGGAGCGGTGAGGCGCGTGGCAGGTGGCGGAGCGTAGGTGCGCGGTGAAGCGTAGGTGAGTGGCGGAGTCTCCCGAAATGTGTCACGATTCGAAATTTCGGCTGTTTTTTCGAATCGTGACACATTTTTCCTTCCAAAAAAACAATACGGGGGTATAAAACGACATATTCCCAAGGAAAATGCCTCAAAAACATACCCCCGAACCGAAAGTGATGTGTCACGATCCAAAATTTTGGTCTTTTTTTCGAATCGTGACACAAAAAACAAGCCTCCTATATCCTGTGCGCAACCAAACGCATCGGAATGACGCGCGACGAACACGATTATCAGCGGCTTTCAAGGATTCCAGCGCCGATCGCCACAAAAGAGGCACAACACCGAGGAGTCGCGATCATGCGGAAAGCGGGCGGCCTCACGCGCGCACCCAACGAAACCGCATCAGTCAAGCAGCCTAAGCTTGCGGGCTTTCCGATAACGCAGCACCACTTTGCGCCATGGCAAGGGCGTGGTCACCCCAATCGGCCGACCGACGATCGAAGACAACGCATGGGCAACGTTCATGGCGAACGCGGCGCGATGCAATTCGTCGGACAAATCCAGCTGCGTGACCGAAAACACAGTCCAACCAGCGGCCGCAAGACGCGACAGCTTGTTCTGATCGCGCCGATATTGCGCACGGTCAGTACGATGATGGTCACCCTGATAGTCCAGGCCAAAACGATGCTCGGCATCGACAAGATCCAACGTCACCGCAGCGCCATTCGCAAAATTCACGCCGGGGACCACACAGTTCGGTTGCATAATCGGCAGGCCATAACGCACAAGAGTCAGCCTCATTTCGGTCTCCTTGGGGGAATCGCTGCCTGACTGCACGAGCGCCAACGCATCCAGACACTTGCTCCGGTATGGGACGTTCTCAGTTTTAACAAACTCAATCAGCCCCTTACGAGTGGCGAATCGATGGCGAATCAACGACTCCGCAACCATGACGATGTCCTGGATACCCCACCGGCCGGCAGCCAAAGACCACGCCGGAACGGGCATAAGCACCGGAACTCCAGCAACCTCACGCACGTGTCGCGCGGACAAGCCCTTCCAGACATGCACGGTCACATCGGCCGACACCGATGTGCTTTTCTTCACACGGCCGCGACGAGCCGGCGATTGGGCGACCGTATGAAGTTTCGCCGGGGATTGCGGGAATTGGGAAGGCTGAGAAGCCGACTGCCGAAGACCTGGAATCTGATTCCGAGAAACAGCCTGGGAATCCGGGAAATATTGAAAATCCGAATCCGGGAAATCCTGCCCTAAGCGGATAGAGTGCTCGGAATGGCCGAAAGCCGGACTTTCTCCACTCCATCCATAGTCCACGTCCGTCCCAGCGTAACCGCCTTGCGACGAACGCAGCGAAACAACGGAGCAATCACTATCTGCGGGCAGCTCGACGCCCCAAATCGCGAGCGCGGTCTCGTGACTTACGGGATGCCGCAACTCCACGGACTGGGCAATGCGGAGAATACGCCAGCTGGCTTCGGACAGGGTCGCCCGCTGGATCGGCTTGTATGCATCATCAGCATTCATGGCGTGCAATATAAACGATGGCAACGGTTTGATGTGCGTTTTTCCAAAGTTGTGGTCGGAGAACATGCGATTTGGGGCAGTTCAGCATGGCATGGCCGTAATTCCAACGATTTGGAGCGCAACAGCCTGTGGATAACCAATGGAGATGGTTCCAGCTACCACCGCAGCCTTTACAAGGGACGCGGCCTGGCACTTCCGGAAGTGCGGCAAACCGGTATTTCTTTTCGCTTGGGGAATCGGGGATGGATCAGCCTCAGCCCAGCCTTCAAGGCAATTCGGACCAATTCATCACGAACCAGCACAAACTAGTCTCAAGCGAGCCTTGAACCAGCTTTGGAGCGGAATCTTCCGCTATAAATGTGTCACGATTCGAAATTTCGGCTGTTTTTTCGAATCGTGACACATTTTTCCTTCCCCAAAAACAATACGGGGGTATAAATCGGCGCATTTCCAAGGAAAATGCCTCAAAAAACATACCCCCGAACCGAAAGCGATGTGTCACGATCCAAAATTTTGGCCATTTTTTCGAATCGTGACACAAAACAAGCGACACGGGCAGTACCGGAAGAGTAGGTCCAAGGCCTGCTCTGGAAAGGGCGGAGCTGGCGCACAGATAGCGTGGGCAGTGCCGGAAGAGCGGAATCAAGGCCTGCGACGGAAGCGAGGAGGGCACTCAGGGGAGGAGAAGGCATGCGGAAAGCGGGAGCACTAGGCGGCGCGAAACCAAACACGCGACACTAGGCACGGGTGGTGGCGCGGGCTATGATGCGGGATTGGGTGGTGATGAGCTCCGGTTCCAACGTACGGCTGCCGTCGATGCGGTTGATGATGCGGCTGACCGCGGTCGGCGCGATCCAGTCGAGGCAGGAATCCATGGTGGTCAGCGGCGGCTGGAAATATGCGGCTTCCTCGTTGTTGTCGAAGCCGATCACCTGCACCCGGTCGGGCACCGCGATGCCGTTCGCTGCCAAAGTGAACAGTGCGCCCAACGCAAGCTGGTCGTTGAACGCCACGATGCCATCGAAGGGGATGCCAGAGTCGACGATGCGCTGCGTCATGCGCGCGCCCGAGCCGATGGTCCAATCCTGGCCGACGTTGGGCACTAGCCGTGTGTCCAATTCGACGCCTTGGTCGGCACACGCTTCGAATATGCCTCGCATGCGCAGCTGCGCGTTGCCTTCCACGGCGTCGCGCAGCTCGAGGATATGCTCCGGATCGGTTCGCGAGCCGATCACCGCAAGATTCGTGGCACCGTGGTCGAACAGGTATTGCGCGGCGAGACGCGCCTCCTGGACGTCGTCCGGGGTGACATGGTCCGCCTTGCCATGCGTGGACCGCGCGCCCACGCAGACCAGCGGATAATCCACGTCCAGGTCCTCGGGATCGAGATCCTCGACTTCGGAGATGGACAGGATCATGCCGTCCGACACCGTGGCATTGAAGTTTCGCAACAGCGCGCGGGCACCCTGCGCGGATCCTTCCGCATACGTGGTGATGTACACGGAATAGCCGTAGATGCGGGCCGCGTCGATCACCCGGTTGGCCAGTTCGGCCAAATATGGCGCGGTCAGGCTCGGCACCGCGAGCGTGATGAAGCCGGTTTTGCCGCGATTGAGATTGCGGGCCGACACGTTGACGCGGTAGCCGAGCCTGTCGATGACGTCCTGCACTTTTTCGCGTGTGGCGTCGGCCATGCGGCCGGAATGGTTGATGACGTTCGACGCGGTTTTGAGGGAGACTCCGGCCTCTTGCGCCACTTCACGCAGTGTGACGCGTTTCCTGTCGGACTTGTCCGGCTTCACTTCGGCCATATCTCCCCCTAACCGCATCCGTCATCGATATTCGACTTCCAACTTTACCGCCTTACCACGAGCACGCCGTTGCGGCGCACGGTGTACGAGCCGGGCTTTTCCTCCCGATCCGTCTGGAACAGGATGACCGGCTCGCCTTCGATGCCTTGCAATTCGACCGTCTTCTTGCCACGGGGCAGGTAGAAGTCGAAGGTGGCGTCGGCGGAGGCGCGCACGGTGTGCAGCACGTCGGCATTCTCCTGCGACGAGGCCGCGAGATATGCGCGGACCAGCTTCGTCAGATCGGCCACATCCAGGTCGCAGCCGACGAAATACGCTTCGCCGGAGCCGTACGGATTACGGGTGACCGCGGCCGTGCCGTCGAGCTCCCATTCGTCCGCTTCCTCGCCGGCGTACGTGGCAAGCACCTGCGCGTGTTCGCCGGTCACGTTCACGTCGTTCTGCCACAGGCGGGTCGTGGTGCCGTCCAGCGCGGCCGAATCGTCGGCGGACGACAGTCGGATCTCGCCCGGCTCGCCTTCGGCTTCGGCGCCGAGGATGTTGAATTCCTCGCCGCGGACGCCCAGCATCGAGCGCAACAGGCCATCGCCCGCGCCCGGGTATCCGCCGAGCCAAGTGTGGAAATGCTCGTCGATCAGTCCGGTCGCGTAGCCGACCACCACGCGGCCGCCGGCGGCCGCGAAGTCGGCCAACCGCTGCGTGTCGGCGGCGCTCAGGATCAGCACGGTCGGCAGCACGACGGTCTTGTACGAGCTCCAGTCGTAGGCGAGCGGCACGATGTCGGCGCGCGAGCCCGCGTCCAGGAACGCGCGGTACCAGTCACGCACGTCATGCCAGTGGTTGAGTTTCATGCTCGGCAGGGTCTGGGAGCGGGTGGCCCATTCCGATTCGGCGCTGAAGAGGATCGCCGTGTCGGAGTGCGCCAATTCGGTGCCCTGCACGCCGGCGTCGGCGAGCGTGTGCAACGACGCGCCCAGCTCGCACACCTGGCGGAACAGCTTCGTGTCCTCGCCGGCGTGCGGAACCATGGCCGAATGGAACGCTTCGGCACCGAACGCGGACGCGCGCCACTGGAAGAAGTTGATGGCGTCGGCGCCCATGGCCACATGGGCCAGGGAGTCACGCACGGTCTCGCCCTTGCGCTTGCGGGTGTTAAGCGGCTTCCACTGCACCGCCGAGGTGGAGTGTTCCATGACGTACCACGGCTTGCCGAGCGCGAGCGAATCCATGAGAGCGTCGGAGCAGGCCAGCTCGTCGAGGTGGGATTCGCCCTCGTGGAAGTAGTGGTCGTTGGATACGAAGTTCACTTCCTTGGCCCAGGCGGCGTAGTCCATGCAGCACTGGTCGGTGGAGACCATGAAGTTCGTGGTGAACGGCTTGTCGGGGCAGATTTCGGCGATCGCGTCGCGTTCGGCTTTGTAGAAGTCGAGGAGCATGTCGTTGCCGAACCGTTCGAAGTCGAGCTTCTGGCCGGGGTTGACCATCGAGTCGGCGCCCATGAACCGTGGGATGAGCACTTCGTCGAAGCCGTTCATCTCCTGGCCCCAGAAGGTGGTGCCCCACGCCTGATTGAGCGCGTCGATGGTGCCGTACTTGCGGCGGCACCATGCGCGGAAGGCCTCGAGCGCGTTGTCGGAGTAGTCCTCGCGGTTGTTCCACCCGTATTCGTTGCCCATGTGCCATGCGGTCACATACGGGTTGGTGCCGTACCGTTCGGCGAGCTTGCGGCACAGGGTCAGCGCGTATTCCTTGAACACCGGGCTGGTCGGGCTCCAGGATTGGCGCGAGCCGGCGTTGACCGGATGGCCGTACTTGTCACGCGGAAGGACCTCCGGGTGGCTTTCGTACAGCCACAGCGGCGCGGTCGCCGTCGCGGAGGCCAGGTCGACCACGATGCCGGCATTGCCGAGTTTGTCGATGATGCGGTCGAGCCAGCCGAAATCCCAACGATCCTCGGTGGGTTGGATGCGATCCCAGCTGAAGATGGCGAGGGCCACGGTGTTGACGCCGGCCTGCTTCATCAGGCGGATGTCGTCGTCCCAGATGTCCTCGGACCATTGGTCGGGATTGTAGTCGCCACCGAAGGCGATGCCGCGGCCATCCGCGGTCAGCAGTTCCGGCCATTCGAAGTTGCGTCGCGCACTCACGATTATCTCCTTTGGTAATTGGCATAAAGCCATGGTTTTTTGTATATTACATTCGTTATTTGCCCACCGGCATGTGGTACACCGGTGTAGCATACACGTCGGTGACGTCAGCGACGCACGCATCGGACTGCTCCAGGCGGGCCGCCATCGACGATGTTACCTTCACGCGGACCCCGCGCCTCAGCGGCGTGACGACCAGCGTCAGCTTTCCACCCGCGGCATCGATGGCATCCGCGTAATCACGCAATCCGACCTGCCATGTCTCGCCGTTGCAGAAATTATCGGCGATCAGCACATCGCCGCAGAACAGCCAGCCGATATCGCCCTGGTATGCGATGTTCAGCATGACATCGGCGACCTGCCGTTGATCGCGGAAAAGCCGTCCCATGCCAGCCGGCAAAGCGATTTCGTACCGATCGGCGTGCAGTCTTCTCATACGCGCATACACCGATACGGGCTCCACCGGCCGCGGAGAGCCGAGCAAGCCTTCCGGATATGCGGCGATCCCGTTTTCGGCGCGGGGCGATTCCAGCGTCCACCCATCGCCGTCCTCGTACAGCAACGCGTTGTCGTCGTCGACGAAGGCGAGGCCTCCATCCAACACCGTCATCCGCCCGGCGAGCGCTCGTGTGACGCATACGATCTCCGCCGCGTCCCGGACCATGAAGCGTTCGAAATCCGCCTTGCCGACGGTGACGTCCTGGATGTCGCCTTCGAAATGGAACGTCAGCTCATCCATGCCATCGGGCTTGAGGAACACGAACGTGCGGAACGGTCGGCCCGGCACCCGCAGCACGGTGACCGGCTGCAGGTTGGCGCGGACGAGCCGCACGCCGTCCAGATCCATGTTGAACGGCAATATGCAGTTCTCCCCCTCGGCGAGGCCGATGCCGGTGAACCGTATGCGCTCACCGGTACCCGTCGTCACGTCGATTTGCTCACCGTGACGGCTCGGCACGCGCGCATGGTCCTGGAAGTTGTCGATGGACACGAAACCCCGTTCGCCATCGCTGCGCACGGCATACCGGAGGGTCTCGGAGTCGGACGGATCGATGCGGTCCTGCCCGTCCTGCAACGAGACCGGCATTCCGGCGAGTTCCGGCCCGAAGGCTTTGACGAACTCGTGCAGGGTGCGCAGCCGCCGGTAGGATTCCCGCACCTGTCCGAATTCGCCAAGGGGCGCTTGGAAATCATAGGAGCGTTTCGGGGTCTGCCCCTCATTGAGGAATCCGGCCGCGCCCTTCGGGTTGGTTCCGCCATGGAACATGTAGTAGCCGAGGAAATCGCACCCCGAGCCGAGCTTGATGTTGGCCATCGCGTCGACGGAGCGCTTCGGCAGCACGAAACGGTAATCGTACGAATTGAACATCCCGCCGCCCATCTCGCAGCAGGCGTACGGGCGGCTGTCCGGATCGTACGGGGGATCGAAGCCGTCGCTTGTGCTGGAGCCATGCAGCCTCCGGTATCGGTACTCGTCGGTGGCGGGATGCTCCGTCATCCCCTCGGCACCGACGCCGTCGTAGAACAGCCACGGCCGGTACGCGTATCCACCCCACAGCGGCAGCATGTCGTCCGGAACCGGTGACTGCCAGCCGGTGCAGGTGAACATCGGCGGGTCGATGCCTTCCTCGATCGCGATGTCGCGCAGCCGTTCCAGGTAGCCGGCCCCATCGTGGCCGGACGGCACCCATTCACGGCTGATGCCGGTGGTCATCTCCCAAGGAGCCGACGACGCCATGTACTCGTTGTCGACCTGGGCCGCGATGATCGGCCCGCCATCCTTGAAATACAGGCCGCGCAGCTGCTGCGCGATATGCGCGTAGAGACCGCGCACCGCATCGAGGAAGCCGGCGTCGAGGGAACGGACCTCATACGACTTGCCGTACAGCCAGTCGGGAAGTCCGCCGTTGCGCACCTCGCCATGGCAGAACGGTCCCAGCCGCACGATGACGTGCAGTCCGTGCCGGGCGCACAATTCCACGAATCGGCGCACGTTCCTGTTGCCGGAGAAATCCCACTCCCCCTCGCGCTCCTCATGGTGGTTCCAGAACACGTAGGTGGATACGACGTCGATGCCCGCCGCGGCCATCTTCGCGAGTTCCGTGTCCCACCGTTCGGCGGCGATCCGCGAATAGTGCATCTCGCCGGCGATGGGGATCCATGGCGATCCGTCACGGGTCAGGAAGCGGTTCGTGGCGCCCAGGGTCCCGCCATCCGGCCCGCATGCGGCTGCGGCGCGGATGACGGGGATCCCGTATGCGGGCGTCCGCGCGAACTTGCTGGCTTCCGAAAGATCAACCTCATAGCGCATAACGCTGCTCCTTGTCGAATTCCCGCAAGCAGGAGGACCGGTCAGCCCTTGACCGAACCGGCGACCAGGCCGGCCACGATCCAACGCTGGCAGAAGATGAAGAACACGAACACCGGGATGAGCGCGATGGTGGTGACCGTCATGAACAACGGCCAGTTCGTCGTGAAGGTGCTGATCGCGTTGAACACCTGCAGCACGATGGTCTGTTTGTTGGTCGACGAGATGTACACGCTCGGCGTCATGAAGTCGTTCCACGTGCCCATGGTCTGGAACACGATGACGGTGGTCAGGATCGGGCGGATCAGCGGCAGCACGATCGTCCAGAAGATGCGGAACGGACCGGCGCCGTCGATACGGGCGGCCTCGATGATCTCATACGGCAGGCCGCGCATGTACTGCACGATCAAGAAGTAGCAGAAGGTCGCGCCGCCCGTGTAAAGCACGATCAGGCCGAGCAGCGAATCGACGAGACCCACCTGTGCCTCCATGCGGTACTGCGGAATCAGCAGCGTCTGGCCGGGGATGATGAAGGACAGCATGAGCAGCACGCCGATCACGGCGGTGAACTTGCTCTTCTTCAGGATCATGCCGTATGCGGCGAGCGCGCCGAACAGCACCTGCAGGCCGACGCCGACCACCGTCACGATGATGGTGTTCTTGAAGGCGTTGACAATGGGCAGATGCCCGAATGCATACGTGTAGTTCTCGAAATTCCATGTCTTTGGTAACCCAATCGGGTCCATGGACATCTCGGCGCTGCTTTTGAACGTGTTGATGACGATGACGTACAGCGGCACCGCGCAGATCAGCGCGATAGCGATGACGACGACGGAACGGATGATCGAGCCGATACGCTCGCGTTGCTGCAGAGTCATGACAGCCTCTTTTCTACCAGATTGGTGATTACCTGCTGCAGGGCGACCAACAGCGCGCAGCAGATGAAGAAGATGACGCCCAGTGCGGAGCCCAGTCCGTACCGGCTCGAACCGATGCCCGTGAGGATGATGGACTGGGTCACGGTGTAGGTGGAGTAGCCCGGACCGCCGCTGGTGAGGCCATACGGCAGATCATAGACCTTCAAACCACCGGTAAGCAGCATGAAGATGCTCACACCCATGGCCGGAACCATCTGGGGCAGTGTGATGTTGAAGAACTGCTGGCGACGGTTTGCGCCATCGACGGCGGCCTGTTCGTAGATATCGGCGGGGATAGCCTGCAGATACGCCAGATACAGCGTGGCGTGCCAGCCGATCTGAGCCCATACCGCTACGAAAATCACACAGAATTTGGCAAGTTCGGAATTCGACAACCACGGAATCGCATCGATGCCGATCTTGGCGAGCAGCGTGTTGACGACGCCGGACTTCAGCGGGGAGAAGATGTACTGCCAGACCAAGCCGAGCACGGCCATGGACGGCACCGAGAAGAAGAAGAACAGGGAACGGGCGAAGTTACGGCCGAAGAACTTGCGGTTGAGCACCACAGCCAGCGGCAGGGCGATCACGGTGATGAGCACGGTGGTGGCCACCGTGTACAGCAGCGTGAAGCCGAGGCCCGCGAGCAGCGTCGGATCCTTGAAGCACTGCACGTAGTTCGCGAACCCCACGAACTTCGCGTCCGCGAAATTGTAACCGGAGTAATCGGTGAAGCTGAACACCAGGCTTTGCAGGAATGGGATGAGGATCACCACGATGAACACCACCATGATCGGCAGCAGGAAGCGTGCCGAGGCGAAGTTCTCCATGAAGTTGCGGTGACGACGCTGCTTGAGATGCAACGCCTCTACCTGATCAGCGGAATGTGGACGCGCCGCTGACGCTGTTGATACTGACATGTTGGTTGCTTTCTACAAAACGTGAGATTGGCAGGTCCAGGCGTGGCGCGGACGGAAGGGTCAGCGCCAGCCTGCCGCGATGGATGTCTGTTCGCGATGGATCAGGAGAGGGTCTTGAGCTTGGAATCGAGGTTCTCCGCGGCCTGCGTAGGGCTGATGGAGCCGAGGGCTACCTGCTGCAGCTGGGTGAAGGTCTCGGCGCGCAGCGCGGTGGTGCCCTTGCTCCAGTGGGCGGAATTCAGGTACACGTTGCCGGTCTTGATGTACAGGTCGTAGGCGTCCTTGAAGTGGTCGTCCACCGTGGCGTTGAAGCCCTTGACGGACGGGATCAGGCCCAGCTGCTTCTGGTACAGCTTGAGGCCCTCGTCGGAGGTCAGGAAGGCGAAGAACTTCTCCGCGGCCTTGAGCTTGTCTCCGGAGATCTTGTTGTTGATGCCGAAGGCCGGATCGATGGAGCCCGGCGCGTACGGGGTGTCACCCTTCTTCAGCATAGGGATCTGGCCGAAACCGTAGTTGAGGCCGGTCTCATTGAAGCTGTCGATGTCCCACGAGCCGGAAGGATAGACCGCAAGACGTCCGGCGGTGAATTCCGACTTGACCTGGTCGCCGCTCAGGCCGGACACGTCGGAGCTCATCAGGTTCTGCTTGATCAGCTTGTCCCATTCGCCGTAGTACTTGCCATACACGTTCTTGAACGTGTCCTTACCGGCGTCGATCTTGGCGTCGAGCGCCTCGCCCTGCTTGGCGGATTCAGCGCCGATCCAGCCCTCGACGGCGTTGCCCAGTCCATCCTTCGGCTCAAGGTATGGGGTGATTCCCGCGGCTTTGAGTTTGCCGCACATGGTCAGGAATTCATCCCACGTCGCCGGGATGGAGTCGTAACCGACCTTCTTCAGCAGATCCTTGTTGTACACCCAGGCATTGGTCCAGGTGCTCACGCCCATGGCGTATACTTTGCCATCCACGCTATAGGCCTTTTTTGCGGCATCGCCGATTTTATCCATGAAGCTTTCATTGCTCAGGTCCTTGGCGTAGTTGCCTTTGACCAGATCGCTCAACGCCTCCGGAGGAACGATGTAGACGTCGGCCAGGTTTCCGCCGGAGATTCGAGTCTGCAGCGTCTGCTGGTAGCCACTCTGGGAACCGGTGGTGGTGCTGTAGTCGATCTTGATGTCCGGATTGGCCTTTTCGAACGCGTCGATGATCGGCTGGTACTTGTCCTGCGAATTGTTCGAGAAGAACGACAGCGTGGTCTTGCCGTCGGCGGCGTTTCCTCCACCGCACGCGGCCAGCGGAACAAGCATCGCCGCAGCGGCCACCGCCGCAATCATCCTGATGGATTTCTTCTCCATGATGTACTCCTCCTTGTGTCCCATCGTTGGCACCCGCTTTACGTGCGTTCATTCGTCGAACCCACTCCAGCTGCGGTAGATACACGTCAATATGTCTTCAACTGACCATTCAGTTGATTCGGGATATTTCCTTCCCTTTTTGGTATAACTGTGTACCTGTTGAAACAGTATAGGTTTTCCGGTGTACCATGTCAATTCAAACAAGGAAATTTGCATCCCATCGACCGCTACCCCTACAAAACATCGGCGTGTCGTATACCGGCAGCACCGTCGACAGCGGACGACGACCCGCCCGCACCATCCGGAGACGCGCAGCCCGAAAGCGTATTGCGGGTGGGCAGGACGCATGTGGACAAGTCGGTGTATTACGGGGGATTATTTTTCCGATGAATTCCCCAGTATTAGTTGGGATTGAAAAGATGCTGAAAGTCCACAGATAAAAAATCGGCGGCCCCAAGGAAATATCCTTGGAAGCCGCCGATATGCTTGCGTGCGTCGCGCTACGGGCTCAAGCGAGTACACAGCGTGCTACGCAGACCGTGAGCAACACAGACCGCGCGCTACACAGAATCGCAAGCTACAAACTCAGGAACAGCTCGTGGATGCGGGTGTCGTCGGTGAGCTCGGGATGGAACGCCGTGGCGAGGATCTTGCCTTGGCGCAAGCCGACCACATTGCCGTCCACCGACGTTTCGACGGTGGCGGCCGGTCCGACTTCGGCCACGAACGGCCCGCGGATGAACACCAGCGGGAAATCTTTGAGCACGATGTCGGCCGGGGCGTCCTGCGGAACATGCTCGCCCGGTGCGACCACGACGGCGGAATCACCGGAAGAGGAGCCGAAATCGGCGGTGGCGGCGAACGAGCCAAGCTGGCGGCCGTATGCGTTGCGCCGCACGACGGCGTCAAGCGCGCCGAAGTAGACGTTGTCGTCGTTATCGAGCTTGCGGGCCAGCAGAATCATGCCGGCGCAGGTACCGAACACCGGTTTGCCGGCGGCGATATGCTCTGCAATCGGCTCGAACAGGCCGGTGGAGCGCAGCAGCTTGCCCTGCGTGGTGCTCTCGCCGCCAGGCAGAATCACCCGGTCGATCGAATCGTCGAAATCCTCGGCGGCACGCAGCAGTTTCCACGGTACGCCAAGCCGATCCAGCATGGCGGCATGCTCGGCGAACGCACCCTGCACCGCAAGAATGCCGGTCACGCCATGTTGCGCGGAAGCCGCACCTTCGGCAACGTCGGCCGATTCTTCCTTCGAAATGTATTCAACGGCAACAACCATCGGATCTCCTTACCCAAACCATCGAGACCATCACAAATCATGCGAAATGCAATCACACGAAACGGGCGGCATAAGGCGGCCGATAGTCACACCCCATCCGCTCGCAATACGTGAAATCACAGCACAATCACAGCGAAATCACTCGCCGCGGGCGGCCATGATGGTTTCGATCTCGTCCTCGTTGATGCCGACCATGGCCTCACCGAGGTTCTCGGACAGGCGCGCGAGCAGATCGGGGTCCTGCCAGTTGGCGGTGGCCTGCACGATGGCGGCGGCGCGCTTGGCCGGGTCGCCCGACTTGAAGATGCCGGAGCCGACGAACACGCCTTCCGCACCAAGCTCCATCATGAGAGCCGCGTCGGCCGGGGTGGCCACACCGCCGGCGGCGAAGTTGACGACCGGCAGACGGCCGTTGTCATGCACGTACTTGGCGAGATCGTACGGCACGGCCAGCTGCTTGGCGGCCTCGTACACCTCATCGTCGCGCAGGGAGACGAGCTCGCGAATCTGCTTGTTCATGGTGCGCATGTGGCGCACGGCCTGGATGACATCGCCCGTGCCCGGCTCGCCCTTGGTACGAATCATGGACGCGCCCTCGGCGATACGGCGCAGCGCCTCGCCCAGGTTCTTCGCGCCGCACACGAACGGCACGTCGAACTGGTTCTTGTCGATGTGGTACACGTCGTCGGCGGGGCTGAGCACTTCGGATTCGTCGATGTAGTCGATTTCAATGGCCTGCAGAATGCGGGCTTCGGCAATGTGACCGATGCGCACCTTCGCCATGACCGGGATGGACACGGCTTCCTGGATGCCCTTGATCATGGCCGGGTCGCTCATGCGGGAGACGCCACCGGCCGCGCGGATGTCGGCCGGAATGCGCTCGAGCGCCATCACCGCGCATGCGCCCGCGTCCTGCGCGATCTTAGCCTGCTCGGGGGTGGTGACGTCCATGATTACGCCACCCTTGAGCATCTGTGCCAGATTCTTGTTCAGTTCGTTCCTGTTGTTGGCCATCGCCAGCCTTTCGTCGAAAATAATCGTTTGCTATCGATACTAACGATTTCCCATTTCGATTTCACGCGAACTGAATCTTATAACCTACCAAAAAGTCGGTTTTGCTAAATTTGCAACCTTATTTTCATGATTGTTTCATTGGCTTATGATTTCGATTCCGCCGACATTTCGTCGGTTTCGTCCGTTTTTCTTGCTTTACCTGCGACCATGGCTTTCGATTCGTCCGCTTCCGTACGCCGTCGCGCGCGCTATAGGAAACACGAATGACATGCGATTTTCATACGACCACATTGCGGACGTGCGACGCGTCCGTATGCGGCCGCATGGGCATGGGCACCTCACCAGGCCCCGCATTACGCCGGTTCACACACTAGTTCGCACGCATCGGCTCGCCGCATCAGTTCGCAATCCGCACGCGCCAGCTCACATGCGCACGATGCGGTCCGCGATGCGCATGGTGGAATCGCGGTGCGAGACGAGCAGCACCGCGCTCCCCTGCTGCGCCAACGCGTCAATCGATTGCAGAATCACGGATTCGTTGTAGGCGTCGAGGCGACTCGTCGGCTCGTCGAACAACACCAGCGACGCGTTGCGCAGGAAGACGCGAGCCAGGCCGATGCGTTGCCATTCACCCTCTGAAAGCCGCCCGCCCAACTCGCCGACGGGGGTATCAAGGCCCTGCGGGAGCGAGTCGACCAGTTCAAGCGCGGAAGCCTTGGCAAGCGCGGCGCGCAGCACGTCATCACCGACAGAAGGGGTCGACCGGGTGGAAAGCGCGGAATCAGCGGCATTCCACGAAACGGGAGGAGCGGGCGGGGTAAGGAGCGCTCTGCCGGAAGTCGCGGAATCGTCCGGATCGCCAGCATTACCAGCCCTATCCGCATCGCCCCTGTCGCAGGCCATAAGCAGGTTTTCACGGATAGTGCCGTCGAACAGGTAGGTTTCCTGCCCCATCATCGTTTGCACGCGACGGCGATGATGCGCGTCGATCTGCGGCAGTGGCACCTCGGACAGGGCGACCAAGCCGGATTGCGGGTCCCAGTAACGCATGAGCAGCTTCAGCAGGGTCGATTTGCCGCGGCCGGACGGGCCTTGGACGCCGAGGATGCCGTGTTGCGGAACGTCGAGCGAGACGTGGTTGAGGATTGGCTCGGCGGACGACTCGGGGGCATCCGCATCGCTTCCGGAAGTTGGAGCCTCGCTCGAATTGCCGTAGCCGAACGTGACGTCGTGCATGGACATGCCATGGTAGCGCGGCAGGAAATCGCCCCGCTCCTCCACTGCGGGGGTTTCGTCCATCAGCGCGAACAGGCGGCGGGCGGCTGCAAACGTTTGCGTGAGATTGGCCGGCAGCGCGCTCAACGCGAGCGTCGGACCGAACGAGCTGGCCAGCAGCACGAAAGCGGCGGTCAGGCGGGCGGCGGGCGCGGAAAGGACGGTCTGGATGGTCGCAGCTGCAGCGGAAGCGGCGGAAGCGATCGGCATCGTCGTACCGGACGTGACCATCGCCAGCAATGCCGCGATGGCAGTGAACAGTACGACCAGCACCGCGCCGAAGCCTGCGAAATCGCCATTCTTGGCACTCAGCCGGGCGCGGCGGCTCCAGAGCGAGCGCGTGCGTGACGCGATGCCGGCAAGCCGCGCATGGCCTTGGCCGAATCGGATGATTTCGTCGAGACCGCGCATATCGTCGAGCATTTCGTCATCAAGTTGGGCGGATTCGCGGCGAATATCCCCACCGAGACCGCCTACCGCCGTGGCGAAGAGTTTCGGCAGCACGATGCCGACGGTCAGGTGCGCGATGACCAGCGTGACAGCGATCGCAGGACTCAGCGTAAGCAATGCGACCGCGTAAAGCACGGTGGTCGCGATGGCGATGACAACCGGCGAAATGGTGTGCGCGAAGAAGATTTCCAGCAGTTCGACGTCGGTGGTGACCAGCGCGATCAGGTCGCCTTTGCCTTTGCCGGACAGTTTGGCGGGCGCGAGGCGACGCAGCGCGGCAAACGTTTTCGACCGGAACAGCGCGAGCAGGCGGAAGGCGACATTGTGGTTCATGTATTGCTCGGCGTAGCGCATGCCGCCGCGGATCAGTGCGCAGATAATCATGGCTGCGATTGCCGCGGGAAGGCTGAGATTCCAGACTTTTGCGCCAGCTGCGGCGAACAGCGCGGCGACGCCGAAAACCGGCAGGAACGTGGCGGCGAGGTGGCCGAGGATGCCGCACGCGCAGGCGATGGCCATGGGTTTGCGCAGTGGGCCGACTTCGCGCAGCAAGCGGGCGATGACTTGGGTTGTTGGCATGTCCGATTTGGCGCCACTGGCGTTCGATTCGGCGGAACCAGACATCCGAGACACGGCAAACGCACCAGACGCATGAGTCATACGCGATACGCGCGGCGCGACGCGACCAGACAATCCCACCCGTTCCACGCTTTCCTGCGCCCGGAACAGCTTGGCATACGTGCCGTCCGCGGCCATGAGATCGTCATGCGCGCCCTGCTCGACGACGACACCCCCATCAAACACTACGACATGGTCCGCGTCGGCCGCGTTCGCCATGCGGTGCGTGACCATCAGCACGGTTGCGCCGGCGTCGGCGAGCGCGCGAATCGTTTGCAAAATCAACGTTTCGCTGTCCGCGTCGACGCTGCTGGTCGCCTCGTCGAAAATATAGACGGCCGACCTGCGCAACAGTACACGGGCGATCGCAATGCGCTGTTTCTGCCCGCCGGACAGATTCGCGCCGTCCTGCGTGATCGGCATATCGAGTCCTCGCGATTGCGCGCGCACGAAATCGTCGATATGCGCAGCTTCCAGCGTCTGCCACAGCTCGTTGTCGGTGGCGTCGGCCTGGGCCATGAGCAGGTTGTCGCGCAGGGTGCCGGCGAACAGGTGGCTGTGCGCGGAGACGATGGAGATTTCGCGGGTGAGCGATGCTGCGGTGAGGTCGCGGATTTGGTGCGATTTCAGGGTTTCACTGTCATCCGGCGCCGCACTGCTTAACATAGCGCCCAGCACTTCGTCCTGCATTCCGGATGGCATTTCGGACAGCAGCACATCGCCTTCATATCCGACAAGCGTGCCGGCAAGCAGCTGGACGGCTGTGGACTTGCCGGAACCGGATGGCCCGACGATCGCAGTGACTTCGCCGGGCAGCGCACGGAGGGCCACGTTGCGCAAGGCGTAGCGCGTTTCGCGCGCGTCACCCGCGCCGCCGCCCTCATCAACGCTGTCCACATCCGCGTTCCGCATATCGGAATGCGATGTGGACGATATACGACGGGGACTCGCAACACCGGCACCCGCAGACCCGGCAGCGTCAGGCCCCGCACCAGCAGCACTCCCAGCATCCACATCCGCGTCCGCATACCGGTACGAAACACCACGAAACTCCACGCCGACACCACGCCCGGAAGCCCCGAATTCCGGCAGTTCCTTGCCGCCATGCTCCGGTTCGGGCGCGTCGAGCAGCGCGAAAATACGTTTCGTGGACGTCATGCCGTTCATCGCAACGTGGAAATACGAGCCGAGCTGTCGCAGCGGAATGAAGAAATCGGCGGCTAGCAGAATCGTCAGCAATACCGCGGCGATCGGCGTCAAACCAAGCGGCAGCACGCCGGACAGCGCGAAAACGCCAGACGGCGAGAGTGAGCCGGATACGAATCGCCATACCGCAACGCCGATGCCGGCGGCCGCGCCACCGTATGCCACGGCATCCATCGCCGTGAGCGAACGCAGTTGGATTTGCAGCACGTTCATGGTCATCACGCGGAACTGTTCGGCCTTCTCGTCCATGACTCGTGCGGCGCGCTCGTCCGCATCGAAGGTTTTCAGTGTCTCAAGTCCCTGCAGATTATCGAGGAACGACGCCCCCATATCCGTGTATTTGCCCCAGTATTTCTTGAATACGCGGGCGGCACGCATCGCCACCATGCCGACGATGAGCACGATGAGCGGCGCGCAGGCGAGCAGCGTCGCGGCGGTGGGCAGGTCGATCGGCGCAAGCACGGCGAACAGCGTGATGGGGGCGAGCACGGCGTAGCACAGTTGCGGCAGGAACAGTTCGAAGAAGCTTTGGATTTGTTCGATGCCTTCGCCCGCGGACTGCACCACGCCGGCGGTGCGCACGCGCTGCGCGTAGGACGGGCCGAGCGCGAGCATCTTATTGAACAGTTTCTCACGCAGCGCGAGTTTGACGCGTTCGGCGGCCTCGCTACCGAAACGTGCGGCGGCGCGAATGGTGACGAATCGCACGACCGCGGCAATAAGAATAATGGCGATGCAGGGCGCGGTGGCGGACGGTACGGGCGCGAACAGCGGTTGCAGCATACGCACCACAGCCACGACGAAGGCGATGTTGGCCACGAGGCCCAGCCATTGGCAGGCGACTTTCGCCGCGATCAATCGACCGACGCCGTCAGCCAAGGAAAACAGCCGCTTGTCGAACATCATGCCCCTTTTCCAATCGTTTGCAATCCCGCCATCCGCTCCAAGCGTATCGGGCATACCGACGAAAGGCAATGACGGAACGGCAATCGCAGAAAATCGTCGGAAAAATCTAGAAAACCATCAGAACTCGCAAGCAAATGCACAACAGCAAAACCACAGAAAACCAAGGGAACGGCGAAAAGTGAGGCGGCTGAATGTTCGCCGTTGAGCAAACAGCCTAGGCGCAAGGGGTAGTTGCGCCAAACTTGAGTGTACACGGAACATGTTGTGGTTCGCAACGTCACTCCGCCCAGTTTTGCCGCATTTTCCACCGTTTTCGCCCGTAAGGGCCACCCCTCTCGAACCCGTCGCGCAACCCGTTGGACACCCTGCGATCGAACGCGTCAAACCTTTTTTCGAGATGATGCATCCGTGTACCAATCCCCCGTTCCGTTGACGTTTCGTGCCACTTTGTCAGTTCAAACAAACCCGTCGCCGTATTTCTTGTTGTTTCTTACAATGCGGACTTACGTCACCGTAACTTACGATATGCGAGGCGCGACACAGGACGCGAAAAGCACGTCACCGATCACCGCAATCGCAGCGATCGCATATATCGCAAAACCCACGAAAACCGCGGAAACGCAAGAAAAGAGAACACTTCATGCTCACCGAGTACACGACCCCGGGCGCATCCGTCGAAGTACGCGACGACGAATCCATCTACTCCCTGCTTACCGAACGCATCAAGCGCACCGGCGAAGACACCGTGATCGCGGAACGCAAAACCGCTCCGGGCCAGTGGACCAAGGTGACGACCGGCGAATTCCACAAGAACGTACTCTCCGCGGCCAAAGGCCTGATCGCGTTCGGCATCGGCAAGGGGGATGCCGTCACCCTCTTCTCCACCACCCGTTACGAGTGGGGCGTGCTTGATTTCGCACTGGCCGCAATCGGCGCGGTCAATGTGCCGATCTATGACACCGATTCCGCGGCGCAGGCCGAACGCATTCTCAACGATTCCAACGTGAAGCTCGCCATCGCCGACGATCGCGAACGCTTCGACCGTCTTGATTCCGTGATTGGCCGCTGCCCGTCTCTGAAGCATATTCTGATGCTCGACGCCAATGCCATGGGCGCGCTGGAGGGATTGGGCGTCACCGTGTCCGACGAAGAGCTGGACGAGCGTATCACGTCGGTGCGTGCCGACGATCTGGCCACCATCGTGTACACGTCCGGTTCCACGGGGGCACCGAAGGGTGCCGAGCTGTCGCATCGCAATTTCGTGTCGATCACGCGTGCCGGCAGCCTTGCGCTGCACGAGATGATTCTTGAAGACCATCCGCGTCTGCTGCTGTTCCTGCCGCTCGCCCACTGCTTCGCGCGCTTCATCCAGTACGCGTCGATCGCTTCCGATGACGGCGTGGTCGGCTATCTGCCGGACACCAAGACGCTGCTGCCGGATGTGCGTTCGTTCGAGCCGACGTACCTGCTGGGCGTGCCGCGCGTGTTCGAGAAGGTGTACAACGCGGCTTCCCGCAAGGCCGGCATGGGTTGGAAGGGCCGCCTGTTCCTCAAGGCCGCCGAATCCGCGCGCGACTGGTCGCGCATGCAGCAGGCTGGCGAGAAACCGACCATGAAGCAGACCGCCGAACACCTGTCGTATGAGGCGTCCGTATACCACACCGTGCGTGGCGCGTTGGGCCCGCGTATCCGTTATGTGGCGTGCGGTGGCGCTCCACTGGACGTGTCGCTGGCGCATTTCTTCAATGGCATCGGCCTGCCGATGATCCAGGGCTACGGTATGACGGAAACCGCGGCGCCGTTTGCCGCGACCCGCGTCACGGACAATGTGATCGGTACCGTCGGCCAGCCTGCGCCGGGATCGTCCGTGCGTATTTCCGACGATGGCGAGCTGCAGGTCAAGGGACCGAACGTGTTCATGGGTTACCACAATCTGCCGGAGAAAACGGCCGAGGTGTTCACCGAGGACGGTTGGCTGCGCACCGGCGATCTTGCGTCGATCGACGATGAGGGTCGTATTACGATTACGGGCCGCAAGAAGGACATCATCATCACCGCCGGCGGCAAGAACGTGTCGCCGATTCCGATGGAGCAGGAGATTGCGAAGTGTCCGATTGTGGAGCATGCCGTGGTGGTGGGCGATAATCGTCCGTTCATCGGCGCGCTGGTCACGCTCGATCCGGAAGGATTGGCGGCCTGGCTGCCGTCCGTGGGCCTGTCCGCGGATACGCCGCTTGACCGCGTGGCGGCTACCGCCGCCGTTCATGACGAGATTCAGAAGTATGTGGACAAGGCGAACGCGACGGTTTCGCGCGCCGAATCCGTGCGTAAGTTCGTGGTGCTGGATGCGCAGTTCACGCAGGAGAACAAGTGCCTGACGCCGTCGCTGAAGGTGGTGCGTCCGGCAGTGAACCGCGTGTTCGCCGACGTGATCGACCAGCAGCTGTACGCCGGCAAGCGCTGAGCCGCACATAGGTAAACAAAAACAGCACGGCGGGGAACGCTGCGTACAAAAGTACGTCAACTTCCCCGCCGTGCTGTTTTTTAAGCGCACCCCGTATCGCTGAGATAACGCGTGCGGTAACAGTGCGGCAGGAAACGCCGGCGTACGAAGGTACGTCAAGTTTCCTGCCGTGCTGTTAACGCTCCGTTATTTCAGTGACGGTTGTTGAGGCGGTGGTACATTTCGCTCAGCTCCAGCTCCTTCTCGAACTGGCGGGCGTTGGTGTTCTCGTCGATGACGGCGAGTTCGACGCCGGCGATGCGGGCGAAGTCCTCCCAAGCCTCACGACCGACGGACGTGGTCATGCAGGTGTGGTGGGAGCCACCGGCGGTGATCCAGCACTGCACGGCGGTCTTCAGGTCCGGCTTCGGCTTCCACACGGCGCGGGCGCACGGCAGGTTCTTCAGGGAGCCCTGCGGTTCGACGATGGTGACCTCGTCCATGAGCAGGCGGAAGCGTTCGCGCTCGTCGGCCATGGAGACCACGACGGCGTCGGCCGGCTTGCCGGAGAACACCAGACGGACCGGGTCGGACTTGCCGCCGATGCCCAGCGGGTAGATGGCCAGCTTCGGCTTGGCGATGGTGCCGATGGACGGGGAGACTTCCAGCATGTGGGAGCCCATGTCGAACTCGTTGCCCGGCACGAAGTTGTAGGAGTAGTCCTCCATCAGGGAGGCGCCACCCTCAAGGCCGTAGCCCATCACGGCGCCGATGCGCACCAGCACGGAGGTCTTCCAATCGCCTTCGGCGGAGAAGCCCCAGCCGTACTCGGACGGGAAGCGCTGCGGGCCGACGCCCGGCAGCTGCGGCAGGGTGCCGAGGTCTTCGAAGTTGTCGACGCCGGCGGTGCAACCGTTCTCACGCATCATGTTGACCATGGCGGCCTCTTCCTTGGCTGCGATGAACAGCTCATCGTAGCGGGAATCAAGCAGCTCGGGGGCCACGTCGTACTTGGCCTTGTAGTCTTCGATGAGGTCCTTGACCTGGCTGTCCTTGACCTTCTCGTAGGCGGCGACGAGGTCGTTGACGGCCCAGGTGTTGATCGAAGCGCCGAACACGCGTTCGGCTTCGGTCTTGTCGCCTTCGGTGACGGCCACGTTGCGCATGTTGTCGCCCCAACGCATGACCTTCATGTTCTGGGAGGCATCCCAGCCGGCGCAGGCGCGAGCCCAGGTGCCGACCTTTTCGGCGACTTCCGGATCGGTGTAGTGGCCGACGACGATCTTGCGCGGAATGCCGAGACGGGACACGATGTAGCCGAACTCACGGTCGCCGTGGGCGGCCTGGTTCAGGTTCATGAAGTCCATGTCGATGGTCTCCCACGGGATTTCCTTGTGGTGCTGGGTGGCCAGCTGCAGCAGCGGCTTGGTCAGCACTTCGAGGCCGCGGATCCACATCTTGGCCGGGGAGAAGGTGTGGCACCAGGTGATCACGCCGATGACGTTCGAGTTGGCGGAGGCTTCGGTCATGAAGGCCTTGACGCCGTCGGAGGACTTCAGGGTCGGCTTGAGCACGATCTTGGCCGGGATCTTGCCGGTCGCGTTGAGGAAGTCGACCATCTCGCCGGTCTGCTGGGCCACCTGGCGCAGCGCCTCCTCGCCGTAGAGGTCCTGCGATCCGACGCCGAACCAGATTTCCTTGCCTTCAAATGGGTTTTCCATTGCCATGTTGGATTATTCCTTACTTCGTTGTTGGGTTTGTCGTTTCAGTTTCCGTCGCGTCAGTGCTGGCCGTAGACGTTGGTGTAGCGGTCGTTAAGGCTATCGATGTCTTCCTGGGAGATCGGGATGATGTCTCCGAGCTGCTTGGCGGCCCACATGGTGTGCGCCACCTCTTCGGTCATGGCGGCGGCCTTGACGGCGGCTTCCGCGTCCTTGCCGATGGTGAACGGACCATGGTTCTGCATGAGCACGGCCGGGGACTTCGGATACTTCTTCAGGGTTTCGACCACGCCTTCGCCGATGGCTTCGGAGCCGATGAGGCGGAACGGTCCGACCGGCACCGGGCCGCCGAACTCGTCGCCCATCATAGTCAGGCCGCACGGAATGTTCTGGCCGGTGGCCGCCCATGCGGTGGCGTAGGTGGAGTGGGTATGCACCACGCCGTACACGTCGGGCATGTGGCGGTAGATGTACGCGTGGGACGCGGTGTCGGAGCTCGGCGCTTCGGCACCGTCGACCACGTTGCCGTCGAGGTCGCACACGACCATCGAGCTCGGGGTGAGGTACTCGTAGCGCAGTCCGGACGGCTTGATGACCATCAGGTCGGCGGTGTGCAGGCGCTGCGAGACGTTGCCTGCGGTCCACACCACCAGATTCCACTTGATGAGCTGCTCGTGCAGGGTGGCGACCACTTCGCGCACCTGCTTGACTTCAGCTCGTACTTCCGGGCCGTAATCAGCCAACGTTGCCATATTATGTTCCTTTCGTCAGGCTTGCTGTTGTTACGATGGACGGTTATTTGGTTTCCAGCGGGATGCTTTCGATGGCGGCATGCTCGATCGGCAGCCCCTTGCGGAAGCGGTCGAAGAAGGCTTCGAAGCCGGCCACGTCGTTGGCGTCCGGCGCTTCCGTGGTGGAGGCCGCGTCGGCGAAGACGCGGGTGTCGAGGTAGTCGGCGAGCGGCTGGTCGGCGTGCCACAGATAGTCGGCGAGCACGGCCATACCCCACGCTCCGCCTTCGGCGGCGGTGGCCATGACCTTGATCGGGGTGTCGAATGCGGCGGCGAGAATCTTCTGCGCGACCTTCGGCGTGGTGAAGATGCCACCGTGGCCGACGAGCGAGTCGACGGCGACGCCTTCGTCCTTGGTCATCACATCCATGCCGATCTTGACCGGCGAGAAGGCGCTAAACAGCTGGGTTCTCATGAAGTTGCCGAGGCTCATGCGCGCCTCCGGGCTGCGGGCGAACAGCGGTCGGCCTTCCGGCAGGCCAGCCAGGAATTCGCCGGAGCGGAACGGATAGTTGAGCAGACCACCGCAGTCGGCGTCGACATCGTCCGCGATCGCGGCGCGGAACAGCGTGCCGTACAGCGTGCCGGCATCGACCGGCTGGCCGATCGCGGCGGCAAACTGTCCGAACAGGCCGACCCAGGCGTTGAGATCGGAAGTGAAGTTGTTGGCGTGGCTCATGCCGGCCAGGTCGCCGGCTGGGGTGGTGACGAGGTCGACTTCCGGATGCAGGCGCGCCAGCTTGTGCTCGAGCACGACCATGGCGAAAATCGAAGTGCCGGCGGAGACGTTGCCGGTGCGCACGCGCACGGAGTTGGTGGCGACCATGCCGGTGCCCGCGTCGCCTTCCGGCGGGGCGAGGACGACGCCCGGCTGAAGGGTGCCGGTCGGGTCGAGCAGTTTGGCGCCTTCGGCGGTGAGCGTGCCGGCCGGGGTGCCCGCCACGAGCGGCTTCGGCAACAGGTCGGCGAGCTTCCACGGCTGGGCGGCGACTTCCGGCAGCGCGTTGAATTTCTCGATGAATTCGGTTTCGTAGGCGTGGGTGGTCGGATCGATCGGGAACATGCCGGAGGCGTCGCCCACGCCGAGCACCTTCTCGCCGGTGAGCTTCCAGTGCACGTAGCCGGCGAGTGTGGTGATGTAGTCCACCTTGGAGACGTGCTCCTCGTGGTTGAGCACTGCCTGGTAGAGGTGTGCCACGGACCAGCGTTCCGGAATGTTGTACTGGAACAGCTCGGAAAGCTTCTCATGGGCTTCGTGGGTGTTGGTGTTCTGCCAGGTGCGGAACGGCACGAGCAGTTCGCCGGACTTGTCGAAGGCGAGGTAGCCGTGCATCATGGCGGAGAAGCCGATGTGCCCCACGTGGGTCAGCCGTTCGCCGTAGGCGGTTTCGACGTCGCCGGCCATCCGGGCGTATGCGGTCTGCAAACCCTTCCAGATTTCCTCCTGGGTGTAGCTCCACAGCCCGTCCTCGAGATGGCTGGCCCACTCATAGTCGCCCGCCGCGATGGTGTGGTAGGCGTCATCGATGAGCACCGCCTTGATGCGGGTGGAGCCGAACTCGATGCCCAGGCTCGTCTTGCCTGCGCGGATCTTCTCGGCGGTCACTGCGACCTGCTCTTGCGTCATAGTTCACGAACTCCTTGCGTCCGAGCGCCTCGCAACCACTCTGTCAACTGAATGTTAGCGCTCACTGTTAACGCTCACTATTGTAGGCACAAACCCGTGACGCACCAAATCCGACGTGTCATCGGAGCAATGAATATATAAACAAATCGAGAAGAAGCAGCGCCTTAGCGACGGCGGACAGGACCCAGGGAGCTGCGGTTGACCATCTGCGCCGACACCAGTCCGACGCCATGCTGCGATGATCCGAAGGAGTTCTCCTCCCCCGCGCCCAGCAGGTACAGCGTCTCGCGCATGGCGGCGACACCCAGCTGCTCAAAGCCGGGGCGGACCGTGGTCAGCGGCGGGAACATATTGTCCATGGCAGGCATGTCGTCGAAACCCACCAGGCTCACATCCTGCGGAATGCGCACGCCATGCTCATGCAGCGCGCGGGCCACACCCACGGCCTGGCTGTCGTTGGCGCAGACCATGCATGTCGGCAGATTGCCGCCGGTGCGGCCGATGTTGTCGAGGATGTGGTTCATCTTGCCGTACGCTTCAGAGGATTCCCAGGTCTCACACTGCACCGTCACGGAATTGACCGCATTGGCCGCGCATAGCTTGTTCCATGCCAGCAGGCGCGTCGCCGCGTCGCGCCACTCCTTGGGACCGGCGAAATACAGCACCGAACGGTGCCCGTATTCCACGACTAGATGCATCACGTCGGCCATCGCGGACCATTGGTCCATGCCGACGACGGATACGCGGCGGCGGTCGGCGGACTTCATCAGCCGCAGGCCGTCCTGCACGCCGATGCCACCGTGCGTGGATGTGACGATCACACGAGGCTGCGCGATCCGCGTCCGGCATGCCGCGGAAAACATGACATCGGTGGGCGTGAGGAAGATGAACGCATCGACGTTCATCTCGTCGAAGGTGCGGCACAGGTCGTCGAATTCCTCCTGCGAGCACAGCGCCTCATGCACCATGCTCACCGTCACGAACAGGCCATGCTGGCGGGCCATCGTCTCAATCGCGGAAATCGTGGAAATCGGGCCATAGAAATGCTGGCCGCCGGCGATCAGGCCGATGGTGCGGGACCGGTGCGAGGCGAGCGCGCGGGCGGAGTTGCTGGGACGGTATCCGAGCTGGTCGATGGCCTTCTGCACCTTCTCGCGGGTGGCGTCGGAGACGTCCGGCGAATGGTTGATGACGCGCGAGACCGTCTGGTGGCTCACACCAGCCAGCTTCGCCACTTCGAACATCGAAGGACGCTTATTGCCCGCATTGCGTTTGCCTGCCATGCCCCGTCGCCTTTCGCACACAACTGTTGGTACGTTCGCCTATTGTACACGCAACTTCAGTTAGCGCTAACAACCCTCATGCTCCAAGGATGCGGCACACTGCGCGCAGGCTACCGCACGGCCGCCAAAGCACGCAGACGCGCCGCGAAGTTGGGCCAATCGGTGCGCATGGCGGTCAGCAGCTTGCGGTTGGGCACGTCATCGACCGGCACCCATTCGATCTCCATGCTTTCGTCGTCGTTGGCCTTGGGCTCGACACGATGCCCCGGCTTTTCGAAGGCGAACACCGTGGTATACGACCATGGGCCGTGGTCCTCGCAGTATGAGCCGACCACGTCGATGTCCTCCGGCGTGATGTTGGCTTCCTCGTACGATTCACGCAACGCGCCCTCGATCGGGCTTTCGCCGTCGGCGGTGGCACCGCCGGGAATGCCCCACGTGCCGCCTTCCGCGCTCCATACCGCGCGGTGCTGCATGACGACGTGCGTCACCTCACCGGTCGTCTCGCTGCGGCGGGCCAAGAGCACGCCGGACGCGCCGTTCGTGCCCCAATGCTTGCGACCGCAGGCGCAATCGACCCAGCCGTCTCCCGGCTGGTGCACGTTCTCCTTGGGCGGCAGCGGCTTCGCGGCACCCGTTTTCGCATCATATTCGGCGTCCGGCGCGAGGTCTGAGCGCGTGACGTTCCACAGATCGGTCCATTCGACGCCCAATTGCGCCGCCAGACGGCGCGCCAACGGCAGGCTCAGGCCGATGATGCCGTGCGGATCGCCTTCGATCGAGTCGATGAACGCGCCGCCGAAACCTTCCAAAGTGAACGATCCGGCCACTTCCAGCGGCTCGCCGGTGGCGATGTAGCGTTCGATATCCAGGTCGGAATATTCGCAGAAGTGCAGGGTCGCTTTGCTGGCGCCGCGCACCATGCGGCCCGACGCGAAGTCGATGAGGCAATGGCCGGTCCACAGCTCGCCGGTGGCACCGCGCATGGCACGCAGCCGTTCGCGCGCTACCTCTTCGCTATGCGGCTTGCCGTAGCATTCGCCGTCCAGCAGGAACATGGAATCGCAGCCGAGAATCAGCGGGCCGGCCTTCGAACGGGTCAGGCTTGGACGGCCATCCACGAAATCGGCGATCGGCTCGGCGACGGTGGGAATGGCGATGCCGGAGAAATCGCGGGTCTTCGTCTCGTCGGCGGACTGCGCGCTGTCCGTGCGTGCGGCTGTGCCCGCCGAGGATGCGTCGCGATCGTCTGCTGCCCGGAGCGGGAAGCCGACCACGCGCTCCCCGCGCGCGTGCGCCGCGGTATCGGCGATGTTGCGATACGCCTGGTGCACGGCCTCGGCCTTCGCCGTGGCGAGAATCATCACACGCTGTTCGACGCTCAGGTCGTTCACGGTGACGCCAAGCGCGGCCGCCTCGCGTTCAAGCGCGGCAGGCTCGTCGACGTGCGAGACACGGATGGTCGGGCAGATGCCGGCGGAGAACAGCACGTCACGGCGTGGACGGGACTGGGAGGCGAGAATCAGCGGGATGCTCATGCGCGTTCCACCTGCACACCCTTGGTGTCGACCGCGAGATGCAGCACACGCCAATGGCCGGATGCCAGCTCTTCGGCGGCGATCCGTTCGAGTTCCTCGTGGGCGTCGCCATGGTGCAGCACAAGCACGCATGGGCCGGCGCCGGACACGGTGGAGGCGAAGCCGTGGGAGCGCATCTTCTCGATCAGCGCCCAGGACGGCTCCATCAGCGAGGCGCGGTACGGCTGATGCAGGCGGTCCTGCGTGGCCGCGAACAGCAGTGCGTTGGCGTTCTGACGCGAGCCGGAGGCCAGCATCGCGGGGTTCATGGCGGCCGGCAGTAGGCTCACACGGGAGACGTTGTGCACGGCGTCCTTGAACGGAATCTCAGTCGGCAACGCCTGACGGGCCTTTTCGGTGGACAGCTCGTAGTCCGGCACGAACACGGCCGCGGTCAGATCGTCCGCCACGCGGTAATTGATGGTATGGAAGCCGTTGTGCATCGGCTCGCCGCCTGGAATCGGCACGGATCCGACACCTTCCGCGGTCTCCATGTCCCAGGACATGGTCAGGCCGCCGTACACGGCCGGGGCCACGTTGTCCGGATGGCCTTCGATGGCGGCGGCCAGCTCGAACACGGCGTCGCGGTTGAGGTCGTCGTCCTGCGCGAAGGCTGCCGCGGCGGCGATGCCGGCGACGATGGCCTCGGCGGAGGAGCCCATGCCTCGCGCCTGCGGGATGTTGTTGTGCGCCTGCAGGATGAATCCGACGCGTCCCAGGCCGAAGGTCTGGCATGCGCGGCGGAACGTGGAGACCACCAGGTGCGTCTCGTCACGTGGCAGGGTGTCCTCGCCCTCGCCTTCGATCATCACCTGCGCCGCGGTGTTCACCGGGTCGGCGCTCAGCGTGAATTCAAGCTCGTCATGATAGTCCAAGGCCAAACCGACCGTATCGAAACCGGAGCCAAGATTGGCGCTGGTGGCCGGAACCTTCACACGCACCTTGCGGGTAACTGGAGTCATCTCTCGTCGTCCTTCGTCACATCTTCATTACAAATCAAGCACCGTATACCGTGGCAGTGCCAGAGTCAAATTTCAGGGGGAACCGCACCCGTGCATCGTATTCGGGCCCATGACGGCGGCTTGGCATGGCTTGCATGTCAATCGCATCATGGGCCCGAATCGCATCCGATATCAGTTCAGCACGCGCAGGATCGACGGCTCTCCGCACACGCAATCCAGCTCGCACACGTCCTTGACGGTTTCGCGCAGGGTGAGCTCGTCGGTCATGTGGGTGACCAGACGCAGCTGCTGCAGCTCGCCGTCATAGCCCGGATCCTTCAGCGTCGGCTTCAGATCCTGGTTCACGCCGTTGATGGACACGCCATGGTCGGCGAACTTGGCTGCGATCGCGGCGAGCACGCCTGGATTGTCGTGAATCACGAAACGGACCGCGAACTCGGCCTTGGAAGCCTCGATCGGAGCCTTCTTCAGATCCTTGTACAGCGGGATGGACGGACCGGTGCAGCCCTGTGCGATATGGCGGGCTTCGGTGACCACGTCGCCGACGACCGCGGAAGCGGTCGGAGCGCCGCCGGCGCCGCGGCCGTAGAACATGAGGTCGTCCGCAGCTTCGGCCTTGACGAACACGGCGTTGAAGGAGCCGTGCACGGAGGCCAGCGGATGGGTGTTGGAGATCAGTGCCGGGTAGACGCGCGCGGACACGCCGGCATCGGTGTTCTCCACGACGGCGAGCAGCTTGATCACCTTGTTTTCCGCGGTGGCGGCGGCGATGTCGTCGGCGGTGATCTTGGTGATGCCTTCGACGGAGACGTCGTCGATGGTGACGGAGGTGTGGAAGCCGAGGGTGGCCATGATCGCGGCCTTGTTGGCCGCGTCGTAGCCCTCGATGTCGCCAGTCGGATCGGCTTCGGCGTAGCCCTTGGCCTGCGCGTCCTTGAGCACGTCATCGAAGTCGAGGCCCTTGGTGGTCATCTCGTCGAGGATGTAGTTGGTGGTGCCGTTGACGATGCCGAGCATGCTCGTCACCTTGTCTCCGACGAGGGATTCGCGCAGCGGCTTGAGGAACGGGATGGCGCCGCCCACGGAGGCTTCGAAGTAGATGTCGACGCCCTTGGCTTCGGCGGCCGCGTAGATCTCCGGACCATACTTGGCCAGCAGCGCCTTGTTGGCGGTGACCACGGAAGCGCCGGATTCGATGGCGGCGAGCACGAACTTGCGTGCCACGCCGGTGCCGCCGATCAGCTCGATGACGATGTCGGAATTGGTGGCCACGCTCATGGTGTCGGTGGTCACGATGGCCTTGTCGATCCACGGGAACGGATCGGTTTCCGCCGGGTCAAGGCAGGCGACGCCGGTCAGCTCGATCGGTCGTCCGATACGTGCGGCAAGCTCGTCCTTCTGCTCGACCAGCAGGCGTGCGGTCTGGGAACCAACGGTACCTGCGCCCAGCAATCCAACGCGAATCGGCGCAACATCTTCCTGTGCCAAGGCATCCTCCCTTGAATGTGAAGTATTGGTGTGACCTTGCTTATTGTACGGTCTCAATATGACGTAAGGCCGCGGAATATCAAGAAAATGGACGGTTTCCGAAGCTTTCCCCGCAAGGAAGCCCGAAAACCGTCCATACCGTGAGACGCAATCGTGGACTATTCGCTGACGTCCCAGCTCAGCAGATCGTCGATCGTCTGCCGGCGGATCATGACGTGTGCGCCGGCCTCGCCGACGCCGACCACGGCGGGAATCAGCGCCTGGTTGTAGTTGCTGGCCATCGTGCGGCCGTATGCGCCGGTGACCGGCACCGCGAGGATGTCGCCACGCTTGATGTCGGCGGGCAGCCGCACCTCGTTGACGACGATATCTCCCGATTCGCAGTGCATGCCGACCACGCGGCACAGCTTGGTCTGCTCGCTTCCCTTGCGGTTGGCCAGACGCGCGGTGTAGTCGGAGCCGTACAGCGCCGGACGGATGTTGTCGGACATGCCGCCGTCCACGGACACGTACACGCGTTCCGTCACCGGATTGCCGCCCTTGTCTTTGGCTTCACCGTTCAGCTGCACCGGCTTGACGGTGCCCACGCGGTACAGCGTGACGCCCGTCGGGGCCACCGTCCAGCGGCCCGGCTCGAAGGAGATGACGGGGGCCGGCATGCCGAGTGCACGGTTCACGGTGCTGACCGCGTCGGCGAGCCTGCCGAGCTCCACGTCGATGTCCATGGAATCCTCACCGTCGGTGTAGGCCACGGAATAGCCACCGCCCAGATCAACCTCCGGCAGGGTGTACGCGTCGGTGGCGTAGAAGGTCTTGCGCAGCAGCATCATGCGCTTGGCCGCCTGGATGAAGGCGTCGGCGTCATGGATGTTGGAGCCGATGTGCGAATGCACGCCGACCAGTTCGAGCACGTCCTGGCGGCGGTAGATGTCCTTGAGCACGGCGAGCGCCGGGCCGTCGGCCACCATGGTCATGGCATCGGCGAGCTTGCGGTCGCCTTCGGAGACCTTCTCGTGGCTCAAATCGTACGGGTATTTGATGTCGTACTGCAGCTCGCGTTGCGCATGAACTTCGGAGGCGTGTTCGCCGAGTCGTGCATTCGAGCCGGCGGGCGTCACGTCGGTCAGGTCGTCGAGCACGCCGAGTTTGCCGGCGTCGGCTCCGGCGGGCAGCAGGGCCACGCCGAACTTCTGGTCCTCGTGGGCGGTGGACACGAATTCGTGGCCGCCGGCGTGGATGCCGGAGGTGACGCGCAGCATGACGCGGGCGCGCTTGCCGAGCCGCTTGGCGATCGCGGCGATGCGTGCCGGCTCATCCGGCTCGTCGATCACGATTTTGTTGAAGCCCTGTTCGATGGCCAGCTCGATTTCCGCATCGGACTTGTTGTTGCCGTGCAGCACGAGGCGGCGGCCTGGGACGCCCGCGGCGAGCGCGATGCGCATCTCACCCATGGTGCAGGTGTCGATGAGCATGCCGGATTCGGTGACGATGCGGCAGATTTCCTTGCTCAGCAGCGCTTTGCCGGCGAAGCTAACGTGGGTGACGGTGTTGTTGAACGCGTGGGACGCGGCATGCACGAATTTCGTGGCGCGGGCGCGCACGTCATCGGTGTCGATGACGTAGAGCGGAGATCCGAATTCGTCGAGCAGGCTTGCGGCGGTACGACCGTGGAAGGTGATCTCGCCTTCGTCGTTCACGGCCGAGCCGGCCGGCCAGATTGGGCTTACAGGCATGGTTTGCGTATCTCCCTTTTTCGTGGATTCGCTTCACATCTTGTCCGGAGCGGTGACGCCGAGCAGGTCGAGGCCTTCGGCGATGACCGTCTTGACGGCGTCGTTGAGCTTGAGTCGCGCGGCGGCGCGGGCCGGTTCCGGAGCCTTGGCGATGCGGATGGCGTCGGCCTGTTCCCCGCGGGCCTCCGGATCGGTGAGTTCCATCGGCACGACGCGCTCCACGTTGTACCACTTGTGGTAGGTGGCGGCGAGGTCCTCCAGGTAGTGGGCCACGCGGTGCGGGGCGCGCAGGTCGCCCGCTTCGCGCAGCAGGGCGGGCCACTGGGCGAGCGCGGCGAGCACTTCGCCGTCGGCGGTGGTGTCGAGCAGGCTCACGTCGGCGCCTTCGTAGGTGATGCCGGCGGCGGCCGCGTTGCGGTCCACGTTGCAGGAGCGGGCGTGCGCGTACTGCACGTAGTACACCGGATTCTCGTTGGAATGCGAGGACAGCAGGTTCAGGTCGATGTCCACCGGGGAGTTGTAGTCGGTGCGGGCCAGCGAATAGCGGGAGGCGTCCACGCCGATGGCGTCGGTCAGGTCGTCGATGGTGACGACGTTGCCGGCGCGCTTCGACATGCGCACGGCCTTGCCGTCCTTCATGACGTTGACGAGCTGGCCGATGAGGATCTGCATGTTCTCGCCCGGCTTGTCACCGAAGGCCTCGCACATGGCCATCATGCGGCCGATGTAGCCGTGGTGGTCGGCGCCGAGCATGTAAATCGCCACGTCGGCCGGGTTGGTCTCGCGGTGGCGCTTGTTGCGGTAGTAGGCGATGTCGGCGGCGAAGTACGCGTAGTTGCCGTCGGACTTGATGATCACGCGGTCCTTGTCGTCACCGTGCTTGGTGGATTCGAACCAGGTGGCGCCGTCCTTTTCGTAAATGTCGCCGCGGGCGCGCAGATCGGCGATGGCCTGGTCCACTTCGCCGTCGGAATACAGGCTGTTCTCGTGGAACCACACGTCGAAATTGACGCGGAAGTTCTTCATGGAACGCTGGATTTCGTCGAACATCATCGGCACGGCGCGCTTGCGGAACTCCTCGCGCTGTTCGGAATCGCCTTCGCCGAGCGGTTCGCCGTCCTTGTCCACGCCACCGTCGACGCGCGGCAGGTTCAGGATGTCGACGCCGTCGGCCTGGGCTTCGTCGATGACGCGCTTGGCGATCTCGTCGATGTAGGCGCCCTTGTAGCCGTCGATCGGGGTGGTCTCGCCGTGGGCCGCGGCGACGAGCGACTTGGCGAAGCGGTTGATCTGCTCGCCGTGGTCGTTGAAGTAGTATTCGCGCACCACCTTGGCGCCGTTGGCCTCAAGCACGCGGGCCATGGAATCGCCGACGGCCGCCCAGCGGGTGCCGCCGATGTGGATCGGGCCGGTCGGATTGGCGGATACGAATTCGAGGTTCAGGGTCTTGCCGGACAGGTGGTCGTTCTTGCCGTAGTCGCTGCCGGCTTCGAGCACGGTGTCCACCACTGCGGCCGCGGATGCGGAGTCGAGCGTGATGTTGATGAAGCCGGGGCCGGCCACTTCCACGGACTTGATGCCGTCGGCATTGGTCAGTTCGACGGCGAACAGCTCGGCGAGATCACGCGGCTTCATGCCGGCCTTCTTGGCCAGCTGCATGGCCGCGTTGGACGCCCAATCGCCATGTGCGCGGTCCTTCGGGCGCATCACGGCGAACTTGGCCTGCGGCGGAATCAGATCGGCGGTCAGGGTGCCTGCCTTGCCTTCGGAGACAAGGGTGTTGGCAATGTTGAAAATCAGTTCACTAAGGGCTTCTGGACTCATTCTTCCAAGAATACCGGGCACGCTGACAGAATCAGTCTTCCTGTCCATCCTCACGATGGGGTTGCGATACGTCCTGCGGAACGCTTTGCAAGGCGTTCTGAGCATCGTCCTGCCCGCCATGCCGTTTCGTACGCCACGCCACGGACGCGTAGTAGCCCGTGTAGCACAGCGCCACGAACGGAATCATGTACAGCAGCGTGGAGCGCTGCGACGGATCGCAAATCACCAGAACCAGCGCGCCGACGCACATCACAATCGCGACGATCGGCACGAACGGGTAGCCAGGCGCGCGGTACTTGAGCTCGCCAACCGTATGTCCCTGCGCGAGCCATTGGTGGCGGAATCGCAAGTGGCAGACGGAAACCGACGCCCACACCACCAGTGTGGCCAGGCCGGAAACCGCGACCAGCGCGAGGTAGACGGTCGAAGCGGCCACCACGGAGGACAGCAGCGCCAGCAGCGAGCCGGCCATGCTGAACATCACCGCGAAAACGGGCACGCCGTGGAAGTTCGTTTTGGCGAGCTTGCGCGGAATCATACCCTCCTGCGCGAGCGACCACACCATGCGCGAGCACACGTACAGGCCGGAATTCGCGGCGGACAGCACGGCCGTCAGCACCACGAAATTCATGATGTCGCCGGCGAACGGCATGCCGATCGACTGGAACACGAGCACGAACGGGCTGGTGTCGACGCCCGACTTGCGCCACGGAATCAGCGCCGCCATGACGGCGATCGAGCCGATGAAGAAGATCGCCAGACGCAGCACGGTGGTGTGCACGGCCTTCGGAATCGCCTTGGACGGGTCCTTCGTCTCGCCGGCGGCGACGCCGACCACTTCGGTGCCGGAGAAGGCGAACACGACCGTCAGCAGCGTGGAGAAGATCGGCAGCACGCCGTTGGGCAGCCAGCCGTCGCTGTAGAAGTTCTCGAACATCGGCGCGTGGTCATAGCCGACGATCGGAATCGCGCCGAACATGGCCAGCAGGCCGATGATAATGAACGCGATGATGGCGAACACCTTGATGGACGCGAACCAGAATTCCGATTCGCCGTACAGGCGCACCGACAGGATGTTGAGCAGGAACACGACCACGATGAACGCGGCCGACCAGATCCATGCGGGCGAATGCGGGAACCAGCGTTGCATCAGCAGGCCCGCGGCGGTGAATTCGGAGGCGAGCGCCACCGCCCAATTCAGCCAGTAGAGCACGGCGATGGTGAACGCGGTGCCGGGGCCGATGAAACGCTTCGCGTACAGGTGGAAGCTGCCGGCGTACGGCATGGCCACAGAGAGTTCGCCAAGACTCAGCATGATGAAGTAGACCAGTACGGAACCGATGGCATAGGCGATAATCGCACCGAGTGGACCGGCTTGGTGGATGGTGTAGCCGGAGCTTAAAAACAGTCCGGTTCCGATGACTCCACCAAGCGAAATCATGGTCAGGTGGCGCGTCTCCATTTTGCGCTCCAGCCCGCCCTGCTCGTCGTTCTGCTGGGCTTGCGCCGTGGGATCCGCGGCGGTTCCGGTCGCTGGCTGCGGCTGCCGTTCCTTCGTCCGCGTCGGTTCGCCGGCGATCTGCGCCTGTGCCTGCTGCTCTGCTTGCGATTGCGCCATGCTTGCCTCCGGCTTCCTGCGCGTTTGGTTGGGTGCGGCGTGTGTTTTGGCTGGCCGCACAATCGCAATACTATACGGCAGGCTCACGGCAATGCGCGAGCATCGTCGGATCGACCGCGAGCGGAGGAACGCCCGGAACAGCGGCGGCCCGCAGCCGGGAAGGCATGCGGGCCGTCGATCGCGCTACTCGCGGTATGCGCGAAATGCTCAGAGCGCGGCGATGGCGTCGATCTCGACGAGCGCGCCCTTCGGAATGTCGTTGCCGCCAAAGGCCACGCGGGCCGGCTTGACGGAGCCGATGAAGACCTTGGCGTATACGTCGTCGACCTCATGGAAGTCCTCGACGTTCTTCATGTAGATGGTGGCGCGGCACACATTCTCGATGCCGGAGCCGGCGGTGTCGAGGATGTGCTTGATGTTCTTCAGCGCCTGCGCGGCCTGCTCGCCCGCACTCTCGCCGGCCAGTTCGCCGGTGGCCGGGTCGATGCCCAGCTGGCCGGAGACGAACACGAATCCGTTGGCCTTCACGGCCTGGCTATAGGCGCCGAGTGCTGCCGGGGCTTCGGAGGTGGCCACTGCTTCCAGCTTTTCGCTCATACTGTTCTCCTTTGTCGTAAGGTATGTTGCCGCAAGGTATGTAAACGCGCGCCAAGTATGTGCCAATATGCCCGTACATGCGCTATTTGCGTCGCACCTGAAATCATACTTTTCCGATGGGTGGAAGCGGGAAAAACCGTTCACAGAACGATATGGCCGGAGTTGGCACCACACGGCGCAGCAGGCACGAAAACGGCGGAATCGCAAGGAAAACCGCGGAAAAATACAACAAACGAGCAACAAAAAGGCTCCAGCCGTTCGACTGGAGCCTTGCCCGGTGGGCTTGATGGGGATCGAACCCACGACCTTCTGTTCAGACCGGCCCAAAACTGGGTAAAACCGGCATCCCTCGATAGGCTCTTAAAGCCTGGAATTCCGCCATTTCTGAGGTATCGCGTTTCCTCGTTGAAACCGGCAAAACTGGCTAAATCGGGAGGTCATTGTTATAGGAGTGTTATTGACTACAGCTCCGAATCGTCGTCTTCGATGGGCTTCAGATGCTCCCTGTTCACCCGCTCACGAAGCTTGTCGAAGTAGTACGTGTCCCCAAGCTCCTCGAAAGTTGGAACGGCGTCCGTCAGCTCCATGAGCTCGTTGGCGTCTTCTGGCCACAGCGTCCGAGCATCAAGCACTCCCTCAAAGTGATGCGCCTTGGATGGATCCAGCGACGGGTCGTCAGGATTCCAGATGTCAGGATTGCTCATAGCCGCCACACACACGAACTTGAATATTGGCGCTCACAGTAGGCCAACCTCCTCTAGGCAGCTACCATGTTGCAACCTGTTGCAAGTCGTCTACAGTTCCGGCTTTTGCCTCGAACGCTCTTGTATAGTCGACTAGCAACAATGAGCCCGGAAACAGCCTTTTGCAAGGCTAAGGCCTAGAATGGTAGGGATAGTGGCCGTGCGAGTAAGGACCAAACGATGACACTGCTGTATTCGGACATCCCTCCCCTCAAAGTTCCGTCTGGCCAGGAGACCATCAACGCATGTTTCCATAGGCTGTTCTCTCAATCTGACGAGATCAGCATTGCAGTGGGATACATCAGCCGCAATGCCTTGGATGAATTGGACTCCCTTATAGAGCAGTACAAGCCCAAAAGAGTAGTCCTCACTATGGGCATGTACTACATAGAGGGCATGCCTGAAAGTTCTTATCACAAAGCTAAGGCCTTGAATAAGAAATGGGTCCAAAGCGGCAGAGGCGAAATCCGTGTTGTCCGATCAATGAAGTACCACGGCAAGCTTTATCTCTTCAGCAAAGATGGTCTCCCTGTGGGCGCCATTGATGGATCCGCTAATCTCGGGGTCATTAGTTCGGATGCAAACAATTTGCGTCAATACGAGGTAGCAACTCTAATTGAGAGCCAACTGGAGCTTTCTCTGATAAGGGCACTGATTGACGATATCGTCAATCGTAGCTCCGTGAATATCGACGAAGTCGATGACATGAAGATTATCCGAGAGAACAACAGCTACATAGGCGAATCTGATTCCGCAGAAAAAATACCAGAAGCGGATGTGGATGCATACAAGAACCATACAACAAATGTTTCTTTCTCCCTGCCTCTTAAAGTTCCGACAGAGGCAGAGCGGCGTTCCGGTGAGGGACACTTTATGAAATCGAACATCAACGTTTGCTATGCCGCACCTCGCAGTGCGAGGAAGTCCCGCGATTGGTATGAGATCCAAATCACTGTGGACAAAGAATATACTTTGCGTCCTGGCTATCCAGAGAAGAACAAGCCGTTCTATATAGTCACCGATGATGGGTATAAGTTCAAAGCGCACACTACCAGTGATGGTAATAAGCAGTTGAATGCTGTTGGCGATGAGCTTCTTATAGGAAGATGGCTGAAGGGCCGTTTGGCGTCGGCTGGATTGGTCACTCCAGTTAATGACACGATGGCTGATGTTGACAAAAAAGGAATGATTACAAAGGAAATGCTTGACGAATACGGAAGGCATACTTTGCAGTTCACCAAGACCGATGAGCATATCGAAGATCCAGAAGAAGGTTCTCTCGATGTCTGGCTCTTGCTGTTTGAATAAAAGGACTAAACATGGCAACTGACTATTTGAATAATTATCTGGATAGAATCAAAAGCGAAGGAAATGTTGAATTAGCAAATTCGATTCAGAACACTTCGGAATCTTTCGACGAAAAATATTTGTCCCATTTTTCTTTCTCTTCCCATGAGGTTGGATTGCTATTTGGCAATGTCCAATCCGGGAAAACCGGTCAAATGTTTGGAATTATGTGTCAAGCAGCCAAAGAAGGCTTTTTTGCCTTCGTACTGCTGACAACAGACAACAAGATTTTGCAACAGCAGACGCTGAATCGAACTAAAAGAGATTTGCCAGATTTTCTTGTTTGTGACGAAACGGATTCGGGACTATTTATTGATAACGAACTAAAACGTCCCGTGATCGTTGTTCTGAAGAAAAACTATCGCATATTGAGGCTCTGGGCAAATGTCTTCAATACAACTCAGTTTATGAGAGGAAATGCGTTATTCATTGTTGACGATGAGGCAGATGCCGCTTCATTGAATACTCTTGTGAATAAAGATAAGCAGTCTTCGATCAACCGATATATTAGTTCCATCAAGGATCCAGGAATTTGCAGTATATATTTGCAGGTCACAGGAACTCCACAAGCGATTCTACTGCAAAATATTGCGACGGGCTTTAAGCCTAGCTTTACTCATTATTTTGAGCCCGGGAAAGCTTATCTTGGCGGCGACTTCTTCTTCCCTTCTAATGGAAAACCAGATTGTGTTTCCTATATCGACGGCGATAAGAATCCATCTAGAACTGTCACACTTCGTCATATCGCATGCTCAGCGCAAATTTTGGCAACTGGAGGAAAAGTATCGAATTGTCTCATTCATCCAAGCGTTCGCCAGAATGTGCATGACAAAATCGCCAAGGAAGTCAAAGATTCTTTGCAGTGGTGCAAAGAACATCTTGATGATGAATTTGAATCTGTGATGCGTCAGGAATACGAAAATCTACATCCTGTAAAGTCAGAGTTGCTTGGTATTGACACCTTTGTCGCTAAAGCAAAAGATTTAGTTTCTTCCAATCTCATTAAGGTTCTAATCATGAATGGACAACATGATGTTCAAGAATCTGACTATGAGAGGGGATGTAATTACATTGTTGGAGGAAACACCCTTGGGCGTGGAGTGACTTTCCCTTCCTTGCAGACGATTTACTATACCAGAATCGCAAAGAAGCCACAGGCGGATACCATGTGGCAACATAGCAGAATGTTTGGCTATGATCGGGACCCTGGTTTAATGGATGTCTTTATTCCGCGCGAGCTTTACAAGCTATTCGCGGATATCAATGCTACAAATGATTCAATCATTTCGCAGATTCGTCAAGGCATTAATCCCAAAATCTATTATCCTGAAGGTGTTGCGCCGACGAGAGGGAACGTTCTTGATGAAAGACATGTTTCCATGCTTACGGGCGGCACAAATTATTATCCCTCTGATCCAGACAATGACACTATCGAAGAGATCAGCAGCATCCTTCAGAAATTTGAAGATTCGGAGACGTTCTATAAAGTTAGCCTAAGGATCATTGTCAAACTACTGAACCATATTGTCCCCAGCTCTGATTTCAAGATGGATTCGTTCAAGTCTGCGCTGGGGACGATGATTGCCGACAACCCAGGAGCGCAAGGCATTCTTGTTGTACGACGTAACAGGGATGTGGCTCAATGGACTGGCGCATTGCTATCTCCCAACGATTGGAAGACTAGTAACTCATTCCCCTCCAATGTTGTCCTTACAATGTACCAAGTCACTGGCACTAAGGGCTGGCACGGCAAGCAACTTTGGGTTCCGAACATCAAGCTTCCCAACGGGACTGTATACTATGACGAGCGCTGATTTCCCGGGGCATGTATTGACCGAGAAGCTGGCAGACGCGATTCTGTTTGCTCCACTGCATGATGGTGTGGCAAACAGAATCGCAGTCTTGAGTGGATATGCCACGCCGACCATGGCATCTTGGTATCTTAAGAAACTTGAGGATAGGAATATTAGAGCTCAGATTGAGCTCCTCGTCGGAATGACTCCCGAGAGTGGGCTTAGCAAAAATGTCCATGAGGGCTTCATAAAAATCCAATCTACTGGTACTTCAGAAATTCATAGTAGATTCAGCTGTAGCTACTTATCAAACAACAACCTGCCGGAACATGGTAATCTTTATATAATTCTTTGCGGAGAAGAACCTCTTTCAGCGTATACCGGATCCGCATCTTTTGTGCAAAATTCATTTGTTTCAGGTCATCGTCATGAAATCATGATGGACTGTAATCCCAAATGGGCTTGGACCTATTATCAACAAGTTTCAGATAACTCAATATATTGCAATCATCCTGAAATAGAGTATTCAGTCACCATTAGAAAAGAGCATCCTATCTTTGATCGAGAAGATTTGGCATTTTCCAGCAAAAAGGAAAATGTTGAAAGAGTGACTCTTTCGCTTTTGACAAAGAAACAGAACATTGGCAAGCATTCTGGACTGAACTGGGGACAACGAGAAAACAGAAATCCAAATCAGGCCTACATTCCAGTCCCTAAACAAGTTGCAGAGTCGGGATTCTTTCCTACCGATGGACGTCATATTACAGTACGTACTGATGATGGGAAAATGTTAATCCTAAGATCAGAGCAAGCGCATTACAAAGCTTTGACTACACCGTTATCCAATGCTGAGCTTGGTGAATATTTCAGAAATCGTTTAAATCTTGCTTATGGTGCACCTGTGACTGAGCAAGATCTTAAACAATATGGAAGAACCAATGTATCCTTCATTAAATACGATGATGAACAGTACTTTATGGATTTTTCTGTAACTGAAAAAGGGTGACCAAATAGCATGGTCACCCTCCCGTTATTCGTTAATGTTAGCCTCCACTGAAGGATAACTTTCCCCTGCGAAGCACTTCAGTATAGCCTCGAAGATAATCTGCGCACCTCGACACGGCACGGCCATGCCGATTTGCTTTCTCACGCTTTCTTTACTGCCGATGAACTTGTAGCTATCGGGGAAAGTCTGCAACCGTGCACGTTCACGGTTGGTCAGAGCACGTGGCTCCGACCAGTGATACATGTGCGTTCCACCGCCACCGCTACCCGTGACAGTATAGGAAGGCTTATCAGGGTCCAATCTCTTATAAATTTGGCTTATCTGTGCGCCTGTAATGTTTAGTTTCAAATCGTCCGGCAAATCCGCGGTGAAAGCATTCTCTCCTGGCTTGATATGTTCCAGACGCCGTATGACCGTTGCACTTTGTCTTGTCGGTTCATTATTCAATGCGTCTTTGGGAATCGGTGGAACTTCAATAGCCCTTCGGCAACTATTATCGATATCTTTGTAAGGAGCGGGAGAAGGTACTTTATATTCTACCTTTATATCCTCTCGTATACCCACAATGATAATACGATGACGTGCTTGTGGAATTCCATATTCCTCAAATTTAAACAAATGCGGGGTCACCTTATAGCCAGCGGCCCTCAATTCCGCCAGGATTTTTGTAAATGCCCTTCCATCATTAGCATTCCTTAAGCCACCCACATTTTCTGCCAAAAACCATTGCGGCTTAAACAATTTCAATGCCTTGACTCCGTAGGAATACAGTGGACCGTAGACTCCGTCCATGCCCTTTTGCTCACCTACGACGCTATAGTCATTGCATGGGAAACCAAATGCCAGAGCATCAATTGGAGATAACTTTGACATGTCAAAAGTACGAATGTCTGCATGATACACGCTGTCAGGATTGCTTTTGCAAATATTTTCCCTATACGTGTTGCACGTATCTGCATCATAATCGTTTGACCACTCATGCACGATTGAGAAAGATGGGTCACCGATATCGGCATGCGTTGCCCCCCAGGCAATCCCACCGGGGCCGCAGAATAGCTCTCCCAGCCTGAACTTCATCTCGACTACTCCCTTATACCCTCTTGTTTTTCTTTGTCGCTGTTTAGAAAATCCACATAGGACTGAACTTTCGATAGTTGCGATACATTCAATCGTTCGAGACCACTTATAGGTAACACACCTTCCAGGTCCTCCTCGGAGAGATATCCCGCTACTTTGAACAGCTCAAGTGGGTGAAAACCTAATTCCTTGGCAATACGATGAAGAGCCTGACAACTTGGTGATTGCCGTTCTCCACGCTCGATCTTCAGGATTTCAGTGTCACTAACCCCACAACGTTTTCCTAGGGATTGCAGAGACATGCCTCGTTCAATCCTGCGCTGTTTTATCAACGCACCTATTTCCAACCTTGGCACTCCTCTCGCTATTGCTGCTTTCTGTCAGTATGATACATCATATCGCTGCCAAATGGCTGCATCTCGTCACGTTTCACATTAGCTACAAACAAGAAAAAGGGCCTGAGAAGCAATAACGCTTCTCAGGGCACACACAGTCGCCTCTACTTTCCTTTATGGTCATGCGCATCAAGTGCGCCGTTCAGCGCTTGGTTCACCAGCGTGTACACGGCTTGGGCGACGCCTACGACGGCGGCGAGCACGACGCCCCACCCGTATCCGGTGAAGCCATTGGTGGCCGCGATGGCGATGACGCCGAGCAGTAGGCTGACGCCGAGGGAGGTGAGCGCGGTGAAGCCTTCGGGGATGTATTTCTTGAGCGCCTGGATCAGGGCCGGGGCGATGAGGGCGACGATGGCTGCGGCCAGGGTGGTCGCGTTGGAGATGTCCATCATGGTTTCCTTCCTGTTGCTGGATGCCGGTCAGTAATGGATCCACTGGCCGGGGTAGATGAGGTTGGGGTTGGCGATGCCGTTGGCTCGCGCCACCGTCTGCCAGTTGCCGGGGAACACGCGGCTAAGGCAGTCGCCGGGTTTGACGACGTAGACGCGGCCACCCGCGTTGCCGGCGGGTGCGGCTGAGCCATTGACGATGGCCTGCGCCTTCGCATAGGTTCCCGCGCCGTAGGTCGCGTCCACCCGGGGCTGGCGTTGGGGCTGGTTGCCGAAGTCGCCCCGGATGATGCGCCGGGCCACCATGTTCAGATCGACGCCGCCGCCCGTGTTTCCGCCGCCGTTGTTGCCGGCGAGGATCTGGTTGACGCGGGCCTGCACCTCATTGAAGCGGTTGCCGAGCAGGATGCGGCGTTGGGGCAGGTTGCCGTATTCGCCCCGGATGACCGCCCTCGCCAGTGATTCGGTGTCGCCGACGGGCGTGGCGGAGTTGGCGGTGCTGGCGGGCGGCGTGACGGTGTGGGTGGTGCCGGATCCGTTGGCGTAGCGGCTCCAGGTGACGGCGTCGCCGTAGAACCAGTTGGCGTCGATGCGGCCGCCGATGCCGGGCACGTTGCCGGAGCTGGAGTACTGCCATGCGGCGGCGAACGAACTATGAACGAACCCCACATCGTGATCATCGAATACTCAGACGGCCGTTTCCACTACCGGTACTCGTGCGGCTACGACACCGGAGACCCCACGGCAATCCAAACCCACGCGCAAGGAGACGAACCATGAAGCAATGCCTGAACTTCGACGGCAACAAGCCCGACGAAAGGCGGATTGTGCACCCCCATGCGAGCGCCGCATGGTCGACGCATTGCGCGCGGCATCGCCGCCAACACGCCTGTCCTGCTGCCGGTCGCCACGAAACGCGCCAGCGTGAACATGGACCAAGGCGTCCGATCGCAGTCCACCACCGCCCCGTCGGTGCTGCGCGACGGCGCTTGGAAGCTCTATTGCCGCACCGAACGAGATCCACCTGGCCGCCATCTTCCTTGATTCCACCAGTAAGTATTTTACATCCTACAGTTTGCGGATCTTTCAGTTCTGAACTGAAACGACAAAAGCCCCGCCCTGACAACGTCAGGACGGGGCACCCGTGGGCTCGAAGAGATTCGAACTCTCGACCTTTCGCTCCGGAGGCGAACGCTCTATCCAGCTGAGCTACGAACCCAAGTCATCATCATTTTACACCACCGCGAAGGTGGCGAGGTGGTGCGGTCATTGTTATTAATTGTTATTAAGACCGATTTTTTCAGTTTTCAAGCAAGCTCGTAATCCCAGTCAGCCGTAGGGCTGAGAAGACATGCGAACGCAAAATGTACCCGGAACCTTCTGTTCCGGAGACAGACGCTCTATCCACTGAGCTACAAACCCGTGCGTCAACCTACTTTACACTGCCTTGAGATGAAAGCGACACTTTTTACGGAAAAATGGTCTTTGAATCTTAATCATCATGTTGGCAAAGTAAGCCTGAATGGGTTTTCGGAAACATACCCAACTATGAAGGGGAGGTGACGAGTATAGAACGGGGAACGAAGAGTATTACGTCATAATTTGCGGCACAATAACGTCATTTACCGCGTATTTTCCACTAGACTGAGAATATGGTTGAGGATTCAGGCAGAAATATAGGCGATTTCGAATACATGCGCCGTTTTTTCTGCCGTGCTTTGCCAACGCAGTTGGATGACAGCGACAGTCCGACATTAATCGTGCAAAGTTATTACGTTCATCAGGATAATTACGCGTTGCGCGTACGATTGAAAACAAAGTCCGTTCGCATCGCCATGACTCCGGACCTCGACCCGCTGGCCGTGCTCGAAAAGTATCGCGACGAATTCCAGCTTGGATCAGTCACCGTGAAAGGGCCGTCCGTAGGAGGCACGCGCTATGAGGCGAGCCGAGACTTGGATTCGCGCATCGCAGGAGAGCTCATCAAACGCGGCGGACACGTAACCATCAAAAACCGTTTCACCGACTGGATCGACGAAGATGGCTGGAACATCGACGTATTCGGCGGCACCAACGCTCCCCTGATCATTGCGGAAGCGGAACGTATCGGACCCGTCACCAATCTGGTGATCCCGAAATTCTGCACCACCGAAATCACCGACCAATCGCGGTTCAGCAATGAAGGACTTGCAGCGAATCCATACTCACGATGGAAATCCGAATTCGAAGCCGAACTGGAAGCGGACGGACCGCAATTCCTTGACTATTTCGGCACCAATCGCATGGAATAAGTCTTTTTTAAAAAAAAACAACCGTAGGCCGTAAAGAACGATTTGGTTGTCAGCCTACGGTTGAGCGGTACCTAAAACGGTACCTAAGTCAATAAACGAATCAGTACATGAGGGTGGCGAGGCGACGACGTGCGCGCTTCAGACGCTCGTCGGTCGGCTCGGGGATCGTGAAGTATTCGAGCAGACGCTGGCGCACCGGCTCGATGTCGGCCTTGTGGCCCGCCGCCACGAAATCAAGCAGACGGTCGAACGCGTCCTGGATCTGCCCGCCGATCATGTCGATGTCGGCGACGGCAAGCTGCGCGTCCACATCGTCCGGCTTGTCGGCGGCAGCGGCACGCACCACGCGCACGTCCGCATTGGCGGAACGGGCCAGTAGCAGCGCCTTCGCACGTTCGCGGGCGGCGCGCGTATCGTTCGGATCGGCTTCCAAAACCTTCTCGTACGCGGCGGCGGCACCGGCGTAATCGCCCTGCTGTGCCAGCATGTACGCTTCCTGATGTTCCGGCGGCACCTGATCCTGCACACTGCCGGCGGATGCGGAATTGGCCGCGTCGGAATCCGGATCGCCCGAATACGGAGCGGTGCCGGTCACGCCGGCCTGCTGTGCGGCGGCGATAAGCTTCGGCACGACCACGTCTGTGATCTGCTGCAGTTCCTCGTCGGACGGAAGGCCCTGCAGAATCGGCATCGGACGGCCGCCGATCAACGCGAACAGCGCCGGCGCACCCTGAATCTGGAACGCCTGTGCGATGGAGGGATTGGATGCGATGTCGATGCGGGACAGCTGGATCTGGCCGTTGAGCTTGTTCACCGCGTCACCCAATGCGCGTGCCATGGCGAACAGACGGTCGTCGGTCGGCACCCACAGGAACAGCAGAATCGGGAACGTGGCGGAGGTCTGCACCATGGCCTGGAACGTGTTCTCCGTGGTGTCGATGACATATCCGCCAGCCGCCGGAGCGCCGCCCGCCTGCCCCGGCTCGGCCTTCACCTGATGCTTGAGCGCTTCCAGATCAACGGCTCCCGCCAATGAAACACCCGGATGGAACGCTTGCTGCTCTGCCATACTTGCCTCCAAAAACACGAAATCGTTGCTGGCACCAACTATAGGTGCCAACAACGATTTCCCGGTTTTCATTCCCACGGATGCGCGATAGGCGGAAAACCGCCGACGATGCGCGTCCAAGGACCCGTCGTTTTACAGCGCTTCGACCTTCACCGGCTGGCGTTCGGAACCGACCGCGGTGATTTTCTGCCCGGAATTCGCCGGCGGAACATACAGCGCGATGACGTTCACATAGCTCGTCTTCATGGTGCTGGTGGCCTTGCCATTGCCGAACAGCGCCTTTTCCGCGTCAGAGGCCGGCTGCGATTCACGGCCAGCGCCGGCGGAACGCGTCCATTCGGAGTTGATCTGCGCCACCACCAGATCGCCGCCGTCCGCGGAACGCATGACGCTGATGGCTCCATTGACCGGTTCGAAGGTCTGCTGCTGCGTGCCTTCGTTAAGCTCCATGGCCTTCTGCACCTGGGCAGTCAGATCGGCAAGCTTCGATCGCAGATCATCATCCGCGAATTTGCTGGCGTACTTGCTGTTCGCCCCGTTCTGCAGCAGGTCCGCATACGCGTCCACCGCCGCTTTCGGCGTCATGACCAGACCGGTGTCCGTAGGCGTTCCCTGCGCGCTGCCGGTTTTGGAGATTTCGAAACTCGGCATCTTCACGCCGGAGAACAGTCGCGCCACACCCCACAGCTTGTAGTTCTGGCGTGCGGAATCCTGCCTGAACACCAGCAGACGCTTGGACTGCTGGTCCTTGGTTGTGGACGTGATGGAGAACACGGACCGTGGCCAGCCGGCATCCGTGGAGATCACGGCCTGGGCCAGATCCGTGGGGATGGTGGTCTTACGGTCAAGATTGCCCGTGGCTTTCGCTACGTTCAGCTCGCTGGTGCGGATGTCCAGTTCCGGACCTTCGAGAATCGTCGGCAACGTATCAGTGTCACGGTTCTGATTGCACTGGTCGAGCGTTTTGAGAATCCTCGTGCGGACCTTTTGCTCCTGCTTGGCGCTCAAGTTCGGCGCATCCTGCCGGGTGGTGGCTTTCGGGGTCGGCAGCTGGCCTTCGCAACCGCACATGCCGACGGCCATTCCCAGCGCGAGCATGGCCGCGATAATCGCCTGACTACGCTTCCTCATCACTGGTCCTCCTCTTGGCCGTCTTCCTGCGTTTCCGTCTGAACCTCCTCTTGGGCAAGACGAGCGAAATACGCGGCAAGCTCATCCTGCGAGATCACGGAAGTCGCCTCGTCGTCAACAGACGATTCGCCCGCCGTCGATTCAAATACGGTCGATTCGGACACAGTCGGCTGGCTTTCCGCAATCGTGTTCTGCTGGTCGGCGACCAGGTTACGTGCCACAGGATCGACGATGACGGGCTGTTGCGTTTCCTCGAACGACGACGTACGACCGCCGGTGCGATGTTCCGCATGGCGACGCCTGCCGTGACGCGACCTGCTCCGTGCCCTGTTGCTGGCGGCGGTTTCGGCGTTCTTCACCCAAGCCGAAACCTCGTTCTCATCGCCTTCGTTGACGCCAACGCCTTCGACCATGGCGAAAGCGCGCTTGTTGCGGCGCTTATGCGGCGGCATGGCGAATACGGAAGCGGAAAGCACGGCGAGAATCGCCAGCAGTCCGCCGGCAAGATACAACGGCATGGCGAAATTCGGCAGGTTACGACGGTCCCAATTCAGAGTGACCGTATCTCCCTTGCGGTTGCCGAAATCAATCAACGCCACAACATCCTCGGCGTTATTGCTGTTCGATCCTTTGACCTGCATATCAACGGCACCGTCATTGCACTTGATGGTGCGCCACATGTCGGAGTCCTTGAAAGCCACCTGGTTCTGGGAATTGTCCGCGGTTCCCTGCGCGGAGACCTTCATGGTGGAAAGCGTCGTCCAATCGGACAGACCGGAGACGCGCATGTACTTGCTTCCCGCAATCCATCCGGCAACGTCGCGCGCGGAACCTATGGCGATGCACACATTGGATTTCTTGTCACGGGATTTGGCCGAAATATTGACGCGGCTGTCTACCAGCTGCAGCACGTTCGGATCGGTGACCACGTATTCCGAACCGTTCACCGGAGCGGCGGCGGTGATCTCATTGTCCGGTTTCCAGACGGTTGAATTCAACACGCCAAACACGACGCATGCGATGGCAAGCAAGCCGAAAATAGGCGTGACGATGCCACGCATGATCTTCGCATGCCGGGTAGGGCCCGTCTCGATCTGCGGCTTCTCTTGTTCTTCCTGCAATACAGTCATAGCTTTTCCATTCTACAGGGTCCGTTTGCACAAGCCTGAAAAAAACATGAAAATCATGCTTTGCCGCTATGGTTGGCCCTATGCGTAAATCACTTCTTTCCAAGGCCGTCACGGCAGTCTGCGCAACGGTCATGTGCCTGGGCGTCACTGCGTGCGGCGGTAATTCCAGCGCGAAATCCGACAAGTCGAACTCGGATTCCTCCTCATCTTCCGAAAAAATCGGCATGCACCAGATCGCCGGCGTGACCGCCAAGGGCGAGCTCGGCAAGAAGCCGACCGTCTCGTTCAAAACGCCGATGACGGTTGAGGACAACAGCTACGTGGTGCTGCAGAAGGGCGACGGAGCCCAGATCGAGGACGGCGACCGCGTCTGCTCGCAGGGCATCGCCATCAGCGTCAAGGATGGTTCCGAACTGGCCAGCACGTGGGAGAAGAACACCCCCGACTGCTCCACCGTAGTCACCTCGGATACCAGCCAGATGACCGAGAACTACTACAAGATCTTCAAGAGCCTCAAGCTCAATTCCACCGTGGCGTTCGGCGTGAACGACTCGAATTCCTCCGGCACCTCGTATCTCATGGTACTCACGCTGGTGTCCAAGTCGAAGGAGAAGGCCACCGGCGAGAAGGTCGCCGACATTCCGGCCGACCTGCCGAAGGTGACGCTCGCCAAGGACGGCAAGCCGTCGATCGACATGAATGGCTATAAGGGCTCCGATTCCTTGATTTCCCAGGACCTCATCAAGGGCAAGGGCGCTGTGGTCAAGGATACGCAGTCCGTGGTGGCGCACTACACCGGCTGGCTGCTTGACGGCACGCAGTTCGATTCCTCGTGGGACCGCGGACAGTCCTCCGCCTTCTCGCTTGACAGCGTGATCAAGGGCTGGAAGCAGGGTCTGGCAGGCCACACGGTCGGTTCCCAGGTGCTGCTGGTGGTGCCGCCGAGCCTCGGCTACGGAAACAAGGATCAGGAGAAGATTCCGGCGAATTCCACGCTGGTCTTCGTGGTCGACATTCTCGCCGCCTACTGATCCAGCCGGTCTAACCGCAAAAAGCCTCCCACTCGGGAGGCTTTTTCATTAGAAGAGTCGTAGAGAGTCGTCTTCGGTGCCCTTCATCTCCTCATAATCGAGAATCAGGCATTTGAAACCGCGGTCCTGCGCGAGCACGCGGGCCTGCGGGGTGATGGTCTGCGCGGCGAAGATGCCGTGCACGGGGGCAAGCAGCGGGTCACGGTTGAGCAGATCGCAGTAGCGGGTGAGCTGTTCGACGCCGTCGATGCCGCCGTTGCGCTTGATTTCGATGGCCACGTGCTCGCCGTTGCCGTCAATCGCCATGATGTCGACCGGTCCGATGGCTGTCGGGTATTCGCGGCGCACGAGCTTCGCGCCTTTGCCGATGCGTTCGATCTGTTCGGCCAGGTACTTCTGCAGATGGTCTTCGACGCCGTCCTTGATGAGGCCCGGATCCTCGCCGAGGTCGTACGATTCGTCCGAATAGATGTGCTGCAACGTCACTTCCAGCACGTCGTTCGATTTGTCGGCCGACGCGCGGATCACCTTTTGCGGCACTTCAGTATCAACGTCGTCATCGGCGTGGTCGGGGGTGATGTCCCTGATGCTGCATGGCGCGGACATCCAGTTGAGCGGCTTGTATGAGCCGAGTTCGGAGAAGATCAGCAGGCTGTTGTCCGCCTTGATGAGCAGCACGCGCTTGGCGAGCGGCAGGGAGGCGTTCAATCGTCCGGAATATTCGGCAGAGCAGTCAGCAACAATAATTCGCACGAGGCACTACCCTACCATGCGCGTCGCCGTACGTACGGCATACGTATTCGCGGCGGCGGAAAGCCACGTAAAAGACAAAAGCGGCCCGGTAATCGCAATACAAAAACATATTGCGATTACCGGGCCACCTTACGTCAAGCGGAAACGGCTTATTCGGCGCGCTTCACGTTGGTTCCACGCTCGACCGCGACGGTGAGCTTGTTCGAATCGAAGGAGATGAAGCCGTCAGTCACCTCGAAGGAGAGGCGATTGCCTTCAGGATCCACCACAACGATGGTTCCTTCCTTGATCACGGTCAGCACAGGCTCGTGGTCGGGCAGGATGCCCATTCCGCCTTCGGAGGCGGGAATGGTAACGGACTTCGCCGTGCCGTGCCACACAGGGTGGTCAGCGGCGACGATGTTCACCTGCATAGTCGATCCGGCCATCACGCACCGTATTCCTTCTGCATGTCGTGCCACTTCTTCTCGAGGTCGTCGATGCCGCCGATACCGGAGAATGCCTGCTCCGGAACGTCGTCATACACGCCGTCGCAGATGCGGGTGAATGCTTCGATAGTCTCGTCCGCCGGAACGTAGGAGCCCGGACGGCCGGTGAACTTCTCGGCGACGTAGAAGTTCTGACCAAGGAACTGCTCGATCTTACGGGCGCGGTTCACAGTGGTCTTATCTTCTTCGCCAAGCTCATCGATACCGATCAGGGCGATGATGTCCTGCAGCTCCTTGTTACGCTGCAGAATCGCCTTGACGCGGTTTGCACAGTCGTAGTGCGCCTGACCCACGTAACGCGGATCAAGGATTCGCGAAGTGGAGCTCAGCGGGTCGACTGCCGGGTAGATACCCTTCGAAGCGATGTCACGAGACAGCTCGGTGGTTGCATCCAGGTGGGCGAAGGTCGTTGCAGGAGCCGGGTCGGTGTAATCATCGGCCGGCACGTAGATGGCCTGCAGCGAGGTGATGGAGTGTCCACGGGTCGAAGTGATTCGCTCCTGCAGCGCGCCCATCTCATCGGCCAGGTTCGGCTGGTAGCCCACTGCGGACGGCATACGGCCGAGCAGGGTGGACACCTCGGAACCAGCCTGGGTGAAACGGAAGATGTTATCGATGAACAGCAGCACGTCCTGATTCTGCACGTCACGGAAGTACTCTGCCATGGTCAGTGCGGTCAGCGGCACGCGCAGACGGGTACCCGGCTGCTCATCCATCTGGCCGAAGACCAGTGCAGTTTTCTCAAGTACGCCAGCTTCGTCCATTTCGCCGATCAGATCGTTACCCTCACGGGTACGTTCGCCGACGCCTGCGAACACGGACACACCGCCGTGGTTCTGAGCCACACGCTGAATCATTTCCTGGATCAGCACGGTCTTGCCGACGCCTGCGCCGCCGAACAGACCGATCTTGCCGCCCTGCACATACGGGGTCAGCAAATCGATGACCTTGATACCGGTTTCGAACATCTGGGTCTTGGACTCCAGCTGGTCGAATGCCGGCGGGTTGCGGTGGATAGGCCAACGTTCGGTAACCTTAACGGTCTCGTCGGCCTTCTTGTTGAGGATGTTGCCGGACACGTCGAATACGTGGCCCTTGGTGACATCGCCAACCGGCACGGAGATCGGGCCGCCGGTGTCGTACACGGTGGCGCCACGCACGAGGCCGTCAGTCGGCTTCAGAGCGACGGTACGCACGGTGGAATCGCCAAGATGCTGTTCAACCTCAAGGGTGATCTTCTTGGTGGTCTCGCCCTCTTCGTGGACACCGGTGTTGGCCAGTTCAACGGTAAGTGCATTGTAAATGTCGGGCAGGTGGCCCACCGGGAATTCGACGTCGATAACCGAACCCTGGATACGCGTAACGCGTCCAGCGGTCGGCTCTGCAGCCGTCTCGGGAGCCGCTGTGGTCTGATTCTCAGCCATATGCGTTCCTACTCTTCCTTCTTGTTCAGCGCATCAGCGCTGCCGATGATTTCGGTAAGTTCCTGGGTAATCGATGCCTGACGCGAAGCGTTGAGCTTGCGAGTCAGTTCATCGATCAGGCTGCGAGCGTTGTCTGTAGCCGTGTGCATGGCGTTCTGTCGGCTTGCAGTCTCGGATGCCGCTGCGGTGAGCAGGCATTCATGGATACGGGACTGGATGTACTTCGGCAGAATCGCGTCGAGTACTTCGTCAACGCTTGGCTCGAACGCATACAGAGGAGTCGCAGCATCGGCATCGGATTCCGGCACAGGACCGGATTCCGGCTGTTCCGGAAGCACGAGCTCAACGGGTAGCATGCGCAGCACACGCACCTTCTGAACCACCATATTCACGAATTCGGTGAACACAATGTAGAGTTCGGAGACTCCACCTTGGTCCGCCGGCTTCATATAAGCGTCCAACAGTGCCTTCGAGATGGACTCTGCGACTTCCACGCCGGGCTGGTCGGTATCGCCTTCCCAAGTGCCGGCAACCGGACGGTTGCGGTACTTGTAATACGTCACACCGCGACGACCATACACATACAGTTCCGGCTGCTTGCCCTGCTCATCGAGTCGGGCCAACAGCGATTCCGTTTCGCGGATGATCGAGGAGGTGTACGGACCTGCCATACCACGATCCGAGGTAAGAGCGAGGACAGCCACGCGAGGGTTGTCCTCGTTCTTTTTCACGATCGGATGGTCGATATGGGTATGGGCCACCAGCGCTTGCACGGCGTCGAAAATCGCATCGGTATACGGCTTCGCGTTCAAGGCCACGTCACGTGCCTTGGCGATATGCGAAGACGCGATCATCTCCTGCGCGTTGAAGATTTTCTCCAGCGACGCGGTGGAGGCGATCCTAGATTTCAATGCGAGTTGCGAGCCCATGAATCACTTCTCTCCTGCGACGATCTTTTCCTGCTCGACCGGAGTGGTGTGCTTCTCGTCAGGCTTCTTCTCGACCAGCGGCTTGCCCGCGCTGGTCACGAAGGTCTCACGGAACGCTTCCACGGCCTTGTCGAGGGCAGCCTCGGTGTCGGCGGTGAAGTCTTCGGTCTCGCGAATGGTCTTGAGGATATCGGTGTTGTGATCCAGATAATCCAGCATGCCCTTTTCGAACGGCAACACGTCGCTGATTGGCAGGTCATCCATCTTGCCATGGGTGCCGGCCCACACGGACACGACTTCCTGTTCCATCGAATACGGGGAGAACTGCGGCTGCTTCAGGAGCTCGGTCAGGTGGGCACCACGGTTCAGCTGAGCCTTCGAAGCCGCATCCAGATCGGAAGCGAACATGGCGAAGGATTCCAGCGAACGGTACTGCGCCAGCGAGATCTTCAGCGTGCCGGAGACCTTCTTCAAGGCCTTCGTCTGAGCAGCGCCACCGACTCGGGACACGGAGATGCCGACGTCCACAGCAGGACGCTGGTTCGCGTTGAACAGGTCGGACTGCAGGAAGATCTGGCCATCGGTGATGGAAATCACGTTGGTCGGAATGTAGGCGGACACATCGTTCGCCTTGGTCTCGACGATCGGCAGGCCGGTCATCGAGCCGCCGCCGAGGTCATCGGAAACCTTGGCGCAACGTTCGAGCAGACGGGAGTGCAGATAGAACACATCGCCCGGGTAAGCCTCACGCCCCGGCGGACGACGCAGCAGCAGGGAAATCGAGCGGTAAGCCTCAGCCTGCTTCGACAGATCGTCGAAGACGATGAGCACGTGCTTGCCGTTGTACATCCAGTGCTGTCCGATGGCGGAACCGGTGTACGGTGCGATGTACTTGAAGCCTGCGGAATCGGAAGCCGGGGAAGCCACAATGGTCGTGTACTCCATAGCGCCGGCCTCTTCCAGGGACTGCTTCACCGATGCGATGGTGGAGCCCTTCTGACCGACGGCCACGTAGATGCAGCGGACCTGCTTCTTCGGGTCTCCGGATTCCCAGTTGCGCTTCTGGTTGATGATCGTATCGATTGCGATAGCGGTCTTACCGGTCTGGCGGTCGCCGATGATGAGCTGGCGCTGGCCACGTCCGATCGGCGTCATTGCGTCGATGGCCTTCAGGCCGGTGGACAGCGGCTCGTCAACCGGATGACGATGCATAACGTCAGGTGCCTGGGCCTCGAGAATACGACGGCCTTCGGTCTTGATTTCACCAAGACCGTCAATCGGGTTGCCTAGCGGGTCCACGACGCGGCCAAGGTAGCCGTCGCCGACGGGCACGGAGAGCACTTCGCCGGTACGACGCACTTCCTGGCCTTCCTCGATACCGGTGAAATCGCCGAGGATAACCACGCCGATTTCGCGGGCGTCAAGGTTGAACGCCAGGCCAAGCGTGCCGTCTTCGAAGGTCAGCAGCTCATTGGCCATGCAACCAGGCAGTCCCGTCACGTGCGCAATGCCGTCGCCAGCGGTCGCGACATAACCGACTTCCTGGGTCGGAGTGTCCGACGGCTTGTACGACTCGACGAACTCATCGAGCGCCTTGCGTATCGTGGTGGGATCAATGGTAAGTTCTGCCATGATCACTCCTTATTGTTGTTTTTAAATTCAGTCAAGTCTTGTTTCAGGCTTGTTCACCGTGTGGCGTGCCGTCAGGCGGTCGCCTTCACCGTGCGCTGAAGATGTTGCAGCTGTGCGACCACCGTGTTGTCGGTGACCTCGTCGCCCACCTGGATGCGCATACCACCCAGGACGGTCGGATCGACCACCGAGTTGATGTGCACCGGATGGCCGGTCTTCGCCGAATAGATGGCGACGAGCTTCTTGACCTGCTCCTTGCTCAGTGGCGTTGCCGTGGTGACGGTGACCATCGATTCGCCCATATGACGGGAGAACTTGTTAATCAGCCACTGAATGGTCTGCAGATAGCGGCGATTGCGCAGATTGCAGGTCGCATGCTCGGCCAGACGCTTGGTCACCACATTGAAGTCGGCATTGCCGATCAGGCTGTACAGCAGCTTGATACGGGCTTCGGCAGGGACGGTTGCGTCATACAGCTTGCTGCGTACGACCGGAAGGTTGAGCAGTGCGGAATGCAGCTGGGCAAGCTCGATGGAGACCTGCAGAGTAGCATTCGTGTGGTCCGCGTAGTACATCATGCCATCCACACCGAAATCCTCGGCGGCGTTGGCGATGTCGGACACGCGGCTCCAACGGCGGGCCACCAGATCGGACATGATTTCCATCGTCAACGGATGGGCTTCATCTCCAATGAGGGTCTTGACTACCGCAACCTTGTCTTCGACTGGGCGCGACGGGTCGGTGAGGGCACGTTCAAGCTGGATGTTGTGGTCGAGCACGTTGGTGATCGTGAACAGTTCGTTCCCGATACGCCATGCGTCCTCGCCGCTGTCACGCAGCTTGGGGGCCAGCGAGTCACGCGAAACGCGGTCTGCGATACGCGATGCTTCTCCTCGCATTGGTCACCTCCCTTTCTTGAAGGTTTCGATCACTTCTTGTCGCTGTCCAGTTCGGCGATCATCTGGTCGATCATCGTCGACTGCACGTCGTCGCTTTCCAGCTTGCTGCCCAGGATCTTGCCGGCCAGTGCCGTTGCCAGCACGCCGACCTCACCCTTCAGGCTCACCAGAGCCTGCTGCTGCTGGGATTCGATGGAACGCTGGGCGGTGGCGGTGATCTGCGCCGCATCAGCCTCGGCACGGGTACGTGCGTCGGCGATGATGTGCGATGCTTCCGCGCGAGCGTCGTCGCGGATCTTGGAAGCCTCGACGCGTGCGTTGCTCAGCTGGGCATCGTACTTCGCCTTGGCTTCGTCGGCATCCTTCTGGGCCTGTTCGGCCTTGGCGATGCCGCCTTCGATCTTGGCTGCGCGCTCATCGAACACGGCCTGGAACTTCGGCAGGAAGAACTTGTAGAAGAACACGGCGACGATGATCAGAATGACCAACGACCAGAAAATGTCGTAGCTTTTCGGAAGGAACAGTTCCATCTCGCTAGCTGCGGTCACCATAGTGTCTTCCTCCTTTCACGTTCGTTTGCGTCTTCGGTGTTTACCTTGGGGATCAAGTCTTACTTGATGAAGGCGAGCACGAAGCCGAGCAGTGCCAGCACCTCGACGAATGCCAGGCCCAGGAACATGAGGGTCTGCAGACGGCTGCCGAGCTCAGGCTGGCGAGCGGTGCCTTCGATGGTCTTGCCGATCAGGATGCCCAGACCGATGCCAGGGCCGATGGCGGCGAGGCCGTAGCCAACGACGTTCAGGTTGCCGGCAACCTCAGCGAGGGTAACGATATCCATGATTGTTTCCTTTCTGGTTATTGCTTGACAAGAAGCAACACTTAAAAAGCCGGCGGTCAGTCGATCTCCGGATAGCTCATATTGATGTACGCGGTGGTCAGGATGGCGAAAATGTAAGCCTGCAGGCAGGCGACCAGCGCCTCGAACAGGAACATGAACATGCCAGCCGCGAAGGTGATGATGCCGAACGGCATCATCACCTTGTTCACCACATCAACGAGGAAGAACTGCGTGGCCGAGAGGCACAACGCAAGGATCAGGTGGCCCGAAACCATGTTGGCGAACAGTCGGATCGTCAACGAGAACGGGCGGATAATCAGCAGCTCAAGCAGCTGAATCGGGGACAGCAGAATATAGATCGGGGCCGGAACGCCCTTCGGGAAGATCTCGTCCCTCAGGAAGTGGCCAAGGCCCTTTTCACGGATGCCGGCAATCCAGTACTGGCAGAAGCACCACATGGCGAACACCAGAGGCAGCGTGATGGACGCGCTTGCCGCGATGTTGAAGCCCGGGATGATGCCGCACAGATTGAAGACCAGCAACGTGCAGAACACGGTGGTGATCATCGGCACATAACGCTTGCCACGCAGCTCGCCCATCACCTGATAGACGATGTTGTCGCGGACAAACTCGATCAGCCATTCGACTGCGCCCTGCCAACGGCCAGGGATGAGCTTTGCACGGCTTGCCGTAATTCCGAGAACCAGCAGCATGATGACGGTCGCAAGAATACGAACGAGGATGATGCGGTTGATGGCGAACGGCGTGCCTTGAAAAACAAACGGATCGGGAAGGAAGTCATTGATGCTCGGCATCTCTGGACCATCGGCGATGGTCATGATGCCCTCTCCCAATGCACTAATCATTCACGCCTCCTGCTCTTGTGTCAGCTGTTAGTCTAGCCCAACAGCTGAGTCGAATGTGACATTCCGGTTACCAAACCAGAACATCCTTCGGGTTCTATGTTAACGCGCCCATAAACGCGTTCGCATACCAGCCCCGAATGGCTGCAAAGGATTATCAGACCGTGGCTAGACAACATTCCGCACCGGGAGCTTTCCCCTACTACCGTATAGCGAAAACCGGCGTTTCGCACGTTGCGGGGACTATTAGACACAACCACGGCCGTTGTCGATTCGGCCTATTTCACCCCCATTCACACCAAAATAGACATCGTTTGCAACACTGCTTGATAAAACGTTTTACTTAACATATCGCACCATAATATATGACGGCGAAAATGAAACGATGTCGCAGCAGGCAACAAAAACCGCGCAAAAAGCCCACGACACCGCGCAAAAGCGGCAATCGTGGGACAATCGCCAATACTTGTCAGTACTCGCCGATCTTCGTGAAATCAGCCGCGAATGACACCGTATCCATCGTGCGAGAATGGCGTGAACGCGTCGACACGCGGAGAACCGGGCTCGTGCCGGATCGAACGGTCGGTGCCGAGGCGCTTCTCCTCGCGCAGCTGCGGTACTTCGCTCAAATCGTATGGCGTGGTCTGATAGACCCAGTTGAGCCAGTTGCGCCACAGCAGGTTGGCGTGGGCGCGCCAGGCGAACAGCGGTTCGAGCTTCGGATCGTCATGCGGGAAATAGTTTTCGGGGAACGGCACGTTGGTCATGCCCTTCTTCATATCCCTCTCGTATTCCTCGGCGAGCGTGTACTTGCCGTATTCCCAATGGCCGAGCGCGAACACTTCGGAGAAGTCGCGCGTGGCGATGAGCCCCGGGCCGGACTTCGGACCCCACGTGAGCACCTGCAGCTCGGGATTATGGGCGATATCACCCTCGTTGACCCCCGCCAGGCGGGAATGCGGTTGCAGGCAGATCTCGTCGAAACCGTTGGTGAGGAAGCAGTATTCGTCCTGCAGATACTGGGGAAACACGCCGAAGAGCTTCTCCGGCAGCAGCTCCTTGCGCACGCCGTACCGATAGTTGAGCGCGCCCATCGCACCCCAGCACAGGTACATGGTGGAGAAGACGTGGGTAGAAGCCCAGTCGAGAATCTGCTTGAACTCGTCCCAGTAGTCGACCTGCTCGAAATCGAGGTGCTCGACGGGCGCTCCCGTCACCACAAGACCGTCGTAATAGTTGTCTTTGAACGCATCGAGCGTCTCGTAGAACTTCACCAGATGGTCGGCGCTCACGTGCGTGGCCTCGTGGGTGGAGGTCTTCATGAAGTCGACCTCGACCTGCAGCGGACTCTTGGAGATCAGACGCAGCAGCTGCGTTTCGGTCTCAATCTTCTTTGGCATGAGGTTCAGGATCACCAGCTTGAGCGGACGCACGCGCTGGCGCTCCGCTTCGGGCTTTTCGAGCGCGAAGATGCGCTCGGAGTCGAGAATGTCTCTGGCCGGAAGGCCGCTGGGAATCTTGATAGGCATGTTTCCTATTATGGTGCGGACCCGGATATGGCGTATTCGGCGGTTTTCATCGACGGGCCGCAGCGTTATACGAAAAACGGATAACGCGCTATCGGATATGCGATTTCACTAGCAGCGCAATATGCGACACGCCGATTTGACTTATTAGCCAACATCCGTAAAGTAGTTAAAGCTGCCTCAATGAAGGCAAGCCGACGCGGGGTGGAGCAGCTCGGTAGCTCGCTGGGCTCATAACCCAGAGGTCCATGGTTCAAATCCATGCCCCGCTACCAATTGAAACCGGAAACCTTTTGGTTTCCGGTTTTTTTGTTTTTCTAGGACGTTTCGCTCCTTTTATATAAAGTCCCCATACATATCGAACGCAACCGACGCGCACAACGTATGGTCATGCCGCCGCAGCCTTCATAATCGAACATAATCGCAAACCATGTATTAAAACGCTTTACCAAAAGTATTTGAAGAAAGTACTTGTAGCCGCATCGCCGTAATCGTTACGAAAAAGGGAAATCACAAAAAGAACACAACTACCTCTATAATCGGCTATATGAATGAAGCAACATCATCAAGCGCGACACCGCGCACAAAGGCAACAGCAAAGACAACAGCCAAGGCAGCGGCCACAAAAACAACGAGGACAGCCGCGAAATCAACCGCAAAGACGACAACCAAAAAACCAACCACCAAGCGCACTTCCAAGCCGAAAACCGCAACGAAGCGAACCGTCGGCGAAACTCCAGCACCTATCATCAACCGCACCAGCCCGGAACAGTTCGGCCGCGTAAACGTTCTTGGCATCACTCCGTCCGCCGAAAACGGCCTGTACCCGGCTCGCGTGGAGCTTGGCGAGGCATTCAAGGTCACCGCGCAGGTGTTCATCGAAGGCCGCACCAAGGCCGGTGCCACCGTGTCCGTGCGCAACACGCGCGGCACCGAGAAGGCCCGCTTCCCCATGACCTGCACCAACCCCGGCCTGGACCGCTGGGAAGCGATGGTCAAGATCGGCGACCACAGCGACCTGAAGCCGTGGGAAGATGGCTATGCCGACGTCAAGAAGCAGCTCGGCGAATGGCACATCGTGGTCGAAGGCTGGGAAGATACGTACGCTTCCTGGCTGCACGACGCGCAAATCAAGGTCGAGGTCGGCGACGATGCGGAGAACGCGCTGGAATCCGGCGCGCAGCTGCTGGAACGTTGGGCTGGCGCACGCGATTCCAAGCTGACCGCCGACGACAAGAAGACGCTGCGCGAAGCGGCGAAGGCCGTTGCCGACAAGTCGCTCGACGCGACCGCGCGTCTTGCCGCAGCGACCACCGACGCAATCGCAAGCCTGCACGAAACCAATCCGCTGCGCGACGGCCTGAGCGCGTCGAATCCGCAGCGCTTCCGCGTGGAGCGTCCGAAGTCGAGCTTCGCCGCATGGTACCAGTTCTTCCCGCGTTCCGAAGGCGCGTATTTCGACGCCGACGGCAAGATCGTGCAGGGCACGCTGAAGACGGCGCTGTCCGGCCTCGACCGCGCGAAGGCCGAAGGCTTCGACATCGTGTACCTGCCGCCGATCTTCCCGATTGGCGTGACCAACCGCAAGGGCCGCAACAACACGCTGATTGCCGGACCGCACGATCCGGGCTCCCCGTTCGGCATCGGCTCCGAGCTGGGCGGCCACGACACCGTCGACCCGCTGCTCGGCACCATGGACGATTTCAAGGCGTTCTGCGCGCACGCGCATGAGCTGGGGCTGGAAGTGGCACTCGACTTCGCGCTGCAGTGCTCGCCTGACCACCCGTGGGTCAAGCAGCATCCGAACTGGTTCCGCACCAAGCCGGACGGAACGATCGCATTCGCCGAGAATCCGCCGAAGAAGTACCAGGACATCTATCCGATCGATTTCAACGCCGACATGGAAGGCATCGAAGCGGAAACCGAACGCATCATGGACCTGTGGATCAAGGCCGGCGTGACGATCTTCCGCGTGGACAACCCGCATACCAAGCCGGTGCGTTTCTGGCAGGACGTGATCGCCGCCGTGACGAAGAAGCATCCGGAGACGCTGTTCCTGGCCGAGGCGTTCACCCGTCCGGGCATGATGCGCGCGCTGAGCTATGCCGGCTTCACGCAGTCGCACTGCTACTTCCCGTGGCGCAACACCAAGGAGGAGCTTGAGGAGTATTTGGAGGAGACCAACGGCGACGGTGGTTTCTACCAGCACAACACCTTCTGGCCGTCCACGCCGGACATCATGACCGCCTACCTGCGCGACAACGGTATCGCCGGTCACGCGGTGCGCGCGGTGCTCGCCGCGATGGGCTCTCCGAGCTGGGGCATCTACAACGGCTATGAGCTGATCGAGAACAAGCAGCGTCCGGGATTCGAAGAGCAGATCGACAACGAGAAGTACGAAGTCAAGGTGCGCGATTGGGACGAGGCCGACAAGTACGGCATCTCCGAGCTGCTCACCTCGCTCAACAAAATCCGTTCCGAGCATCCGGCATGCCGCAGCTACCACAACCTGCACGTCCTGCCGAGCGACGATGCGGGCGTGGTGGCGTTCCTGCGCCAGACCCCGGCCGAGCTTACCGGTACCGGCAAGCCGGATACGGTGATCGTGGTGGTGAACCTCGACGGCCACAACGCGCACCAGTCCATCGTGCACATCGAGCTGCCCGACTTCGGTTTCGCCACCGACAAGCCGCTCAAGGTGCGCGACGAGCTGACCGGACGCGACTTCGAATGGAGCTGGGACAACTACGTCTCGCTGGCACCGTGGGCCGACGTGGCGCACGTGCTGACGGTGGTCGAGGACTGAGTGAGTTTGGGTGCTAGGCACTCTGCCTAGCACCCAGCCAGCGCAAAACACATAGATCAAGGGCGGGTTGAAGACGTTTCTCACGTTTTCAACCCGGCTTTGTGCATTCCGTAGGTGGTTTTTTTGATTCCGTAGGTGCTCTCCGGTCAATCCACGCAAACAGAATGGCTGAAATCAAGCCTTTTTGCCGCAGGGATACCAGAGCCAACCACCTACGGAAGAGCAAAACCACCTACGGAATTGTTCTTCCAACGTTCCAAGGCAGGATAGTCAATCACAATCGGCCAAAAAGATGTTGACCAGCGAGCGCATCACGCCTTATCTCCCCAGCACTGAGCACCATTCATATAGGTATCCGGAAAATGGTGCCGATATGGCGCGAAAGCGGGTATTCTAAGTAACGAACTACTGCTGATCATATCGATCAAGGAGAAAACAATGGCAGAAACCTTCAACGTCGTGGTGGAGATCCCGCGCGGCTCCAAGAACAAGTACGAAGTGGACCACGAGACCGGTCGCGTGTTCCTGGACCGCACCCTGTTCACCTCCATGGGCTACCCGGATGACTACGGCTACATCGACGGCACCCTGGGCGAGGACGGCGATCCGCTCGACGCTCTCGTCATGATCCCGAACTCCGTGTTCCCGGGCTGCGTGGTGGAATGCCGCGCCGTCGGCCTGTACCACATGGTCGACGAGGCCGGTGGAGACGACAAGGTGCTGTGCGTGCCGGCCGACGTCCGTTTCGACGACATCAAGGACGTCGACGACGTGTCCGAGTACCACAAGGCTGAAATCAAGCACTTCTTCGAGCAGTACAAGGCTCTGGAGCCGGGCAAGGAAGTCCTGCCGGGCGATTACTGGACTGGCGCCGCTAAGGCCGAGGAGGAAATCGTCGCAGCCCGCAAGCGCCTCGCTGAGGCGTGAAGCTGACAGCGCGGTGCGCTGTCAGTAGCCGAAGTGAGCAGCTATGCTGCGAAGCCGCATGCGCAGCATGCGGAAGCGAGAAGTGAGTCGAAATAATTCCGACTCGACGATAGACGATAACAAGCCGCTCTTGTTTCAAGGGCGGCTTGTGCGTTATAGTGGTGGCTTGTAATTTTCGGCATGCGAACAGTATTCGCTGAATTCAAAGCCCGCGGGACACCATCGATCCGCGTGCGGCAGTTCTGTGTCGGTACTCCTAGGCGTAGGCGGAACGCAATCCGTCGAGGCCCATCCCGTGGGGAGACCGGCGGGATGAACCTTTTCACCAGCTATGCTCATTCAGATTCTGCTCATTGGCGTGTCCGTGTCCATGGACGCGTTCGCCGTCTCCATCGGCAAAGGCCTGACCGTCAAGAAGCTTCGCGGCGTCGATGCGTTCAAAACCGCCCTGTGGTTCGGCGGATTCCAGGCGCTTTTCCCTCTGCTCGGCTATTTCGCGGCCAGCACGTTCAGCAAATACGTGACCGCCGTGGACCATTGGATCATTTTCGGCCTACTCGCCCTAATCGGCGGCAATATGGTACGCGAGGCGTTCGAAGAGGACGAGGAGAACGCCAAGGAAACCCCTGAATTCGATTGGAAGCACATGCTGCCACTCGCCGTGGCCTGCAGCATCGACGCATTCGCGGTCGGCGTGAGCTTCGCTTTCATGACGCTCAACATCTGGCTGTCGGTGGTCATCATCGGCATCACCACCGGCCTGTTCTCCGCCGCCGGCCTGTATATCGGCCGCGCGTTCGGCTCGCGGTGGCAGAAGCCCGCGCAGATCGCCGGCGGCATCGTGCTGATTCTTATCGGCGTGAAGGTGCTGTTCGAGCATCTCGGATTCCTCGGTTGACTGCCAATCCAACATAATAAAAGCCCGTAATCATTGCGATTACGGGCTTTGTCATTAGAACAGCCGTTTACAGCACGACGATGGCGAGCGCCGCCAGACCGACTGCGAGACCGGTCAGCATGACCGGCAGCAGTGCGAGGCCGATCCACGGCGAACGCGCATCCGGCTCGGGGTCGGCGTCGCGGTGCCAGAAGTACGAGCACACGGTGAGCGCCACGGCCACCAATACCGTCACGATCGCGGCGACGACCCATGTCATGGTCACGTTGCTGAACATGTCCACCGTGGCTCCGGAGGCAGCGGACATGGCGGCGGCCCTAGAATGCGTTGTCGGCAGGAGCACCGGCAGGAAGCACCAGCCCGCGCTGGCGATCATCGCAACGCCTTCGACCACGCTGTGCGACAGCGAGCGGATGAGGTGCGTGCGGTTTTCGCGGGCCATCTGGCGTCCGAAGGAGATCACGATCAGCAGGATCAGCAGGCCGCCGACGCCGGCGATCCAGCCGTCCTCCATGGAGAAGTCCTTGCCGCCGGTCGCGTCGGCGGCGAAAATCGCCCGTCCGAGCGTCATCGTCGTGGCGCACACCACCGACAGCAGGCCGGCGATGACGGCGATCACGTGTCCGGCGGTGCCGTCGCGGAACGGGCTGAACACTACCAGCAGCGCGATCATCGCCAGCGATCCGATGATGGTGAACGGCACCACGGCGGGATTGGCGGAATCGCCGTATGCGATGCCGGGAACGAGCGCGAGCGCCACCAATACCACGTACGCGACGATCTGGATCGCCAATACTTTGCCGAAAGCGACCTTCGACGGGTTTTGCTGGGAAACGGCCTGCGGAGCGGTCATCTCGGACCCCCTTTTCATATTGTGGTCAATACGTATGCAATATGAATAAATGTAGCCGTATGTGTCCACATACTTCAGTTACAATCGATGAAACGCCGATAATACATTTTGCGTGTACAATCGCGGCATCAGTTTAGAACAAAAGGGAGCTGACGTGACGGATCTTACGCTTATGACGTTCGCTAGCGATCCAGCTACCGTTCTCCCCTCGTTGGTGCTACTTTCCCACCGCGTGCGCGTGTTGCCGATGGATGCGGCCAGCCTGGTGAAGATGCCGGAGAACACCATTCTGTTTCTTGATGCGCGTGACGACCTGGCCACCGCCAAAACGCTGTGCCGTCTGATTCACGCGTCGGGACTGTCCACGCCGATCGTGCTCATTCTCACCGAGGGCGGCTTCACCGTGGTCAATTCGCAGTGGGGCATTGCCGATGTGGTGGTGGCTACGGCGTCCCCCGCCGAGGTGGAGGGGCGTTTGCGCCTGGTTTCCGAACGTGGCAACGCGCCGGTCAACGCGGCGTCCGGTTCGGGCGAGCAGGGCGTGCAGAACGAGGATGGTCTGATCCGTTCCGGCGATTTGGTGGTGGATACGAATGGCTATACGGCCAGTCTGCACGGCCATCCGATCGACTTGGCGTACAAGGAGTTCGAGCTGCTCAAGTATCTGGTGCAGCATCCGGGCCGCGTGTTCACGCGCGCGCAGCTGCTGCAGGAGGTGTGGGGCTACGACTATTACGGCGGCACCCGCACTGTGGACGTGCATATCCGTCGTCTGCGCGCCAAGCTGGGCGGCGAGTACGAGCATCTCATCGGCACCGTGCGCAACGTCGGCTATCGTTTCGATCCGCCGGAAGAGAATGAGCATGAGGCCGCGGCCAAGGATGCGGCTCACGGCGAGTCCGGCGAAAGCTGACTTTTTCTTGCGATCATTCCGTTGATGTTCGACGGGTTTCGTTTGTTTTCATTGGCCTTTCGCTGATTTTCTGTTGTTTTTTGCTGATTTTCTGTCGTTTTTCGATGGATTTTCGCTGTTTTTGCCGATTGCGACGTTTCCGCAGGTTTCCCGCGTTCGTCCGCATGCGAGGGGTAGGCTGGGAGGCATGCCTCGGGAATCGAAGAAGGCGCGGATCGCGCGCATGCATCAGGAATACGAGCAGTTGTGCGTGGAGATTCCCGATCCGAAATGCGCGTTGAACTTCAATTCTCCTTTCGAACTGCTGGTGGCTACGGTGTTGAGCGCGCAGACCACCGACAAGCGCGTGAACATGGTCACGCCGGAACTGTTCGGCGAATATCCCGGTCCGGCGGAGCTTGCCGCCGCGAATCCCGAGCACGTCGAGGACATCATCCGCACCATCGGCTTCTTCCGTACGAAAGCGCGCAATATCATCGGGCTGTCGCATGAGTTGTGCGTGCGATTCGGGGGCGAGGTGCCGGCCGATATGGCTTCGCTGATCAGCCTGCCGGGCGTGGGCCGCAAAACCGCGAACGTGGTGTTGGGCAACGCGTTCGGCGTGCCCGGTTTTCCTGTGGACACGCATGTGATTCGTGTGACTGGGCGATTGCGGTGGCGGTCCGACTGGGCGAGCCCCTCCCCTGACCCGGTGGCCATCGAACGTGAGGTCACCGCCTGCTTCCCTCCCGAAGAATGGACCGATCTGTCTCACCGTTTGATATTGCATGGCCGCGCCATCTGCCATGCGCGAAAACCGGATTGCGCCGACTGCCCCCTCAACGACACGTGTCCGAGCGCGTTCGCCGCGTGATTCCGACGCATGCCAGCCGCCGCGCCGGCACTCCGTCGAATCGCACCCGGCCATCGGGCGTGTAGCACGCGTCAACTAGACTCGGGTGCATGGATGAAAACGGGCGGAAACGTAATCTGAAAGCCGAGGCGACGCGCTGGCTGATCTTCTTCGGCGTCGCGATCGTGCTCAGTGTGCTGCTGTGGCTGGGACTGTCGCTGACAGGCCGCAAGAATCCCATCACATCCTTCGGCACGCTCGTCTCCGACTCGTCCGTGACGATCGGCATCGAAGGCAAGGCGCCGGAATCGCTTGACATCCGCACCGAACAGGGCACCGCCGTGGAGCAGGCGCTGCTCGGCAACGTGTACGAGACGTTGGTGTCCCGCAGCGACACCAACAAGCTGCAGCCGGGGATCGCCAGCTCCTGGCAGGCTTCCGACGACGGTCTCACGTACACGTTCACGCTGAACGACGGCATGACGTTCGCCAATGGGCACAAACTCGACTCGTCCGACGTGGTCTGGTCACTGCAGAACGCCGTCAACAACCATTACGTGGGAGCCGACCAGCTTGGTGATCTGAAGGAAATCACCAATCCCAATGCGAATACGGTGGTCATCACGCTCGCCAAGCCGAATCCGCGGCTGTTGCGCGCGCTGGCCGGCCGTGCAGGCATCGTGTACGACGCGGAAAGCAAAACCAACTATGCGAAATCGGCGGTCGGATCGGGACCATTCACCGTGTCAACCGCGGACCAATCGCAAATCGTGCTGCAACGCAACGACTCGTATTGGGGCAAAAAAGCCGCATCATCGCAAGTGACGCTCTACTACTACACCAACGAGGAATCCATGGCCGATGCCATGAAAGCCGGCAAAATCAGCATGGCGCTGCCGCTGAGCGCTTCAACCGCCTCGGAACTGGGCAAGACCAACGGTATTACCGCGGACAGCGGCATCAGCTTCGACAAGGTGATGCTCGCGTTCAACAACGACAACAACAGCCCCTTCTCCGACGAGCAGATCCGCAAGATGACGCGATACGCCATCGATGCGAAGACCATCGCCAAGAACGCGCCCGACGCGTACGCGCCGCTAGGAGGGCCGATCAGCCCGCTGGAAGACGGGTATGAGGACCTGAGCGGCCTGTACCCCTACAACCTTGAACAGGGGCAACGGATGCGCACGTATTTCGGAGTGAACTACATCGCGCCAATCGACATTCTGGTGCCGAAGGAATACGAAAGCATCGGCAACGACGTGAAAACCGCCATCGAAAACCTCAATATCAACACCAATCTGGAAGTGCTCGATTCCGCCGCGGACGTGACGGAACGCATGAACGCCGGCACCTATAACATCGCGCTGACCACCATGAGCGACGAAGGTGACGCAAGCGTCTTCGATAACGGCCAGTCCGTGTTCCATTTCGAGAACGGCGACGCGCAGCAGGCTTACGCCAATGCCATGGCCGCGACCAACGACAACGATTATCAGGCCCGCATGCGCGATTACGCGCGCGCCGTCAGCGAGAACGCGGCCAGCGACTGGCTGTACACGCGCAAGAGCTTCCTTGCCGTTTCCGATGGGCTGCAGGGGTATCCGAAGAATCTGACCGATCGTCTGCTGCCGTTGAACAGATTGACGCTGCACTGATTTTTCCACGGTTTTTTATGTGGATTTTCCGCGATTTGCATGCGATTCCGGCATTCGGTTCGGCGGAAGTCGGCACCATGGCAGTTGTCACATTCGCTTTCTAGACTAGCGACTATGACTGAAAGCCAAGATAACACCATCAACGCGAACCTCACGCCGCTGCCCGACAAGGTCGGCGTGGACGGTCTCGAAGACAAGTGGCGCGGAGTCTGGGACGAGAGCGGAGTCTACAAGTTCCAGGGCACCCGCGACCGTAAGGCCGTTTATTCCATCGATACCCCGCCGCCCACCGTTTCGGGCCACCTGCACGTCGGCCACGTATTCTCCTACACGCACACCGATGTGATCGCACGTTTCAAGCGCATGAACGGCTACGACGTGTTCTACCCGATGGGCTGGGACGACAACGGCCTGCCGACCGAACGCCGTGTGCAGAACTATTACGGCGTGCGCGTGGACACTTCCCTGAAGTACGATCCGAATTTCGTGCCGCCGTTCGAGGGTACGGACGGCAAGAAGATCGACGCCAAGGACCAGGTGCCGATCTCCCGTAAGAACTTCATCGAGCTGTGCGAAAAGCTCACCGCCCAGGACGAGAAGCAGTTCGAGGCGCTGTGGCGTTCCCTCGGCCTGTCCATCGACTGGTCGCAGACCTACCACACCATCGGCGAGCATCCGCAGCGCGTGGCCCAGAAGGCGTTCCTGCGCAACCTGGCCCGTGGCGAAGCGTATCAGAAGGACGCTCCGGGTCTGTGGGACGTGACGTTCCAGACCGCAGTGGCCCAGGCCGAACTGGAATCGCGCGAATATCCGGGCTTCTACCACAAGGTGGCGTTCCGTTTCGAAGACGGCACCCCGATCTACATCGAGACCACCCGTCCGGAACTGCTGGCCGCCTGCGGCGCGCTGATCGCGCACCCGGACGACGAGCGTTACAAGCAGTATTTCGGCCAGTACGTCTACTCCCCGCTGTTCCACGTGAAGGTGCCGATTCTGGCGCATAAGGCGGCGGAAATGGACAAGGGCGCCGGCATCGCCATGTGCTGTACGTTCGGCGACGTGACCGACGTCGAATGGTGGCGCGATCTGAACCTGCCGCTGCGTTCCATCATCCAGCGCAACGGCCGCATCGTCATGGACACCCCGGATTGGATCGAATCCGAGGAAGGCAAGCGTATCTTCCAGGAGACCGCCGGCAAGACCACGTTCTCCGCACGTAAGATCATCGTCGACGAGCTGCGCGCTGCCGGCGATCTGGACGGCGAACCGACCCCGACCAAACGTATGACGAACTTCTACGAGAAGGGCGACAAGCCGCTCGAAATCGTCACCTCCCGCCAGTGGTACCTGAAAAATGGCGGCACCGACGAGAAGCTAAACGCCGAACTCATCGCACGCGGCAAGGAACTGAACTTCCACCCGGACTTCATGCGTGTACGTTACGAGAATTGGGTGCATGGCCTCAACGGCGATTGGCTGATCTCCCGTCAGCGCTTCTTCGGCGTTCCGTTCCCGCTGTGGTACCCGGTGAAGGAGGATGGCACCGCCGATTACGACCATCCGATCACCCCGAGCGAGGACCGTCTGCCGATCGACCCGACCGACGATGTGCCGGAAGGCTACACCGAGGACCAGCGTGACGTGCCGGGCGGCTTCACCGCCGAGCCGGACATCATGGATACCTGGGCCACTTCCTCCCTCACTCCGCAGATCGTGACCCGCTGGGAGGAGCCGGGCGAAGAGAACCAGGCCATTTTCAACGCCACCTTCCCGATGGACCTGCGTCCGCAGGGTCAGGACATCATCCGCACCTGGCTGTTCTCCACCATGGACCGTGCGCACTTGGAGAACAAGTGCCTGCCGTGGGCCAACACCACGCTGTCTGGCTGGATCCTCGATCCGGACCACAAGAAGATGTCGAAGTCCAAGGGCAACGTGGTCGTGCCGGACAAGCCGATCAAGCAGTTCGGCGCCGACGCGGTGCGTTACTGGGCCGCCGCCGCCCGTCTGGGTCTGGATGCCACGTACGACGAAGGCCAGATGAAGATCGGCCGCCGTCTTGCCATCAAGCTGCTCAACGCCACCAAGTTCGCGCTGGCCATCGGACGTGAGGACGAGAACCATCACGTGGGCGCTCCGGCAGTCGCCGCATGGAACCCGGCCGACGTGACCGAGCCGATCGACCGTTCCGCGATGTCCAAGATGGCCGCCGTGGTCCGCGAAGCCACCGACGATCTCAACAACTACGAGCATTCCAAGGCTCTGGAAGTCATCGAGAACTACTTCTGGCAGTTCTGCGACGACTACATCGAGCTGGTCAAGAACCGCGCCTACGGCACCGCCGATTCCACCGGCAACGTGCCGAGCGAGGCCGCGGTGAAGTCCGCACGCACCACGCTGGGCCTGGGTCTTGATGCGTTCGCGCGCCTGCTGGCCCCGTACCTGCCGTATGCCACCGAAGAAGTGTGGAGCTGGATGCATGAGGGCGAAGGCTCCGTGCACCGCGCAGCATGGCCTGTGGCCGACGTGTACGCGGCCGCCGCCGGCGACGCATCCGCCGATCTGCTTGCTCATGCCGGTGAGGCTCTGGCCGCGCTGCGTGGCATCAAGTCGAAGGCCAAGGTTTCGATGAAGACCCCGATCTTGTCTGTGACGCTTGCCGTTGCCGACGATGTGCGCGGGTCCATCGAGGCCGCGCTGGGCGATATCGCCGAAGCTGGTCGCGTGACCGGACCGATCGCCTTCACCGCACCGGCTGCCGCCGAGGGTGAGGACGAGGCCGCCGATGTGACGGTCGCCGAAAGCGAGCTAGGCGAACCGCCGGCCAAGAAACCGAAGAAGTGAGTCTCTGAGGTGAGCCGCCAGCGGCTTTTGTAGCGCAGCCGCTCACTTCACCCACATACGAGGGGCCTTTCCTTTGCATGAAGGAGAGGCCCCTCGTATATCCCGTCACTGTCTGCAACTAACCGTGCCCCCTTTTGCTCATATTCAGTCAAAATCGCGGGAAAAATGCTTTCGTGAGCGAAAAGGGGTATAAATCGCAGGCAAAACGGTCGAAATCATATCCCCTTTTGCTCACGTCCGTGCAGAATCGCCCTAAATCGCAAGACGTGCGCGCATAGAACCGTCCTTATCCCGTTCTCGGCTGTTCTCAGCGTACATTCCTGCCCCTGCGCACAAACCCGTACGCGAAAAATGGTTTTTATGGGCGTAATCTCAACGAATGCACAAGCGGAGGCGGAAATCGCAATCAAAAACCCCGAAACGCACCACGTAAGCGACGGAGCACTATCGGATTTAGCGCATCGCACAAACCGCGTGCTCTACAGCACCGGAACGGACAGGAGGTACTGCGGGCCAGCGGACGAATTTCCGGAACCGTTCCCACCCAATCCAGCCTGCAGCGCATCGTCGAAAACTTCCGCAGCGGCGGCCAATTCGACCGTCTCGTCAATCAAATCGCCATTATCCGGCGTGAAACCGGTTTTCGCCAAGCCATAGCCGGCAACCGGCAACGAACTGGACATCGAATCGGCGGAAGAAGAGGAATCGGAACCGCTGTTCTTCGAAGAGCCGTCCACTCCCCCGACTTTCGCCACATTCTTCGACGTGGTGTCCGCTGCGGCGCCGAACGACGGGCGTAGTCCGCCCGCGTAGCTCATCACATCATCCATGCTGATGGCGTTCTTGTCATCGACCAAGCTGGTCGAATCGGCGGTGTTGTTCTTCGCCTGCGCGCGTTCGGCCTTGCGTTGCGCACGGGACCGCCGTTTCTCGGCTTTCGCGCACAACGATTGGCTGGCGGAGGCGGAACGCAACGTGTCCAGCACAGAAGCGTCATCGGCAGCGCCCGATTCGGACGTGTCGTCATCCGAATCCAGCTGGTCGGCGAATCGCAGCACGATCTGGTGGAATGCGCTGGCCTGTCCGGTGTGCTCGCTGGCGTCCGCCAACGCGGTCATCGCCGCGGACACCTTGTCGGACGCGGTTTTGAGCTTCTCATTGTCTTTGATGCCGGCACGCACGTCGGCGATCGCTTGGGTTTCGTAGCTGCCAGCCGTGCCTGCGGTGGCGCCCAGTTCCTTAAGCCGAGCCGTGTATGCGTCGGTGAAATCCATCGAATACGGGATCATGGCCGCGGACAGCTGCGATTGGCCGGCACTGTAGTCTTTGGAGCCGCGCTGTTGTTCCTCGCCGGCGCGCTTGGTGAGCTCGTTCACCAAGCCGGATGTGCCGCGCTGTTCGATGGTGCGAATCACCTCGTCGACGGCGTCGGCCGCGCCGATATGCCGGTATGCGGCGCTCACGTCGTTGACGGCGTTGGCCAGGTCTGCCACGGATTTAGCTACGGAGGTATCGCCGTTCAGTTCGGACGCGGTGCCGAGAATGGCGGGAAGCTGTGTGGCGTTGCCAATCGAACCGGACAGATGCGTGGTGTATGAGCCCACGTACGCGTCGATGTAGCCGTCGAACGCCTGATCGTGCGCTTTGGAACGTACGGCGATGGTCTGTTTGGCAAGCGCTTTCTCGTTGTCTCTGAGCTGTTCCAGTTGGGCGATGAGCTTGCGGTTGCGTTGCGAGCCGACGTTGGTCAGACCGTCCACCAAGGTGGTTGCGCGCTTGGTCAGGTCAGGCAGTGATTGCTGAACGTTGCCTTCCACCGCGGCGATGGACAGTGAGCTCATGGTGAAGTGCTTCGCCGTCACGTAGGCGTTGAAGGTCAGGTCCTCGCCCGGTTTGCCGACCGCAGCCACCAGGGTCGAGGTGTTGTCGGATGAGACGAGCACGCCGTCATCGGCGGTCACGTCACTGCCGACGCGTCCGGGAATGGTGAAGGCGACGATTGGCGTCAGATTGGCGGTCACGTCGGGTTTCGTGACATGCAGGGCGATGCGTATGCCGATCATGCCGGAAGCGTCGGAAACGTCGGAAACGCTTACGTCGGGCCCGTTGAGGGTGAAGGAGGCGGATATTTTCCACGGCAATGCGACAACGCCTTTGGGAACGCGTTTCGACGTGGAGGATCCGCTGTTGGTCAGGAAAAGGCGGCCTGGTTTGTCGATGGAGGTGTAGGCGCTCATCACGTCATCATGCGATGCATCGGCCGCGTACTGCCCATTCTGTTGCAAGGCCGATATCGCGTCGTTCACGCCGACTGCCGCGACGGGAGCGGCGGTGATGACGGCGACCGCGATCGCCGCGGCAAGCGGGCGTCGGGCACCGGATGGACGGTTCGCGGTGGCGTGGCGCATGCCGGACCTCTCAATCGCAATCGAAACAACTTTCCAAGGCATTTAATGTAGTGCCCGGCATGCCCGTCGGCAATGGACGTTCGCGCGGGGCGCGCGGAAAACGGACGGCTCAGGCGAAAACGTCGAGTACGCCCGGGTCTCCCCCGTTTTCGGCGATGCGCTTGTGGCGGCGCTTGGCCTCGGTCACCACGAATTCGCGGTACATTTCGGCGATTTCCGGATCCAGTCCGGCTTCGTCGGCAATGCGATGCAGACGCTCGATCTGGGCATGTTCACGCTGGTAATCGGCCGGCGCGAAGCCCGCACGCGCCTTGAGCACACCCACCTGCGACGTGTATTTGAACCGTTCCGCCAGCAGCGAGACGATGGCGGCGTCGACGTTGTCTATCGATTGGCGCAGCGAGGCGATTTTAGCCACCACATCGGCCACTTCGGGGTTGTTCTGCGCGGTGCGCGCGTCGATGATGGTTTCGGATTCGGTTTCTTCTTCTGGCCGAAGCCAGTCATGTTCGCTGTCGCTCATGGGTATAAGCCTACCGCGCACCCTACCGCGGCATCTGCCGAACAGCGGTCACTTCGCGAAGTAACGCTGCAGCACGATGGTGGTTTCGGTGCTGACCGACACCGTGCGATGGATGAGGTTCAACAGCTCTTCGAGCTTGCTGGGCGATTCGACGCGAACGGTGAGCATGAAGCTGGGCGAACCGGCGACGGAATCGCAGGACATGATGCCGTCGATGTTTTTGAGCTTGTCTGGAATCTCGGCTTCCTGGGAGTAATCGATGGGCGTGACCGCGATGTAGGCGTTCACCGCAAGGCCGCGGCGCTCGTCGTCGATAACCGCCTTGTAGCCGCGGATCACGCCGCGACGCTCAAGCTTCTGCACGCGCGACTGCACGGCGGACACGGACAGGCCTGTCACCTCGGAAAGGTGGGACAGCGTGGCTCGGCCATCCTTTTCAAGCATGTCGAGGATTACGCCATCGGTCGCGTCGAGCTGGCTCGCAACCGTACGTGCGTCTACCGGACCATTGTCACTGTTGGTCATTCATACCCCTTTTCCAACAATCCACTGCACCGGCCGCAATCGACCGTCCCCACTGCAGTTCCATGTTCTTTTTCTTCCTTACCATACCCACTACCGCGCACATACCGTCGCGGAATCGCCGCAGTTTATCCGGACGGCGCAACGCTGTCATGAAATATCTTTGTTTTATTTAGCTCATACCCCCATATCGACCATATATATTTTCCCCATTTATCTTTTCTCGTCGTATTTTTACCTATTTTTTAATTGACAACGTTGTCCAAAAAATGGTCAATTTCACGAAATTCGTCGAAACGTACGCATAGGAAAGGGGCTACACGGCGATTGCCATGCAGCCCCTCAAACCTTCAGATTCGCTTGCAGCCGACGACTCAGTTGCCGTTGGTGGCGTTGCCGCTCTGCTGGATGAGCGACGCCATGAAATCGCGGTTGGTCGCTGTCTTCTTCAGGCGTGGCACGAGCGTCTGGTAGGCCTGTTCCGGCTCGAGGCCGCCCAGCAGGCGACGCAGACGGTAGATGATCGGCAGTTCCTGCGGATCGGTGATGAGCTCCTCGCGGCGGGTGCCGGAGGCGTTCACGTCGATGGCCGGGAACAGGCGCTTGTCGGCGAGCTCACGGCTCAGGCGCAGTTCCATGTTGCCGGTGCCCTTGAATTCCTCGAAGATCACCTCGTCCATCTTGGAACCGGTTTCCACCAGCGCGGAGGAGATGATGGTCAGGGAGCCGCCGTTTTCGATGTTGCGGGCGGCGCCGAAGAACTTCTTCGGCGGGTACAGCGCCTGCGCGTCCACACCACCGGACAGGATGCGGCCGGAGGCCGGCGCGGCGATGTTGTAGGCGCGGGCCAGACGGGTCATGGAGTCGAGCAGCACCACCACGTCCTGGCCGAGCTCCACGAGACGCTTGGCGCGTTCGATGGCCAGTTCGGCGACGGTGGTGTGGTCGGAGGCCGGACGGTCGAAGGTGGAGGAGATGACCTCGCCCTGCACCGTGCGTTCCATGTCGGTGACTTCCTCCGGACGTTCGTCCACGAGGACGACCATCAGGTGGACTTCCGGATTGTTGGTGGCGATCGCGTTGGCGATGTTCTGCAGGGTGATGGTCTTGCCGGCCTTCGGCGGGGACACGATCAGGCCACGCTGGCCCTTGCCGATCGGCGCCACGATGTCGATGAGGCGGCCGGTGAGCTTGTTCGGCGTGGTCTCCTGCTTCAGGCGTTCCTGCGGATACAGCGGGGTGAGCTTGCTGAACTGCGGACGATGCTGCGCTTCCTCGACGCTCATGCCGTTGATGGAGTCGATGGACTGCAGCGGCACGAACTTCTGACGCTGGTTGCGACGTTCGCCTTCACGCGGGGCGCGGATGGAGCCGTGCACGGCGTCGCCCTTGCGCAGGCCGTACTTCTTGACCTGGCCCATGGAGACATACACGTCGTTCGGTCCCGGCAGGTAGCCGGACGTACGCACGAACGCGTAGGAGTCGAGCACGTCGACGATGCCGGCGACCGGCACGAGGTCTTCCTTCGGCTCGTCGCGATGCTGGTCGCGGTCGGCGTTGCGGTCCATGCGGTCGGCGCGATCGTTACGGTCGTTGCGATCATTGCGATCGCCCCTGCCGCGACGCTCGTCACGCTCGTCGTAATCGCGGTCACGGCCACGCATACGGCGGCCACGGCGATCGTTGCGTCCACGGCTGTGACGGTATTCGTTGTCTTCGGTCTCGTCGCGACGCTTATCATCGTCGGCGTCTTCCTGCGACGGCAGCGTGGCGAGGATGTCATCAAGGTCGCGCACGACGTCTTCGCTCTTCGGCCCGTCCGCCACGCGACGGCGGCGACGCGGCTCGAAATCGTCCCTACGGTCGTCATCACGACGGCGACGGCGGTCATCCTGCTTCGGAGCGGCATCGTCAAGGCCCAGTTCGGCGAGCAGGTCGGCGCCGGCTTCGGCGTCACGATGGCGACGACGCTTCGGCGCTTCATCGTTCGGCTTCAACGCGTCCACCGCTGCCACGGCATCCGCGACTTCGGAGGATTCCGCGGACTTGGCCTGCTTGGCACGGACGGGGCGTTCCTCCTGCTTGGCTTCATCGGCCTTCTTGTCCTTTGCCGATTTGACCTCAGCGTCTGCGGCGGGAGCGGACTTTGGCGCGCGCACGGTGACGCCGGCCGGAGCCTGGCCGCCGGAACGGGCGGCTTGAAGTGTTGCGATCAGTTCGGTCTTGCGCATGGTGGAGACACCACGAAGTCCCATCTGCTTGGCGAGCTCCTTGAGCTCGGGCAGTTTCATATCATCGAGATTAGGGCTTGTTGCCACTGGTAGTTGCCTTTCCTTGGCTTCCACAGGCATGCGCCCGCGACAGCTGTAAAAAAGAATTGCGGAAAATTTCCGTCGAATGAAAAGTCCGCCGCGAAACATCGCGGTTTTTGAACTGTCCTAACCATACAACGCAACCCAGACCAACGCGAAGCGGGCACGCGCGGTCCGCCCGTGCGGTCCGCGCACCGCGCAATCGCAATGAAAATCGCAATGAAAAAGCCCATGCCAAAAAGCATGGGCTTGATCAAAGTTACGCTGCGAAAAATAAATAACGCGTGCGAAGACGCCCGTCTGAGGCCGAAGGCGTACAAAGGTACGTCGAGCGCCGGAGAAAGGGCGTATGCGCACGCGTTATTTATTTTTCTACTTTTCTTCGTGGTAGGACTTGTCAGTGTTGACCGACCACACGTTGTCTTTCGACGTTTCGCCGCTCTTGATGTCCTTGACGGCTTCGATGGCGGTGGCCATGGAGTGGTCCATGTTGTTGTAACGGTGCTGTCCGTTACGGCCAACGCAGTACAGGTTGCCGAAGGAGTCGAGGTAGTCGACGAGTTCGGGCATGCGGTCGTAGGTGTCGAAGTAGGCCGGGTAAGCCTTCTTGACGCGTTCGCGGTGGGAGTCGAGCACGTCCTGCGGGCCGTTGATGACCTGCATGCGGGTGAGCTCCTGGATGGCGAACTTGGTGGCTTCCTCGTCGGTCATGTTCCAGAAGGAGTCGCCTTCCTCGCAGAAGTATTCGAGACCGATCCACACGGTGTTGTCGACGTCCTTGACCAGGTACGGGCTCCAGTTGTTGAAGATCTGCAGACGGCCGACCTTGTAGCCCGGATCCTGCACGTAAATCCAACAATCCGGCACGATCGGCGGGTTGCCGAGGGTCGGAATGTCGGTGGTGTTGGTCAGGCGCAGGTGCTTGACGAGCAGGCCGACGGTGACGAAATCGCGGTACGGCAGGCCGTTGGCGATTTCGGTCATATCCTTCGGAGCCGGCTGGTCGGAGGCGTCCACGGCGTTGACAAGGTCCTTGACCGGCATGGAAGAAATGAAGTCGTCCGCGGCCATTTCGGTGCGGTTGCCTTCGGAATCCTCGTACACGACGGATGCGATCTTGCCGTCCTTCTGGCGAATTTCCACCACATTGGCGTCGGTGATGACCTTCACGCCGGCGGCTTCGCAGTTGGATTCGACGGTTTCCCACAGCTGGCCCGGGCCGAGCTTCGGATACCAGAATTCCTCGATGAGGGAGGTTTCGACTTCGGAGTTGTCGCGCTTCTTCGGCAGGAGCTTCTGGAAGGCGTTCTTCAGCACGCCCATGATGCTCAGGCCCTTGACGCGCTGTGCGCCCCAGTCGGCGGAGATTTCGGACGGGTGACGGCCCCACAGCTTCTCGGTGTAGCCCTCGAAGAACATGGAGTAGAGCTTACGGCCGAAACGGTTGATGTAGAAGTTCTCCAGGTTGGTTTCCGGCAGCTTGTGCACCATGGACTTCAGGTAGCTGAAGCCGGCGACCATGGTGAGCTTGAAGCCCATGGCCTTCAGGGTGTTGGCGCTCAGGGAAATCGGGTAGTCGAGGAAGTGGCGGTTCCAGTAGATGCGGGACACGCGGTGGCGCTTGAGCATCACCTTGTCTTCGATTTCCGGATCCGGGCCGCCCGGCTCCATATCATGCTCGCGGTGGAGCTTCTTGTCATCATAGCTGGGTGCGCCCTGCAGCGGCAGAACGTCCTTCCACCAGTCCATGATGCGGTCGTCCTTCGAGAAGAAGCGGTGGCCGCCGATATCCATACGATTGCCGTCATACTTGACGGTGCGGGAGATGCCGCCGAATTCGCGGGTGGCTTCCAGCACGGTCACGTCGTACTGTTCGGAGCCACCGTCCTTGACGAGCTCCCAAGCGGCAGTCAGGCCGGCAGGGCCGCCACCGATGATGACCACGGATTGCTTTTGCGTCACTTTGAAGTCTCCTTACAAACAAAATCGAAGATATTCTACCCGAAGGTAGGGAAACGCACAGCGCACCTGTGCGCATGCACACAAAATCACCGCCAAGTCCGACAGCAATCGCCCTGATAGAAGGAAAACCAGCCGTACGGCTTCCGCCGAAGACTGGTTTTCCGTAGGTCTGCTACATGCTGTCGGGAATGTCGATGTCGGTTTTCTGCACTTCCTCGACGTTCACGTCCTTGAACGTGACGATGCGCACGTTCTTGACGAAACGGCTGGAACGGTAGACGTCCCACACCCACGCGTCGGTCAGCCGCACGTCGAAGTAGACGTCCTGGCCGGCGGAACGCACGTTGAAATCGACCTTGTTGGCCAGATAGAAGCGGCGCTCGGTCTCCACAACGTAGGTGAACAGTTTGATGACGTCGCGGTATTCCTTGTATAGGGACAGCTCGGCGTCGGTTTCGTAGTTGTCGAGGTCCTCGGCGCTCATCGTCTGCCTTCCGTGTCGCGCTTGCGGCCACGTCCAAGCGTGCGCCACCAAGCATCCTTCGAGGTTTTGCGCTCATCCGAGCTGTACGGCCAGTTGTTGTCGGCATCGCCGGCCTTCTGGTCCGTCTTCGCCGTTCCGGATGCTTCGTTCGGCTGCGATTCCTGCGATGGCGCGGCAGACGTCTCGTCGGCGGAGGTCTGCGCCGTGTCTCCACTCTGGCCTGACGCTGCGGCATCGTCCGCATCGCCCTTATGTACGGAGTTGAGTTGGATGGCGATCGAGTGTTCGCGGGCGCTCAACGCCTCCTTGACGCCCGGATTGTCTTCGATCACGTGCATGCCGAACGCGTCGAGCGAGCGGATCGGGTCGAATTCGTCGACGAGCGTGTCCATGACGATGAGGTCCTGGTAACGGTTCTCCGACGCGTTCCACAGGGCATCGCGCGAACGGCCGGACGGCACGAAGCCGAGCGACTGGTAGACGGATACGGAACGCGTGTTCTGTTCCGGCACGGCCACCCAAATGCGGTGCATGCCGAGGCCCGCCGGTTCCGGCGCGAAGCCGTACGTCATCACGCGGGGCATGATGTCTCGCGAGTAGCCGCGGCCGCGGTAGTCCTTGCCGAGCACCACTTGGATGCGGGCGGAACGTGCCCAGCCGTCGATGTCGATGAGGAAGATCATGCCGATCACGTTGTCGGAAGAGGCCGCGTCAAGCTCGCCGTCGCCGTCATGGTCGGCTTCGGTGACGATGGACCATGCGATGGTACGACGAGATTCCGGATCCCCCACGCCGGATTCGTTCGATTTTTCGCCATTGGACCATGCCACGGAACGACGCACCCACGCGTTCACAGCGCCACGTTCGGCCACGCGGTCCTTGCCGGTGATGCCGGATGCGCCGACGTACGCCTCAATGACCTCCATGCGTGCGATGTCGTCGATGGTGGCGGGGCGCAAGTGCACCATCTCGCCCTTGATGGGCGGAATGACGATGCGTTCCGGCAGCTCCCTCGCCCGCTGGTCCGTCGTCTGTTCCTTCGCTGTGGTTTCAGCGTACTCTGACATGATTATCGTTCCCTATGTTTCTCGGCGCGGTCCCTCGCCGCACCCATACCGACGGTATTGTACCCGACTGAACGCCAGCTGGGAGTTTTGTTAGGCAAAATCCCTGTGAAACCTCCCCAGCCGACGCGTGAATCGTATGAAAAGGCATGTAAAAGCAGATAAAAAGCAACAAAATGCAGAAAGGCGTGCGTTTTTACGATTCCTCTCATCGCAAAAACGCACGCCTTTCGATGCCATCAATCAGGCAACGTTCGGCAATCGCCGGAATGTCACTTGATCTTGCCCATCACGATCTTGGTAACGGCCTTCGCGTCGGCCTGGCCGCGGGTGGCGCGCATGACAGCGCCGATAATCGCGCCCATCGGCTTCATGTTGCCGCTCTTGAGCTTCTCGACGATGTCCGGGTTGGCCGCGAGTGCCTCGTCGACGGCCTTTTCGAGCGCGCCGTCGTCGGAAACGACCTGGAAGCCGTGCTTCTTGACGACCTCGTCCGGAGTGCCTTCGCCGGCGAGCACGCCTGCGACGGTCTGCTTGGCGAGCTTGTCGTTGAGCTTGCCGTCGGCGATGAGCTTCTCGACCTCGGCGACGTCGGCCGGGGTGATCGGCAGCTCTTCAAGGCTCACGCCCTTGTTGTTGGCTTCGCGGGACAGCTCGCCCAGCCACCACTTCTTGGCGCCTGCGGCGGAAGCGCCGGCCTTGACGGTGTCCTCGAGCAGGTCCAGAGCGTCGGCGTTGAGCACGTCGCGCATCTCCAGATCGTTGAAGCCCCACTCGCCCTTCAGGCGGTTGCGGCGCTCACGAGGCATTTCCGGCATCTGGGCCTTCATCTCCTCGATGTGCTCCTTGGTGATGTGCAGCATCACCAGATCCGGATCCGGGAAGTAGCGGTAGTCGTCGGCGTCGGACTTCACGCGGCCGCCGGCGGTGGTCTGCGAGGCCTCGTCCCAGTGACGGGTCTCCTGCAGAATCTCGCCGCCTTCGGAAAGGATGGCGGCCTGGCGGCGGATCTCGTACTGGATAGTCTTCTCGATGCCACGGAACGAGTTCACGTTCTTGGTTTCGGAACGGGTGCCGAACGGATCGGACGGGCTGTTGCGCAGCGACACGTTCACGTCGGCGCGCATGTTGCCCTGCTCCATGCGGGCATGGGAGATGTTCAGCGCACGCACGATGTCGCGGATGGCGCGCATGTAGGCGCCTGCGATTTCGGGGGCGCGGTCTCCTGCGCCTTCGATCGGCTTGGTCACGATTTCGATCAGCGGCACGCCGGCGCGGTTGTAGTCGACCAGCGAGTGGTCGGCGCCTTCGATACGGCCGTCAGCGCCACCGACGTGGGTGTTCTTGCCGGCGTCGTCTTCGATGTGGGCGCGCTCGATCGGCACACGGAAGATGGTGCCGTCCTCAAGCTCCACGTCGAGGTAGCCGTTGCCGTTGGTCGGCTTGTCATACTGCGAGATCTGGTAATCGCGCGGCATGTCCGGGTAGAAGTAGTTCTTACGGGCGAACTGGCTCCATTCGGCGATTTCGCAGTGCAGGGCGAGACCCAGCTTGATCGCGTAATCGACGGCGGTCTTGTTGACCACCGGCAGGGAGCCCGGCAGGCCGAGGCTCACCGGGGTGAGCTGGGTGTTCGGCTCGCCGCCGAAGTGGACTTCGGCCGGGCAGAACAGCTTCGTGGTGGTGGACAGCTCCACGTGGGTTTCCAGACCGATGACCGGGTCGAACTTCTTGACGGCATCGGCGTACTTCATCAACTTTTCAGCCATTTTGTTTTCTTTCCTCCGATGCTTCCTACTTGTCCAGTCCGTCGAGCCACGGGGTCTTCAGGGACTGCCAGATCGGGCCGTTCCAGCTTTCCTCGAGGGCCGCTTCGAGAGCGGCGGCGGGCTTGTACATGACCTCGTCGCGCTGCTGCGGGGCGAGGAACTGGAAGCCGACCGGCAGGCCGTCGTCGCTCAGGCCGGCCGGGATGCTCATTGCCGGCACGCCGGCGAGGTTGGCCGGAATGGTGGTGATGTCGATGGCGTACATGGCCATCGGGTCCTCGGTCTTCTCGCCGAACTTGAAGGCGGTGACCGGGCTGGTCGGGCCGACGAGCACGTCGACCTTTTCGAAGGCCTTCTTGAAGTCGTCGATGATCAGGGTGCGGACTTTCTGCGCGGAGCCGTACCAGGCATCGTAGTAGCCGGCGGACAGGGCGTAGGTGCCGAGGATGATACGACGCTTGACTTCGTCGCCGAAGCCGGCCTCACGGGTGTAGGCCATCATGTTGGCGGCGGTCTGCGGAACGCCTGCCGGCGGCATGACGCGCAGGCCGTAGCGCATGCCATCGTAACGGGCCAGGTTGGAGCTGACCTCGGACGGCATGATGATGTAGTAGGCGCCGAGGGAGTACGGCAGGTGCGGCAGGGACACTTCGATGACCTCCGCGCCCATTTCCTCAAGCTTCTTGACGCCTTCGTTGAAGCGGGCCATGACGCCCGGCTGGAAGCCTTCGCCGCCGAGCTCCTTGATCAGGCCGACCTTGAGGCCCTTCAGATCGCGCTTCATGCCTTCGCGGGCTGCGGCGACCATCGGACGCGGGCCTTCCGGAATGGAGGTGGAATCGCGCTTGTCGTGTCCGCCGATCACTTCCTGCAGCAGGGCCGAGTCGAGCACCGTACGGGAGCACGGGCCGATCTGGTCGAGCGAGGAGGCCATGGCGATCGCGCCAAAACGGGAGACGCCGCCGTAGGTCGGCTTGACGCCGACGGTACCGGTCAGCGAGCCCGGCTGGCGGATGGAGCCGCCGGTGTCGGTACCCAGGGCGAGCGGAGCTTCGAATGCGGCCACTGCGGCTGCGGAACCGCCGCCGGAACCGCCCGGCACGCGCTCGGTATCCCACGGATTGTGGGTGGTCTGGTAGGCGGAGTGCTCGGTGGAGGAGCCTTGCGCGAATTCATCGAGGTTGGTCTTGCCCAACAGCGGCATGCCCGCGGCCTTGAGCTTCTCGATGACGGTGGCGTCGTACGGCGGCACCCAGCCTTCGAGGATCTTGGATGCGGCGGTGGTTTCGATGCCCTTGGTGACGATCATGTCCTTGATGGCGATTGGCACGCCGGCGAGTTCCGGCATCTGCGCCTTGTCCTCATCGGACTTGGCGTCGAAGGCGTCGGCCTGTTCGAGGGCCTGGTCGGCGGAGACCTTCAGGAAGGCCTTGACGCTCGGTTCGGCGGATTCGATGACCGCAAGGTGGGCTTCGACCAGCTCACGGCTGGAAACTTCCTTGGCCTTGATCTTGGCCGCCATCTCGGCGGCGGAAAGCTTGACGAGTTCGGTGGTGCTCATATCACTCCTGTCCCAGAATGCGCGGTGCGACGAACATGCCGGCCTCGGAGACCGGGGCGCCTGCGGTGGCTTCGGCCTGGGTCAGCGGGGTCTCGGGTACGTCCGGACGCAGGTAGGCTTCCAGCGGGACCGGGTTCGCGGTCGGTTCCACGTCGTCGGTGGCGACTTCCTGGACCTTGTTGATGGATTCGGCGATGACGTTCAGATCGCCCTGCAGACGGGTGATTTCCTCGTCCGTGAGTGCGATTCGGGCCAGATCGCCCAAATGCACGATTTCTTCTTTGGTGAAAGTAGGCATGACCCTAACAGTAACGCGTCTGCGTGACGAGCGTGTGCCCTATTTCGTGCCCCGTTCGCAACCCAGCAGCGGACGTTGCCTTCCATTTCGCAACCCAATCGTTGGACACCTGGTCATCTTTCCGGTACAGCAACGTTCGACGGCTTTTCTTGCCGCGTGCCGATGGCGCGATCAGGCTTGCGGCGCGGCGTGCTGGGCGATCCAGGCGTGCATGGAGACCGCGGCGGCGGCGCCGGCGTTGATGGAACGGACCGAGCCGAATTGGGAGATGTAGACCACGTCATCGGCCAGTTCGAGCGCTTTTTCGGACAGGCCCGGGCCTTCCGCGCCGAAAAGCATGAGGCAGCGTTCGGGGAAATGGTAGGTTTCCATGGGCACCGCGCCGGGAATGATGTCGAGCGCGATGACGCGGGCGGCTTGCAGTTCTGCTATTTTCGCGTCCAAGGCTTCCAGTTGGGCCATGGTTTCGCTTGTGTTCGGGGCAGTGCCGGAAGCGCCGTCCGTCGCGGCTGCGGAGCCACGCATATGGAAGGCGATGGCGGCGGCTTGCGATTGGGCGGCGGCGATTTCGCCGGCGATGCGCAGTTTCCAACATTCGACGAGTTCCGTTATGGATGGATGGTTTTCGACGTGCTGGTACAGCTCCGTCATGAGCGCGCCCTTGCGATTCCATTTGTGCGGGCCGACGATGTGCACGCGGCGCGCTTGGAACGCGTTGGCGGTGCGCACCATGGAGCCGATGTTGAAATCGTGGGTCCAGTTCTCCACGGCGACTTCGAAATCGTGGCGCCCGCGGGAGTCCAGGTCGGCTTTGATGGCCGCGACCGTCCAGTAGCGGTAGCGGTCGAGCACGTTGCGGCGGTCGCCTTCGTCGAGCAGGGTGGAGTCGAAGCGGATGTCGTAATTGGGGGATGACGCATCGTCCGGGCGTGGTTCGCCTGGATGGGTTTGCGACCACGGTCCTACGCCGACCTCGCGGAACGTCGGTTCGCCGGATGCCTGTGCGGCAACATCGATGGGATTGGGATCGTGCACGTTCTCCCCTTCATAGGAACAGCAATACAAATATGTCAAAGGCCCGCGCATCCGTATGCATCATCATGCTTGTCATCGCACATTCGACGACGTCAACGGCAGATATGTTTGCGGTCGGTCGGCGGGAAACTCGGTGTTCAGTGGAGTTCGGATTCCTTGAACACCTCAACGAACGGCAGTTCGGATTCCTCCGAAGTGACCGGGTTGATGACCTTGATGGTCGGATCGACCATATCGACACCGCCGATCAGCGAGGCGACGGCCAGAACCTTGGCGCCTTCGTTCTCCACCACGGAGAAATCGAGGCTCAGCTCGTTGCCGTTGCGCAGGGTGACCAACGACGAGGTCTGCACATACGATTTCTCAGACAGCCAGGAGTCGATCAGCACCACGCGTTTGCCGGCAATCGACGGACCCTTGATGGACGGATAGACGAAGTCCATGACGAAACCGTCCAAATCCTCACCACGGGAGGCGGCGGCCTGGATCATGGCGGAGACCAGCGGCACGGCCGCGGCGGTCAATGCGCCGACCGCGTCGAAATCGTCGACGGAATAGCCGGCTTCCTCCAACGTGTCGAGCAGGATATGGCCGACGATGGAGGCTCCACGATGGTCAAACAGCACAGAGGAGAGTTCCGAGAAAGGCTTGTCCTTCATTTCGGCCTGCAGCAGCGTCTTGAGCTGGTCGCGAGGTTCGAGCATGGCGAAATCGACGGTGGATTCCGTCGAAGCGGAAACAGACTGGCCCGCAGCGGAATCATGCGTCGGAACCGGTGTCGTCTTGCGGAAAGTGTTCTCTTCGGTCATGGTTCCAGCCTATCCTTTCGGCTCGTCATTCACCGTGCGGTATGGGTGATTTATGAGCGATAAACATGGTCATTCGGCGTTGGTCTCGGGAGCGGACAACTCGCGGATATCCCCTTTTTCGGGCGCGATCATGTCGACGGTGCCGATGACCTTGCTTTGGTCGACGCGTTGCAGTTTGCGCGCGGTGACCAGCACGCGCGATTCGAGCGACGCGGCGAACGAGTTGTATGCGCCGACCGTTTTGGTGATGGCGGAACCCAGTTTGGTGGCCCGCTCCCCCAATACTGCAAACCGTTCGTACAGCTCTCGGGACAGGTCGAACAGCATTTTCGCGTCATCGGTCAGGCTTTGCTGCTGCCATGCGTATGCCACGGATTTGAGCACCGCCCATAGGGTGATCGGCGAGGTCAGCGCGACTTTCTGCGCGAATGCGTCGTCCATCAGTGTCGGGTCGGTTTCCAATGCGGCCTGCAGCAACGATTCGTTGGGGATGAACGCGATCACGAAATCCGGCGCGTCGCTGAACGCGTTCCAGTAGGCTTTGTCTCCCAGGGTCTTCACATGGTCTCGTACCGCTTTGGCATGGGAATGCAGCAGCTCGTTCTTGCGGGCCAGTTCCTCCGGTGAGGCGGTGTCTGGAATCTCGCATGCGCGCTGGTAGTCGGCGTATGGCGCTTTCGCGTCGATCGGAATGGTTTTGCCGCCCGGCATGTGGATGATCATATCCGGCCGTTGCGTATGTCCATCGGCGTCGGTGACCACAACTTGGGTGTCGAAATCGACATGTTCCAACAGACCCGCCGATTCCACGATGTTGCGCAGCTGCGCCTCGCCCCACGCGCCACGCACCTTGTTGTTGCGCAATGCCGATGATAGGGCGCTCGTCTCGCGATCCAATCGCGCCTGCTGTTCGCCAAGACCTTTGAGCTGTTCGCCGAGCGCGCCCATCTCATGCTTGCGGCCCTCTTCGATTTGCGCGACCTTCGTCTGCAGGGCGTCGAGGTTCTTCTGCACCGGAGCCAGTGCGGAGAGCACCTTGCTTTGCTCCTGCAGTTTCCGTTCGCTTTCGGCTTGACGACGGTTCGCTTCTTCGGCGGCACGCTGCCGTTCACGTTCCACGCGCATTTCCTCGGCACGCTGGGCCTGTGCCAATTGCGATTTGAGATACGTCAGCTGCTGGCTGACTCCTTCCGCCTGCGTACGGTATTGCACAACAGCCGCGTTGAGATTGCTGATGTCCTGTTTGTCCGCCTCGATCTGCGCCTTCGCCTCGTTCAGGTCGGATTCCTTCGCGCCACGGGCCATATCCTGCCCTTTGGCACGGCCCGCGAAGAAGCCCGCAGCCGCTCCAAGCGCGGCCACGATCACCAGCAATATCACTACAAACACAGGATTGTCGAACATACGTTCGATGGTATCACGTCATCAGGAACACATCAATCCACGCATCCACATTCATTCGCAAGACCGACCGCATGCCACACAACCGTGCACTATGCTGAAATCAGCCGAACGCGAAATGCATCAGCCCAACACGAAGGGACATTATGGGATTCGATCTGTTTTTGGCGGCCGTGTCGATTGTGGCCGCATCCATCGCCACCTGGGCGTTGTTGCGGCTGTTTCCAAGCTCGGACGCACGCCAGGCGATTCCGCTGCGGACGGACGGCGGATTTGCCGACCCATCCCACACAACCGACGGTGGAGTGACGATAGACGGCAAAGTGACGGCAGACGGCGAATCGACATCCGACATCGACGGACAACCCACCGACCACCTCGGCAAGCGCCTCGTCATCGCGCTTATCCTGACCATTCCAACGTTCGTCATCACATTACTGGCGCTGGCCAAAATCGCCATGCCGGGCTGGCTGACGAATCCGTGGCCGCACGCCATCGTCATCACGCCGGTCATGTTCTATTGCGCGGCGCCGATTCACCACCGCGGCCTGCCCGCATTGCAGCGGCGACATCCGAACGGCGATTCGCTGGTTTCGCTTGGCATGGCGATTGTTTACGCGTACAGCCTGCTGCTGTGCGTGGTGTCGTGGATTTTCCCGGCCGGCTCGCGCGATCCGTATTTCGCGTTCGTCGGCGTGGTCGCGACGCTTTCGCTGGCTGGCACGCTTGCCCGGCAACACGCGACGACCGCGCAGCAGACGGCAGAAACAGAAAAGGCGCAATCGGCACAGTCAACAGAATCAACAGAATCGGCGCGATCTCAAGCGAAATCCCCTGAGCCAACGCAAGAAAAAAGCGCGGAAGAATTGCTCTTCCGCGCTGTGGTAGGTCATGCGATCCGCGCACGCGTGCTGCAGATCACCACGTCGGTGACGATGGTGGTCGCGGTGTGGACGTGCGCGTTGTGGCTGGCGTTCGGCATGCAACCGAAGCTGGCGATCGCCATACTGCTCGGTTCGACCGTGCTGTCGGTCGCAGGCCTGGTATTGCAGGCTTACGACCGACAGGTAACCAATCGATAATCGTCACTCAGCCGGGTTCGGGACGTCGGCGGAATCGTCCGTCTTCTCCTCGCCCATATCCTCCAGCTGGTCCGCGGCCCACGCGGACAGCTCCAGGTGGTCGCCGCCGGTCTGGTCCACCAGCACGGTGTCGCCGTCGTGCACTTCGCCGGCCAGCAGCATGCGGGCAAGCTGGTCGCCGACTTCGGTCTGCACCAGGCGACGCAGCGGACGTGCGCCGTACGCCGGATCGTAACCGGTGTTGGCAAGCCATTCGCGCGCCGAATCGGTCACGTCGAGCGTGATGCGGCGGTCGGTCAGACGTGCGGACACCTGCGCGACCTGAATGTCCACGATGCCGCCGAGCTCCTCGCGGGTCAGCGGGTGGAACATGACCAGTTCGTCCAGACGGTTGATGAATTCCGGCTTGAACTGCATGTGCACGGCGTCCATCACGGCCTTCTTCTTGGCGTCCGCGTCCATGTCGGGATTGACGAGGAACTGCGAGCCCAGGTTGGAGGTCATGATCAGAATCGTGTTCTTGAAGTCCACGGTCCTGCCCTGGCCGTCGGTCAGGCGACCGTCGTCAAGCACCTGCAGCAGCACGTCAAAGACTTCCGGATTGGCCTTCTCCACCTCGTCGAACAGCACCACCGAATACGGACGGCGACGCACGGCTTCGGTAAGCTGGCCACCCTCTTCGTAGCCGATGTAGCCCGGCGCGGCGCCGATCAGGCGGGACACGGAGGCCTTCTCCATGTATTCGCTCATGTCGATGCGCACCATGGCCTTCTCGTCATCGAACAGGAAGTCGGCGAGCGCCTTGGCCAGTTCGGTCTTGCCCACGCCGGTGGGGCCGAGGAACAGGAACGATCCGGTCGGACGGTTCGGGTCGGAGATGCCGGCACGCGAGCGACGCACGGCGTCGGAAACCGCTTGGATGGCTTCCTTCTGGCCGATCACGCGCTTGCCGAGGTACTCCTCCATGTGCAGGAGCTTCTCGTTTTCGCCCTGCATAAGACGGCCCACGGGGATGCCGGTCCAGTCGGAGACGATTTCGGCGATGGAGTCGGCGTCGACGCGGTCGGGGACCATCGGCACGTCGGCGTTGGCATTGTCGGCTCCGCCCGATTCCGCCTCGTTCTTCTCGGCTTGGGCGATTTCCTTCTGGATGGCCGGGATTTCGCCGTAGTTGATGGCTGACGATTTCGCCAGGTCGCCTTCGCGCTCGTACTTTTCGGCTTGCGTACGCAGCTCGTCGAGCTTCTTGCGCAGGTCGCCGATACGGTTGTGGCCGTTCTTTTCGGCGTCCCAACGCGCTTTCAGCCCGTTGAGCTTTTCGCTTTTGTCGGCGATTTCCTGGTTCAAATCGGCGAGACGGTCCTTGGCGCTGTCGTCCAGTTCCGCTTCGGCCTTTTCCGCGGCCTTGTCGTTCTTCGGATTGCCCAGCAGGTACGACTTCTCCATCTTGAGACGGTCCACCTGGCGGCGCAGTTCGTCGATTTCCTCAGGCGAGGAGTCGAGTTCCATGCGCAGGTGCGCTGCGGCCTCATCCACCAGATCGATGGCCTTGTCCGGCAGCTGGCGTCCGGAAATGTAGCGGTTCGACAGGGTTGCCGCCGCGACCAGCGCGTCGTCGCCGATGGTCACCTTGTGGTGGGCCTCATACTTCGGCGCGATGCCACGCAGAATGGCGATGGTATCCTCCACGCTCGGCTCGCCGACGAACACCTGCTGGAAACGACGCTCAAGCGCCGGATCCTTTTCGATGTTCTCACGATATTCGTCCAGTGTGGTCGCACCGATCAGGCGCAGTTCGCCACGGGCCAGCATGGGCTTGAGCATGTTGCCCGCGTCCATGGAGCCTTCGGCCGCACCCGCGCCGACGATGGTGTGGATCTCGTCGATGAAGGTGATGATCTGCCCGTCAGCCTTCTTGATCTCCTCGAGCACGCTCTTCAGGCGTTCCTCGAATTCGCCACGGTACTTGGAGCCTGCCACCATGGAGCCCAGGTCAAGCGAGATAAGCCTCTTGTTCTGCAGGGTGGTCGGCACGTCGCCGGCGACGATGCGCTGCGCCAGGCCTTCGACGACGGCGGTTTTGCCGACTCCAGGCTCTCCGATCAGCACCGGGTTGTTCTTGGTGCGGCGGGACAGGATCTGGATGACGCGGCGGATTTCCTGGTCGCGGCCGATCACCGGGTCGAGCTTGCCTTCCTTCGCGGCGGCCGTCAAATCGGTGGAGTACTTCTCCAAAGCCTTGTACGAGCCTTCCGCGTCGGCGCTGGTCACCTTGCGGTCGCTGCCGCGCGCGGCGGTCAGGGCGTTACGCAGCTTATCCGCGGTAAGACCGTTCTTTTCCAAGATGTCCGCGCTTTGATTAGGTTTCGCGGCCGCGATTGCGACCAGCATGAGGTCGACGGTGACGTACTCGTCTCCCCTCCGTTGCATTTCTTTTTCGGCTTGCGATAGCACCGCCGACAGCTGCCTGCTGACGTCCGGCTGCGTTGTGGTCGATCCGCTGGCGCTCGGCAGCGATTGCATCGCCTGATGCACTTCGGCGCTCACGTTTTGCGCGTTGCCGCCTGCCGCTTCGATGAGCGCGCGGGCCATGCTGTTTTCCTGACGCAGCATCGCGTCCAGCAGGTGCAGGGTGTCTACCTGCGGATTGCCCAGCGCCGCCGCGTTCTGAACGGCGTCCGAAAGCGCTTCCTGCGCCATCTGCGTGAACTTCTGTTCCATATCATCCTCCATGGTTCGCGCCCGGCCGCCCGGCCTTCGCTACCGGGCCGGCGTTCGGACGCATATGTCGTTGTCTGATATGCTCAACCGACTTCATCGCCATTATATTCCCAAAACTTGAGTCCCACACACTCAACTTTTTGCGTTTCTCAAAACCGTCTTTCGACACAGGACGGCAGTCACCGACAATCACCAGCGCTCACCGGCAATCGCAATACATACGAAAAAGGCGGGCAGCAACGTAACGAAATCACGAAACGTTGCAAACCCGCCTAATCCAAAGTCCGCCAGCAAGCCGAAAATCAGCCGCGCACCACCACGTTGCGCAGATCGCCGATGCCCTCGACGTGCACGATCGCCTCGTCACCCGGATCCAGATGACCCGACGCGTTCGGCGTACCCGTCATAATCACATCGCCCGGCAGCAGCGTGGTGAAACTCGTAATCGCCGCGATCTGCTCAGGAATGCCGTGAATCAGATTCGCCGTGGTACCCGACGCCATCGGCACATCCTCACCGTTGAGCGTGAAGGAAATCTTCGCATCCTTCCAATCCACATCGTCACGCGTCACAATCCACGGACCCAACGGGCACGCCGTATCAAAACCCTTCGCACGCGTCCACGTCGGATCAAGACCCTGCAGATCACGCAACGTCACATCATTCACGCACGTGAAACCCAGCACATAATCCATGGCCTGCTCCACCGGCACATTCTTGGCGATACGACCCATCACCACAGCCAACTCCGGCTCGAAATTCATATCATTCGAACACAGCGGAATCACAATCGGATCATCCGGACCAATCACCGACGTGCTCGGCTTGGTGAAAATCACCATATCCTCCGGCGCATGCTTGATATCGGAATGACCGGCCTCATGCATGAACTGCGCATGCGCCTCATAATTCTTCGCCAAACCGTACACCTTCGACGGAATCACCGGAGCCAGCAGACGAATGCCGTCACCATCCACCGGATAGCGCTCGCCGGTCGGCTCGACGGCCTGGCCGGACAGCGGATAGCCGTTCAAGGCCACGAGATAGTCCTTGCCGTCGTTCTTGTCGGTCTGAACGAAGGCGTACTGCGGTACATCATTATGCGTAAAACGTGCGATTCTCATACCCGCAAGTCTACCCGCTCGCCACGCCCGCCGTTCTCGACATGCGTCGCTTTGCGGACGATGCCGATTGCTCGCATTTTTTACGATTTTTGCGATTATTCGCAATGCAGTTCCGCCCGCAACGCCGCCACCTCGCGTTCCAGCTCGTCGATGCGGCGCACCTGCTGGGCGATGAGCAGGTCGCGCACGTCACCTCCCGACAGAATCGGGGCTTCGGCTGCGTTGCGCGGCGCGGGCAGCGTCGCATTGCTTTGCGTTTCCGTCGTTTGCGTTGGCTGCACCGGCTGCGATACCGCAGATCGAGCAGCTTCCGCCGAGTCCGCCGACGGAACCACACCCGCCGACGCCGATGGCATCACTCCACCATTCCCATCAACCGATACCAGCCGGTCCGTGCCCATACGGCAGGCAATCTTGCGCCAGCGCGCGAAACAACGTTCGATGCGCTTATAGCCGATCAGCGATGGGTCGAGTCCGGCTTCGCGGAACAGTTCGACCGGCGATTCGCCCGCATGGTACCGGCGCATGCAGTTGTGTTTGAACGATTCCGTGTAGGTGATGCGTCGCGACGTCGCTTCGGCCACCACCGGCAGCGAGCGCAGATATTCGACTTCTTCCGGACTGAACGCTCCCCCACCGTTGCACATGATGTTCCCTTTCGGCTTGGCGTGCGGCGGCTCCCTTCCACCGCACGGCAGTCGAATGGCCTCCGTCATGCCATTCCCCTGTTCGGCTTGCGATTCGGTTTGCGATGCGCGCTTGCGATACGTGTTTGCGATGCAAGGCCGCAATCCGATTCGTTGTTCGCTTCGTGTTCCATCATACCGGTACGAATGGCGTTTTTCCAACCATTTCAGGCGGTACTAAACCCTAAATCACCCGTATTCGTCACAACAAAAGCGGGTGAACCGTTGATCGCTCAACGACTCACCCGCCCGAACAAGTCCCGTTGCCTGTCTGCTGGCCCGCTCAGACCGCCATCGGCGTATCGGATTCGCGGAAGCGCAGCACGAGCGCCAGTCCGGCTCCGGCCATTACCAGGGCCGCGATGGTGAACAACGCGGTGCCCATTGCGCCGGTGAGCGGCAGCTGCGTGACGTTCTTCACGTTCTTGACCTGGATTGCCTTGTCGACCTCGCTTGCCAGACCAAAGTTGTTGGCGCCGACCAGCTTGAAGGTCGATTCGCCGTTCTCCTGATTCACGGTCAGTTCGACGGTGAAGGTCGGCACGAAGTTCTTCGCGTAGCCGTCCGCGAATCCGGTTTCCTTCAGCGTGTACTTGCCGGACTTCAAGCCCATGATCCTCACATTGCCGGTGGTGGAGACCACGTTCTCGGTAGTATTCTTCTCGTTCGCCTCGGCAAGGCGGTATTCGCCATCCACAATCTTGATGAACTTGAGCGGGGTCTGCGAAACCTCGGTTCCCTCGAACACGTGGAACTTCGCTCCTGCGAGACCATTGGCATCGCTTCCGACACCGTACTTGTGGAAGGAGAAGCCCCCGGTATAGGAGTCGAATTCGACCGGCGTATTCCACACCTCGGTGTCACGGGACACGACCGCCTTGTTGGTAACCTTGTTGCCCATGTCGATGATGTCCTTGTTGACCACGGCGGTGTAGGTGATGACCAGCTGGCCGCTCTTGTTGGCCAAGTCGAATTCCAGCACGGTGGTGGTCTTGCCGTCGGCCCCAACGGTCGGAACGGTCACGTAGGCGAACGGCATATTCGTTTCCGTGCCATCCGCGGCTCGAACAACGGCCTTGAAGTCCCTGTTGACCGTCAGGCCCTTGGATGCCACGTCCTTCACGAAGTACGGATACTTGTCGTAGCCTTCGGCCGCGTTCGGAATATCCAGCGTGATGGTGTAGGCGACGGTCTGCCCAATGCTCACGCCTTCAGTGGTGGTAATCGTATCGGCCGTCTTGCCCGGCTGGTCGGGCTCGTTCTCGTTCTTGGCCACAAACATGCCGACAGCGTTGATCTTGCCCTGGCCGGTTGCCGGATCGCCCTTCACTTTGAATGTGGCGGCCACGCCGTTCAGCGTGGTGGCGACGATGGCATTGGTTCCCCGACCGCCGTCCTTGTCCACATCGGTGATGAGATACCAGCCTTCTTCAAGCGAACCGATGGCAGCCGTACCGCCGTTGCCTGCAACGGTTTTGTCGGCAACGACGCCATCGCCAACCGCCAACGAGGCCGCGAATGTGCGGAACCAGGCGGCGTCGTTATCGCCGGTCTTGGTTGCGGCGAACGCGGCCGGATTGCTGTCATATTCGGAGGGCATGCTGACAACGGGGTCCATGTTGTTGTTGGCGGCGGCCACCGCGTCGGTCACAGCAGTCACCCAATCGGCGTCGGTGTCGACCTGCACGGCGTCGCCGTCCACCGTCAGCGAGGCGAACTTGTACGCGGAGTAGGTGTGCCCCTTCTGCGAATGCCGCACTTCGATCGATGCGCTGCCGGCCGCATACGCTCCGGCGGTGCCGAGCGCCATACCGCCCAGCAACGTTGCCGCCGCGGCGATTACTGCACAAAGCCTTCTCGTCTTCATGATGAGAGACCTCTCTTCCTTGGTTTGGTCGGCCTTGTTGCCGCAGCCGATTGGTTGGTTTTATGGGAAGTTTCGTATATTGTGTTGTTCTTTGGTTGTGATTGAAAATTGCGATTGCCGGATTGCGATCAGAGAATTGCGATTGCCGTCCGGCAGTTCCGTCACGGCCGTCCGCGCCCGATCAAAGCCAGTCCGACAATGCCCGCAAGCAGCAGCAGCAGTGCCGTGACGCCGGCCACGACCAGCCAGGTCCGTCCTTCCGATGCGCCGGATAGCGGCAGCACGGCCACCATCTCTTTCACGTTGGTGAACGAGGCTTCGTAGGTCGCGGTCTGTCCCTTGTCGAACGCGCTCCACATGTCGGCTCTGGTGATGCTGATCGGCACTGAGGTGACGTTGCCTTTCGCGTGATAGCCGGCGATGTTGCCTTCCGTGACGGTGTAGTCGTCTGCCATCACGCCACGGAATGTGTACTGCCATTCGCCGGTAGGCAGCTCGTCATCTTCGGAAAGGTCTTTGCCCAGCTTCGATGCGCCGCCCTGCATGAAATCGATGCGCAATGTGGCTCCGCTCGCCGGCATTCCGCCTTCCCAATGTTTCGTCACGACCACGTTGGCGGACGGCACCTGCAATACGGGATGCTGGTAGGCCGCGCAGGCGGACTGCTTGTCGAAGGCGTAACAGACCTGCGCCGACGCGTTCGATCGGAAGCCCGGCTTTCCTGCGGAAGTCGTGCCGGTGCCCGCGTCGCCGGTCGCGTCGTAGTTGATGCCGCCGTCGACCATATTGACCCGCGCGTAGGCGCTGTCGGTTGGCACTATGCCGTACGAGAGCGTGTAGGTCGCGTTGTGCAGCAGCTCGTAATCGCCGGCGAATTCGACGCGGATCTTGCCGTTGCCGGCGTCGCTGTACCACAATGTGTAATCACGTTCCAGCACTGGAGGCGTAGCCCCCGAAGACAGATTCGTCACGTTGAGCGTCACGCCGCCGGTCACTCGGTAGTAGGTTGCTCCGCCGAAGTTCCGCATGCTGGCCATGTTCCAGACAACGCCATCAACCTGCGCGTATTCGGACAGCTCGTCGACGATCGAGACGCCGCTGTAGGCGCTTCCCGTGGTGATTTCCTTCTGGATGTCGTCGAAGATCTTCGTCAGGTCGTCAGCGCTGTTGGTGGCCTTGTAGTAGCCGAGGTTGCCGCCCGTACCCCAATTGGCTTTGTCGTACGCGGTGGCGTTCGGATAGTTGCTGGACACGGCGTGCATGAACTGGTTGGCTTGGTCGTTCTCCCTGTTGCCGAACGATTGCTGCTCCGGATTGGCGCCTTCGAAGATGCCGATGCTGTAGATGAGCGTGCCGGCCGATTTCATGGCGAGCGCGGTTTGCACGGCGTTATTGGCGACTCTTGTGCTAAAAGCGCTTTGCGTGGTCGGCACACCGTCCGCGAAGAAGATGACGATTTTCTTCGCGCCTGGCCTTGCCTGCCGTAATGCCGTCTGCGCGGCGGTCATGCCTTTGTCCGCAGGGGTCGCGCCATTGGCGGATAGCCTGTTCACCGATGATTTCAGAGCGGCGGTATCGCTGGTCAGGGAACTCACCACGCCGGATGTCTGCCCGAATTGAGCGATGGCGATTCGCACTTTGCTGTTTTCGTCCTGGATGGTGTCGTTGGTGGTCTCGGTGGCGTCGATGAAGCTGGTCGCCGCTTCTTTCAGCGCCGTCAACCGCTCCGGATTCGATTTGTTGCATCTTCTTTGGCTTCCGTCCATGCAGTAGTTCATCGATCCGGACGTGTCCAGTACGAGCACCACTTCGATTTTCTCCGTGGTCTCATGGCTTTCGCGGGTATCCTTGCCCACCACGTTGAGGTTCAGCGTGTATTTGCCGCCGTTGTTGTATGTGATGCTTTTCGTGTGGTCCGGCTGCGGCACGGCGACGTTACGCGCGGCACGCATCACGGTTTTGCGATTGAAGGTGAAGCGATCGCGCATGATGTGTTCGGCATCGTCGGCATCTTCAGCAGTGTTGCCATCGTTGTCAGCATCGTCCGCATCGCCGGTTTTGCCGTCATCGGCTGTCGCACCCGCATCGCCATTCGCCACAGCATCCGTGCGATTTTCGCCGGCATGGTCGTTTCGATCGCCGTCTTGAGTCGGTGCAGCACCATTTGCAGGTACGTCAGCGTTCTCAGCCGTCGGCTGCCTAACCGCCTGCCGTTCCTGCTCCTTCTGCTCATTCGGCTGTTCCGTCTTATCGCACGGCTGCCGCTGTTCCGGCATCGTCTCCGACGGTTGTTCCGGTTGCGATTGCGACTGCAGTTGCGATTGCGCTTGTTCGTTCGATGGCTGATGCGATTCACCGTCGTCCGTAAGGCATTGTGCGTCGTCATCGTCCGTTGCGGACTGTCCGGCAACATCTTGCCCGGCAATGTCGGCAACGTCCGATCCGACTGCGTTTTCAGCATCGGATTGTTGCGTCGATTCCGGCTGGCTCGCTGCGGATTCGGCGGCCACGTTGCCGCCATCCGTCACCGTTTCGTCGGCGAACGCGGTCGCGCCGGCTCCCGTGGTGCCGGCCAGCATCGCAATCGTGACAAGCAATGCGGTGAATTTTCCCATCCGCGCGCCACACCGGCTTATGAAGCCGGCAAGCGGGTCCTTCATCCACTTCATGACATGTCCATCTCTCATGGCGCTGCGGCGAATTGCCTATGCGCCTCCATGCCTTGAACCTTATGGATGAACGTTTTGAAACCCGTCCCCTCCATTGATGGGTTCGGGGAACGTGCGGACCCGCGAAAATCGCGGCCTTCCCCCTTATCCTTTACGCGGCCAGGCGGAAGCGTGCCGCATGATTCGGTGTCGGGGCCGCATCGACCGCACGACCATGCAGCACAACAGCATGCCGCCCATCGTGCAAACGATGGTCATGGCGAGCGCGCCCAGTTCGGTCGCGCGTTCGTCGCGCACGTCGGCCGGATCTGGCGCGGGCAGCGGTATTGCGACGCGATGCCCGGAGACTAGCAGCCGATGCGTGTTGATGCCGTATGGCGTGCAGGTCATCAACGTCAGCCGGTCTTCGCCGGGCACGATTTTCAACCGTGAGACGTCGTCCGGTTCGATCACGCTGATTCGGTCCACTTCGTATCCCAGCGTCTCGTCCATCACTTTGATGTACATGAAATCGCCGTCGTGCAGTTCGTCGAGCCGTGTGAACATCAACGATTTGACCAGGCCGCGATGCCCGGTGACCACCGTATGCGAGCCAGTGCCGCCGACCGGCAGGCTGGTGCCGTACAGATGCCCTGCGCCGACGGCGAGCACCGGTTCGGACGTACCATGCCGAATCGGCAGTTCCACGCCGATTTTGGGCACCAATACCGTGCCCATGATGCCTGCGCCGGAATCCAGCAGGCCCTGATAGTTCGCGTCCGTGTCCGCCGCGGAAAGCCCGGCACCGCCGGAAGGCGCCGAATCGTCGGCGGTATCAGCATCTCCGGCAGTGCCAGCCGGTCTGGTAGTGAACGGATCGGCCGCCTCGCCCAATACCGGCTGTCCTTCCACGGCAAGCCGCCGATTGTATGCGCGCGCCCGTTCCAACTCCTCCATCGCCATCGGATACGGCCATCCGGCAACCGTGCGAGCCGCCGAATCGGATGTCTCGGCCAAGCGCCGCGCGGAATGCGCCTGCATGGCGAACGGCAACGACGCGACCACCACCGCGCCCACGATCAGCAGCACGGACACGCACCGCACCAATATGAAACGAATCCGCCGCAGCCTGCGCGCGCGAACCACATCGGCAATGTCAATCGCCTCGTAAAACGACGGCGTTCCAGCGAACGTTCCAGCAGACGTTCCAGCGAACGCAACAGTTCCGGCATGACCACTGTCGGCAGCTGCACCGGCATCAGATCCGACTCCGGCGCCATTGCCGATGCCATCGTTATCATCACCGGCATCATAGGAATCAGCCGAGGCGCCCGCCACGGCACCGAACAGCCGCATGGGCGAACGCAGCACCGCATGCGCATGCACGTAGGAATCCGTCCTGCGGGCGAGCAGACGGACGGGTTTACTCATCAATCGAGAGGCAGACCAAAACATGGGTTTCTCCTTCGAACACACCCATGTTCACACCCGCCATACGAAAGCCCTTGCCCCCTATAGGAGGGCTTACCCCTAGAAAGACAACGGTTTCAGGCACGAAACCGGCAATTATGGCACCAAACCGCGCAGCACCCCACCTACCGGCGGAACGCAGCTCAGACAAGCCGTTTTTCAGAGGAATGCAAGTCAGACGAATGTAAGCCAGACGAATGCAATCCAGGCGGACGAGCCCCGCAAATCCTTAAAAAACAGAAAAAGTCAAAGAAAGCGCTCAGATGAACGCACGCTCACCGAAAATCGCAGTGCCGACGCGCACGATGGTGGAACCTTCGGCGATGGCCAGTTCCATGTCGCCGGTCATGCCCATCGACAGTTCCCGGCAACGGTCCGTGCCCGGTTCGCCGGATGCGAGGATGAGGTCGCGGGTCTTGCGCAGGTGCGAGAAACCGCGGCGAATCACCGTTTCGTCGTGCACATGCGCGCCGATCGTCATCAGTCCCCGCAATTCGATGCCGTCCAACGTGCCGATTTTCTGCGCGATGCGGATGGCGTGCGCCGGATCGCAACCGGATTTCGATTCCTCGCCGGATTCGTTGACTTCCAGCAGCACGCCGACAGTAATACCGCGAGCCACGGCTCTACGTGAAATTTTTTCTGCCAAATCGATTGAATCGACCGATTCGATAGTGTCGACCACCGGCAGCACTTTGCCGATTTTATTGCTTTGCAGCTGGCCGATCAGGTGGAATGGAATATGCTCCGCCGCAGCATCCGGCGCGGCGCCTGCGACGCCCAGCGAAAACCCGCGTTCCGCGCATCGCCGTGCCAGCCCTTCGGCCTTCGCCGTCACTTCCTGCGGACGGTTCTCGCCGATCATGCGCACGCCGGCATCAATCGCAACCATGATTTCGCCGATGTCGCGCGTCTTCGTGGCGGCCAGCAGGCGCACGGAGCCGGCTTCGCGTCCGGCTTGTTCCTCAGCTGCCGCGATGCGGTCGAGCACACGATGCACGCCGTCCGTGATCTCACGTGCGCGCGCATCGTCGATCACCTCGTTGGCGAGGTTCTTGTGATCCATGTATGCAGTCATCGTCCACCTCTCGCAAGTTCATTCGACCGCCGGTCCGCGGCCGGCACCACCGTTTCCGGCATGTCGGCTGATATTTCGATACCAGTGTTACCAGAAAACCGCCGACAACGTATAAAGAAGCCCGCGCGATGACCTGAAGTGAAGCGATAAAGCGGTCATAAATTCGCGCGGGCTATAAAACCAGACGGCAGTAGAAGGGGGACTTCAAAGACTCCGTCTACGCATTTAATGTATCAGATAAATGCGCGCGAACCGCCGGAAAAAACCAATAAATCTGAAAACTTTTTTTCAGATTTTATCCCCCTTGCGCAGCCCCTCCACCAAACGCTCCAATTTATCGACGCGATCGCTCAACACCATCACCTGGCATACCAGCGATTGAATCTTGCCCAACGGCACTTCCGACATCGCATTGTGGCTGTCCACAGCCGTATCATGCGGTTCCGGCTCTTCGGCCGCCTTGCGCATGATGTCCTCGTCACGCTTCCAGCGTGCGATATTGCGTTCGATGCGCTTGTGCCCGATGACCGATGGGCTCAATCCCGCGGAAATGAAGATCGCAGTCGGCTTCTCCCCCTGCAGATACCGCCTCATGCAGTCGATTTGGAATTCCCTCGCATACGTGATTCTGCTGTCCGTCACCGCGTCGATCGACGGCAATGTACGCAGGTATTCGATTTCCGCTCTACTGAACTGTCGCTTCGTCATATTCGCCCCTTGTAAATCCCCTTTTGACCGGCCATACCGATAACGCATAGACCGAATTGCCGAAATCACCACCCAGAATACCGGATGACGCACACCACCTTACGCACACCCCAAACGAAACGCGCGGCCCGTATCACCATGCGCTAAATATCCTTCTCACACTGTGAGATATCTCACAGCGACGGCACGTTTTCGGAGCACGCTGCAACCTCGGCATGGCACGTCACGGCACGTCCAGCAACGCATTCCACAATCGCGTCCCACGAAACCCGCCGTTCCGGCCGCCGATGCAGGTACAGTTGCAAGCATCGGCGCAACCGGTCTCCGCATCGGCAACACCGAACCGCCCGCCAACGACAGGAAGGAACCCCGTGCCAGGTCGTTTCGCACCCACCCCATCAGGCCGCATGCACATCGGCAACATCTATGCGATGCTCGGAGCATGGCTGTCCGCGCGCAGCCGCGGCGACGGCATGCTGCTGCGCATCGAAGACATCGACGAACCGCGCGTGGTGCCCGGCGCAGCCGAACTGATGATGGACGATCTGCATTGGCTTGGATTGGATTGGGACGGCGATCCGGTGTTCCAATCCGCCCGGCACGACCTGTACCGTGAGGCGCTGCATTGCTTGGAAAACCTGACGATTGACGACGCATACGATTCGCCGTTTGACGCGCGCAACGACCACACCCCCGCAGTCGGCAGCGCAGCCAACAACGCAATCGCTGGCACAACCCCGCTGATTTACCCTTGCTTCTGCTCGCGCGCCGACATCCGCGCAGCCTCCGCACCGCAGGAAGGCGACCGTTTCATGGTGTATCCCGGCACGTGCCGCCGGCTTATCGCCAGCAATCCGGATACCGTCCGGCGGCGGCTGGCCAACGGCGACCGCCATTCGCTGCGCATCGCCATGCCCGCCGACACAAACCCGCGCGCAACCGTCCAATTCGATGATGCAGTGTTCGGTCATCAGGAATTCAATCTGGCGCACGACGTCGGCGACACCATCGTGCGCCGCGCCGACGGCCTGTTCTCCTACCAGCTGGTGGTGGTCGTGGACGATCTTGACATGGGCGTCGACGACATCGTGCGCGGCCGCGACCTGCTCCGATCGAACGCCCTGCAAATCGCCATTCGCCAAGCACTTATCAAGGCGGGATTCCGCAAGGCGAAAACGCAGGCTTCTGCACCATCGCAGCACGCACCACAATCGCAATACACCCCATATAACCCCGAAAACCCACGGTACGCGCATCTGCCGCTTATCGACAACGCGGCCGGCCGCAGACTCGCCAAACGCGAGCGCTCTTTGGATATGGGGGCGCTGCGCGCGCATGGCGTCACCGCGGAACAGGTTGTCGGCTATTGCGCGTGGCTGCTTGGTTTGCAGGGCGATTCCGCGCATACCAGTCCGCAGCCGATGAGCGCCGTCGAGGCGTTGCAGGAGTTCGATTGGGGTAAGGTACGGGCCGATACGGCCGACCGCAGTATCAGCCAAGACGATTTCGACGCGTATTTCGGCTTGTGACAACGGCTGGCCGAATCTCGCCGAATTGCCGAGACGACCCGGTCAGTCCGGAAAACAGCAGAAAACAGCAGAAAACAGCAGAAAATAACGGGAAGCAGTCGACGTTCAGCCGATCCACAGCTCCGAGTCAAGCGGATATTCGTTGACCTTGCAGCCGTCCAAATGCATGGATTGCTCCTGCATCAGCGGCGCCGACTGGCCTTCGCCGGCGCAGGTCGTTTCGTTGTCGATGTGCCCCAGCCGGTGTCCGACCTCGTGGTTGATCACCATCGTGCGGTATCGCGCCAGGTTGCCGCCGGCGGCGAGCCATTGTTGCGTGCCGCCGTTCCAACGGTCGTCGTTGACGATCACGTTGTTGTCGACCCTGCAGCTGTATTCCACCGAGCATGATGGCGAGAACGACGTCATTTCCGATGCTTGGGACAGCACGAGATTGAAATCGCAGTTGCCGTCCGTGGATTGGTCGAATATGGCTCCGGCGCGTGGCCATCCGTGTTCGTCGTTGAGGATGCGGAACGCCGCGTTGCCGAATTCGTCGGCCGAACCGACATTTCCTTTGGTTGCGATGCAGTAATGGTATTGCGTTACCGGTTTGCCGCTGTTTTGCGCGGTTTCCTGCGCTTTGTTGAGAATCGCGGTTTTCTCGTCGTCGCTCAGTGCCGCCGATTGCGCGCTCACCGCTTTGGCGACGGCCTGCTCTTCCTGCGATTGTTTGGTTTCCGGTTTGGTTTTTTTGGCCGTCTTATGCTGATTGGTTTTGGCTGTTTTCTTGGCTGGCTTCTTGGCCGACGTCGAATGCGTGGCTTGTGCCGTCGTCTGCGTGTTCGGCGTCATGCGGACCAGCAGTGCGTGCACGCTGCAGGACGTCATCGATGCGATCAGCAGGAACAGCACGAGCACCAGCACGGCGACCCTGCGGATGCGAAACGCCTCAAGCCGTTCCCGTTGGCCCATTGTGGCGTCGGCTTTCGGATCGAGCGCACGTATGATACGACGAATCCGCTTCAATCCAGCCTCCCGATATGGTGATGTTTCTCTCTTCGGCAACAGTACCAGTCTCAGTCAACATGCCGAAGCCGCCGACCGCCATGCATACCACCTATGCGTAAGGCCCGCGATTCCGGAGGGAATCACGGGCCTTACCAGCATGCCAGACGAATGCCGGCAATCGTCAAAGTAATGCTCAGGCGAACAGCACCTTGAACAGGAACGCGCCGACGATAGCGCCTGCGATCGGGGCCACGACCGGAATCCAGGCCTCGCCCCAGCGGGAATCGCCCTTGTTCGGAATCGGCAGGATGGCGTGCAGGAGGCGCGGCATGAGGTCGCGGGCAGGGTTCAGACCAGGGCCGGTCGGGCCGCCCATGGAGGTCACGAGGCCCCACACGATGAAGCCGACGACGATGGATGCGGCGGCCGGGTTCGCCTTGCCCCACGGCAGGGACAGGCAGCACAGGGCGCCGAGCACCAGCATGAAGGTGCCGAAGAACTCGTTGAGGAAGTAGTTCACGCGGTCGTTGTGCGCGTCGGTGGTGCAGAAGGTGCCGAGGATGGCTTCGGCATCGTCGGTGTCCTTGTAGTGCGGCAGGTAGGTGACGTACACGATGAGCTGGCCCGCCACTGCGCCGAGCAGCTGGGCGATGATGTACGGCAGGACCTCGTTCCACGGGAACATGCCGTTGACGGCCTGCGCGAGGGTCATGGCCGGGTTGATGTGGGCGCCGGAGACGCCGCCGAACATCAGGACCGGGAACATGACGCCGAAGCCGTAGCCCATGGCGATGTTCAGCCAGCCGGCATGGTAGCCCTTGGTGTTTTTCAGTTCCGCGTTGGCGACAGCGCCGTTGCCGAAGACCATCAGCACGGCGGTGCCGACGAATTCCGCGGCAAGCTTGGTGAAGAGTGTGTATTCCACTGCAGTTTCCTCTATTGCTTCTTCTCTAACGATTCTTACGATTCGTGCGATTCGAGATGAATTGCGATTCCGCTCTGGGCGGACAACAGCGCACTACCTTACTCCGCACGGAGGAAGTAACGCGGCTTTGGGTGGACGCATGTCCGAAATACGAAAAAGACCCAAGCCATTGGCTTGGGTCTTGTCTGTGCCCCCTCAGGGATTCGAACCCTGGACACGCTGATTAAGAGTCAGCTGCTCTAACCAACTGAGCTAAAGGGGCGTTGGTCTTGGCGAGGTTTTTGTTCTCGCTGAGCACATGGAGTAAATATACTCAGAATCGGAAAGAACGCAACCTTCGGCGTGTCGCAATCATAAAACCGCTATTTTCCAACGTTTTCAGCAAATCACCATCTATGGTGCACATCGCGTCATACGACGAAAAATGCGGCGCGATGGCGCCCTAGAATCCAAGTAATCACATTTTCTTCACATTCTGGCGCAATGCAACCACTCCGACAGTCAACGGCACGAACTTTTCCATCACACATTTCCACCGCGGCGAGCCGAATAGCACGCATCATCGTCGAGCCCGTCGACGCGCCAGAGGCCCTTTATAATAAGGACCATGGCGCGTCACAGGAGTATATGACGCGCATCAAGAAGGAGAAAGGCTTACCTATGGCATGCCCAAATTGCGGTCAGCCGACCATCGAAGGCGCTAAATTCTGCGCCTCGTGCGGCTCACCGCTCATCCAAACGACCGCGGCGGCACCGCAAGCGCCGGCCGCGGCGGAATCCGATGACGGCACCATGCTGTCTTCCGCGCCGCACATGGCACCGGCCCCGCAGATGCCGACCGCTGCCGTCCCACTGCCCAATAGCGCCGCACCGGCAGCTCCGCAAACCACCGTCCCGCAGCCCACCACACCGCAACCGGCGGCGCAAGCACAGCCGACCGCTCAGGCGCAGGCAACGCAAACGGTGGCACCACAGGCCGCGCCGACGCAGCAGTTCCAGTATGCGCCATCCCCGGCCCCGCAGCCGGCAGCAGCGCCGCAGCCAAGCCAGCCGACCCAGCAAATCGCCCGTCCGGCGGCCGATCCCACCATCACCGCGCTGACCACACCGCAGTCCATGAAGACCATGGGCGCCAGCCTCGGCATCGGTCTCGGCGCGAGCGTGGTGTTCGCGCTGCTCGCATCGATCGTCTTCTTCATGGGCAATGCCGCGGCCAGCAACGGGCTTGCCGGCATTCCGGGCTTTTCCGACACCGCCTCCTTCCTGGGCAACAACGGTGTGTCCGGCTCCGGCCCGAATTTCTTCCAGATTCTCTTCACCGTGATGACGCTCGGCGTTGGCGGTTCGCTGAATCTCAAAACCAGCTCCCAGGGCTTCTCGCTGAGCAATCTCGGCATTGACGCCTCGCACGTCAGCGTGACGCTGCCGGTCGGACTGCCCGGCGTGGCATTGGCGATCGGCGCCGCGTTCGGCGCATATATGCTGGCACGCAGGTTCGCGCTTCGTTTCAAGTGGACGGGCGTCATCAGCTCGCTGATCGTCGGCGTGCTGTCCGGCCTGGTGCTGCTGGTCTTCGCCGCCATCTTCCCGGTGACGGTGGGTGGTTCCTACAGCGACTATTCCGCTTCCGCGTCGCTTTCCGGCGTGTCCTTCCGCACGTTCTGCATGGCGTTCCTGCTGTCGGCGGCCGGTGCGCTGGCCGGCTACGCGTTGGCACAGTATGCGGGCGATTCGGGTAACGTCTTCTCCGCCGCTTGGCGTTGGGCGCACCGCGCTCGTGGCTTCGTGCGCACGCTGGTCGAATCGTTTGCGATCTACGGCGTGCTGTTCCTGGTGCTTGGCCTGGTGGCGACGATCGCCATGTCCGCCGCGAACCATCTCGGCGCAGGCGGTCTGCTGCTGGTTCCGCTGCTGTTCCCGGCTCTGCCGCTTATGCTGATTTCGCTGTCCTCGTTCGGCGGCATCGCCTTCTCGACGTCCAGCTACAGCGTCCATACGATCACGTTGTTCAACGTGTCCTCCCTCAGCCAGTATGGCTGGATTCTGTGGATCTGCTTCGTGCTGTTCCTGCTTGCCACGTTCTATATCGCGCTGCGTGAGACCGCGCGCAATATGTACGACCCGTATTACGCGGGCTGGCAGCATACATGGAAGGCTCCGGTGGCCGCGATGGTGTTCTGGCTGGCCGCGGAGTTCCTGTTCACTTATTTCGCGGCGGGATACGCCTCGTCCAGCATGTCGATGACGACCCCGATGTGGTATTTCCTCGTCGCCGGCATCTGGGCGTTCCTGATCGAGGTGGCCGCGATGACGTTCGGTCCGACGCTGGTGGCGTCCCTGCCGGGCATGTGGCGGATCATCGTCGGTGGCACCGTGCAGCAGACCCCGCAGAACGTGGTCGATTACGTCAAGTCCTGCGATCCGTCCTACGGCATGAAGAAGACCTCTGCCACGGCGAGCGGCACGACCGCAACAGCGACCATGCCGACGGCTTCGGCTGCCGCACAGCCGGCCAATCCAACTACTCCGGCAGCTCCGGCCGCATCGGTCCCCCAGCCCGCGACGCCGGCTGCGCCGATGCCCGCGCCCACCGCTCCTACCGCAACGCCTGTTTCACAGGCCGTTCCACAACCGGTCGCCCCGACGTCCATGCCCAATACGACAACGGGCAACACGGCAACGGGTGCGGTGCCGCTGCCGCAATCGCCAGCAGGCGCGGCTTCTATGCCGGTCGCAGCTCCGGGGGCAGGTCAGCCGCTCGACCCAAAAACTAAGAAGACGATCCTTATCAGCGGCATCGTAATTGGCGCCCTGATTGTGTTGGGCATTGTCTACGGTGTGCTCAACTCGACCGTCTTCAGCGCGAAATCCGTGGCGCAAAGCTATCTGACGGCGATTGCCGACGGCAAGTATGACAAGGCCAATGACATCGCCGATCCGCAGGTGGGCAAGGACCAGCTCAAGCTGCTGTCCGACACCGTAGCGAAGGCCGACAACGCCACGATCGCCAACCCGCATATCGATAGTGTCAAAACCGTCGAAGGCGTGGCCAAGGTCAACGTGACGTATTCGCTGAACGGCAAGAACGTCAACGATTCGCTCACCATCAACAAGGACGGGTCGAAGTTCCTGCTGTTCCCGAATTGGAAGATCTCGAGCCCACTGCTCAAGACCATCACCGTGTCGGTGCCCAATGCCGTGGAATCGTTGTCCGTCAACGGTGTTGACGTGACCGCGAAGAATGCGGAGAAGTCGGACAGCGGCACGTGGACGCTGCGCGTCTACCCGGGTTCGTACAAGGTGTCGATCGGCAAGTCGGGGTATGTCACCAGCGGCATCACCATGGTGCGCACGAACGCGGACTCCGATGCCGCCGATCTCAAGATCATGCCTACGGCCAAGCTTAAGGAGGACTTGAGCAAGGCCGTGAACGCCAAGCTGGACGAATGCGCGAAGTCCACCGACTACGCGCCGGAAGGCTGCCCGTTCGGCTTCGACCTGTACGACGAGGACTACTACCGCAACTTCGCATGGTCCATCAGCGTCTATCCGAAGCTGTCCGACATCGATCTCGATTACGGCACGTTCTCCACCCGGCAGGGCAAGGCGAAGTGCACGTATGAAGAGAAGAATTTCGACGATTCGTGGGAGTCTCAGGACGACAGCACCCACTTCACCGTCAACGGCAGCTTCAGCATCAGGGATGGCAAGCTCAGCGTCACGATTGACGATGAGGACTGATGCCGGCTAAAGAGCGGATATAGGAAAATCCCCCGCACCAATCGGTACGGGGGATTTTCGATGCTTAAGCTCAGACGTGTTTCAGCCTGAAGTCATTCACCGCCGGTCCGTAAGGACGTCGAGCGGTGAATGGGGCGAAATCACTCAGCGACGACCTTCACGAAGAAGTTGGCGGTGATTTCCGGGTGCAGGGCGACGGTTGCCGGGAAGTCACCGGTGGTCTTGATCGGCTCAACGGTGATGTTCTTCGGGTTGACCTCAACCTTGGAGGAGAGCGCGATGGCGATCTTCTCTGCGGAGATGCCGCCGAACAGCTTGCCGGACTCGGAGACCTTGGCAGCGATTTCGACGGTGGAGCCCTCGATGATTTCCTTGGCGGCAACAGCCTCTTCGCGGGTGGCGACGGCCTTGGCCAGACGAGCGCGCTTCATGGCCTCGATCTGGGCGGCGGCACCCTTGGACCAAGCGAAGGCCAGGCCCTGCGGGAACAGGTAGTTGCGGGCGTAGCCGGACTTGACGGCCACGACGTCACCCGGGTGACCCAGGTGGTTGACGGACTTGGTGAGAATAACCTTAGTTTCAGCCATTGTTCAAACCTCTCTAAGATCAGCGGCCGGACGTGGCGTACGGCAGCAGGGCCATCTCGCGGGCGTTCTTGATAGCCTTGGAGATCTCGCGCTGCTCCTGCACGGTGACACCGGTGATACGACGGGAACGAATCTTGCCGCGATCGGAGATGAACTTACGCAGCAGGGCGACGTCCTTGTAATCGATCTCGGTGACCTTGGCGGCCTTCAGTGGATTCGGCTTCTTCTTAAACGGCTTGACCGGCGGCTGCGGCCTCTTGCGTGACATCTTGATGTTCTCCTTAAAATCTGGAAATACTGCGATTAAGCTGCTTGTTTCGCTGTTCGCCTATATTGCGGACGGGGTTCGGTCCGTCAGAATTCCGGTTCGTCGCTGTCGCCGCCGAATTCGGAGGAACCTCCGAAGGACTGGGACGCGCCGAAGGAACCGAAGGACGAGCCGGAGTTATCCGAGCTTGACCACGGGTCCGAGGCCGGAGCGGACTGTGCGGGAGCGGCGTTGACCGGAGCGGAGGCTCCACCCTGATATCCGGCGCCGCCAGCATAGCTGGAGCCGCCCTGATATCCGCCGTTGTTGCCGCCGAAACCGCCGTTGTTGTTGGCGTTGTTGTAGCCGCCGCGATTGCCGCTGAAGCCTCCGTTGCCGGACGAGCTTTGACGGGTCACCTGGGCGGTCGCGTAGCGCAGGGACGGGCCGATTTCGTCGACCTGCATCTCGATGACGGTTCGCTGGGAACCGTCCTGCGCCTGGTAGGAACGCTGCTGCAGACGGCCTTGCGCGATGACGCGCATGCCCTTGGACAGACTCTGCGCGCAATGTTCGGCCATGTCGCGCCACGCGGAGCAGCGCAGGAACAGGGCCTGACCGTCTTCGAACTGGTTCGAGTTACGGTTCCAGGTGCGCGGAGTGGAGGCGATCGTAAAGCTGGCGACGGCGGCGCCGCTGCCAATGGTACGAATTTCCGGATCGGCCGTGAGGTTGCCCACCACGGTGATTACAGTTTCACCTGCCATGTCGTTACCTACTTACTTTGCAGCTTAGAAAGCTTGGTTTACTTACTTGCGAAGAATCTTCGTACGGATGACGGATTCGTTCAGGTTCAGCAGACGATCGAGTTCGTCGCTGGTGGCCGGCTCAGCGGAGTAGTTGACCACGACGTAGTTACCTTCGGTCTTGCCGGCGATTTCGTAGGCAAGCTTGCGACGGCCCCAGATGTCGATGTTCTCGACGGCACCGCCTTCCTTGGTGACAGTTTCCAGATACTGCTCGGTCAGCTTCTTCAGACCGCGCTCATCCAGCTCAGGATCAGCAATGAACATCAGTTCGTACTTATGCGCAGACATCACCCACCTCCTTCGGACTATCGGCCATGGACCTTCCATGGCAGGAGTGTGTATGCGTGCTGCCTTCAGGCATCGATAAGTCGCAATGAACATATGGATACGATTGATGGCAACTTGTACAGGCTACCCCGACGCCGCGACGTATCGAAACGGCGTCTGCCGGGCGCGAAATCACGTGCGGAGGCAAGCAAAAAGCCCCGCTCGCAAGCGGGGCTTAATCGCAAAAAATCGTAATAAATCCTGAAATATCACGATAGCCGTATGGCAATCGCGCGAAATATCAGGCGTAGATGTTGCGCGGACGCATGTCTTCGGGCAGGCCGTTGAGCAGCGTAGAAACGGAGCCGGATTCGAACACGGAGCGGATGCCGGCGGCCAGCAGCGGGGCCACGGACAGGACGGTCATGTTCGGCAGGCGCTTCTCTTCGGGCACCGGAACGGTGTCGGTGAGCACGATTTCGCGGGCGCCGCAGTCACGCAGGCGCTCCACGGCCGGACCGGACAGCAGGCCATGGGTGGCGACAAGCGTCACGGACTTCGCGCCGGCGTTGTTCAGCGTGCGCACGGCCTCGCAGATGGTGCCGGCGGTGTCGATCATGTCGTCGACGACCACGCAGTCGCGTCCCTTCACGTCACCGATGATGCCGTGTGCCTCGGCATGGTTCGGGCGCGTGGTGTCACGGGTCTTGTGGATGAAGGCGAGCGGCAGTCCGCCGAGCTTGGCGGCCCACTGTTCGGAAACCTTGATGCGGCCGGCGTCCGGGGACACGATGGTGGTGTTCTCCAGCGGCATGCTGTTGCGCACGTAGTCAAGCAGGATCGGCATGGCGGTCAGATGGTCGACCGGGCCGTCGAAGAAGCCCTGCTCCTGGGCTGCGTGCAGGTCGACCGTCATGATGCGGTCGGCGCCGGCGGAACGGAACAGGTCGAACATGAGGCGTGCGGTGATGGGCTCGCGGCCCTGATGCTTCTTGTCCTGGCGGGAGTAGCCGAGGAACGGCGCGACCACGGTGATGGAACGTGCGGAGGCGCGCTTCATGGCGTCCACCATGATGAGCTGCTCCATGATCCACTTGTTGATCGGCTCGGTGTGGGCCTGCATCACGAAGGCGTCGGCGCCACGGACGGGCTCGGTGTAGCGCACGTACATCTCGCCGTTGGCGAAATCGTATGCGGTGGTCTCAAGTACGTCGGTTCCCAGGTATTTTGCGGTTTCCTGAGCCTGCTCGGGGTACGCGCGACCCGTCACCAGAGCCAGTTTCTTATCCGGAGTGCCTTCGAGAATCGCCGACATGCTTGCCTTCCCAATTGTTCGGTGCGTGAAATTAAGCCAAACTCCAATATAACAACGTGGGTGCCCACGCCACGCGGCTTCTGTGGAAGCGCCTCCCCGTTCCGTCTACTCGGCGTCGGCGAAGGCCTCACGAATCTGCGCCGCGGTGCCGTAGGATGCCTGCGCGCCATATCCAGTGGCCGCGTAGGCCGACACATACGAGGCGAGTTCCGCGGACTGCGACAACGTCATGCCGGAGGCCAGGCCGGCCAGCACGGTACCCATGAACGAATCGCCGCAACCGGTGGTGTCTACTGCCTTGACCCGCACCGGAGCGATGCGCTGGATGCGATGCTCCGGATCGTCCGCCGTGCCATCAAGCACTACGGAGCCGTCGCCGCCGAGCGTCACAATCGCCTGTTCAAACCCGAATCCGCGCAACTTATCGAACGCGTGACGCCAGTCGAACGCGTCCCAATCATCATCCTCCGGTTCCGCGATGCCGAGCAGCTGCGCCATCTCATGCTCGTTGACGAGCAGGATGTCGGAGGCCTCGACCAGCTCCACCGGCAGGGAGGGGGTGAACGGCGAGTCGTTGAGCAGCACCTTCACGCCCGCCTCGTGGCACATGCGCGCGGCCGCGGTGACGGTCTCGATCGGGCTTTCCAAGCATAGGCCAAGCACGGAAGACCGTACCAGCGCCTCACGCACGGATTCCACATAGTCCACAGTGACCTGCGCGTTCGATCCCGGAGAGTAGACGATGGTGTTTTCGCCAGTTGCGTCCACGGTGATCACGGTTGTACCGGATGCTCCAAGCACGCGGCGAACATGCGTGGTGTTCACACCAGCTTCACCTAGGGCGCCCAGCAGGAAGTCGGCGTTGGAATCGGAGCCTACCGCGCCGAACATTTGCACGGTTGCGCCGATGCGCGCTGCGGCGGCCGCCTGGTTGCCGGATTTACCGCCTGGCAGCAGCTGCAGCGGACCGCCGGTGATGGTCTCCCCCGGCCCTGGCAGACGCTGTGCGGTGACGGTGTAATCCGCATTCATCGAGCCGATTACGGACACTGTGCCGTGGATGCGGTCCAATGCAGAGAGAACTTCAGTCGCACTCATCTTTGACTTCCTTACATTAATTAAATAAAAAGGAGATTTGCGGAATATTGTTTTTCAGTATTCGCAATTATCGCAAATCTCCATTGTTTATATTGAGGATGTTATGTGCGATTATTTAGCCGATTCCTCGGTTTCCAACGCATGGTTGCCTTCGTAGATCTTTTTCTTGAAGACGAAGAACACGATCAGACCAAGCAGTGCGGTACCGGCGGCGATCAGCAGCAGGTTGGAATAGTTGGCGGCGTCACCGGTAGCACCGGTGACGGAACTGCCTGCGAGGGCGTTGGAGCCGAGCAGGCTGCCGATGATGGCAATGCCGATGGACGGAGATACGTTCATAGCCAGATCGTTCATGCCGACGCCACGACCAGATTCGTCCTTCTCAATGGTGCCGAGCACGGTGGAAACGACTGGAGAGTACATAAGGCCACAGCCCGCGTAGAACACGCATGCGCACAGGGTCAGCACCACAAAACCGGAGTTCACGCAGAATGCCGCGCCGGTCCATCCCAGGAACATGAGGGTGCCTGCGGTCACGATGCCGGCCTTGATGCCGATCTTGCGGATGATCATGCCGGAGCAGGTGCCCACCACAGCGGCGACCACGAAGGCCCACACGATGTGCAGGGAAACCTGGGTGGTGGTCATGCCGTAGATGTTGGTACCAATGGCATTGAAGATCGGGCTCAGTGCGTAGTTCACGAAGTAGAACACGAGGATCAGACAGATGGCGCGCAGCCAACGGGTGTTCTTGAAGAACGCCGGGGTGATGAACGGGTTGGAGGCCTTGTTGATGTAGAAGGCGAATGCCACGAACAGCAGCAGGGAGACCACGAGCATCCACCAGGACATGTAGGAGAAGAACAGGGTCAGGAACGCGGTGGCGAAGCCGAAGATCACGAAGCCGAACGCGTCGACCTTCTGGCCGTTGCCGCTCTTGGACGGGAGGGTCTTGAGCAGGATCGGCAGGAACAGGATGGTGACGGACGGGATCAGGAACAGGAACTGCCATGCGATGGAGCTGAGCATGCCGGCCGCGAACACGCCGATGGAAGCGGACAGCTGGTATGCGGCGGTGAACAGGCCGAAGAAGATGACCTTCAGGTCGTTGCGCAGGTATTTGGTGGCCACCACCAGGAAGGCGGAGCCTGCCACCTGCTCGCCTGCGGTCTGCAGCACTCGAGCGATGATCACGGTCCACAGGTTCGCGGCGAAGAAATAGTTGGCCACGAAACCGAAGATGGAGCCGATGAACAGGGTCACGAGGCCGAAGGTGACGAGCTTCTTCAGGGAGACGAAGTCACCGAGGGATCCATAGATGAAGCACACGATGCCGAGCACGATGCTGGGGAACGCGGTGATGAGGGACGCCTGCGCCGGCGCGCCGACGTCGGCGCCGACCTGCTGGAACACGAGGTTGAATCCCTGCAGGCACAGGGTGCCGAGCACGAAGGTGATCAGCAGCGGAATAAGGGCGTGGACGGCCATCTTGTTGCTGGTCACCGGATCGTCGAACGGGTCGACGGGGGCTTGCGATGGTGCGGTGTTGACTGCCGTTGCGGCTGCGTTGCTGGTAGACATGTCAGTTCTTCTTTCGCTTCTTCGCTTGGTTTTTGTGATGTTGTGTTGCGATTATTTCGATGGTGATTCCGTGGTGAGGGTTGCGCGGGAAACGCTCCGTGGAACGTTTTCCGCGCGAGCCGTCGTTCACTGCGCTTTTGCGGCGAGGCCGGAGATGCGGGTCATGAATTCGTTGAGGAACCTCGGCACGTCCACGCCGACGGCGACCTTCATGGTCTTGACCGGGTCGTTGAGGCGGGTTTCGTCGCCGATGGTGCGTCCGCGGGTCGGGCCGTCCACATCGACCTTCATGTTGATGTCAAGGGTGGTGACGAGGGTCGGGTCCACCGCCACGCCGACGGCGAGCGGATCATGCAGACCGCAGCCGCCCAGGTGCGGGGACGTAGTCTCGTAGGCCTTGATGTAGAAGTCGGTCATGTCGGCCAGGAACTTGCCGGCCTTGGTGCCGAGATCGCGCCACTGCTGAGTTTCCTTGTAGGTGAGCAGGGTCTGCAGGGTCACGTCGAGGCCGATCATAGTGGTCGGAGCGCCGGAACGGAACAGGTAGTCGGCGGCTTCCGGATCCTGCGAAATGTTGGCTTCCATGCAGGCGTTGCAGTTACCGGGCACGGTCAGTGCGCCACCCATGAGCACGATCTGGCCGATTTCGTCTTTGATTTCCGGAGCCTTCTTCAGTGCGGCTTCGATGTTGGTCATCGGGCCGGTCGGCACGTAGACGAGATCCTTGCCATAGGTCTTCACTGCGTCGATGATGAAGTCTACCGCGGATTCGGTTTCGACGGAGCGGTTGGAATCAGGGATTTCCACGTCGCCGATGCCGTTGTCGCCGTGGATGAACGCGGAGATTGGCAGTACTTCGAAATGGTCGGTGGTGCTGGAGTGCGGCAAACCCTGATACACCTTGACTTCCGGGTGGCCGAGCAGGTCGGTCACGGCCAGTGCGTTGCGCACACCCTGCTCGACGAGCACATTGCCGTAGGTACCGGTGATGCCGATCAGTTCAATCTCCGGGCTTCCCAGAGCATACGAAATGGCAAGCGCGTCATCAACGCCGGTATCAAGATCAAGAATCATCTTTTTCATGTGTGTGCCTTTCCTCTTTGACGGGCCTGACGACGGTCCGCCACCATACGGGTGCGTCGTCAGTTATGTATCGAACACTTTCTCATTTATGTTGTGTGTTGACAAGATTTATGATAAAGCGTTTTATCAGGAACGCAAATTCGGCACTACCATACGGCGTGTTGCTTTTATTTCCAGCAATTTAACCGTATAAGAAACTCCGACGACACTTTAATCAAGATTTATCAGCGCCACCCGTCTCATCATGATCCGCAGGTATCTAAAAATCCTCAATCCTACGCGCAGGCGGCCTGCACCAGTTTCGGCGTAAGCACTTCAACCTGCGGATTAGAAAGCCACGGGCGAGCATCCCCTGATTCCGTACCGGACTTGGCACGAACCGCAACATCAATCCGCTCACGCAACATACCCCAACAGGCGGCGGCCAAATCAGCCACGCTCTGCTCAACGGTGGTCATACGCCAACCAAGACCGAATCGTTTGAGAATATTGTCGTAACCAATCACCTGCATATCCTCAGTAACGCGCAACCCACGTTCCGCCATACGCTGACGGAAACCAAGCGCCATCACATCATTGCAGCAGAACACGGCCGTCGCACCGCCATCAATAATCTGATCCGCAGCATGATAGCCACTACCGAAACGGTAATCCCCCTCAACGCATAGCGACGAATCAAAACACTCCCCCGCCTGCTCGACGGCATCCACAAACCCACGACGACGCTCCGCAGCACTCGACTCCGCAGTATCGCCAGTCACAATGCCAATACGAGTATGACCACCCTCCAACAGATAACGGGCAGCCAAACGACCACCAAGATAATTGTCAAAACCAACGGCATCGCACCAACCGCACTGCGTCAAACGATCAATCAACACCACAGGGCACGACACAAGCGCCACATCCTCACGCAACCGCTCAGCAGCATCGCCAGCGCAGGACTCGCGCGCCGGAATCAGCATCACACCGTCCACCCCACGAGCCGGAAGGCGCTGCAACAACTCATGCTCGGTAACACGCGAATCATCGGAATTGGCCACAATCAGCGAATACCCCTGCGCGGCGCACTCATCCTCCACGCACTTGGCAAGCGCCGCGAAAAACAAGTTCTCAATATCAGGCACGATCAGCGCAACCAGCTGGGACTGCTTGGTCACCAAGCTTCGCGCGCTCTGATTCGGCACGTAATTCAGTTTCTTTGCCGCGTCGGCAATGGCCTTGCGCTTCTCCTCGGACACGCGAGCCGGTCGATTATTCAACACCAGCGAAACCGTCGTCACAGACACCCCCGCGGCAGCGGCCACATCCTTCAGTGTCGCACGATACGCCATCAAACCCCCTTAAAACGTTTCTCCCTCCAGCATAAATGCCATGCGATCCTGACGCGCCCAGCATCGCAATCACAAACAAATTCCTTTCACAGCAAAATAATCCGCATTATTTCCAGCGGTAAATCGTTTCTCGGAAGTGTTTTTTGTATACTCGCAACGTTTTGTCTGAAATGAGAGCCACACGAGAAGAGAGGAACCACCATGCAGCCAACCATGCAGAAAAACAATGTGAAACAGCGCAAGACCATCGCCATCATCGCCATGATCGCAGTAGCTGCCATCGCGCTCGCAGCCGTCGCCATCATCGCAGTCTCCAACAAGCGCGAAATGACACAAGCCGCCAGCGACACCTGCGCGTTGAATGCGAAGGCGCTCGCCACGCATCAGGAGAGCTTTGAAGAAGCGCAACAAGAAGCTGAAGAAGCAGCGAAACTCACCGTGAATGACGTGGCGGACGGCACCACGCTCGAAACCCTGAAGGATGCGATCACACTGGCCAAAGCCGTGGAAAGCGCGCCAGCATGCCCCGCAAGCGGCAATGCCAGCGACTTCACCAAAGCGACGGACGACATTCGCAAATACGCCGACAACCTGCGCAACATCACCAACGAACTCGACGCGGCCGCCAAGTCGGTGGTCGCCAGCCAAGAACTCAGACTCGAGTCCGCCGAGTAAGTCAGGTAAGCCGCCCCGACGGTTAGCGCCGACGTCAGCGCCAAACCCTACGTTTAACGGGGCCAAAGTCATCCAAGTCTGCAACTTCGCCCCCATTACAAGCATTTTCGCACCACATCGGGCTTATATATGGCAGATTCGACAGGTCGCCCGGAGACATTTCGCTTATATATGGCAGGTCATTCCGGAAAGACCGCAGTTAGAGGGTACAAAATTACCCCCTAACTAGCTTGTTTCAAAAACAGACTGCCATACATAGGCGAGATGCCTCCGTACAAACCCCAAAATCTGCCATACATAAGCGAGATATGCCCATGAATTACGCATCTATGCTGTGCAGGCGCGACCTCGCGTCGCTTAGAGGCTTGACAACACCTTCCATTTGACAAAAGTTATCAGTTGCCACGCACCAGGAGACGCAATAGGGGCCGCACCTTCGAGGTGCGGCCGTTTTTCATCCTTCACCAAACCTGGATCTGCAACTAAGGCTAGCGAACAAAATGTACGCCAAACCACACATCCATTCCCCGGCGAGGTTGACTCGCCTGCAACGCGTCTCCTCGATCACCGCTTACCGAACTTCAATTGTCCGGCTTGCGCCACACGAACCGAATTCTTACTGGCCTTGGGCGCGGTAGCGGGCTTCGGTGGCGGCTTTGGCGGGCTCCCACCAGGCGCGGTTGGCAGCATACCAAGCGATGGTCGCCTGCAAACCGGCTTCGAAATCGGTATGCACGGGCCGCCAGCCGAGTTCGGTACGCAGCTTATTGGAATCGATCGCGTAACGTCGATCATGCCCAGGACGGTCACGCACCCAGTCGAATGCGTCCTCCGCACACCCCATAAGCCGCAGAATCATACGCATTACGGCAATGTTGCTCATTTCGCCGTCCGCGCCGATCAGATACGTTTCGCCGATGCGACCGCGCGTCAGAATCGCCCATACCGCCGAAGAGTGGTCTTCCGTATGAATCCAGTCGCGCACGTTCTCGCCGGTGCCGTACAGTTTCGGCCGCGCGCCTTCCAGAATGGATGTGATCTGTCGTGGAATGAATTTTTCCACATGCTGGTATGGCCCGTAATTATTGGAACAGTTGGAAATGGTGGCGCGCAGGCCGTATGTGCGCGTCCACGCGCGCACCAGATGGTCGGACGCGGCTTTCGACGCGCTGTACGGGCTTGACGGGCGGTACGGCGAGTTTTCGCCGAATCGCGCCGGATCGTCCAACGCCAGGTCTCCGTACACTTCGTCGGTACTGATGTGGTGGAATCGCACGTCGTATTTACGCGCGGCCTCCAACAGCCGCATCGTGCCCTCCACGTTCGTGCGGATAAACGGTTCCGGGTCGAAGATGGAATTGTCGTTATGTGATTCCGCCGCGAAATGCACGATGGCGTCGCAGCCGGGCACAATGCGTTCCAGCAGCGACGCATCGCAGATATCGCCGATGACAAGTTCGACCTGCGATTGCGGCAGCCCGTCGATGTTCGCCGGATTGCCCGCATACGTCAGCTTGTCAAGCACGGTGATGTGCACGTCCGGATGATTGCGCGCCACGTACCGTACGAAATTCGCACCGATGAACCCGCATCCGCCGGTTACCAGAATATGTTTCGGTTTGAATCCCTGTTCGCTCACTGTTTCAGCAACCGCCTTCCCGATTCCAACATTACGAATGCAAACAAAGGCGCATAAGGAAGGAAATACCTGAATTGCATACCGTCGACTCCGATTAGCCCATCCGCATCGTATTGCAGCCACAAGGCAAGGTAAATCAATACAATATCTCCGATACAGACCACCGCGATCAACCATGCGTATGGTAAGGAAAGCACACCGCATGCATTTATAGAACCATTGGCAGTCCTAACCGGATTCTTTCGGCGGCTTTTGACACAAGCATTCACCACACTGGCCACAGCCAACACGACTACAGAAACCACAATTGCCAACCAACACGCGGCAATCATGATGCTGTCCGTCCTGTTATTCATATTCGATTGAGCATGCGTTATCGCCCATGCGATGTTCTTCACAGCATCCAACATGGCGACAGGATCCGTTAGCAACGCATGCTTGCGCTCGCTCATTTGTTTGTACGAAACCAGCATCGGACAATTCGTATACCAAGCATTGACGCCCAACCAGAATATGGTCCATACGCCAGACGCGACCACGCCTATCAACAATGGCACAGCCCGACCACGATTCACACGCCAGCGACCGGAAACTCTATCAAACATCAACGGAATAACCAGCAAAACCAATGGCATGTACACAAACTTGCACATTGCCAATAGCACGCTCGTTACCGCAAGCGCCACTGCTCCACGTTGTGATCGTTTACCAATAATTTCCCGGAACAGCAAACAGGAGAACAGAATCATCACAGCTTGCGTCAGCGAATCCGCAGAGATGGAAAATGAGGCAAGTCGAAGCATTTGAGGAACGCATAGCAATAGTCCAACCGGAATACGCCATTTTGGCAATGCCATAACCGCGCAGTACATGAGTAATGCGTAGACAGCTATCATGCATATTTCTGCCAATCGATATGTTGTTCCAGATCTCAGATTAAATAATCGGCCTACAGCAAAACCCAGCAATTGCGGAGCATATACAATCGGTGAATTTGTTGCCGTATTGTTGAACGGCAGGTCAACCGTTGCGGACGCCTTGTTATTAGCAATAGACTCCGGAATCACAATTCCTGGATCATATCCGTCATATTGCTCCAGGGAATACTGCATCCAACTGCGATCGACCGCGCCACCGACTACCCCTGTCTCAGCATTATGCAACATACTTCTTGAAGTAACTGGCCGCGCAATTACATCCCCGTTGAGTATGGAGTCAATTCGATAAACATGCGTCCAAATATCCGGCACATGACCAGGCTTGGTAATAGTCATGAAAAACATGCCTTCAAGCAACACGCACAACGCCACCAACACTGGCATGCATCGAAAAATCTTCTTCCCCTTCATACCGCCACTATCGCATAACTATTTGACTGCGCTTAAGAACATGCCTTGGTTTCATTCATCATTCAGATACCCACCAGCTACCATCAAGACACCTACTCGTCCAGACACACTGGCTAATATATAGCTCGGTTTTACATGCTCATGAGCCCCCGTTTACATAAGGGGTTATTTGCCGTGAAGGAAGCGACGATGCCTTATATCCAGTCTGCCGTTCATGCCTTCGAGCCTTCATACGCCAGACATCCCAAACAATCGTTTACCGGCGGCATCTACCAGCCACTGGCCGATGAGAGCATGACAGATACCCCCTCTTATTTCAAGGCACGTCACCGTGCCGAGTTGTATACGCAGAAAACTCTCCTTCATGCGGAACCCGCACACCGAAGCATCTACATACCGGCGACGGAAGTATCCCCTGCACCATGTGATACGGATATTCTTGCGATTACGGACGAGCAGCATACTTCCTCTTTTGCCGCAGAGGAACAAGTTAACGGCAATCACGCATTACAGGCGATGCCGAGCACTCTTCAAACGGTTCGGACAGCGCTGACGACTGCTGAACATGGCTTGAAACGAGCAGGACACGTTATTGCCAGCGCGGCCCGCACCACTGCATGCGCCGCACGTACCGCTGCGACCACGGTGCGTAACGCATGGCATACCTTCACAAGTCTCAAAGCCGTCCAGCTCATCATCAAGTTCTTCCAGGGTGCGCATGCCTTGTGGAAGAAGCGCCATCGCTTCTCCTATTCCTTTTACTTTATTATCATCGTCGCTCTTACAACATATGAGATTGCTCTGACCCAATGGGGAACATATACTAAACCCAAATACCCCAAGGGCGCAGAAATTGATGCCCTCACTTATGTGAGTCAAAGCGTCATGGGGCAGACCGTTAATTTCTTCAGCAAGATATTCCTCAACAATCAATATCAGGCATTACTTAATTTAATCGTACTGAGCTTCATTTATTTAACGATTGTTCTCATAATAAATCGCTTCTGGATCGCAACGGCTATTTTCGGAACCGTGATGACCGTCTTCGCGATTGCGAACCACATCAAAATCCTCACCCGCAATGAGCCCATCATTCCGGCCGATCTCAACTTCGTTTCCGGCGGAACCACCAAACAGTTGTTTTCCTTCATTCCGAAATCGTGCGAGAGCCTTGTCAATAACGCGGTGACGGGCGTTACCTGGCTTATCGTCATCTGCATCATCATGCAGTTCGTAGATGGACGAAACGCCATAATCCCCTGCCACTGGTGGAAACCGTTCCGCAGCGTTAAATCCATGGCAACAACCGCAGTCCGCATCCTAGCGGCCGTATTATCGGTTGCGGTTGTCTATTCATTTACCGCAGGCATCCGCAACGAACAAAGCTGGGCTTATCAACTGACCCATAATTTGTCGGATTATCCTGTCATGTGGAACGCTAAAACAGATGCGCAATACAACGGTCCGGCCATTAATTTCCTCCGCTTGTCAAACACCAAGGTCATGAATAAACCAAAAGATTATTCGAAAAAGACCATGGAAGAACTCGCATCAAAGTATGCGAAAAATGCGGTTTCGATCAATCAAAGCCGCAGTGCGAACATGACCAGTAGCACCGTCATCATGATTCTGTCGGAATCGTTCTCAGATCCAACGCGAGTTCCAGGAATTACCATGACGGAGGATCCGATGCCGAATATTCGTCAGCTCAAAGAGCAGACGACATCGGGGCTCATGCTGTCTCCCGGCTATGGCGGCGGCACCGCAAACATCGAATATCAGGCATTGTCAGGCCTGTCCATGGCCAATTTCGATTCTTCTTTGTCGATTGCCTACCAACAGCTGGTGCCCAATGAAAAATGGACGCCGACTCTGAATCAACTTTGGAATGACGCGCATGGCAAGCAGGCGTCGGTTGCCTACCATGATTATTACCGGAGCATGTATTTCCGCAATACCAACTACAAGAAATTCGGCTTCAATAAGTTCTGGACAGTCGACGGTTCACACAAGCTGAAGGGCCTGACGTACATCGATCGCGACTGGACAGCTTCGGATGAATCGCTCTACAACTACATTCTCAACGACGTTCAGCAGACCGATAAGAACCAATTCCTGCAAGTGGTAACCATGCAGAACCACACGCCCTACAATGATTGGTACGACAATAATCAGTTCAAGGACGCCGATATTTCGCAGAATCTCTCAGAGACGGGAAAAACCAATATCGACACCTACGCCAAGGGCGCCAGCTACACCGATCAATCCACCTTGGCGTTCCTGCATTCGCTCAACGAAATCGACCGTCCCATCACCGTCGTCTTCTATGGGGATCACCTGCCGGGAATATACGACACTGCATCGGCGAGTAAAAAGAACAGTCTCGCCCTTCATGAGACCGACTACTTCATCTGGTCCAACAACGCATCGCAATCCGCGGGAACCAAGCTCGATAGCATCTCCAGCGCATACACGTCATCGAACTACTTCTCGGCACAGCTCGCTCAGCATCTCAATGCGAAGGTCAGCCCATATATCGCATTCCTCACCAAGATGCATCAGGCGATTCCCGCAATGTCCGTACCGTCTTCCTCCGGCAGCAACAGCAAACCCACCTATCTTGATGCGAACGGCAACCTCATCAAAGAAAAGAACCTTTCAAAGCAGGCAAAACAACTGTTGCACGATTATCATCTCATTCAATACGATATGACGTCCGGCAAGCATTACCTGAAAGACACCGGTTTCGTTGATTTGCCAAAGTGATCCATTGCTTACAATGGCTTAAGGTCACGATGAGGAAAGGCTGATTTGCTATGAAGATCGCAGTTGCAGGCACCGGCTATGTCGGATTGTCCGTCGCATTGCTGCTTGCCCAGCACAACGAGGTTCACGCTCTCGACATCATTCCCGAGAAGGTCGATTTGCTGAACCATGGTAAAAGCCCAATCGTCGATCCGGTGATCACGGACTTTCTTAACAAGAACGCGTCCGGCGAGCGCCCGCTCGACTTCCATGCGACACTCGACCCGCAGGAAGCGTATACCGATGCGGACTTTGTCATCATCGCGACGCCGACAAACTACGACGAGAAGAAGAACTATTTCGACACGTCCAGCGTCGAGGCCGCAATCTCCGCGGTGCGTGAGCACGCTCCGCATGCGTGGATCGTCATCAAGTCGACGATTCCAGTCGGCTACACACAGCAGCTACGCGATACTCTGCATGACGACCACATCCTCTTCTCCCCTGAATTTCTCCGCGAGGGGCACGCGCTGTCCGACAATCTCCACCCGACGCGCATCGTGGTGGGTGCTCCGCAAGACGACGAGGCATCCATCAAGGCGGCACACGAATTCGTGGACCTGTTGGCGCATGGCGCCGACCCGGAGGAAAAGACCCGCACCAACGCCGATGGCAGCATCGGCATTCCGGAGCTTGTGGTCGGCACCACCGAAGCGGAGGCCATCAAGCTGTTCGCCAACACCTACTTGGCGCTTCGCGTGGCGTATTTCAACGAATTGGACACCTATGCCGAGAGCCGCGGTCTGAACACCCGCGAAATCATCGATGGCGTATGTCTTGATCCACGCATCGGTGACGGTTATAACAACCCCAGCTTTGGCTATGGCGGATACTGCCTGCCGAAGGACACTAAGCAACTGCTGGCCAACTATAATCAGGTGCCACAGAACCTTATCGAAGCTATTGTGGACGCAAACCGCACCCGCAAGGAGTTCGTTGCCTCTGAGGTGATGGAACGTATCAAAGACGTTCAAAATCCTGTCATCGGCATTTACCGGCTGACCATGAAATCTGGTTCCGATAATTTCCGCCAGTCCGCCATCCAAGATGTGATGAAACAGTTCAAAGCAAATGGCGTTCCCGTACTTATTTACGAGCCCACATTGGATAAGCCCGACTTTCAAGGCAGTGAAGTCACTCACAATCTCAGCGAATTCAAAGAACGTTCATCCGTGATCGTGGCTAACCGCTGGAACAATGATCTCAATAATGTGGCTTTCAAGGTCTACACACGCGATCTGTTCCGCAGAGACTGATTTATCAACAGCTTATCTTGTTGGTGTTTGCCCAAATAGGAATATTCTGGACAAACACCAACAGCAGCATCACCGCTTGCCTTGGACTCTGCGAGCCACCACCTTCATCAGCTCACGCTGCTTGGAACCGGTGGGAGCCAGCACGTCCACATACTTGCGGATGGGACTGTCCTCCGCGATCGCACGCTCATGATGTTCCGGCGGAGCGGGACGTTCCACACCACTCATTGTTGCGATCATCTGCGCCATGAAAGGCGTTTCCTGCGCATAACTCCAGTACAACGAGGCGAAATCGCACCATGGATTCTTCCATGGCTTGTCGAAACCGGCGTAATGCACGATTTTCGGAGCCTTACGCGACGCCATGTACGCCTTGTACACATTGGCTGGCGCGAAATCGAATACGCCATTGACGCGTCCGGCGCAGTTGTGCATCACATTCCACGAATAATTCAGGTACGTGACCAGGCCTTCGCATTCCACGTTCAAAATATCCTGGTCGTTATAGATGTATCCGGGTTTGGAGGCGATTTCCAGCCATTCGTGGACGGTATGGATCTTGCGCATACGCTCGAGGTTCATCACCAGCACGCCGGCCTGGAAGTAGCCGTACGCATCGCGCATATGCAATTGCTTGCGCACGTATCCGGCCCGTTCACCGTTTTTCATATTGAGATTACCGATGAAGTCGATATCAGGCACAGCGGCAATCGCATTATCCCCAAGTTCAATATCGAACAGTTCGGCGACATCGCCATTGACCACCAAATCGCAATCCAGATACAGCAGCTTCGAATAGAACGGCAACGCCTCCTGGATGATGAAACGGTAATACGTTTCGATGCTGATATGCGCATTGCTGGTGGTGAGATTGAAGCCAGCCAAGTAACGGCTCACATCGAAGAAGCGGATCACGGCATTTGGGAACCGTTCGAAAAACTGACGTATGTTTTGCTTGTTCTCGTCGGAGATATTCCGTTCCAATACGATCACATCATATGAACGATCTTTGGAAGCGTTCTTCAGCATCGAATAGATGGTGGTGGTGAGCATCGGCACATAGTTGTTGTCTGCGGCGAACACCACCGGCACCACGTTCTTGTATCCGGCATCAAGCGGCTTGAGAACGGTGGCCGGTTCCGGATGCAGGAAATGCACGCACTGCAGTCGCTTGATCTTCCAATGCGCGCCGGTACGCTGCTTGTGCGCAATGAAGATGTTGAGCAGCCGTTCCGAAAGATGCCCCACCGTACGTGTGGTCTGCACGTCCATTCTGCTGAAATCAGTAGCTTCGGCAAACTCATCGAGCAGCGGGAACAACCACTCGTTGTATTCGAAGAAAATGTCCTTCTTCATGATGAACATGTTGCAGAATGCCGCAGTTCGACCGTTGAGCACGGCGTCGGCATCCACTCTGTAGTCGGGATGGCGCGCGCACAGAATGTCATACATGTGGCGCAGGTCCTTCAAACGCAGGTGCTCGTCGGCATCCCAGTGCTGCTTGAGATTTGAGAATCCGCCGATACGGCGAACGTCATTCAACGGCGTGGTGATGACGTCCCAACCATCCACGGCACGAGCGATCGCATCATCGTTGATACCGTATTCGGCGAGCGCGTGATTATCGATATACGAATCGATAATCTCTCCGTAATCGTTCTCTTTGTGCGGAGTATCGGTGAAATCGAAGTACCTGCGGTAGTGGCAGAAGCCGTAATAGTCAGCATCCTCGTTTTTCCAGGCCCAGTATTGCGCGGTTAGCTCACAATACCGCGGGTTTTCCGCAGAAATGTTCACACCTTCGTCGTCATGCAAAGTGTTCGTGAAACGAGTCGCAGCATTCGCCGCGCCCACCTGCACCGGAACAATACTGTTCCCCTCAGGGAACGTGGCCTGCTTATGTGCCGACACAAAGATTTTGATATTCGGATGGTGCTGTTCCGCTGTGAGAACCATGTGAGATATTCCGCCTTACTAAGACAAACGTCCTTTCCTCAATAGAATATATGAGAGTACTGCCGAAGAGGGACGCTCTACGAGCCTTTGCACCCAAATACTTCGCACGAGTAGGATAGGACGTTTGTGAAAGACTTTTTCGAAAGCCTCAAGAAGAGGTACCACTATGCGATGGTGGTTTTCAAGGAACTGGTGAAAACCGACTTCCAGCTGCGGTATCAGGGCTCATTCCTGGGCATGGTGTGGTCCGTGCTGAAACCGTTGATGCTGTTCGCCGTGATGTACGTGGTGTTCGTGAAGTTCCTGAAGTTCTCGGATGGCACTCCGACCTTCCCGATTTCATTGCTGTGCGGCACCTGCCTGTGGAGCTTCTTCTCGGAATCGACCAGCATGGGCATGCAGTCCATCGTCGGACGTGGTGATTTGCTGCGCAAGGTGCATTTCCCGAACTACATCATCGTCGCTTCCACCACTATGGGATCCATGATTTCTCTCGGCATCAATCTGCTGGTGGTCATCCTGTTCGGTTTCTTCGCCCACGCGCACTACACTTGGCGCGTATTGCTGGTGCCATTCAGCATTCTGCAGTTGTATTGCCTCGGTCTTGGCGTGGCATTGCTGCTCGCTTCCCTGTTTGTATATTTCCGCGATGTGGCGCATATCTGGGAAGTCGTATTGCAGGCCATGTTCTATGCGACTCCTATCATCTACCCGATTTCCATGGTGGCGAATAATCCGGAGTTCTCCTGGGCGGCAAAATTGCTCATGCTGAATCCTTCCACGCAGGTGATTATGGATATCCGTCACAACCTGCTTTCCCCGGAATACGTGCCAACCGTGTGGACCATGGTCGATAACAAGTTGCTGTGCCTGCTGCCTTACGTATTGTCCGCCGTCATCTTGTGGCTCGGCATTCACGTGTTCCGCAAGTACAGTTCCAAGTTCGCGGAGGTGCTCTGATTTATGGCTGAGGTTGCAATGACTGAAGAGAAGAACGCAGACGAGCGCCCTGTGGTGCTTAAGGTCGATCATGTGGCCAAGATGTTCCGCTTGCCTACCGAGCAGGCCACCGGTCTGAAGATGGCATTCCTGAACTGGACGAAGGGCATTAAAGGCTATACCGAACAGCACGTACTGCGCGATATCAATTTCGAGGTGCATCAAGGCGATTTCTTCGGCATCGTCGGGCGTAACGGCTCCGGCAAGTCCACGCTGTTGAAAATCATTTCGCAGATTTATACTCCTGAGCACGGATCGGTCACCGTCAAGGGCAAACTGGTCCCGTTCATCGAACTCGGTGTGGGCTTCAACCCGGAGCTGACCGGACGCGAGAACGTGTATCTGAACGGTGCTTTGTTGGGCTTCACTCGTGCTGAAATCGATGCGATGTATGACGACATCGTAGAGTTCGCCGAGCTTGAGGACTTCATGGACCAGAAGCTCAAGAACTATTCCTCCGGCATGCAGGTGCGTCTCGCCTTCTCCGTGGCCATCAAGGCGCAGGGCGACATTCTGGTGCTTGACGAAGTGCTTGCCGTCGGTGACGAGGCATTCCAGCGCAAGTGCGACAATTTCTTCGCCGAAATCAAGAAAGATCCGACCAAGACCGTCATCCTTGTCACTCATTCCATGGATGCGGTGAAGAAATACTGCAACAAGGCCATTCTCATCAAGGATGGCGAGATCATCGCCAGTGGCGACAAGAATGACGTCGCGGATCGCTACACGCTTGAGAATCTCAAGGTGGAGCACAGGGAACGTGAGAAAAAAGACGACGATGGCGAATATCCGCTTGGCCTGAGCGAACGGGTGCCTACGTTCAGAGTCGTTCCGGTTTCCGAACAAATGCTGACATGCAAAGATACTTTCGAGTTCGACGTGGAATACGACCTGCGGGATAAGAAGGATATCGAATTCTACATTCCGATGTCGGTACTTGACGTCAAACGTGGTGGCGTCCCTTATGACTGCGGAGTTGCCTTCAAAGCGCACAAAACCGGTCATAACAAGGTGCATTTCGCATTGCCGTTGAACCTGTTCAACGATGGCGACTTCAAAATCATCGCCACCATGCGCATCATTCCCGACACCAGCAACCTGAAAAATTTCGAACAGCTCGCATTCACCAGTGACGAGAATTCCTGCTATTTCTCCGTGCGCAATCCCGGAACGGTGAATTTCGCCGGCCTACTGAATGACGATGCGTTGCAAATCACTGAACTAGGCACAAGCGTCTGCAATTAAACAGCCGTCACTTGAAAACCCTAACCGGGAGCAACACCACAGTGCTTTGCTCCCGGTTTTTATTTGTTCCTGGAAATTCAATATCCATCCCTCGCCCATCTCGGAAACGCTCCCCCCAATGCGTCCAAAGTAGGTAAGATTGAATGCTAAAAAGGGTGGAAGCTCTTTTTGGCAAAAGAAAGAGAAAAGAAAACACATGTTAACCGACTACCGACATTTACCACGTTGGCTTGTAGCTATAGCAACGTGCTGTGCCATTGTCATATCAATGGCAGTGATAAATCCCTCTGCATATGCTGAAGAGACTAACACGACTGCCATCACCGATAGTGCCGCAGCCACCAACGAGAACAAGAGTACGGATACCGTCACACTAGACAGGGCGCTTTCTGGCCGTCGAGCCAGCAGGGCAAGCAGAGCCGCATCAAAAGCTCCGAATCTGCCGATTTATGATCTTGACGGTACAACCACGCATCTGAATCAGGAATATGCGAACACCTACCGCGTGGCACTTATCGCACCGGCAGGCCAATACTATTTGAATCAAGCGTTGGATTCCGCACTTCAGCTTTCTAAAAAGAAACTTTACAAGGACGTTCGTTTCTTTGCACTCGATTACGACAGCGATCGTAGCTCATTCTCCCAATATGCTTCTCAGGAAACCAGCAACGTGAGATTTGCTTCTTCTGCCGACACCTCGAACAAGGATTACCTCTATTTTGCATGGGATTCATATCAGACATTTAATCCCGATTCCTATCAAGCATCTTGGCCCTTCATCGTTCTGATAGACAAAGACAACAATCTTGTTGGCTGCGAGACAGGCTCGCAATCGTTGAACTCGCTTATTGAAGAATATTTCCATATTTCTGATGGCTCAGTCAAGAATTCTTCGGTCACTGGAACTTATCTGGGACCCGGCACAACCGTATATGCCGTTGATACGCTTCATCAATCTTCTGTGTATCAGGCTGCATTGAAAAAGGTGGCTCAATGGCGTCAAGACGCCCTCAACGACAGTCGAATCAAGGTTCGTTACTACAATCCGGAAACAGGCTATATTTATTTCGTTTCAATAGCTGACTATCTAAAGGCATCGAATATCTCTCAAGAACAATATCTTTCCCCAGGATGGTCGAATTCCCTTGAGAAAATCGCAATACAGCGTTCCATCGAAGCCTACGATGTGGATCTCGCCCACACGCGTCCAGATGGAAATTCATGCTTCGAAGCAACTGTGGGAGAGGATTCCTCTTCCGTCGAGATCCTCGCTTGGGGAATCTCTGACATTGCTTCGGCCATTGACCTTTGGGCAAGTGAAAAAGACGATTATATCCACTTTCTAAATGGAGAATCCTATGGTCAGTATGGGCATTATGAGGAACTCATCAACCCTGATTTCCAGTATTACGGCTTCGCAGGAAGCAGCGCAGCCTACTACGGAACAGTATTTGCCGGCGAAGCATCAGACTCCGCTTTAGGAGGCAGTTCGCCAACGAATTTGGATGGCACCTTCACTTTCGAAGTGAATATGTCCGACGAGCATATGGATCAAGGTGTTACGTGGAATGCTCCCGATACAATGATCGCCGGAACAAGCAAGGCCGCATCTGTAAAACTGAAATATGCAAATGGACGTTATGAGCTGCGCGGAACTTGGACATCCTCGAATCCCTCGGTTATCAGCGTGGATGATAACGGCACATTACATGCAAAAGCTCCAGGCACAGCGACCATCACTGTGAACCGTCAGAGCTACAGCTTCTCCAAGCAAATCACAGTCACGCTTTCGACCATTTCCTTCTCCGGAAACGGAGCCACCTCCGGTTTCATGGAATCGATCCAAGGTGCGATCGGACAAAGCGCGACTATCCCCAACGTGGGATTTAGCCGTACGGGATACACATTCACCGGCTGGAACACATCGCCTGACGGCACCGGCACTGCGTATCGTCCGAACGCTACCATTCAGTTTGCCGCTCAGAATATAACCCTGTATGCACAATGGAAGGTTCGTTCCTACTCTGTTAATTTCGATTCGAACGGTGGTTCCGCTGTGGCCTCGCAATCGGTGAAGTACGGATCCAAGGCGTCCCGGCCAACCGATCCGACGCGCGCCGGCCACACGTTCCAGGGCTGGTACACGTCCAGGGACGGAGGCGCGAGGTACGACTTCAACCAGACCGTGACGGGTGACGTGACCCTGTACGCGCATTGGTCGGTGAACTCGTACACGCTCGCGTTCGACGGCAACGGCGGCAAGGCGTCCGAATCGTCCAGGAAGGTGCAGTACGGCAACCAGTACGGCACTCTGCCCACGGCCACCCGTACCGGTTACGCGTTCCAGGGCTGGTACACGGCAAGGAGCGGCGGAAGCCAAGTCAGCTCATCCACGACCATGGAGGCAGCGAATACGACCGTGTACGCGCATTGGACCGTCAACACGTACACGGTGTCGTTCGACTCGAACGGCGGCTCCGCGGTCGCCTCGCAATCGGTGAGGTACGGGTCCAAGGCCACGCAGCCGGCCAACCCGACCCGCGCGGGCCACACGTTCCAAGGCTGGTACACGGCAAGGAGCGGCGGGTCGAAGTACGACTTCGGCACTGCGGTGACGGGTGACGTCACCCTGTACGCGCATTGGTCGGTGAACTCGTACACGCTTACGTTCGACGGCAACGGCGGCAAGCCCAGTGAAGCGTCCAGGACTGTCGCTTATGGTGGCCAGTACGGCAGCCTGCCCACGGCGACCCGCACCGGTTACGCGTTCCAGGGCTGGTACACCGCCAGGGACGGCGGTACGAAGGTCTCCCCGTCCACGACCATGGGAGCGGCGGACACCACCCTGTACGCCCGCTGGTCGGTGAACTCGTACACGGTGTCGTTCGACTCGGACGGCGGATCCAACGTGCCCGCGCAGAAGGTGAGGTACGGATCCAAGGCGTCCCGGCCGGCCGATCCGACCCGCGCGGGCCACACGTTCCAGGGCTGGTACACGTCCAGGGACGGCGGATCCAAGTACGACTTCGGCACTGCGGTGACCGGCGACGTCACGCTCCACGCGCATTGGGCGAAGGAGCCCGCCGCGTTGAGGCGCCTGTCCGGCGCGACCCGTTACGACACCATGGAGAGGATCGTCGGGGCCGGCGGATGGAGATCCGGAGGCACCGTGATCGTCGCTTCGGGCGGCAACTATCCCGACGCTCTGGCGGCTTCCGGCCTGGCCGGCGTTCTGGACGCCCCCATCGTGCTGACCGACGGGAACACGCTGTCCGTCCAGGCTTCCGCGCGCCTGACCAGTCTCGCCCCGTCCAGGATCATCGTCGCCGGCGGCCGCGCGGCCGTGTCGGACGGCGTGGTGGCCGCGCTGAGGGGCATCTGCCCCGATGTGGAGCGGGTGGCCGGCGAGACGCGTGTGGACACGTCCCTGGAGCTGTACCGGAAAGGCTCCGGCTGGGGCTCCACCGCCATACTGGCCACGTCCGGCAACTTCGCCGACGCGCTGAGCGTCAGCTCGTACGCCTACGCGGCGAAGGCCCCCGTGTTCCTGGTCGATCCGGGAACCGGGCTGACCCGGGCGCAGAAGGCCGCCCTGGGGACGTTCGGGCAGGTCCTGGTCGTGGGTGGCGAGAACGCCGTGCCCTCGCGGCACGTGGCCGGCCTGCCGGGCGTGACGCGCCTGTCCGGCGCGACCCGCTACGAGACGAGCGAGCGGATCGCCGAATGGACGACGGGGCACGGGCTGGGCATGGACGGCGTCGTGTACGCGACCGGCGCGAACTTCCCCGACGCGCTGGCGGCCGGGCCGCTCGCCGGCAGGGCCGGCGCCGTGACCCTCCTGGTCGCCGACGCGCACAGTCCCGCGGTCTCGTTCTCCGCGGACTACAGGGGCAAGGTCGACAGGGCGTACGTGGTCGGCGGCGAGAACGCCGTGAGCCGGGCCACCGCGGACGCCATAGCCGACGGCCTCGGCCTCAAACACGCACAATGACGGCATAAACCATTAAGAGGGGGCTGACCATGTAAATCATGGCCAGCCCCCTCTTAGTGTTACTACGGTTTTCTGCCTATGGCCGCAGCATATCCAAGGCGTCAGCAAGACCGTTCGCGGTATTGCGAGAAACGGCATTCTCTCCGCCGACGATATAGGCATTGTCAACATCACCGTGTTGCTTCACATACTGCTTGACGAAACCGGCAGTGCTCCCATTCGGATCCGCAAGCAGCAGAATCGCCTTATTGCGCCCAGCAAAAGGACCAGCCGCAAGCGCGTCCGGGAAATTCGCACCAGTCGCAAACACCACATTGTTCATATGGAGATCTCCTTGTTCAGAAACCCGCTGGGCAAACGTGATGCTCGTTTCATAACGTGTTGCCCCCGAAATGCGGGATACCGCAGAGCCAGAGGAATCTCTAATCTGCTTCATCACCGAATCTGGAACAGCGTGCTGCCCACCCACAACGAGGATTCTGTCGAACTCTCCGCTGGACAATGCCTCCAACTGTTCGGAAGACAGGCCGAAATTAATATCCGAAAGGAAAATAGGTGTATTTAGTCAAGTCGGTGTTTCGTGATTAGTCACGAAAAATTTTCGGTTTTAGTCAAGGAGCGTTCCGGCCTGTTCCTTTGTCTTCTCCTTGGACCCGGACGCGGGTCCCGCGGGAGTCCTGCCGAACATGAGCGCCTCGCTGACGCGGTGGCTCTGTCCGGTGAACTCGAGCAGGCGTCCGTGGTGCACGATCCTGTCGATGATCGCGGCAGCGAGCTTGTCGTCCGCGAGGATCGTGCCCCATTTGCTGAACTCGATGTTCGTGGTGAACACGATGCTCCGCCTCTCGTAACTGCCCGCGATGATCTGGTAGAGCAGGCGGGCCCCGTCGATGTCGAACGGCACGTAGCCGAACTCGTCCAGGATGATCAGGTCGGCCCTGCCGAAGTCCCTGAGCATCGCGTCGAGGTTCCCGTCGCGTTTGGCCTTGCCGAGCTGGAGCACGAGTTCCGCGGTCTGGTGGAAACGCACGCTCAGGCCCCGTTCCACAGCCCTCATGCCCAGCCCGATCGCGAGGTGTGTCTTGCCCCTGCCGGTCTTGCCGTAGAACACCAGGTCCTGCGCGCGGGGCACGAAGTCCAGGTCCAGCAGCCCGTCGAGCGCGTATCCGTCCGGGAGCCTCACGTTCGAGAAGTCGTAGCCGTCCAGGCCCTTGACGACGGGGAACCTGGCGCGGCGCAGGAGACGCTCGCGTTTCGAGCGTTCCCTGTTGGCCAGTTCCGTGTCGAACAGCCTGGACACCGCCTCGGTCTGCCGCGGCGTGGCCCAGCCCGTGAAATCGTCCATCGTCGCCCTGGATATGAACAGGCTCCTGGCCTTCGCGTAGAGCCCCTCGTCGTTCCTCGCGGTCATCATTCCCCTCCTTCCGCGTCCGTGGTGGTGAACGCGATGTCGTATTCGCTCAGGTCAGGCCTGTCGTCGTCGTATTCGACGCGTTCCACGCCCTCGGCGAGCCTGGCCGCGAGGAGCGTGACGCCGGCCCTGTCGACCCCGCCGGTCGATTCGAGCGTCGTGAGCATCGCCTCGACCGCGTTCGTCCAGCCGGACTCCCTGTCCACCCGTTTGAGGGTCCGCAGCGCGCCGCGCCGTTCCCTCTCGTCCTGCCGGTCGAGCCATTCGCGCAACGGGTCGGGCAGCATGTCGCGCACGAGGCTGTTGCGCCACGCGTTCGGCCTGTTGCAGAGCATCGCCAGCTGCATGGACGGGTCCTCGCTGCTGGTGCTGGCCTGGCCGTACGCCCTCGGATGCGCGGCCAGCCGGGTTCCCTCCACGTCGAGGATCTCTATCTCGAGGGCGCGCAGGCCCACGAGCACGTCGCGGCGCGCGTGCGACCCGTCCGTGGAGTAGCGGTGCCTGCCGTCGAGCGTGACCACGCCGTACTTGTCGGTCCTCATGCGCTTCCACGTGACCACGTCGAAACGTTTCCCGGGCAGGGGAAGCAGGGCCCCGCGGTCCTCCGCGAACAGGACGGCCTCCTCCTCGTCCTTGGCGTGGTGGGGCTTCCCGCCGAGCTCCAGGCACCTGTCCGGCAGTCTGGAGTTGAAGTTCTCCAGGTTCCACACGCTCGGTTTGGGCACGAACAGCTTGCGCCGGACCATGCCGACCTTCGCCTCGACCGCGCCCTTCTCGTGTCCGGCGTACGGCGAGCACAGGGAGCTCTCGAACCCGTAGTGCGCCTGGAACGCCTGGAACAGGCGGGTCCAGCGGACGCCGCCCCCGCCGGTCCTGCGTCCCACGCCAGCGGCGTTGTCGAACACGATGCGTTCGGGCACGCCGCCGAGCCATTCGAACAGGTCCAGCAGCGCCTGGCACGTGCACTCCGCGTTCTCGCCGGGCATGAGCTGGGCCAGACCGATGTTCGAGTACGGGAAGTCCAGAACGAAGTGGCGCATGCGCTGGGGCGCGCCCCTGTAAAGCACGTCGACCTCGCCGAAATCGGCCTGGGCCTCGCCCGGATGCCACACCAGGTCCATGAACGCGCCGCCCGGCTCCACGGCCGACTCGCGCCTGAGCCTGGCCACGGCCCGGGTCACGGTCGACAACGACACCTCGGCGCCGTGCTCGTCGCGCAGCCGCTCCCATATCCTGGTCGCGGTGTGACGCTGCTTGCGCCAGCTGGCGCGGTCCTCGGCGAGCCATTGCTCGACCAGGGGAAGGTACGGGTCGATCACCGACCCGCGCGTCCTCCTGACGGGCGGTTTCTCGGACAGGTCGTCCATCCTGAGGTACTTGCGCACGGTGGGCTCGCTCACGTGCTGCTTGCGCGCTATCGCCGCTATGGATTCGCCGTTCCTTCTCATACGGCGGATAGACTGTATCTGGGGCATGCTGATCATTTGCCTTTCCGGCCCTTTCTGGTGGAGATACGAAGCACCATCCAGTTAAGGCCTGTGGGTGGTCGGCATGCTCTTTGCCTAAACCCGAAAAATTTTCGTGACTAAAACACTAATTTCTTATTGAACACAAACAAAAATAGGGCTTTTAGACGCATAGGCATATGACGAGACAGACAAAGCATCAGCAAAACCAGATGAGCCGTTTCCACCGGTAACGACTATCGCCGTTCTTCCCCAATTCTCTTCGCCTTGGACATCGCTGTCGTACAGTTTCAGAGCAGTGTCACCTCGGGTAACACCCCCAATTCTCTGTACTGTGGCATATTGGACCAATGACTGCTCCACGTTCCTGGATACTGCATTCTGCCCGCCGACGATAATGATTTTCCCCGGCTTCAGACGACTGATCTGATCTTTTGTTTGATTGCTGAGGTACAGAGGATCCGTCATAAGAATCGGAGCATCCAGCACTCCGGCGAATCCCGACGCCGCCAGCGCATCCGGATAGTTCTCCCCGGAAGCGACAATTACCGTTGACGTGGAATCCGGAAAAGCGGTGTCCACAATCCATGACATGGTGTCGTACCGCGTTATACCGGATAGCCGAGCTAATTTACCAGATGTAGGTTCGCTAGGAGTAGACGGCGTATTGGGTTTTGATGGTTCAGACGGAAGCTCCGGAGTATTCGGCGTTGCGTTGTTACCGTCGTAGAGCGGAACTGTCTGTCCAAGCGGACACTGTGAAAGAGATGACTTCATAGCGTTTCTCTCTGAAGAATCCACCGCTAGATGATAATGCTGCTTAATACCTATCTGCCTGCTGACATAGGCGCAATCATAGCCATGCCCTGGAAGCCAGTGCGCAGCGTCCTTGTCTGACTTGGAAGCATTCGCGGACCCCTTCACTGCAAGTAGCACATATGGATCATTCGCATAAGCGACACGTTGCTCCTTGGTCCAATAATCGGCACCACTTTCATATGCCTCTCCGACAGCAACGACATGGTCTATCTGTACCGCATTCGAAGTGCCCTGTCCGCGCTGAAATGCGATTGTCTCGCCGGTATAGGGATCATTCAGGACGCCTGTCGCGACATGATGATCATTGGTATATGTGACATTCTTCAGGTCACGGCTCAAAATATCGTCTCGGGTAGTCGCATTACCGCCAAGAGTCTTGCTGTGAAGCCATGTACCGAATAATTCCGCACGTTCCGACGATCGGTAATCGTCAGTCTGCTTTATTACAGCCAACGACTGTAACGCAGATTGCGCGTTCTCCCCTTCATCCGCGCTTGCCGTGGCAGCACCTTGAAAAAGAAAAACGACAACTATCAACATTCCCAAAAAGCCCGTCACATGTTTTGCAAGTCGTACCATTCAATGCCGTCCTCTCACTCATAATGGAGGATAATCGCGCTAGAGGAATTACCCTTCTATACTTTTAGACAATTACCAATCAATGAGGAAAGGGGAAGAACCGTGAACCGGAAAACTGCCACCCGTTTCAAAAGAATCACCGCTGTGTTATCTAGCATTTTCTTGGCCTCTGCCGCTTTTGCTGGGACAGGATTGACAGCTAATGCATCGGCCACATCGATTACCAGAATATCCGGCAGCACCAGATATGAGACCATGGCAATGGTGTCGCAGACCGCATTCCCTTCTGCTGCATCCAAAGCCGCAGTCGTAGCATCAGGAAGCAGCTTCCCAGACGCACTTGCCGCCTCTTCCCTCGCGGGGCATCTCAATGCGCCGATTCTGCTCACTGACCCCAAAACGCTTTCCAACGCAACAGCCAACGAACTTGATCGGCTTGATGCCGATACGATTTACATTATCGGTGGCACAAACGCGGTCTCAAACAACGCTGAAAAAGCAATCCAGGCTTCTCGCCCGTCGGCAACCATTAGACGACTTGCAGGAAACACTCGCTTTGATACCGCATATCAAATCTATAGCGAACTCACCAAGCTCGGAGCGGAGTCTAAGACCGCCATTATTTCCACTGGCGCTAACTTTGCCGATGCGCTTTCCGCATCACCATATTCATACATGCAATCCGCGCCTTTCTTCCTGAGCTCTCAGTCGGGGCTTGATGAAGAATCCCTTGCCGCGCTCAAGGATTTCCAATCTGCAATCATCGTCGGCGGAACAAACGCGGTTCCTTCATCCGTCGAGCAGCAGCTCCGATCCATAGGCGTTGCAACCTCGAGGATACAGGGAACAACTCGCTATGAAACCAGCTTGGAAATCGGCATGTTCACGCTGAATAATCTCTCGCTTAATCCTTCTAGCGTCGTATACGCCACTGGAGCTAATTTCCCGGACGCACTTTCAGGAAGCGCCCTTGCCGGTATCAATAAGACAGTGCTGCTGCTTGCCCAAAACGCTTCCTCCCCAACAGTCAACGCATCATCCATGCTGCCGAATGTTGGGTCCGTGTACGTCCTCGGCGGGCAGAACGCCATTGGCCCGGCAACGTTCAATGCAATTTCCAGCAGCTTTGGTCTGAGCGACAGAGAATACGTTCCGCAGCCAACGCCTAATCCGCAGCCCAAACCAGACAATCCGCAGCCCAAACCGAATGATCCGGTTTATGGCACTCATAAAGCAGGTGAATTCTGCAAAAAAGCTGATCTGAATAAGACGGATCACGATGCTAGGAATGGCAAGCTGATCGTTTGCAAAGTAGCCAGCGGTGACAACAAGCCTCGTTGGCACTACGCCTGAGATATTTGTTTGAGTGGACGGTCTCGAACCGTCCACTCAAACAATCAGAGCATCTAGGCTGGAATCAGCAACGAGCTTGTCGAAATCGTCAGCCAGCACACCTTTGGCTTGCAGCTCTTCCAGAATTGTCTTTAGCACGATGTTGTTTACGCCGCTTTCGGTGTTTTGATGGCATAGCGCTTCCTCACCCTGCGTGCCGGGCACATAATTCAGCAGTTGATCATCCGTAGCCGCAACCACAGGAATATCTGCTTTGACCTGCATGACTTTCAGCCACAAATCATCCGCAGTCAGGCAGGTCTTCTTAATCATCCCAGCATCAAACGTTTCTTGCGGCATCACATGCGGCGGATACAGCGTACCTGCCCCATTCGTGGCGAAAATCCGCATGGACGGCACACCTACAAGCGCAGGATGGTAATGAGGTGCCTCATAGATCCAATCCTCATAATTAGTACGGGAGCCGTCCTCGTTGAACATAATCAAATGCGTACGCACGGCGGCAACCGCATGAGGATGGGCTTCATGCGCTGCAAGCAGATCGCCAATCATCGTATTGCGGTACAGCAAATCATCATCGGTGGTGATGACGTAATCATCAGGGAATTCCTGCAAAGCCCAGAAATATTTCTTATGCGGCTTCAGGTCATCATCAACCCAACGCACTTCAACGTCGTGCCACAGTACATCGCGCAAGCTCTGCGGCAAATCGGCCTCACGATTCGGAAAATCCGATTTACAAAGCCACAACACGATTTTGTCAGGCAATACCTTTTGCGCAAGCAACGAACGAATCGCCAGATGCACGGTATTGATACGTGCGGGATAAGAGGTCATGGAGACGATGATTCGAGGACGCCGATGCTTTACAACACGCAAAACATGCGTGCCCGCACGACGCAACCTGTTTTTCTTAACTCGAAACCAATCAGACAGCACAATCCTCTCCTCACGTTTGTTCCGCACTTGTCACATAGTAGCCCGACGTGTGCTTTTCGAAGTTGAACAGTACACTGTTACCAGCGAGTGAATAGGACCGCGGCTAGTAAGGAAGAGTCAATGCCTAAGATTTCAATCGTCATTCCCGCATACAATGTCGGCGATTATTTGCAGGAATGTCTTGATTCGGTACGGAATCAGACTTTCTCCGACATCGAAGCGATTGTCGTGAACGATGCAAGCCCAGACAATGTCGGAGAAATCGCAGCGCAGGCGGCCGAACAGGACCCACGCATTCGAGTAGTAACTAACAACCCGAATATGGGCACACACCGCACTCGTATGGCCGGTGTAGAAAACGCTTCGGGGGAATATACGTTCTTCCTGGATGGCGATGATGCTCTCAAGCCGGACATGTGCGAACAGCTTGCCGCGGAAATCGACAAACACCCCGTAGACGTGCTGCATTACGGCCTTACTGTTGTCGCCGCCAACGAGCTACTGGAAAACGAGCGCCAGGCCTTCGAAACCTTCAACAACACTCCTACGCCTGATTCCACCGGAGAAGACATTGTCCGCGATATTTTCGACGAGGATCGCGGATATAAGGTTGATTGGCGCGTGACCCAACGTTTGTACAAGACTTCCATGCTGAAGGAAGCGTTTAAAGCCATGACCCGCGACCGCCTGGGCCGCTCCCAGGACGGCTACGAGTGCTTTGTGGTTTCGGCATTCGCCAATAGCTACCATTCCTTCAAGGAATGCCGTGGATACGTGTATTACTACGGCCGTGGTATCAGCGGCACCAATATGATTGATGCTGCGAAGTATGCCCGCTATTGCGGCCATTTCAAGGCCGATTTCGATGCAGCCTACGAATTCGCCGACGCGCAGCATTCTGACATGCTTCACGCTTGCGCACAAGGTTTCCAACGTAAGGCGACTGAGATCCTTGCCAATGATTGGAAGGTCAGGGTTCCGGAAGAGGAGAAAGCTGAGGCCGCCAAGCAAATGGGGGCCGTGTTTGGTCCGGCCATTACAGGACGTGAACTGTACCGTTTCGTACGTGATGATGCCTATGACCGAATCGTCAAAGGAAACTCCACTTCCGACATCTCCAAGCTGGAAGCATGGTTTGATATCGCGAACAATTGCATACTGCCACTGAATGCGAAAGGGGTCGATGTCGTTCGTTTCCTCGAGATGAAGCGGCTTGCGTCCATTCATATGCACGACCTCAACGAACGAATCGAAGCGGCGAAAACCATCAAGGAATATAACAAACAGCGCATCCGCATCTTCGTCACCACTCACAAAAACGTTGACACCTTCGACAGCGCCATCATGCAGCCGGTGCAGGTCGGACCGAAGAACTATCGCTTCCCCTGGGCATTCCACGATGATGAAGGCGAGAATATCGCCGATCTCAATCCGCGTTACTGCGAACTGACCACGCAATATTGGGCTTGGAAAAACATCGACGCCGACTACTACGGTTTCTGCCATTACCGCCGTTACTTCGACTTCTCGGACACTCCGCATGAGGAAAATCCCTACGGCGAAATCATGGACGACTACATCGATGCCGCCGCGGCAAAGAAGTATGGCCTGGATGACGAAAACATCGCCAACGTGGTGAAGCAGTATGACGTCATCACCACGCCATTCGGCAATCTCGAAAAAATCATCGATAAGCACGGCACTCCACGCGCGCTGTGGGAAGCCGCTCCCCTGCTGCATGACGATGATCTGAAGCGTTGCTACCAGATCCTGTGCAGCATGTATCCCGACTACAAGCAGGATGCACAGGCGTTCTTCAACGGCGACAAAGCCTGCTTCTGCAACATGTTCATCATGAAGAAGGAGATCTTCTTCGACTATTGCAAATGGATGTTCCCCATTCTTGAGGAGTTCGATAAAAACACCGACTACAGCACATACAGCAAGGAGGCCCTGCGTACGCCGGGTCATCTGTCCGAACGTCTGCTCAACATCTACCTGCTGCATCACAAGCGTATCGGTTCCAACTGGAAGTTTAAGGAACTACAGTGCGTCCACTTCACCAATCCGGAGCCAGCGGAGCAGCTCAAGCCGCTTGACATTACCGACAAGCCAATCGTTCCGGTGGTGTTCGCAGCGGATGACAATTATGTTCCTCAATTGACCACCACCGTGTATTCAGCCATGAAGAACGCCGATCCGCATTACTTCTACGATGTGACGGTGCTGCAGCGCAACATCGCATGGGACAAGCAGGAACGTCTGCGTGGCTTCTTCAAGCAGTTCCCGAATATGAATCTGAGGTTCACCAACGTGGACCGCGAACTTGCTGGCTACAATCTTTCCACCAATAACGCCCATATCAGTGTGGAGACGTATTACCGCTTCCTGATTCAGAAGGTTCTGCCGTTCTACGACAAGGTGCTGTATCTCGATTCCGACATCATCATCAACGGCGATATCGCGAAGCTTTACAACATCGATTTGCAGGGCAAGATGCTCGGCGCGATTCGAGACATCGACTTCCTCGCCAATCTCAACGTGAAGCACGGCAAACGCATGGGCTACGCGCAAACCGTGCTGAAGATGAAGAATCCATACGATTACTTCCAAGCTGGCGTGCTGGTGCTCAACACCAAGGCGATGCGTGAGCATTACACCATCGAGCAGTGGCTTACCTACGCCTCGAATCCCAATTTCATCTACAACGACCAGGACGTGCTCAACGCGCACTGCGAAGGGAACGTGATGTATCTGCCGTGGGAATGGAATGTGGTTCACGATTGCGGCGGCCGCGTGGGCAATCTCTTCACGCAGGCGCCGAACGATATCTACGACGCATATATGAAGTCGCGTAGCAATCCGCAGATCATCCATTATGCCGGCTTCCAGAAGCCTTGGACTGATCCGGATTGCGATTTCGCCTCCATCTACTGGAGGTACGCGCGTGAGACCCCATTCTATGAACGCCTAATCAAGCGCGTAGTGCTGGCGAACGAGCCGCAGATTCCTGGCAATTCCCGGATGAAACACGAGCGTGCAGTGGGTGAGAACAATCCAATCCGCAAGTTTGTAGACCCGTTAATGCCAATTGGTTCCAAACGCCGTGACGCGTTGAAAACCATCGCACGAGTGGCCCGCGGCAGGCGATAAGACAATCGGGGTAAGCGTAAGGCTGAGATGATCTCGGTCTTACGCTTACCCCGATTGTCTTTTGCAGAGACTCCGTCTATTTATTTTTGGGGCTTTTTCTTCAACGAAAGCAAAAGACCCATCACGATAGGCGCAAGCAGCAATGTATGGAACATGTATCTCGTCGCATCTCCACCATGTCCACCGCTCGTTACACGGGATACAGGATAAACGAAAAGCGAAGCTGCCGATACGAAGTAAGGCAGTAATTGGAACATCGTTTTAGCTGTCACATATTCCTTACGCTTACGCCATAGCAGGTAAGCGATAAACGTAGGAAACACCGATACCCAAAAAGCCACATAGGTAAGAACATTCACCACAGGAATCGATTCCAGCATAGAAGTAATGCTGCCGACTATTTCCTGTGCCCAATTCTTGTCTTTATTGGGAATTAGCTTACCGAGAGTGTCTTCATTCGCGACAGTGTATACGCTGGCATCCATTTGCAACTGCACTGGATATTGTACCCATTCTTTTACATCATTATAGGAAACAGAAGATTTATCATTTCCAGAAAAAGAGATCCATCCGGATTCAAGACAGACAAAACCATTGAGATATGTCATTGGATGCCTCAAACCAATCTTTAACCAGGCCTTGAGGAAATCCGGCGCAGAAGCCCCTTTTCGTAACTTGTATCCCGTAACAGGATCGGCAATATACGGATTGTATTGCGCGCTAATCTGATCCCAAGAATATACCAGATACGATTCAATGGCTTTCTTTTCTGAATCGGTAACATCCTGAGGATACGCGTGAGCCGAACGGCCCAAGAGCTCAATCGGCATCGCGAATGCAGCCTGTCCACCTCCAGGAACAATATTCGCCTTCGGATAATAATAATTAGGCAGAACGATACTGACGATTATAAAAAGAAATGCGGCAATCCCCGCAACCACTGCCTTGAATCGTATCCTGAATTTACCAAAAATGAGAATAATCAAACAGAACAGAATGATATACATTCCCATTTTCTTGCTCAAGGAAGAACATAACCCAAGAATTAGAAAACCGAAGAAGAAAGAAGGCTGCTTGATTTTTTCAAGTTTCGAATCCACTAAGCGCATGAACATCAGAAGCCACGCTATAAAGAACGCAGCATGCGTGATGTCTTTCGACAAACTCATAAACGCTATGGGGAAGATCGGGAAAAAACAGAAGAACATGGTACATATTTTTAATGAAAGACGTCCGACGCCGCGTTCCTTTAAGTAACTCAGCCAACACGCGAGTGCAACTGCAACAAAAACGCACTGTGCTATGGCATATAGGAAAATCCCCACATTATAGCTGCCGGTAATTGCACGACCAAGCCAAATGAATCCTCCGTATAAATAGGTATCGAAGAAAGGATGATGATCCCAAATTTTACCCGGCTTCTGTCCAAAAGCGGAAATGCCGAAGAATTGCGCAACCTGATCTCCGGTATCCCAATATAAAACACCTGGATAAAGCAGAATGATATATGGTGACCAAGCAGCCAAAATTCTCAAAGAATCTTTGAACTTGGTTTTTTTCGATTGGTCATAATCAAATAGAAGCAACGAAGACTTCTCCGAAGATGTATTCGCCTCCGATACCTGTTTCACCAAACTGCTAGATGCTCCCATCTGAACGATTTTGAAGCCAACCTGAAAAACCACAAGGAAAAGGACCGCAAAAAGTAACCACTGCACATAAAAGTACGGTCTATTAAACGGAACTATCGCATCAGTCGAAGCATTCGTTCCGCAGGCAAAGGCAAAACCCAGTACCACCGGGAATCCCCATCCAGCAAATCGCTTCTTCTCATCTCCGTGCAATACTGCTTCAGGCAACACGGTCAAGCCTCCGATTAGTAAATACTTTCTTAATCTGCATCAAAATATGTCTACATGTGACGACAACAATCAGCGTAACCAAATATACAGCAATGGCTCGCACTCCCATATGTTCTCCCCAGAATTGAGATGCATTACCCCAATTGCGCTTTCCCATCCAATTAATCACTAAAATATGGAAAAGATACACGCCAAGGGACGCACCGGAAATCTCACGGATACAATGCGAAACCGTAGGAGGCATCTCCTGCAAACGCTGTTCCACTTGCATAGCACATAAGAACAATGAAACCGCCTCAACGACACACAATGGAGAAGAAGTACTAATCACGTAGCTGTGGTATTCAATATCGCGTACTGCGAAGTATCCGTTAGTATACAAACCGCCGAAAAACATCGCCCCAACTGAAATTACACAAATGATTCCTGTAAGCCAAAGGGGAGGAAACTTCCGCAGGTAATTGGCGATATAGAATCCCAACAAAAAATAAAGCAATGCACTCGAAGAGAACAGCGGCCAATTGAAAAGAGTCCCGAAATATTTTTTAGATACACCCAATCGTTCAATCAACGGAATCAAAATACTAATAGAAAACTGCAATACAATCAAATATTGCAAAATATTTTTATCATTTCGTATCTGAGTCAACAACGGCGTTAACATATATAGATAAATTATAGTATATAAAAACCAATAAATGTCATTTATTGAATTCGTTAAAAAACGCGATACAAAATCTCCAACACCAATTCCGCTCGCATATTGCTCGGCTCCATAAAAAGAGAACGGAAATATACAGAATAAGATATAACAGAAGACACTTGCCAGAATGAGCGCACGGCCTACACGCCACAGTCTCTTCTTAAAAAATGTTTTCGTATCATATTTATCAGCATAACCAATAAGGTTCATGCCACTAATCATAAAAAAAATCGGAACAGCGAAAATGGCAATCGACTGGAATAAAACCGACTGTGTCCAGTAGGCGTCAGAGGGATTGAAAACATTCAAAGAAACATGCAACATGACTACAGCGAAGCATGACATAATATTCAATACGTCAACATAGATTAAATGCTTTCTTTTCATCTTATTTTCTGCCATGCAAAGCCTCTATTCGACGTCAGGAATGGGATTCAAATCTTCTTGTGAGACTTAATCATAATCAACGAAAAAGACCAATACAGAATATATAGTAAATAACATGTCCAAGAATCTGAACCCTTCCGTCGCAGTGCTCTTGCCTTGCTACAACGAGGAAGTCACCATCGGCAAGGTGGTACATGACTTCAAGTCAGCGCTGCCGAACGCCGATATCTATGTATATGACAACAACTCCACCGACCGCACTGCAGAAATCGCAGCCAGCGAGGGCGCGATTGTCCGCAAGGAGCCACGGCAGGGTAAGGGCAATGTGATCCGCGCCATGTTCGAAGACATCGATGCCGACGTGTACATCATGTCCGACGGAGACGATACCTACCCCGCCGACGCCGCACCCGCTATGGTGGACAAAATCCTCGAAGGCTACGACATGGTGATCGGAGATCGTCTGAGTTCCACGTACTTCCAAGAGAACAAGCGCCCGTTCCACAACTTCGGCAACCGTCTGGTTCGCGGCTCGATCAATGGCCTATTCCATGCCAATGTCACCGACATCATGACCGGTTACCGTGCCTTCTCGTTCACCTTCGTCAAGACCTACCCCGTGCTGTCGCGCGGTTTCGAGGTCGAGACCGAAATGACCATCCACTCACTGAACAACAACCTGCGTCTGTACGAAACGCCAATCCAGTATCGCGATCGCCCGGAAGGCTCCGTCAGCAAGCTTGATACCGTCGGCGACGGCATCAAGGTGATGTCAACCATCTTCCGCATGATTCGTGAGTACAAGCCACTGCCGTTCTTCGGCGGAATCGGCTGCATCCTTAGCATCATTGGCATCGTACTGTGCGGCATGGTGACGGTGGACTTCTGGAACACCGGTGTGGTGGCGCGGTTCCCCACCCTCATTGGCGCGGTCATGCTCGTCATCGCCGGACTGTTGTTATTCGCGACGGGTATCATTCTCGACGTCATGGCCAAGAACGACCGCAAAGCGTTCATCGTCGAAGCGAACAGCTTCGCCATGCAGAGACGACAGCGTAACCACTAAAAGTCAATCGGACTATTATGAGAAAGGCGATGGGAAAATCCCATCGCCTTTCTGTTTCTATTCCTTGTTCACACTTTTATACGCAACGTAGTTTGTCTTAAACTCACCCACGATTCTCCAAGCACGATCCCAAACCCATTCAAAGAGTCTGCCCTTATGCCTGTCCACAGTGCGCCAGAATAAGAATTGCCTTACAAAATCCAGCATTATCGCTGCAGCAACAATTCCGATGACCACTACCAACGCAATACCGATCGCATAACGCGAACGGTAAATACCCCCTAAAGTGATATAACGCCACAATATTTCGTCACGAAAATAATGCTGCTCAGTAATCAAATAGACGGCAAAAGCAGATTGCGCGCAACGATTCACAATCCGACTTGAGAAGTGTAAACGCGTAAATAAGACAAAAACACCAAAAGATATAGCAAGAATCGGTAACGCCCACTCTTTTTGCACAGGATTAATATAGTTCAGTATCCGGTCAGGATTCATATTCCAAATCCGCCAAACAACCGAAAGCAAAAGATTCCAGCCAAAAATAATCAGGCCACCAACAACCATTAGCAGTATCGCACATTTATTGCTAATCGGAGCCATATACCATTTGTAATACGTGAAAAGAATCGTAACATAAACAAAACCAATCACATTGATGTATATGTCCAGAGATGCACCTGGCACCAGATTGAGTATGCCCCACAGTCCCAGCAGCACAATACAGAATTTTTTATGAATTTGCCTTCCCATTTTTCGCAAACCCACAAGAAGAAATGGCAGTAACAAAAGAAGTATCACATAACTTGTGGCATACCACCACTCATTTCTCGTAATAGGAAAAATAGCATCAAGCCAGACATCAGCATCAACCGATTTGGGATTATCGACATACTGCATGGCCAATCCGACGAAACTCCAAAACAGCAGTTCACGTTCCAAAAGCCAAATCCGCCGACATGACTTTTTCACTGTTTGTTCTCTATCAACCAAGAACCATAATGAAATCAGAAGGAATAGGGTGATTCCTATCTTGCCAAATGATGAGAGGCACATCTGAAAAAACAATCTACGCACCGAAATTGGCTCATTGAAAAGCGGATAGCCAGAATGTACAACCAAATGATGCGCAGTAATCAACGTCACCGCGATGATACGCAAGAGTTCAATCCCCGATTGGCGGGGAGCTTTCTTATTGATTGTCACTTCTTCTCTCAGTCCACCCATCGTTGGGCATTCGAGCCGTTTGTTTGGTACAGCCGCACATTAGCGCCATTGGCGGAAGAACCGCCTGAAACATCCAGCACCTTGTTCCCCAGCGCCGATTGGAAGGTATAGGAGCCATCCGCGTTCTTTACGGCGATCCACTTCTGCGCATACGTGCCGTTTGACGTGTATTGCTGTACGTTGGCACCGTTCGCGTCACTGCCACCATAAACATCCAGCACCTTGCCGGAGTTCACGCTAGTCAATATGACATAGCCATTAGCATCGTGCATTACTCTCCATTTCTGAGCATTCGTGCCATTGCCAGCCCAAAGCTGCACGTTAGCGCAGTCCGAACGGGATGCACCATATACATCCATCTTCATGCTCGTCTTCAGTTTCGAAGCAAAAGTATATGTACCATCAGGCAAATCCTGTCTGCGCATCGCTGCTTGCTCATTCAACCGTTCACGCATAGTCTTAGGCTTTGCGATCACCCACTGCTGGGCAGCTGTACCATTTGGCGCATACAGCTGCAATGCAACAGACGACGCATAATTCGCCCCCGGCACATCAATGGCCTTATTCGCATTTACCGAAATCAATGAGATCTTCCCGCTGCCATAGTCGCGAACAGTCCACTGTTGAGCAACAGTGTTATTACTACCGTATTGCTGCAGCACTGCGCCATTAGACGTCGAACCACCATATACATCCAACACTTTACCGGAATTTACATTGGCAATCCCATATGTCCCATTTCCGATTTTCCGGAAACGGAACCTTTGCGCATTCGTCCCATTAGCCGCATACAGCTGAATCCTGGTCCCATTTGCCATAGAGGCACTTGGCACATCAAATACAAGATTGGCGTTACCAGCAGATTTGATTATCACTGCCGTATCCACTGGTACAGTAACTCCGCTGCAGGAAACAACAAACAACTGAGAAGCAGTGCCATTGGGTGTATAGAGACGGATCGCCGCACCATTAGCGGTATTGCCTCCGCTCAAGTCCAATACCCAGTTACCTAATGCGGATTGCAAATAATAGCCGGCACCCGAATCACGGATGAACCAACGCTGGGCGTTTGTACCATTCGCTGAATACTGCTGCACCACCGCATTATTACCAGCAGCGCCATTGCGAACATCCAAGGCCTTACCAGAATTCACATTAATAATCACATAGCTGCCATCAGACTGTTTAGTGAAAGTAAACTGCTGAGCTTTGGAGCCATTGCCGGAGTACAACTGAATAGCCGTGGAATCCGTTCCACTAGCTCCCGGAATGTCAACACTAGAAGCCACTTTGGAACGTACATTGATGTAATAATCCCCATTAGGAATGCTCACAGCACTCATCTTGCGCACATCAATAGAAGCCGAATTTTGCGCGTAAGTCTTATTCCCAAAAGCATTCATATCCACACTGCCGCTGATGCCGTTGATCTGGCCGGAGCTGGTGTATTGCCAGCCACGATCGTTAGTGCCAAACGCCGTGAATTCCATCTGCGGACCATATTGCGCCACCCAGCGTGTCTTCGCATAGATGTTCGCATTGTTCAACGGCCCCTGCAAGTAGCTCGTGTAGGAGTACACGCCGAGATTCTGGTAACCGCCTGACTGCAACGCGCCATACCAAGCATTGACTATGCCGTTATACACGTTCGGATTGGTCGGCGGCGTGTGCCCGGTCCACGTCCAACTCTCAAGGTCGTAGTACACGGGGTATTTCAAGTCGTTCGGGCTCACGCCAAACTGGCGGAGCTTGGACACCACATCGTTGCCCTCCTGCCTGGAACCGCTCGCATCCTCCGCATACGAGTACCAGTAGATGCCGAACGGAATGCCCAACCGCTTGCATTCGTTAATGTTGCGTTGCGCTTTGGCATCGGCGTCATTGCCCCATCCAAAGCCAAGACGGATGATCGCGCCTTCCACGCCGTCGGCTTTGGCCTTGGCCCAGTCGATATCCCCCTGCCATGAAGAGACGTCGATCACGCCTTTGGCCTGCTGGACGAACAGGTTGTTTCTATAGTCGAAGAAGGCTTTCGTATTGTTGTAGGTTCCCCAATGCGCGCCGTAATCGTTGCCATCGAATTTGGCAAGCTTCACGGTGGCTCCGTTTTTTGAGGACGATTGCTCCACGGATTGTTTCACAGATTGTTCCACGGCATCTTTCACATCCAAGGCACTCACCGGAATGAATGATTCACCATCCGTTTTGGCCAGTGGATCAGGTTGCTGCGATTGCGTACCGACCAGCTGAGCGTCCGTCACGGTTTCGCCGGTCTCAATGTTCTGTACATCACCTTCCGGCGTAACCGCAAGGTTCTCCGAAACCACAGTGGAATCGTCCGAAATGTTTTCGCTTACCGTTTCCGGCAGCGTCGCGTACGGATTGTCCGGCATGCTGTTTGACGAATTCTGCGCATCATCCACAGTTGCGGCAAAAGAACTTGGCGTATCCTCAATCGCAATATCCTGCATGGCGTAAGCCGGCACCACGGCAACGGAAACCGTCATTGCAACCACGGAAGCGGTGGTCGCAATCTTCATCAAGCTTTTCGGCGATATCATCGTCAGCCTCTCTCACAAAACGCATTTTCACTCGTTGACGCAATTGCACACGCAAAACTTAAGTGTATTCTGAGATGTCCCCACTTAAAATAAAGCAGCTGGATTCCGGGCCAAACTTCACATTTACCGAATATGCCACAACATGAAGTGCTGGCATTCGGAAGTGGAACGGGTAACATACCTTATGTATTGTCATTTGGGAACAGAGGACCTTGTCGGACCACCTCCAATAGACAACATCAAAACGGTATCGCGGACTCCTGGAGGGAAGCATGGCACGGCACGAAAAGCAGCCGGACAAAGCTGACGGTCAAACAAATAGCGTCCGTAAGCCCCGAACGTTCAGCAGTACCGCGACCGTCGGGACCAGCAAATCCAACAATTCCGTCAATGCCACCAATCGTGACGAAAAGCTTAGAACAAAAGCACCGGGGACTTCCTACCGAACGGCTCCCGAAGATCCGTTCCAAATCGCCATATCGCAAGGCGTGCAAGATGGCGACACTTGGGTACATAACCATGTCAAGAACTTGATTCGCCGTTCCATCATCGTAGCCGTTATCGTCGTTGCGGTATGCATTGTGGTCTTCGGCGTCATGGGCGTGAGAACATCGCAGAAAATGCGCGAACTGAATGCCATTAACGACTGCAGAGACGCGGTTGCCGCCATGAACGCTTCATATTCCAAGGATTTCCAGCTCAAGGGAAAGATTGTCGACGCATTTTCCAGCATGGATTCCTCATATGATCTGGAAAAGCTCAGCACCTTGTATCAGGAAGAAGTCAAATCGCCGAAGGCGCTTGACTGCAAAGCCGACCCGTCCGGGACCACCAGCAAGGCCAACACCGAACGAGCCGCATATGACAAACAGGCCAGAACCTTCGAGCGGGCGTTGACAAAGAACGAGGCAAATCAGAATTGAATACGAAACGATTGGCAAGAACGGCGCTTGCCGTTATCGTAACCGTAGGAATAGTCGTTGCCATCATCGTCGGGTGCGGCCCCAAATGGGGCAACGGAACGGCAACCGGTAAAACCGGATCGCAATCCACCGCCACCGCCCATACTGCGGCCACTGTTGATGTGCAGCTGCCCTCATACTACATGGACAATATGGTGTTCCAGCGCGATCAGCCAATCGTAGTCAAAGGCAACGTCAGCTCCACGGAAAGCAACCCCATCGACGTTTCGAAACTGTCAGCGACACTTACGCAAGGCAAAACCTCCGAGAGCGTCAAGGCAAAGGTAGCGAAAAACGGCAGTTTCACCTGCACGCTGAGCGCGCAAAAGGCAAGTCTCAATCCGTATTCGCTGCAAGTGCAGTACGCCGGCAAAACCGTGCTGAAACTGGCCAAAGTGTATGTGGGAGACGTCTTCGTAGCCGCTGGCCAGTCGAATATGGAACTCAACTATGTGCAGTATTACGAAAACGCTACTTACAATTTTGGCAATGGACTAATCACGACAGGCGATTTGCCGAAACCGCTCGTAGATGACAACGTGAAATTTGTCATCGCAAATCATGATGTTGAAGACACTGATTTTCCACTGTCCGCTGTTAATCAGAGCGCCGATGCATGGCTGACTGCAGATTCCACGAATTCACTGCACCTCAGCTATCTGGCTCAGCAATTCGCCATGCAGTTACGCGCCAAGCACCCCAATGTGCCAATTGGCATCATCCAGACCGCGTGGGGTGGCACGCCTATTCGCCGGCATGTACAAGGCGGCGATATTTATGCGAACCATATCGCGCCGTTGAAGGGATTCCATGTGGCGGGCGTGCTGTGGTACCAAGGGTGCAGCGATGCCAATAATTACGGAACTGCTTTGCAATACGAATCGCAAATGACCACGCTCATCAACCAGTACCGTAACGTGTTCGGACGCAAGGACCTGCCGTTCCTGTACGTACAGCTCGCGCGCTGGCCAAACTACCAGTACACGCAAAACGTGCGAGAAGCGCAACGGACTACGCTCGGCAACACCAACCTGCACGATTCGTCGAACGTGGCGATGACGGTTTCCCTTGACACCGATAAAGGCACATCCGCGCTGATCCATCCGCTCGGCAAAGATATTCTCGGGGCGCGCATGGCCGCGCAATATCTCGCCATGGAAGACGGCACCACCGTACCCAACGGACCGCTTATCGAACATGCCCGGCACACTGCGAACGGCGCAATCGCCTTGTCTTTCCGGAACGGCACCGCAAGCAGGCTGAAAGCCATGCAACCTAACTATTCGAAAACCGCGAGCGCAATCGCACCAAACTATAAGAGCGCTCCGAAAGCGACCCCGTTAAGCGGTATCAGCAATATCGCCGCTCCCACCACTACGGCATTGCAGGGGTTTGAGGTCGCCAATTATTCCGGTCAATGGCAGGCGGCCAATGCCACTATCAGGGGCAATCAGGTGTTGCTCACCGCAGCCGATGGTTCAATACTGAACGATCTCAACGCCATGAGCCAGGTACGTTACCTGTTCAGTGGCAATCCGAAGTGCGCGAGCATGCTGTACAACGACTTTAATCTGCCGGCTAGCCCATTCATCACTATTGTTGAGTGATCTTTGTTGGGGGCCGCCGCTAGATAAACCAATACGGGCGGGATAAGTACGGGCGGTCTGAGCCGTTGCTTGGCCTGCTTGGTCATGTTTTGAGCAGGCTGTTCCGGCTTCTGGTTTGGATTCTGGTTTCCCGCTTAAACTATGAAGACTGCTGCAGCATCACAGAAACTAGACAAATGTCATTTTTCCACCGGTTTATTTAGGCACATTCCCCTCCTACTATGGCATACGGAACGAACGCGAGCGCACAATCACAGATCGAATGCAAACGTGCGCAGGAGAGGAACCACCATGAGGAATCGTATTGCAGCAGCTGCAGCGGCGGGAATATTAACCATCGGCATGGCCGCCTTGCCTTCCGCGGCTTCGGCCAGTGAAGTCGCACCGTCTACGGACGGATTGGCCGGCAGCACCGCCATCAGCGGGCAGATCGACCAGGATATGGCCGTGTGCACCGATCAGGCGTGCGAGGCCGTGCAGCACTTGAACAAGACGAATCAGCAGATCAAGTCGGATATGGAAACCGCCAAGCAGCACGCCGAGCAGCTGCATCAGAACGCGCACGAGGACGCCGACGCGCTTCGCCAGTACGGCGAGCAGGCCTGGAAGAACTACCAGGAGGACCGCGAGGATATAAAGAATGCGATTGACGGCGCGGTCAAGCGCGGTCAGGAGCGTCACGACGCTCTGCATCAGGATATGCAGGACACGCAGGCCCACCTCAACCAGATGCATGCCGATATGAAGGAGACCCACGACGAACTCAAGACGAGGCATGACGCGTTCGCGGCGAGCAGCCACCAGTGGCATCAGTCGTTCATCGCGGCGTTGAAGGACGCGAACTCCAAGACGGGTCAGCAGGGCGGCTCATCCGTTGCTACCGGCACGCATGGCATCACGGCTGGAACGAATGCCGGTACGACCGTTACTGGAGCCAACGGCACCACTGGCACTGTGCGCACGGCTGCCGACACTGGCACGAATGGTGCCGCAACTGGATCCGTCGCAGCGTCCGGCGATCAAACCGCCGCATCCACCGGCGCGCTGACCAAGTCGGAATATGGGCAGCTTGCACAAACCGGCATCGGCATTTCCCTTGCCTGCGCAGCCATTCTGCTGCTTGCCGGCCTTGCCTACGCCATGAAGACGTTCGTGCAGTATAAGCGCGAAACCAGCGAAGACTGAGCCGGCTCGCTGCCGGACAGCGTTTGCTTCATCGACTCATGAAAAACGGTCTCGAATATATCGGGACCGTTTTTTCATGCGCGTTTTTCGTATGTGCTTTTCATCTGCTATACGCATTGTTGCGATTCAATTGGAATGACGTAGTATAGCGACGTACAATGCAGCGCGAAGCGCGCGTACCGTGCGTGAACCGCGTGTATGTCCAGTATTCCCACTGATTGCCGTTCTGATCAGTCCACTGGTCAATTCGCATAATGGGGAGCACTGCTGGCGATTCGCGGCGACGGCGTATCGCCATTCCCCGCCGTCCGTCCGGCACTACCCGCGCTCCCCACATCGCCGGCCTTTTCAGCATTGCCGATGTTGGTTCTACGCAACGACCCCGCGGCCAACGAGCGGATGGATCGCCTGCGCTGCGCCTGTTCCGTCTGCGAAGCGGACTGAATTGCGGGAAAAGCGCCCGTTACGGGACGAATACGACCGGTTGCGGTCGGAATAAAGCTTGGTGGCAAAACCTGCGTTGTGATGGCGCTTATGGATGCCATCTGCGGCTGCTGCGTATTATCAGGACCATCCGCAGCATCTTTTTCTTTCACGGTTTGCGATTCTTCCGCACGATTCGCGTCATCATTCGCATCCTCGCCCGTTTGCAAGGCAGACCCAGCTTCGCTCTGCTTTTCTTGTTTTTCCTGCTTTTCCTGCGGAGCGGCCTGCACATCACTCTGCAATACGATTGGCGATGAATTCGAACGGCGTCGGGCAAGCGCCGCCAGAGAGTCACGAGTATCAGCATCGCGTTGGTCAGTCTGCTGGCTGCCGGCAGCCGTCTTGTCAACCATCGTCGTGCTTCTTTCTCTCAACGTCACGATTTCGAGCGTAACGTAGCGCAGCGCAAAAGTGCGCGTAAAACGACGATGTACGCAACTCCCCCACCGAATCGCAATCAAATATCGACATATGAGGGCAAACAATCCCATTATTGAGACCACAGACTGGCACCAATAAGCCGCAGCATGGCAATCAGAGACTTTCCTGGATGCCGGCCCGTACACGCGAGACTTGCGATACGGGACGATTCAAAAACCGAGGCCAACGAAAGAAGCATTCGGAGGGAATCTGGAAGGAACCGGAAAACGGAGTGGAAAAGAAGGAACCCCAGAAACCGAATGATTCCAACGGTTTCCGGGGTTCCAATCCGGGCGGAGAATACGAGATTCGAACTCGTGAGGCTGTTACACCAACACGCTTTCCAAGCGTGCGCCATAGACCACTAGGCGAATTCTCCAATTATGCAACGCTTTCCAGTGTCTATCCGTTAAGCGCAACTTGACTAGAATACAACAGGAGCAGCAAAAAGCCAAATCGGCGTGTCGCACTGCTGGTTTGCAGAGTTGGGCATACGTGTCAAGGTTGTGCAACAGGTATGAGCGATCGGCTGCCTTTACTACGGATACTTCTTATTTCGCACACTGTAGATGCTATATTGCCGCCGATGGAATCCAATAGGCAACGGGATTCGGTAAGCATGGGAAAAGATACGAAAAAAGGGTTCCCGGAGCATATCCGGTGGGAATTCCAGGGAGCATGAAAAAAGGGACCTCCCGGGAGCCAAAGGCTCGACCGGGAGGCCCGATACGTGTGAAGCGGCGGCGTGCTACTCTCCCACACCCTCTCGAGTGCAGTACCATCGCCGCG
>OIDF01000041.1_pt1 | contig 137165 bp, 129 predicted proteins | sample 1581411 | NCBI WGS metagenome assembly OIDF01 (sample SAMEA3882515, study PRJEB24775) | human gut metagenome | biome: human-associated habitat; feature: intestine environment; material: feces | place: Netherlands | collected 2009/2010
AATGGCGACAGCCATTCGTGGGATGCCGGGAAGCGAGTTCGAGCCTCGTCGCCCGCTCCAAAAACACCACCCAATAGGGTGGTGTTTTTTCGTGCGCCTCGGCGCTCACCGTCGTGTCAGCCGGCTGACGGCGGCTGCCGCAGCCGACAGCCGGGACACTTCCTCGAAAGCGCCTCGCTTTATCCGCCGCAGGCGGCGCTTCGGCGCTTTCCTCGTCGCCCGCTCCAAAAAGAACACCCCATCCGACAGGATGGGGTATTCTTTTTGGAATGTGCCGCAGCACCGCCGTGTATGCGCGATGCGCCGGTTGTCAAACCGCCGATGGCGTGGTAAACTGAAAAAAGTAGGGAGGGATGCACCGTGATATGCACGCAGCGCTATGACTCGCCGCTGGGCGGCATTTTACTGGCGGCGGATGAGAGCGGTCTGACAGGCCTCTGGTTTGACGGAGGGAGATACTTTGCCGAGGGACTTCCGGCGGCTCATATCCGGCAGGAGACGCCGATTCTCGCGGCGGCCAAGGGCTGGCTGGACATCTACTTTACCGGCAGAGAGCCGGACTTTCTGCCGCCGCTGCATCCCGCCGGTTCCCTGTTCCAACAGGCGGTGTGGGCGCTGCTCTTGCAGATCCCCTACGGACAGACCGTGACCTACGGACAGCTGGCAGCGCGTCTGGCGGCGGAGCGGGGGCTTGCCCGGATGTCCGCGCAGGCCGTGGGAGGCGCGGTGGGACGCAATCGGATCTCCCTCGTCATACCCTGCCACCGCGTGATCGGTGCAGACGGCAGCCTGACTGGATACGCCGGCGGGCTGGATCGAAAGGCAAAGCTGCTGGCGTGGGAGCATGGCAAATAAAAAGAGGACACGGCGCTGCCCCTGTATCGGGGACTGCGTCGTGTCCTGCTTTAGTTGTTCGTCGGTCTGCGGTGCGGGCAGACGGCGTTTTCACATTGCGTTACGCGTCGTACAGGCCCAGAATCACGATACCGGCCACCACCAGCGCGATCATGGCGTAGTGCTTCCAGCTCAGTTTCTCCTTGAGGAACAGGCGGCTCCACAGCACGGAGGCCACGCAGTAGGCGGAGATGATGGGTGCGGCCAGCGCCACATGGGCCGTATCCGCCAGCGCGTAGATGTAGGCGAACTGACCGGCTGTCTCGCAGATGGCGCCCACGTACTTGGGACCCTCCCGCTTGGGGACGAGCTTGCTCTTTTTGATGAGCACCACATAGATGAAGCACACGATAGCGGCCAGCAGGAACGTCAGCTCATAGGCGCAGTTGGCGCTGTCCTCGTTCAGCGTCTCCAGCACGCGGCTGTCGGCGAAGGTACCCAGCGCGTCCAGCAGACAGTAGACCACCGGCAGCGCCAGCGCCAGCACGGACTTGGCGTAGCGATGGTTGCTGGCCTTCTGCCGGGCAGCCCGCAGGTCGTCGTCCTCCCGGGCCTCCACGATGCCAAGGCCGATGACGCCCACGCAGACCAGCGCCGTGGCGACCAGCTGGGCGGGTACCAGATCGCCCAGACCGCCGGTGGCCAGCGCCAGCACCGCCACCAGCGCGCCGGAGGAGTTGCAGATGGGGGAGGAGATGGACAGCTCGATGTACCGCAGGCCGATGTAGCCGATGGTCATGGAGCTGATGTACAGCAGGGACACCGGCAGGTAGGTGAGGATGATGCTGCCGTTGATCTCCGTGCCGTTGATGAAAATTTCGTAGGCCGCGTGGAGGCCCATCACAAGGCCCACGGCCATGACCATCTTGAGATGGCTGTACTTATCGTCCGCATCCTGACAGCCGATCTTGCTGAACAGGTCAGAGCCGCTCCAGCAGATCAGAGCGATGAGGGAAAACCAAAACCACATAATATTCTCCTTTTAGTTTACATAAGATTTATATTTCGGGAGAATACAGCGGGTGGCGGACGCCGTCGAAAAGGGTGGTTAGGGAGAAGCATAGATACCTCTGCAAGTTTACATAATTAGAGTGAGATGAGACCGGCCTCCAGCATCTTCTGCAGGCTCATCAGGATGCCCAGCTTGGCGTGGTACCATGTCAGGCCACCTTGGAAGTACACGGCGTAGGGCGGGCGGATGGGGCCGTCGGCGGAAAGCTCGATGGAGCTGCCCTGCACGAAGGCGCCGGCGGCCATGATGACCTCACTGTCGTAGCCGGGCATGGCCCACGGCTCCGGCGTCACGTAGCTATCCACCGGTGCGGCGGCCTGAATGCCCTTGCAGAAGGCCACCATACCCTCCCGGCTGCCCAGCTCCACGGCTTGAATGATGTCGTGGCGGGTCTCGTCAGCGGCGGGTACCACGCGGAAGCCCAGCTTTTCATAGCAGGCGGCGGCGAACACCGCGCCCTTGACGGCGGCGGCGGTGACGGTGGGGGACAGGAAGAAGCCCTGATACAGCTGGGTCAGCAGCCCCAGATTGGCGCCGACCTCCCGACCCAGGCCGGGGGCGGACAGACGGCGGGCGCAGCGGTCGATAAGATCGGCCCGGCCGCAGACATAGCCGCCGGTGGGGGCCAGACCACCGCCGGGGTTCTTGATAAGGCTGCCCACGATCATGTCCGCGCCTACGTTGGACGGCTCCCGCAGCTCGGTGAACTCGCCATAGCAGTTGTCCACCATGCAGATCACGTCCGGCTTGCACTGCTTGCAGAAGGCGATCAGCTCACCGATCTGCTCCACGGAGAAGCTGGGACGGGTGGCGTAGCCCTTGGAGCGCTGGATGGTGACCAGCTTGGTCTTCTCGTTGATGGCGGCACGGATACCGTCGTAGTCAAAGACACCGCCGGGCAGCAGGTCCACCTGCCGGTAGGAGACGCCGTACTCCTTGAGGGAGCCGGCGGAGGGGCGGATGCCGATGACCTCCTCCAGCGTGTCGTAGGGGCCGCCCACGGGGCTGAGCAGCTCGTCGCCGGGCAGCAGGTTGGCGCCCAGCGCCAGCGCCAGCGCGTGGGTGCCGCAGGTGATCTGGGGGCGCACCAGCGCCGCCTCGGTGCCGAAGCAGTCGGCGTAGACCCGCTCCAGATTGTCGCGGCCCTCGTCGTCGTAGCCGTAGCCGGAGGAGAGATTGAAGTGATTGGCGGCCAGCCGGTTCTTCTGCATGGCGGCGATGACCTTCATCTGGTTGGCCTCGGAAATGGCGTCGATCTGGGCAAAGCGCTCCGTCAGACCGGCGAGAACCTTCTCGCCGAAGGTGAGCACGGCATCGCTGATGCCGAGGATTTTATACGGTTCGGTCATGATCTGTACCTCACTCTGGAAATTTTACGCCGTTCAGGCGCATGATGAGCCGGATGGGATAGTCCCGATCCAGATAGTTTTTCTCGTACCACGCGAAGGTGGCGGCGGGCAGATGTACCAGCTCCGGCGCCTCGCAGCGGAAGGTCTCGAAGGTCTTTTGATCGCCGCTGAGCAGGGCGGCGGCCACATCCAGCCGTCCCTCATTTGCCAGACGCAGCAGGGCGGCATCCATTATAGCGGCGCAGGCACACTCCTCCTCGCCGGCGTACACCTCCCGGTGTCCCAGCCAGTAGAGGAACTCCTCCGGGTCCAGATCCAGCTTGGTGGTGATCTGGCTCAGCTTGAAGAATTCCTTGCGATCCATGCGCTTGAGGACGTCGATGAGGTACTGCACCAGTCCGTCGTCCATGGTGATGCAGTCCAGAAACACCTCAAAGGCGTGCTTGTCGGCGTCCGGGTCAGGCTCAGAGGGCGCGGCGTCCTCCTGCGGGGCGGGAGGTGCATCCGGGACGGGCGCACCCTCGGTAAACAACTCCTCCGGCAGAGCGGTGCCGTCCTGCGCGGCGCAGGCACGGACAAAGGCCGCCATGCCCATGGCCTGCAGCTGCTGGCCCAGCGCCTGTATACGGGCGCTCTCGTCGCCGCTGTCCGGCAGGGTGATACCCTCCGGTGCGGGGCGCTTGCCCTCCCACACCTCGGTCATATATTGGAGATAGTAGTCAAAAAGGGTCATAGTATCCCTCACTTTCCAACGAAATATCTTACCATACAGAGGTTGCCAATGCAAGAAATATCGGGTATGATGGGGCGGTAAAGGCAATATTGCAGCGGGAGGAGACAAAAATGGTTGACATAAAGCTATACGCCGCGCCCATGGAGGGGCTGACCGGCTATATCTGGCGCCGCGCCCAGCGGGAGATGTTCGGCGGCGTGGACAAGTATTTCACGCCGTTTCTCTCCCCCAACGGCAACCTGACCTTCCAGCGCAAGGAGCTGGACGAGGTGACGCAGGGGGAGCGGGACACCGTGCCGCAGCTGCTGACCAACCGGGGCGACTACTTTGTGTGGGCGGCCCGGGAGCTGTACGCCATGGGATACCGGGAGGTCAATTTCAATCTGGGCTGTCCCTCCGGCACTGTCACCGCCAAGCACAAGGGGGCGGGGTTGCTGGCCTATCCGGAGGAGCTGGAGCGGTGTCTGGACGAGATCTTCGGGACGCTGCCGGAGATGCGGGTGTCCATCAAGACCCGCATCGGAAAGAACGATCCGGCCGAGTGGCCGCGGCTGCTGGACATCTACGCCCGGTATCCCGTCGCGGAGCTGATCGTCCACCCGCGGCTGCAGAAGGAATTCTATCGGGGTGCGGTACACCGGGACGCCTTCGACGCGGCGCTGGCACGGCGACAGGATGTGCCGGTGTACAACGGCGACCTGTTCACGGCGGCGGATGTGGCGGCATTCTGCCGCCAATATCCGCAGGTGGATGCGGTGATGGTAGGCAGGGGTCTGATAGCCGATCCGGCGCTGGGCAGGCGTCTGCGGGGCGGCGCCCCGGCCTCCCGGCAGGAGCTGACGGCGTTCCATGACCGGCTGCTGGCGGACTACCGGCAGCGGCTGTCCGGCGACACGCCGGTGCTGCACCGGATGCGGGAGCTGTGGAATTATCTCAGCGGCAGCTTCGAGAGGACGGAGCGGGAGTTGAAGGCCATCCGCAAGGCAAAGACCGTGGCGGAGTACCTTCCGGCGGCGCAGCGGCTGCTGCGGGACTGTCCGCTGCGGGAAAACGCGGTCATCGAGGTGTGATCGAGGCATAAGAGAGGGGACGTCCGCGGAGGACGTCCCCTTTTACGCGATGAGGCGGTGTGTTACGCCTTTTTATCCAGAATATACACGGTCACGTTGCGCCGGCCCCAACTGCGGCAATCCCCGTAGGTGGGGAACCACAGGTCGACGATATTGCCCTTGACGGCGCCGCCGCAGTCCAGCGCGGTACCCATGCCGTAGACACGGCTGCCGTTGGTGGTCTGGATGAACATCTTGGTGTAGTAGGGAATGACCTTGGGGTCCACGGCGATGGTGCCGATGCCCACCTTGGCGCCGACGGCGGTGGTCCACGCCGCACCCTTCTCACCGCCGCTGTAATAGGCGGTGGAGCTGCAGGTCAGGGTCTTGGAGTAGGTCATGGTGTCGCCGGACTTGAAGTAGAGGATGCCGCCCTCGCCGCTGCTGTTGGGAACCACCTTTTCGATGGTGTCGTCCCGCTCCACCTCATAGACCCGTGTGCCGTAGCGTACCAGCTCGGCGTGGGAGGTGTCGTGGCTGGCGCCCACATAGCGGGTGGAGACCACCTCGCCCCGCACCACCGTGTCCTCATATGTCTCCACGATCTGGCCGGAAACGCCCTTGCGGACGATCTCCTCCGTACCCTTGTCCATCAGGGGATCGGGGGTGCGCTTGATCTCGTAATCCGTTTCCACGGTCACAAAGTGCTGGTAGGTCAGGGTGCCGCTGATGCGGATGGACAGCTGGTCGCCGGTGAGATTCAGCTCCACCATCTCATCATCGCCGAGGCTGATGCCGCAGCGCTCCAGAAAGACAGGCAAGCGCTCACCGGCGGAGACGGCGGTGATGACCTGCCCGGCGTGGTCGACGGTGACGGTGTATCCGGGCTGCAAAATATACTGCATGGCCTTGTCGCCGCCCAGACTGCGGCGCAGGGACAGATAGCTCCGATCCAGCTCCTCGGTGTCCTGCGACACCACCTGCGGGCCGTCCTGCTCCACAAGGATGCAGATGGCGTCCAGCGTGGGGGCGGCAGGCGTCAGGGATACGCCCACGAAGATGGCGGCCGTCAGGGCGACCATACCGGTGAAGCGCACCAGCCAGTTGTTCCGCAGCGCCGCGGTGAAGCCCACCAGCGCCGGGGCATGGAAAAAGGCGTGCCAGCTCCGGGCAAAGCGGGAGCGGAGAAAGTCCTGATACATCTGTTTTTGGTCGGTGACCACAGCGTCCCATGTCCATGCCAGCCAGTAACCCACGGCGCGGACGCCGCGGCGCACAAGGCGCACAAGACCATCAGGGGCGTCGTGGATGGCTTGGCACACGGAAACGGGGTCCAGCTTGGGGCGGCGGCGCACGGGGCTCGGACGCCGCGCCACGGTTTCGATTCGTTCCATAGTACCTCGCAGTATAGCCGCCCGGCCCCATCCGTAAACAGGGCAGCGGCAAGAATTGAAATTATTTGTAACTTTTGTTACCAATCAGAAATACTCGTGGAGTATAGCACCATCCTGCCTTTTTGTCAAGTTTTGCCGGTATTTTTGGCAATTTTACCCGCTTTTTCCGTTGCAACACCACCTTTTGCATGGTATTATAGGGGAAAAAGGGGGGTGTTTCCGTGGAGGAATTGTGGAAAATACTGGGCGTGACAAAAGGCGTGACAGCGGTGATAGGCAGCGGCGGCAAGACCAGCCTGCTGTATGAGCTGGCGGAGGAGCTGCGCCCCTGCGGTACGGTGCTGCTGGCCACCACCACCCACATCATGCGCCCGCCCCAGTACCCCTTTGTCCAGACGCCGGAGGAGCTGGCAGCGGCGCTGGCAGCGGGCGGCGTGGCCTGTGTGGGCAGCCTGACGCCGGAGGGGAAGCTGACGGCCCCGGCGTTTGACGGCTGGCAGCAGGCGGCGGATTTCGTGCTGGTGGAGGCGGACGGCTCCAAGCGGCTGCCCGCCAAGGCCCATGAGACGTGGGAGCCGGTGCTGCCGCCGGAGCGGACGCGCACCATCTGTGTGCTGGGCGCCACCGCCTTCGGACAGCCCATCCGGCAGGCGGCGCACCGCCCGGCCATCTACGCCAGACTGGCTGGCGCGCCGTGGTCGGCGGTCATCACGCCGGAAATGGCGGCGCGGGTCATCTGCGCTGAGGGACTTTGCGACATAATTTATGTCAACCAAGTGGATGATCCGGAGGTGTCGCCGCCCTGGGCGGAGGCGTTCGTGCGGGCGTCCTCCGTGCCGGTGGTGGCAGGATCGTTGCAGGCGCGGCGGTGGAGAAGACTCTCCTGACTGCATAAAAATAACAGGTGTGCCGCGGCACACCTGTTATTTTTATGTAAACTTATGTCGCCGCGTCCAGCAACGCGTCAGACAGGCGGGCATACTCCTCCAGTCCCAGCCGCTCGCCCCGGACGGTGGGCTCCAGCCCGCAGGCGGTGACGATGTCCGTCAGGGTGTCCTTGGGCAGCTCCCAGCCGGTTTGCAGGCTGTTGACCAGCGTCTTGCGCCGTAGGGCGAAGCCCGCCCGGACGGTACGCCAGAAGGCGGCCTCCGACCGCACCTGCACCGGCGGGGCGGGACGGGTCTTGCAGTGGATGACGGCGGATGTGACCTTGGGCGCCGGGAGGAAGCAGGTGTTGGGTACGGTGAACAGCAGCTCCGGCTGGGTGTAGTACTGCATCAGCAGGGTGAACGCGCCGTAGTCGGCGGTGCCGGGGGCGGCGCAGATGCGCTGTGCCACCTCCTTCTGGATCAGCACCGTCAGGCTGTCGAAGCAGTGGGACTCCACGCAGGCGGTGAGAAACGGCGTGGTGATGTTGTAGGGCAGGTTGGCGCACAGCACGGGGCGCAGGCCGGACAGATACTCCTGCACCAGCGCGGGCAGGGACAACTGCATCACGTCGCCCTCCACCAGCGTAAAGTTGGGATGCTCGGCCATCGTCTCCGCCAGCACGGGGTACAGGCGGCGATCCAGCTCCACGGATACCACCTTTCCCGCCCGGCGGGCCAGCTGTGTGGTGAGGGAGCCGATGCCGGGGCCTACCTCCACCACGCCGGTACCGGCGTCCGCGCCGCTGGCGGCGGCGATATCCTCCGCCACCCAGCCCTCGATGAGAAAGTTCTGTCCCAGCGCTTTGGCAAAGTGAAAGCCGTGCCGTGTCAGCAGTGCCTGTATGTCGTTGCGGTCGCAGAGATCCATAACGGTACTCCTTTGAGAATGTATTGCCGTTATTGTACCATATTCCCCGCCGATGTGCTATACTGTTTTTCAGAAAGGAGGTGCGCCCGTGCGCATACTGACCCATACCGTGACCGTTGCCGAGGACGGGCAGACCGCCAAGCAGCTGCTCCGCGGCCTGTGGCACATCTCCGGCAGCCTGCTCAGCCGTCTGAAATTCCGGGACGCCATCACCGCCAACGGTGTGCCTGTGCCGGTAAACCATATTCTCCGCACCGGAGACGTACTGGGGGCAGATGTATCCGACCTGCCCGGCCAGCATCCACACATCCTGCCGGTGGACTACCCCCTCGCCATCCTCTATGAGGACGAGGATCTCCTGCTGCTGGACAAGCCCGCCGGCATCGCCATCCACCCCGCCGCACTGACGGAGGAGACGGTCACCATCGCCGGGGCCGTGGCGCACTACCTGCAAAGCGACAGCTTCCACGCCGTAAACCGGCTGGATCGGGGTACCACCGGCGTCATGGCGGTGGCCAAGACCGGCTTCGTCCACGCACGGTGCATGACAGTGCTCCACACCGACGCGTTTCAGCGGGACTACCGCGCCGTGTGCGACGGCGTGCCGCCCCATCCGGCGGGCGACATCGACCTGCCTATCGGCCGGGAGGGTGACTCGCTGCTCAAGCGCTGCCCCGACCCCGCCGGACAGGCCGCCCACACCCACTATGAGGTGCTGGATACCGCCAATGGCCGCGCCCTGCTGCGGCTGACGCCCACCACCGGGCGTACCCACCAGCTGCGGGTACACATGGCGGCCATCGGCTGCCCCCTCACCGGCGACTGGCTCTACGGCACGGAGGACAGGACGATCATCGCCCGTCCCGCCCTCCACAGCTACCACCTGCGCCTGACCCACCCCGTCACCGGGGCGGTCATCGACGTTACCGCCCCGCTGCCGGAGGATATGGTGCGCCTGCTGAAGGCAGGTCAAGGATGATCTTTCGCGGATACTACCATGCCGCGGGGATTTTTCGTTGTGAAGCGCCGCGGGTTGTGATACAATACAGGTAAGATTTCACGAAAGTGAGGGTGATACAATGGCATCGAAGGTCTATTTTGCCGACCTGCGGGCGGACCATCATGAGAATTTGCAGCAGAAGCTGACCCGTCTGATGAAAACGGCGGGCATGGGCGATATCGATTTCAATGAGAAGTATGTGGCCATCAAGATGCACTTTGGCGAGCCGGGCAATCTGGCGTTTCTGCGGCCCAACTGGGCCAAGACGGTGGCGGACTTTGTGAAGGAGCGGGGCGGCAAGCCCTTCCTGACGGACTGCAACACCCTGTATGTGGGCGGGCGGAAGAACGCGCTGGATCATCTGGACAGCGCCATGCTCAACGGCTTCAACCCCATGACCACCGGCTGTCAGATCCTCATCGCCGACGGTCTGAAGGGCAACGACGAGGTGGAGGTGCCGGTGGCGGGCGGCGAGTATGTGCAGGCCGCCAAGATCGGCCGCGCCGTTATGGACGCCGATGTGTTCATCTCCCTGACCCACTTCAAGGGCCACGAGGAGGCGGGCTTCGGCGGCTGCCTGAAAAATATCGGCATGGGCTGCGGCAGCCGCGCCGGTAAGATGGAGCAGCATAACGCCGGCAAGCCCCATGTAAAGCAGAAGCTGTGCGTGGGCTGCGGCCAGTGTCGGAAGATCTGCGCCCACGGCGCGCCGATCATCACCGACGGCAAGGCCGTCATCGACCACGACAGATGTGTGGGCTGCGGCCGCTGCATCGCCGTCTGCCCCAAGAACGCGGTGCAGATCAACGGGGACGAGACCACCACTAACCTGAACCGGAAGATCGCCGAGTACACCAAGGCGGTGGTGGACGGCCGCCCCTGCTTCCACATCTCGCTGGTCATCGACGTGTCCCCCAACTGCGACTGCCGTTCGGAGAACGATATGCCCATCGTACCCAACGTGGGTATGTTCGCCTCCTTTGATCCGGTGGCACTGGATATGGCCTGCGTGGACGCGGTCAACGCCCAGACGCCCCTGCGCGGCTCCGCCGCCGACGGGGAGGCGGGTCATGTCCACGAGCATGACCACTTCCGGCGCATCCACCCGGATACGGACTGGCACAGCTGTCTGGAGCACGGCGAGAAGATCGGCATCGGTACGCGGGAGTACGAGTTGGTCAAGATCTGAGCATTTGCATAAAAAGGATGCCTCCGGCAGCGCCGGAGGCATCCTTTTTGCGTCCTGTCAGTCCTCGTGGGGCTTTACATCCTGATAGAGCATATTCCACACCACCTGATAGGCGTGGAGGGTGTCCGCGCCGTGGCAGACCATCCGCACGTCTATGTCCGGGTGTTCCCGGAGGAAGTCCATAATGGCCTTCAGCGCCACATGGGCGGCCTGTAACACCGGGTAGCCGTAGACGCCGGTAGAGATGGAGGGAAAGTCCACGCTGCGGCAGCCATGGGACGATGCCAGCGTCAGCGCATTGCGGTAGCAGGAGGCCAGCAGCGCCGCCTCACCGTGGCCGCCGCCCCGCCAGATGGGGCCGACGGTGTGGATGACGTACCGGCAGGGCAGGTCATAGGCACCGGTCAGCTTGGCCTGTCCCGTCTCACAGCCGTGGAGGGTGCGGCACTCCGCCAGAAGTCCCGGCCCGGCGGCGCGGTGGATAGCGCCGTCCACGCCGCTGCCGCCCAGCAGGGAGGTGTTGGCGGCGTTGACGATGGCATCGGCGTGGGACTGGGTGATGTCGCCCTGTACAATGGAAAGCATGAAACTCACCTCACGAAAAAGTACGGAAAATGGGCAATATAAAGGGAATGTTCAGATCACGGACAAAAATATTTACAGATTTGCCCGTTTGTGCTATTATAATACGGTTAGAACAGGTATGCAACAGCGGGAAAGGAAAGCCAGTGAGAAAATATGTACCGGCCTATGAGGGCAACCTGCGCAAGCACGCGCTGTCGGTGCCGCGCTGCATCAGCGAGTGCAGCGGCATCCGGGTGTTTGGACGCCGCATCAAGTCTCTGGTGTTCAGCACGGATGTGGCCATTATCAAGAATATCAACGCCGACGCCATCATCGCGGTGTACCCCTTCACGCCCCAGCCTGCCATCACGCAGGCCATCATCGGCGTATCGGACGTGCCGGTGTTCTGCGGCGTGGGCGGCGGTCTGACCACCGGCATCCGATCCGCCAGTATGGCCGCCTATGTGGAGCATCAGGGTGCCTACGGCGTGGTGTGCAACAGCAAGATCGGACTGGAGACGATCCGCGATATCAAGAGTGCCGTGGAGATCCCGGTGGTGTACACGGTCATCTCGGAGAAGATGGATATCCAACCCTATCTGGACGCGGGGGTGGACATCCTCAATGTGTCCGGCGCGGCACGGACGCCGGAGATCGTGGCGGCGCTGCGGGAGCGGTACCCGGACATGGCCATCATCGCCACCGGCGGCCCCACCGACGAGAGCATTCTGGCCACCATTGGGGCGGGTGCCAACGCCATCACCTATACGCCGCCCAGCAGCGCGTCGCTGTTTGCCAAGACCATGGCGGACAACCGCAGCGAGCTGGAATAGGAGCTAAAAAGGAACGGGACTTCCCATGAAGTCCCGTTCCTTTTTTGTCGTAGGATGCAGCTTGTCACAGGGCAAGATAGGCGCGGCATTTGGCATCGGCCTCCCGCGCCAGACGCTCCTCATCCACGGTGACGAGGCGGCCGCCCTCCACGGTGACGCGCCCCTGCACCACCGTATAGTCCACCGGGCCGCGGACGCCCACGGTACCCAGCACCGAGCCGGCGTCGCAGCCGCAGCCCACCAGCTCCAGCCGCCGGGCGTCGATCATAAAGAGGTCGGCGCACTTGCCCTCGCTGAGTTGGCCGATATCGTCCCGCCCCAGCAGGCGGGCGCTGCCCCGTGTGGCCATCTTCAGCACATCGTAGCCGGTGGGTGCCTGACGGCTGGAGGTCAGGCGGTGCAGCAGGTAGGCCACCCGCAGTTCCTCCAGCAGGCTGGAGCCATCGTTGGAGGCGGAGCCGTCCACCGCCAGACCCACCGGCACGCCCAGCGCCAGCATCTCCGGGATGCGGGCCACGCCGCTGGAGAGCTTCATGTTGCTGATGGGGCAGTGGGCCACACCGGTGCCGGTCTGCGCCAGCAGACGCAGCTCCTCGTCGTTGAAGTGGATGCCGTGGGCGAACCAGACATCGCTGCCGATCCAGCCCAAGCGCTCCATATATGCCAGCGGTCGGATGCCCTCCCTCGCCAGCATGAAGTTCTCCTCATCCTTCGTCTCACACAGGTGGGTGTGGAGGCGCACGCCGTACTGCCGTGCCAGAATGGCGCTTTGCCGCAGCAGCTCCGCCGATACGGAGAAGGGGGAGCAGGGCGCCAGCGCAACGCGGTGCATAGCGCCGTAGGACGCATCGTGGTAGGTTTCGATGGCGTGGACGCTGTCGCGCAGGATCTCGTCCACCGTCTGCACCACGCTGTCCGGCGGCAGGCCGCCGTCCTTCTTGCTCAGATCCATGCTGCCCCGGCTGGCGTACATTCGGATACCCAACTCATCGGCGGCGGCAAATTGCGCCCCCAGCAGGTCGCCGCTGCCGGCGGGAAAGACATAGTGGTGGTCGAAGCAGGTGGTACAGCCGTGCTTCATCAGCTCGCCCATGCCGGTGAGGCTGGACAGGCGGATGACGTCGGCGTCCAGATTTTTCCAGATCTCATACAGGGTGCGCAGCCAGTCGAACAGCTCCATGTTCTGTACCTGCGGCAGGTTGCGGGAGAACACCTGATACAGGTGGTGGTGGGTGTTGACAAGGCCGGGATAGCAGAACATATGGCTGCCGTCGATGACGCGGTCGGCGGGGATGTCCAGATCGTGGCCGATGGCCTTGATGAAGCCGTCCTCGCAGTAGAGGTCGGCGTTTTGCAGGATGCGGTCGCTGTCGTCACAGGTGACGAGCTGGGCGATATGCCGGATCAGCAGGGTGGACATGGCGATTCCTCCTTGGCAGATAGTGGTGGGTAGGAAAAAAGAGCAGGCCGCAAGCGGCCCACTCTTTTTTTGATACAGTCAGCGTTCCTCGCGGAAGTAGGAGAGACCGAGGGACGCAGGGGGCTGATCCTCCCGCTTCTTACGCAGGGACACGATGATCAGCACTACCAGTGTGATGGCGTAGGGCAGCATCTTGTACAGCTCCTTCACCGCCATCTGGGTGCCGGTGGGCAGGTAGATGTTCAGGATGTACAGGCCGCCGAACAGGATGGAGGCCCAGATGCTGGCACTGGGACGCCAGATGGTGAAGATGACCAGCGCGATGGCCAGCCAGCCGCGGTCACCGAAGGCGTTGTTGGACCAGACGCCGTTGGCGTAGTCCATGACGTAGTACAGACCGCCCAGACCTGCGATCATGGAGCCGATGCAGGTGGCGAGGTACTTGTACTTGGTGACGTTGATACCGGCGGCGTCGGCGGTGGAGGCACTCTCACCCACGGCGCGCAGGTGCAGACCGGCGCGGGTGCGGTTCAGGAAGTAGGAGGCGCCGATGGCGATGAGAATAGCCAGATACGCCAGAAAGCCGTAGGACAGGAACAGCTGACCGAACCAACCGGTGCTGTCTGCGCCGGGCAGGGTGGTCTTGAAGAACAGGCTGGTTTTGGACAGGGCAATGGAGGGTACCTCACTGTTGGTCAGCTTGATGAGGGAGCCGCCGAAGAAGTTGCCCACGCCCACACCGAAGGTGGTCATGGCCAGACCGGTGACGTTCTGGTTGGCCCGAAGGGTGACGGTGAGGAAGCAGTACAGAAGACCCATCAGCAGAGAGCCCAGCAGCGAGCAGAGGATGGGGATCATAATGGCCAGGAAGCCGTTAAGCTGTCCGCCGGCGGCCTGCTCATAGAAGAACGAGCCGATGACGCCGCTGATGCCGCCCACATACATGATGCCGGGGATACCGAGGTTCAGGTTGCCGGACTTCTCCGTCAGGATCTCGCCGGTGCTGCCGAACAGCAGGGGGATACCCTGCATGACGGCGCGGGGGAAGAAGGATACAAAGTTGAAGTCCATCCGTCACGCCTCCTTTCTGCTGCTCTTGCGCAGGGTGACCTTATAGGTGATGAAGAACTCGGTAGCGATAATGAAGAACAGAATGATACCGGTGAGGATGTCGGCGAAGGAGTGGTTCAGGCTCAGGGTACTGGCCACCTCACTGGCGCCGCGGTCCATGGTCACCAGCAGCAGCGAGGAGGCGATCATGATGAAGGGATTGAACTTGGACATCCAGGACACCATGACGGCGGTAAAGCCGCGGCTGTTCACGATGGTGGTGGTCAGGGTATGGTCGATACCGGCGGTCATTATGAAGCCCATCATGGCGCACAGCGCGCCGGAGAGCACCATGGTGCGGATAATGACCCGATCTACCTTGATGCCGGCGTAGCTGGCGGTGCGCTGGCTTTCGCCGACCACGGCGATCTCGTAGCCGTGCTTGCTGTATTGCAGGTACACATACATCAGCACCGTCATGAGGCCCACGATGAGGATGGGCAGCAGGTAGGCGTTGCCGACCTCCGGCAGCCAGCCGGCGCGGGTATCCTGATTGATGATGCCGATCTTACCGGCACCCTTAGGTACCTCCCACACGATGATGAAGTAGGAGGTCAGCTGCATGGCGATGTAGTTCATCATCAGGGTGAACAGCGTCTCGTTGGTGTTCCACTTGGCCTTGAAGAAGGCGGGCAGGAAGCCCCAGATGGCGCCGGCCAGCAGCGCGGCTGCCAGAGAGATCACGATCAGCAGCGCATGGGGGACCTTGCCGCCCAGCAGGATCATGCAGGTGGTGGTGGCGAGGCAGCCGATGATGGTCTGACCCTCGGCACCGATGTTCCAGAAGCGCATCTTGAAGGCGGGGGTCACCGCCAGAGAGATACCCAGCAGCACCGCCACATTGCGGAAGGTCACGCCGATGCGGCGTGGGGAGCCGAAGGCGCCCTTGAGGATGGTGCGGTAGACGGCGATGGGATCCTGTCCCGTCAGCAGGGTGGTGATGAGGCCGCAGAAGACCAGCGCCAGCACCAAAATACCGCCGCGGATCAGCAGCGCCTTGGGCAGGGGCAGCGTATCCCGCTTGGAGATATGGAAAAGAGAACCTTTTTTATTCATCTGCCTTGCCTCCTCCCGCACGGGTCATCAGTGCGCCCACTTCCATCTTATTGGTGGTGCGTCCGTCCACAACGCCGGACACCTGACCGCCGCAGAGCACCACGATGCGGTCGCACAGCTCCAGCAGTACGTCCAGATCCTCGCCGACGTAGACCACGGCGACGCCCTTCATCTTCTGCTCTGTCAGCAGGTTATAAATCGTATACGAGGTATTGATATCCAGACCGCGGACGGCGTAGGCCGTCATCAGCACGGAAGGCTCCTGTGCGATCTCGCGGCCCACCAGCACCTTCTGCACATTGCCGCCGGACATACGGCGGACGGGGAAGCTGGTGCTGGGGGTGACCACCTCCAGCTCCTGCCAGATGCGCTGTGCCAGCGCCTCGGGATTCTTGCGGTCCAGGAAGATGCTGTGACCCTTCCGCCAGGAGCGGAGCATCATGTTGCCGGTCATGCCCATGGAGCCCACCAGACCCATGCCCAGACGATCCTCCGGCACGAAGCTCATGGCGATACCGGCCTTGCGGATGTCCATGGGATCCTTGCCCGCCAGCTCCTGCGGCGCGGCGCCGTCGGGGGCGTAGTAGGTGACGGAGCCGGAGGCAATGGGATACAGACCTGCGATGGACTCCAGCAGCTCGCGCTGTCCGGAGCCGGCCACGCCGGCTACGCCCAGCACCTCGCCGGCCTTGATCTCAAAGCTCACGTTGTCCAGACGCTTGACGCCCAGCTCATCGAATACGGTGAGCCCCTCCAGCTTCAGGCGGGTGGCCACGTTCTTAGGCTCGGGACGGTCGATATTCAGGCTGACGCTGCGGCCCACCATCATGTCCGTCAGGGACTGCTGGTCGGCGTCCTTGGTCAGCACGTCGCCGATGTACTCACCCTTACGCAGCACTGCCACGCGGTCGGAGACCTCCAGCACCTCATGGAGCTTGTGGGTGATGATAATGAGGGATTTGCCGTCGGCCTTCATGTTGCGCATGACGGTGAACAGCTTATCCGTCTCCTGCGGCGTCAGCACGGCGGTGGGCTCATCCAGAATCAGGATATCCGCGCCGCGGTACAGCACCTTGACGATCTCCACCGTCTGCTTCTGGGAGACGGACATATCGTAGATCTTCATGTCGGGGTCGATGTCGAAGCCGTACTTGTCGCAGATGTCCTGCACCTTTTTGCGGGCATTGGCAAGATCCAGCTTGCCCTCCAGACCCAGAATGATGTTCTCTGTGGCGGTGAACAGGTCCACCAGCTTGAAGTGCTGATGGATCATACCGATGCCGAGGGCGAAGGCGTCCTTGGGAGACGCGATGGTCACCGGCTGGTCATGGATGTAGATCTGCCCCTCATCGGGGAAGTAGATGCCGGAGAGCATATTCATCAGGGTCGTCTTGCCGCTGCCGTTTTCGCCCAGCAGGGACAGGATCTCACCCTCGTGCAGCTCCATGTTGATCGCGTTGTTGGCGACAACTTTTCCGAACCGCTTGGTGATGTTCTCCATTTTGATCGCGCATTTGTTTTCCAAGGCTGTCATCCTTTCTTTCGGCGCAGAAGGCTGCAACACCCCGTAGCACGCCGGGACTGTGTTCCATGTGGCTTATTCTACCATATCCGCCGGGGGTTGTAAATCATAATTAACAAAAAATTTGTCAGGGAAGCAGAAATAATGTAAGGTTATACAAAGAATAAGTTGCTTTGCTTGTGAAAATCGTCAACGGTCCTGCGGCGGGAAGCGGCGGAAAACAAAAAAGGTGGGCTGCCGGGCAGCCCACCTTTTTTCGTGTGCAATATACTGTTGGAGAACTTGACGTTTAGCCGCCGAAGTTGGTATCCAGCAGGTTGATGCCGTCGATCTGCAGATCGAAGTAAGGAGCGGAGCGGAACTCGGACTCGGAGAAGTAACCGTCATGCACGACCTCGGTGTCGGGGGTGTTATCGCTGTCGGCGTTGACGTCGGCCTGGTAGGAGGTCAGAGCCTCACCCTTCACGGTGAAGTTAGCGCAGTCGAACACATGGATCTCGCCCTTCTCCAGCTTCTCGGTGGCAGCGGCAATCGCCTCGGCAGTGCCGGCGGCGGCCACGTTGGTGTTCAGATCGGTCAGAACCACGGAGTTGGTGGCCAGAGTGCCGACCCAGTCAGCGGGGATCTCGGTGCCGTCCATGACAGCCTTGATGCACATCTCATAGTAGGGAGCCCAGTTGATGCGGGAGGAGATGATGTAGGTGTTGGGGCAGGCCTTCTCGGTGGAGCCGTTGTAGGAAACGTTGGGTACACCGGCGTTCTCGCAGGCGGTAGGAGCGCCCAGAGAGTCAGCGTGCTGGCTGATCAGCTTGCAGCCGCCCTGGATCAGCTTCTCTGCGCCTTCCTTCTCCAGAGTCTCGTCGTACCAGCTGCCGGTGAAGGTCACGTCCATGGTGACGGTGGGGCAGACGGACTTGGCGCCCAGATAGAAGGAGGTGTAACCGGAAACCACCTCGGCGTAGGTGAAGGCGCCGACATAGCCCATCTTGGCCTCGTCAGCGGTGAACTTACCGGCCTCGATCATCTCGTTCAGCTTCAGACCGGCAGCGATACCGGCCAGATAGCGGCCCTCGTAGATGGAAGCGAAGGCGTTGTGGTAGTTAGCCAGACCCTCGGTGTGAGCGCGGGTGCCGGTGGAGTGGCAGAACTGCACCTCGGGATGCGCCTTGGCGGCGTCGATCATGTAAGGCTCATGACCGAAGCTGTCGGCGAAGATGATGTTGCAGCCGTCATCGACCAGGTTCATGGCAGTCTCGTAGCACTCCTGACCCTCGGCAACGTTGGTCTTGAGGATGTAGTCGGCATCGGTGAGGCCCAGATTGGCAATGGCCTCCTTGGCGGCGTTGATGAAGTTCAGGTCGTAGGTGGAGTTCTCATCGTGCAGGGTGATGAAGCCCACCTTCACAGTAGCGGTCTGCTGGCCGTCGTCAGGGACGTCGGGGTTGTCGGGCTGCTTCTGCTCACCGCAGGCAACCAGGCTCAGTGCCATGACCAGAGCGATGATCAGTGCAAGGAACTTTTTCATTCTTTTTTCCTCCTTTAAATATGTGACACGCGGCTGAAAGTAAGGGTAAATTTGCCGGGTGTCTGAATAACGGGGTCGCCCGGTATTCACAACCAATAGGATGCGAGTATTATACAGGAAAGCGTTTCAAATTTCAACTGAAAATGTGTGCTATAAGAAAAAGTTTTATGTGCTGCCGAAAACCTGCCGGAGCGGGGTCACTGGTGGACCCGCGTACCGGTCTTGCCCTCGATGCCGTCCTTGGCCTTTTCCAGCAGGGTGATGAGGGCGGTGCGGCCGGGCTTGGACTCGGCAAACTTCACGGCGGCCTCCACCTTGGGCAGCATGGAGCCCTTGGCAAACTGCCCCTCGTCCATGTACCGGCGGGCCTCGTCGGGGGTCAGGTCGTCCAGCCCCCTCTGGTCGGGCTTGTTGAAGTTGATGGCCACCTTCTCCACGGCGGTGAGAATGATGAGCATATCGGCGTCCAGCAGCTCCGCCAGCAGCTCACTGCCGAAATCCTTGTCGATGACGGCGGGGGTGCCGGAGAGCCTGCCGTCCCGGCGGATGACGGGGATGCCGCCGCCGCCCACGGCGACGACCACATGACCGGCGTTCACCAGCGCCTGAATGGAGGCCTTCTCCACGATATCCACGGGCTTGGGGGAGGGAACCACCTGCCGGTAGCCGCGGCCGGCGTCCTCCACCATGGTGTAGCCCCGCTCGGCGGCGATGCGGTCGGCGGTCTCCTTGTCGTAGAAGGCGCCCACGGGCTTGGTGGGGTTGCGGAAGGCGGGGTCGTCCTCGGACACCACGGTCTGGGTGACGATGGTGGCCACAGGCTTATCCATGCCGCGGCTCATAAGCTCGTTGCCGATGGCCTGCTGGAGATGGTAGCCGATGTAGCCCTCGGACATGGCGCCGCACTCGGGGAAGGGCATATCGGCCTTGATAGCGCCGGACTCGGCGGCAGTACTGAGACCCAGATTGATCATGCCCACCTGCGGGCCGTTGCCGTGGGCGACGACTACCTCGTTGCCGGCGGCGATCAGGTCTGCGATAGAGCGGGCAGTCTCGGTGACGAGCTGGAGCTGCTGGGCGGCGGTGCTGCCCAGCGCGTTGCCGCCCAGTGCGATGACGATCCTCTTGGACATGGCTGTATTACCTCACTGTTCTGCATAGTAGTGTGTGGGAAACGACAGCAGCGGCGGCGATGCCGCCGCTGCTGCGGGTGGTGTATTTTAGAAGATCTTGCGGTTGTTCTTGCCCTCGTCCAGTTCCATCAGAGCCTTGACGGGATCCTTCACCTGTGCCATGAAGATCATGGCGGCGATGATGTAGGGCTTGTAGGAGGCCTGCTTGTACAGAGGCACGATGTAGCGGTCGAACACGGAGTTGTCCACCTCGCCCTCGTCGCAGCTCAGGCCGGTGATGTCAGCGGGCAGGCAGTGCAGGTACAGCGCCTTGCCGTCCTTGGTGAGCTTCATCATCTCCTCGGTGCAGGCCCAGTCCTTGTGCTCGGCGTTCTGGGCCAGCAGACGCTTCTCCAGCGCGTCGATGCCGTCCTTATCGCCGGCGGCGTACAGCTTGGTGCGCTCCTCCATGGCGGCGTAGGACGCCCAGCTCTTGGGATACACGATGTCGGCATCCTTGAAGGCTTCCTTCATGTCGTTGGTCTTGTGGAACTTGGAGCCGTACTTCTCACAGTTCTTGCGGGCGACCTCCTCCACCTCGGGCATCACGTCATAGCCCTCGGGATGAGCCAGCGTCACGTCCATGCCGAAGCGGGTGAACAGGCCGATGACGCCCTGCGGCACGGACAGGGGCTTACCGTAGGAGGGGGAGTAGGCCCAGGTCATAGCGACCTTCTTGCCCTTCAGGTTCTCCACGCCGCCGAAGTGGTGGATGACATGGAGCATATCGGCCATGCACTGGGTGGGGTGATCCACATCACACTGCAGGTTCACGAGGGTGGGCTGCTGCTCCAGAATACCGTCGCGGTAGCCCTCCTTCACGGCGTCCATGAAGGTCTTCTGATACTTGTGGCCCTCGCCGATGAACATATCGTCGCGGATGCCGATGACGTCGGCCATAAAGGACACCATGTTGGCAGTCTCACGGACGGTCTCGCCGTGAGCGATCTGGGACTTCTTCTCGTCCAGATCCTGCACCTCCAGACCCAGCAGGTTGCAGGCGGAGGCGAAGGAGAAGCGGGTACGGGTGGAGTTGTCGCGGAAGATGGAGATGCCCAGGCCGGAATCGAACACGCGGGTGCTCTTGTTGCGCTCGCGCAGGTCGCGGAGGGCGTCAGCCACGGTGAAGATGGCGTCGATCTCATCGTCGGTCTTGTCCCAAGTCCAATAGAAATCGGTCTTGTACATATTGTTGATGTTCAGGGTGGACAGATGGCGTGCCAGCTCAACAGTCTTGCTCATTTTCTTTATTCTCCTTATAAGATAAGTGGTTTCACAGAAATGCTTACTTGATGTCGTTGCCGGTCAGCTCCTGACGGAAGCTGGTGGCGGAGCCGTCCTTGTTCTCGGGCTTGTACAGACCGGGAACGGCGGCGTACAGGGCGGCGCAGGTCACCAGATCCTGCTTGAAGGTCACCTCGTTGGGGGCGTGTGCCTGAGACTCGGCGCCGGGGCCGAAGCCCACGCAGGGGATACCGTAGCGGCCCTGGATGGACACGCCGTTGGTGGAGAACGTCCACTTATCGGTGAGGGGACGGCCCTCGCGCTTGGAGGCGGCCAGCTCGGTGGGCATCAGGCGCTTGTCGCCCCACAGGTTGTGGTGGGCGTCCACCAGAGCCTGCACGTGGGGTGCGGTCTCCTTGTTGATCCAGGTGGGGAAGAAGCACTCCGTCTCGTAGACGTGGCCCGTCCATGCCGGACGGTCATACATGTACATGGACACCTTCACATCCTTGGCGTACTTCTTGCAGGCGGGCAGATCCTCGATCTCCTTCAGGCAGGACTTGTAGGTCTCGCCGGCGGTCATGCGGCGGTCGATGGAGATGGAGCAGCTATCCGCCACGGCGCAGCGGGAGGGGGAGGTGTAGAAGATCTGGCTGGTGGTGCAGGTGCCGCGGCCCAGGAAGCGGGCATCCTCGTAGTGGTCGGGGTTGAACTTGGGATCCAGCATCTTCACCAGGCCGTTGATCTCGGTGGAGCCGTCGGCGGGATTCTCGTTGAGGTCGCGGACATTGAGGATGACCTCGGCCATCTTATGGATGGCGTTGTCGCCGCGCTCGGGAGCGGAGCCGTGGCAGGAGATGCCGTGCATATCCACGCGGATCTCCATGCGGCCGCGGTGACCGCGGTAGATGCCGCCGTCGGTGGGCTCGGTGGAGATGACGAACTCGATCTTCTCACGGGCGTCCTCGGGGCCGTTGAAGTACTCGTTGACGATGGACTGCCAGCACATACCGTCGCAGTCCTCCTCCTGCACGGAGCCGACCACCATCATCTTGTAGCCCTTGGGCAGCAGATCCAGATCCTTCATGATCTTCACGCCGTAGGCGGCAGCGGCCATGCCGCCCTCCTGATCGGAGCCGCCGCGGCCGTAGATGATGTCGTCCGTCTCATAGCCCTGATAGGGGTCGGCTTCCCAGTTCTCGATGTTGCCGATGCCCACGGTGTCGATGTGGCTGTCGATGGCGATGATCTTGTCGCCCTCGCCCATCCAGCCGATGACGTTGCCCAGCTTGTCGAACTCCACCTTGTCGTAGCCCAGAGCCTTCAGTTCCTCGGCGATGCGCTTGACAACGCCCTCCTCCTCGCAGGACTCGGACGGGATGGCGATCATGTCACGCAGGAACTTGACCATGGCGGGCTTATAGCCCTCGGCAGCTTTTCTGATGGCTTCGAAATCCATAACGTACCTCCGCATATTTTCTTTGTTCCAAACATACAAAATAAGGTTTTTCTTTTGGTGCTATCCCTATCATAACACACAGAAGCAGGATGTCAAACAAAAATTTATGAAACCAAAAAAATATTTTGAAAAAATTGTTGCGTTCTCCGCAAAGTGTGGTATGATAATAAGGTAAAAAGTCAGAAAGCGAGGACGGGAGGGAAGATTTTGGAAACAAGACGCCTTGAAACGCTTAAGCAGATCGCCGCGGGCATTGCGGCGCAGTTCGGCGACAAGTGCGAGGTCGTGATCCACGACGTCAGCACCAGCCACCCGGAGCACACCATCGTACACATCGAAAACGGACACGTTTCCGGTCGTCAGGTGGGTGACGGCGCCTCCATGGTGGTGCTGGAGCAGCTGGAGCACCAGTACGAGCAGCCCCAGGATCACCTGTGTTATCTGACGCGGACGCCGGACGGCAAGATCCTCAAGTCCTCGTCCCTGTATATCCGCAACAGCCGCGGCGCCGTGACCGCCATCTTCTCCATCAACTACGATGTGACGGGGCTGATGATGATGCAGCAGCAGCTGGGCGAGCTGCTGTCCACCCGGGACAAGGAGCAGACGGAGCCGGAGAAGATCATCAACGTCAACGACGTGCTGGATGAGCTGATCCAGCAGTCCGTGGCGCTGGTGGGCAAGCCGGCGGCGCTGATGAACAAGGACGACAAGGTGCGCGCCATCCAGTTCCTGAACAAGTCCGGCGCGTTCCTCGTCACCAAGTCCGGCGACAAAGTGGCAAAATACTTCGGTATTTCCAAATATACCTTATACTCTTACATTGATGCGAACAAGCAACAGGAGGAAAAGAAAAAATGATCGATCTGTCCATCAACAAAGTAGGTCTGGAGCACAATATCCAGAAGGCCAAGGAGAACAACGTCATTATCCCTACCATTGCGCAGATGCAGGATCCCGATCTGATCCCCGAGAAGATCAAGGCCAAGCTGAGCCATACCGGCCTGTGGGATGTGGACCCCGTCAACCTGTTCCGCATTTCCTGGCACAATGAGGCCAAGGAGAGCGGCGGCCTGTTCCAGAAGGTTCCCAACTATGTGGAGATCCCCAGCAAGCTGTCCGGCGTGCCCTGCCGCATCATCGCCATGTCCGGCAAGTGGTTCCCCACCGGCTGCCATAAGGTGGGCGCCTCCTTCGGCTGTCTGGCCCCCCGTCTGGTGACCGGCCAGTTCGACGCCACCTATCACCACGCCGTGTGGCCCTCCACCGGCAACTACTGCCGCGGCGGCGCCTTCAACTCCAAGCTGCTGGCCTGCGAGTCCGTGGCCATCCTGCCCCAGGATATGTCCAAGGAGCGTTTCGACTGGCTGAAGTCCATTGCCGGTCAGATCATCGCCACCCCCGGCTGCGAGTCCAACGTCAAGGAGATCTTCGACAAGACGTGGGAGCTGAAGCGCGATCCCACCATGATGATCTTCAACCAGTTCGCCGAGATGGGCAACCCCCTGTGGCACTACAACGTCACCGGCTACGCACTGGCCGAGCTGTTTGAGGCCGTGAAGAAGCCCGGTCAGAACTTTGCCGGCGCCTGCTTCACCTCCGGCTCCGCCGGCACCATGTCCGCCGGTGATCTGCTGAAGGAGCGCTATCCCCACCTGAAGCTGGCTGTGGGTGAGGCGCTGCAGTGCCCCACCATTCTGGACAACGGCTTCGGCGGCCACCGCATCGAGGGTATCGGCGACAAGCACATCCCTTGGATCCACAACGTGAAGAACACCGATATGGCCATCGCCATCGACGACGAGGACAGCCAGCGCCTGCTGCGCCTGTTCAACACCCCCGAGGGCCGGCAGTATATGAAGGACGAGCTGGGTATGTCCGATGAGGATATCCAGAAGATGAGCTGGCTGGGCATCTCCGGCATCGCCAACGTGCTGTGCTGCATCAAGATGGCCAAGTACTATGAGCTCACCGAGAACGACGTGGTGGGTACCGTCCTGACCGACTCCGCTGTGATGTACCAGTCCCGCATCACCGAGCTCAACGAGATGCACGGCGCGTACAACGCCCACGAGGCGGCACTGGATCACAACCTGCATATGCTGGGCCTGAAGACCGACTCCATGCTGGAGCTGACCTACACCGAGCGCAAGCGCGTTCACAACCTGAAGTACTACACTTGGGTGGAGCAGCAGCAGATGAAGGTGGAGGATCTGAACGCCCAGTGGTACGACACCAAGAACACCTGGGACGCCGTTCACGCACAGGCCAAGGATCTGGACGAGCTGATCAACGAGTTCAACGAGGCCACCGGCCTGCTGAAGGCACTTTGATCTCTTAAAAGGGGAGCAGGCTCCCCCTTTAGATTCCCCACCGCCAGTCAGCGGACTGGCGAACGCGCCCACGGCGCTTGGGTCAATGTATTTTTTCGACGTACACGCCGCCGAAAAAATGAATTTGACCTGCTGACCACAAATCGCTTCAGGGCGGGGCAGTCGCCCCGCCCTGATTTTCATCTTTAAGTGAGGAGAGACACCATGAGAAATGTGAAATACGGCAAGTGTGTCCGCTGCGGCAAGACCTATGACGCCGTGCCAGACCTGACCAACTGCGAATGCGGCGGCATTCTGGACATCGTCTACGACTACGACTACATCAAAACCGTGCTGACCAAGGAGAAGCTGGCCAAGCGGGACAACCGCTCCATGTGGCGCTACCGGGAGCTGCTGCCCGTGGAGGAGACCACCCCCGACACCCCCCTGCGGGTGGGCTGGAGCCCCCTGTACGAGGAGCCGAAGCTGGCGGAGCTGCTGGGCATCAAAAAGCTGTGGGTGAAGGACGATGGCCAGAACCCCACCGCCTCCTTGAAGGACCGCGCCAGCGCCATGGCGGTGGCCAAGGCCATGGAGGCAGGGGCCAAGACCATCGCCTGCTCCTCCACCGGCAACGCCGCCAGCTCGCTGGCAGGCAACGCCGCCGCCGCGGGCATCAAGACCTACATCTTCGTGCCGGAGCGCGCCCCCAAGGGCAAGGTGGCACAGCTGATGATCTTCGGCGCCAACGTCATCTCCGTCAAGGGCAACTATGAGGAGACGTTCAAGATGTCCGCCGCCGCCATCGACAAGTACGGCTGGTACAACCGCAACGCCGCCATCAACCCATACCTGTCCGAGGGTAAAAAGACGGTAGCACTGGAGATCGCCGAGCAGCTGAACTGGGAGATGCCCGACTATCTGGCCATCTCTGTGGGTGACGGCTGCACCATCGCCGGTGTGTGGAAGGGCTTCAAGGATCTGTACGCCATCGGCTTCATCGACAAGCTGCCCCGCCTGATCTCCGGCCAGTCTCTGGGCTGCTATCCCATCAACCGCGCCATCCAGAACGATGAACCGTGGCAGCCCATGGAGGAGAACACCATTGCCGACTCCATTTCCGTGGGCGTGCCCCGCAACGCCGACAAGGCGCTGATGGCCATCCGCGAGTCCAATGGTATCGCCGTCAACGTGTCCGATGAGGAGATCCTGGCGGCGCAGCGGCTGCTGGGCCGCACCTGCGGCGTGTTCGGCGAGCCTGCCGGCGTCACCGGCGCGGCGGCGCTGAAGAAGGCCTGCGAGGAGGGGCTCATTCCCCACGACGCCACCGTGGTGTCCGTGGTCACCGGCAACGGCCTGAAGGACGTGGCCAACGCCATCAAGTCCGCCGGTGAGCCGATCCACATCGCGCCGGATCTGGAGCTGATGGTGGAGGAGTTCAAAAAGCGCGGCGTTACCGTGGAGTAAAATGCCGCTTTTCGTCGAAAACACCGACGAACCCGAAAAAGAGACGGCACAGCCGTCTCTTTTTTCTGAAAAATTTTCAGCTGCCGCCACATTTCGTCTTGACTTTTGGGGCGGCATCGTGTAAGATATTCACTGTTGTAAAGGCGTATAACTTTACAGAAGGAGGGATCCCCGTGAAAAACCAGACTTACCGCATGACCATGCTGTTCGATTTTTACGGTGACATCCTCACCGAACGGCAGCGCGAGCTGTTTGACCTCTACTACAACGAGGACCTGTCGCTGGCGGAGATCGCCGAAAACTGCGGCATCTCCCGGCAGGGCGTGCGGGACGTGATCGTCCGCGCCGAGGCCGCCATGAACGAGCTGGAGGACAAGACCGGCCTGCTCAAGCGCTTTATGCGGATGCAGAGCAGCGTGGACACCATTGTGGCTGCCGCCAATGAGATCAAGACCATCAACTACCGGCAGTATGAAAACCACCGGCTGGAGGAGCTGGCTGACAGCATCATCGCCGGAGCCGGCGTATTGAAGGAGTAATCCATGGCATTTGAGGGACTGAGCGAAAAACTGAATGCGACCTTCAAGCGCCTCCGGGGCAAGGGCCGTCTCACCGAGGCGGACGTCCGGGAGGGTATGCGCGAGGTACGTCTGGCGCTGCTGGAGGCCGACGTCAGCTACAAGGTCGTCAAGGACTTTGTGGCGTCCGTCACCGAGAAGTGCGTGGGCGCGGACGTGCTGGACAGCCTGACCCCCGCCCAGCAGATCATCAAGATCGTCAATCAGGAGCTGACGGCGCTGATGGGCGGCACCAACGCCCGTCTGACCACCGCGTCCAAGGGCCCCACCGTTGTGATGATGGTGGGCTTGCAGGGCGCCGGTAAGACCACCAACGGCGCCAAGCTGGCGGGTCTGATGCGCCGGCAGTACGGCAAGCGCCCGCTGCTGGCCGCCTGCGACGTGTACCGTCCCGCCGCCATCACCCAGCTGCAGGTGGTGGGCAAGCAGCTGGACATCCCCGTGTTCGAGATGGGGCAGATCGACCCCGTGACCATCGCAAAGGAAGCCATCAAGTACGCGGCCGACCACGGCAACGACATAGTGTTTCTGGATACCGCCGGACGGCTCCACATCGACGAGGCGCTGATGGACGAGCTGAAGGCCGTCAAGGCCGCGGTGAAGCCCAACGAGATCCTGCTGGTGGTGGACGCCATGACCGGTCAGGACGCGGTCAACGCCGCCAAGGCGTTTGACGAGGCGCTGGGCATCGACGGCGTGCTGCTGACCAAGCTGGACGGCGACGCCCGCGGCGGCGCGGCACTCTCTATCCGGGCGGCCACCGGCAAGCCCATCAAGTTTGTGGGTACCGGCGAAAAGCTGGACATGATCGAGCCGTTCCACCCCGACCGTATGGCCTCCCGTATTCTGGGCATGGGCGATATGCTCACGTTCATCGAGAAGGCGGAGCAGCAGTACGACGAGGAGCAGGCCAAGAAGCTGGAGGAGAAGCTGCGGAAGAACCGGCTGACCCTCAGCGACTATCTGGATCAGCTGGAGCAGCTGCAAAATATGGGCGACCTGAGCCAGATCGCGGATATGCTGCCCGGCGGCATGGCCAAGGGCTTCGACGCCAGCCAGATCGACGAGAAGCAGATGGCACACAACAAGGCCATCATCCGCAGTATGACCCCCAAGGAGCGGGAGAATCCCCAGATCCTCAACGCCAGCCGCAAAAAGCGCATCGCCGCCGGCTGCGGTCTGGAGGTGGTGGACGTCAACCGCCTGCTGAAGTCCTTCGAGATGCTGCAGCAGATGACAAAGGCCATGACCAAGGGCAAGTTCCGCGGCCTTGGCGGTATGATGGGCGGTATGCCCAATATGAACCGGATGCACGGCTTCGGCCGGAAAAAACGGTTGAAATAAGTGTGTAAGTGCAGAAGCATTTAACAAATAAACCATACAAAAATACATGGAGGAAAAATAACTATGGTCAAGATTCGTCTGAGAAGAATGGGCGCTAAGAAGGCTCCTTACTACCGCGTGGTTGTCGCTGATTCCCGCTATCCCCGTGATGGCCGCTTCATCGAGGAGATCGGCACCTACGATCCCTGCGTGTCCCCTGCCAAGATCAGCATCGACGCTGACCGTGCCCGCGAGTGGATCAAGACCGGCGCCCAGCCCACTGAGACCGTCCGCGCTCTGCTGAAGAAGGTCGACGTTCTGTAAGCCGGGGGCAAAGCATGAAGGATTTGCTGCTGTATATAGCCAGAAGCCTTGTAGAGCATCCCGATCAGGTGTCCGTCACCGAGGTCGAGGAGGGCGATGAGCTGACGCTGCAGCTGCGTGTGGCCCCTGAGGACATGGGCAAGGTCATCGGCCGTCAGGGCCGTATCGCCAAGGAGATCCGCACCGTGGTGCGCTCCTATGCCCAGCGCACCGGCGCAAAGGTTTCGGTGGATATCGTTGATTGACGAGAGAAGCTCCCGCTTTAGGCGGGAGTTTCTTTTTTGCCGCTTTTCTTTTGGTCTATGCTGGTGTATAATAAACGGGAATATGCAAATGAACACTGAGGAGGTCCCGCCATGTATGAAAATCGCCGGGAGATCATGCCGGATGTATTCCTGACCTATCTGCCCGCCCGTAAATTCAAAACCAGCCGCCTGACGCTGAATCTCGTCACCGGACTGGACCGCGCCACCGCGTCCGCCAATGCGCTGCTGCCCGCCGTGCTGAGCCGCGGTACCATGCGCCACCCGGATATGGAGAGCCTGTCCGCCGCCATGGATACGCTGTACGGCGCCACGGTGGACAGCGTTGTCCGCAAGAAGGGGGAGCGCCAGTGCATCGGCTTTGCCGCAGACTTCATCGACGATGCCTTCACGCCCCACGGCGAAAAGCTGCTGGAGCCGGTGGCGGAGCTGATGGGGGAGATGCTGCTGGAGCCGGTGACCCGGAACGGCAGCTTTCTGGCGGAGTATGTGGACAGCGAAAAGGCCAACCTCATCGACGCCATCCGCTCGCTGCGCAACGACAAGCGGGACTGGGCGGAGATCCGCCTCATGCAGGAGATGTGCGCCGGTGAGCCGTACAGCATCCTGCGTCTGGGCGACGAGGAGTCGGCGGGACGGCTGAGCCACCACGCCCTGTACCGCCACAGCGGCGCGCTGCTGGCAGGCAGCCGGGTGGAGGTGATCTACTGCGGCGGTGCGGAGCAGCAGCGGGTGGAGGACGCGGTGCTGTCGGCGCTGGCGGCTCTGCCCAGAGGCGCCGCGGCGCCCCTGCCCGTCATGGAGCAGCTGCCGCCCCGGGAGACGCCCCGGATGGTGACGGAGGTCATGGACGTGAATCAGGGCAAGCTGTCGCTGGGCTACCGCTGCACCACGGAGGATGTACCCGCCATGATCCTTGCCAACCTGATCTTTGGCGGCACCAGCAATTCCAAGCTGTTTATGAACGTGCGGGAGAAGCTGTCCCTGTGCTACTACGCCTCCAGCAGCTACGCCCGCAGCAAGAACATCATGACCGTCTCCAGCGGCGTGGAGCAGAAGGACTGCGACCGCGCCATGGAGGAGATCGCCCGCCAGCTCACCGCCGTGCAGAACGGCGAGTGGGAGGATTGGGAGCAGGACGGCGCCTTGCAGGCCATGCTCAGCTCCCTTACGTCCCTGCCGGACTCTCAGGGCGCGCTGGAGAACTACTATCTGGGTCAGATCGCCACGGATGCCGGCGAGACGCCGGAGGAGCTGACCGCGGCGCTGCGCGAGGTCACGAAGGAGCGCATCATGGCGGCGGCCCGGTCCGCCAAGCTGGACACCGTGTACTTCCTGCACGGAAAGGAGGAGGCGTAACATGGCACATTCCGAAAAGACCGTCTATCCCCGCATCGGCGAGGAGGTCATCCGCACAACGCTGGAAAACGGCCTGCCGGTGTTCGTCGTCCCCAAGAAGGACTATCGCCGCAAGTACGCCATGTTCGCCACCCGCTACGGCGGCATGGATATGCGTTTTCAGCTGAACGGCCGGTGGCTGGACACCCCTGCCGGCATCGCCCACTATCTGGAGCATAAGATGTTCGACACCGAGGCGGGCAACGCCTTGCAGGAGCTGGCGAAGAACGGCGCAGAGCCCAACGCCTTTACGTCCAACGCCATCACCTGCTACTACTTCGACTCCACGGAGAAATTCTACGAGAATCTGGAGATCCTGCTGTCCTTCGTGTCTGTCCCCTACTTTACCGAGGAGAGCGTGGAGAAGGAGCAGGGCATCATCGCCCAGGAGATCAACATGATCGAGGACAACCCGGAGTGGCAGGTCTACAAGCGCCTGATGCAGGCGCTGTACCACACCAGCCCCGCCCGCACCTCCGTGGCGGGCTCGGTGGAGAGCATCCGGCAGATCACGGCGCAGACCCTGTATGACTGCCACAAGGCGTTTTACACGCCGTCCAATATGTGTCTGGTGGTGGTGGGCGATGTGGACGCGGACAAGGTGCTGGAGACGGCGCGCCGCATCCTGCCGGAGAGCAGCGGCCCCGACATCCCCCGCGACCACGGCCCGGCGGAGGATCTGACGGCGGCGCAGCCGGAGACCAGCTGCACCATGGAGGTGGCCATGCCCACCTTCCTGCTGGGCTTCAAGTGTGCGCCGCAGGCCGATGGGCCGGAGCAGATGCGTGCCACCGCCATCGGGGAGCTGGCCTGCGACCTGATGATGGGCGAGTCCAGCCCGCTGTACGCCCGGCTGTACAGTCAGGGGCTTATCAACGGCTCTTTCGGCGCCAGCTATGACATCCTGCCCGGCGCGGCCTATGTCTACGCCGGCGGCGACAGCAAGGATCCCCACGCCGTGGCGCAGGCCATTCTGGCCGAGGCGAAGCGCCTGACGGAGGAGGGACTGGACGAGGCGTACTACCGCCGCATCATCAACGCCAACTTCGGCGCGGCCATGCGGGCGCTGAACTCCTTCGAGTCCATCGCCGTGTCCATGGTGGAGGGCTGCTTCCGCCGCTACGACGCCTACCGGTTCCCGGAGGTCTACGACAGCATCACCCAGCAGGATGTGCTGGACTTTATCCGCGACAGCTTTACGGAGAGGGGCATGGCACTCTCCATCGTGTACCCGAAGGAGGGATGACCCTTGCATATCATGACAGACAGCCCCATCCGCTTTCCGGGGCTTTTCGGAGACTGGGCGTTTACTGCCTCCGGCGTGGCCTTTCACATCGGAGGGAAGGCCATCTATTGGTACGGCATCATCATCGCGCTGGGCGTGGTGCTGGCACTGTGGTTCTGCATGACCCAGCGGGAGAAGTACGGCATCACGGAGGATGACCTGCTGGACGCCGTGCTGTGGGGCGTTCCGCTGGCCATCGTAGGCGCCCGGCTGTACTACGTGATCTTCTATCTCGATTTGTTCAAAAAGGCGGACGGCTCCTTCGACTGGGGCAGCGCCGTCGCCATCTGGGACGGCGGACTGGCCATCTACGGCGGTGTGATCGCCGCATTCCTGACGGGCTTTGTGCTGTGCCGGAAAAAGGGCATCAAGATGGGTGCGCTGACCGATCTGGTGGTCATGGGCTTCCTCATCGGACAGGCCGTGGGACGCTGGGGCAACTTCATGAACCGGGAGGCATTCGGCACCGAGACGACCATGCCGTGGCGCATGGAGCTGACCACGGCCATGGGGACGAGCGTGGCCGTCCACCCCACGTTCCTGTATGAGAGCCTGTGGAACGTGGTGGGGCTGCTGCTCATCGTGTTCATCGTAGCCCGCGCCCGCCGGTTTGACGGCGAGAACACATGGTTCTACTTTCTGTGGTACGGTCTGGGCCGGTTCTGGATCGAGGGCCTGCGTACCGACAGCCTGTATCTGTTCAACTGGACCATCGGCGGGCAGCCCATCCGGGTCAGCCAGGCGCTGAGCCTCGTGATGGTGCTGGTGTCCGCGTTCATGCTTTTCTACAATCTGAAGCTCCATCCCCACAAGCCGGAGGAGCTGTATGTCAACCAAAAGGCCGCCCGTAAGGCGGCGGAAGATCAGGAGGCATCCGGCGAGGAGCCGCCGCAGGACACCGCAGAATAACAAAAAAGAACTCTGACCGACAGGTCAGAGTTCTTTTTATACGAGGCTCAGAAGCGGCGTCCGCCCACAAAGTTGCGGCTGTAATAGTTGGTGTTCAGAGAGGAGACACACACGCAGTAGCCGTTGCCGGTGGAGGACGAGGCGTGGATGAACTGATCATCGCCCACATAGATGCCCACATGGGAGGCGGGGTAGCTGCCGTCGGAGAAAAATACCAGATCGCCGGGCTGCAGCTCGCTGCGGCTGACATAGGTGCCGTACTTCAGCTGGGGGGTGGCGCCGTGGGGCAGGGAGATGCCCAGCTGGTTATACACATACATGGTAAAGCCGGAGCAGTCGAAGCCGCTGGGGGAGGCGCCGCCGTAGACATAGGGTACGCCCAGATACTGATAGGCGATGCTGACGGCGGAGCTGCCGGAGCTGCTGGGGGGGACAGAGGAGACATTGTCATTTGCAGCGGAGCTGCCGGTATCCTCTGCCGGCAGGGAGGTACCCAGCGTCACATACTGCTGGGCCACATAGCCGTTGGTGCCGTTATAGGACACGGCATACCAGCTGCCGCTCTGCGTCAGCACGGTGACAGCGGTACCCTTGGACAGGGTAGCCAGAATGGAAGAGGAGGTGTTGGCGTCGCTGCGGAGCCGGACGTCCGAGGCGTTGATCACGCCGTCGCCCAGCGTTTTGCCGGAGCTTGCCGCGGCGGTCAGCTGCGCGGCGGCCTTTGCTTTGGCCTCCGCCTCTGCTTTTGCCTTAGCTTCCGCCTCCGCCTTGGCCTTAGCCTCCGCTTCCGCCTTGGCCTTCGCTTCCTCCTCCAGCCGCGTCACGGTGGCAACGGCGGCCTCCATCGCGTCCGGGGCGGCCGGCGTCAGCGCGGCGCACAGTGCCGCGCCGGAGGTCAGACCGGAGCCTGCTGCACTGACCAGATTGGAGGAGGCGGAGGGCAGGGGGACGGATGCGTGCAGGGGAATGGCATAGGCTACCGGCATCATTGTTTCCTTGACCCGTCCGTTGAGGACGGTGAAGCCGGTAACGGCGGATATCATCATAACGGCGGCCAGCGCCGCGATCAGAATGCGTTTCATAGGCTTACAGCTTTCCGGCCAGCGCCCGCTCCAGCCAGATGGTGCCGACATCCATAGCGGCGTACAGGCTGTCCTTCTCGGACTTCTTCACCACCCGGTCACGGGAGCGAAGATCGGGGTCCGTCAGCTGCAGCTGCACGGACACGCGGGTGGCCACGTCCATGTCCTTCTCCTTCTTGGTGTCGAGGATCTGGAACATTACGATATATTTATCGGCCATGCTGCCGTAGTAGATCAGATTGTCCACCCGGCGCAGGGGATGATTTTTATAAACAAGGCCTTCGCCTTTTTTCACGTCTGCCATGAAAGTACCTCCATTGAAAAACTTTGTAACCGAATTGTAACACATCCGGCAGCGGCTGTCAACGCGCACCGGTAGGAAAAATTCGGAAAATGCCGTTGGAACGGGGAAAACAGGCGCAAAAAATGCCGCACGGCATAGCCGCGCGGCATTTTTGTCACAGCCTTTACAGCTCCAGATAGCTCTTGACCAGCACCTGCAGCAGCTCATCCCGGTCGATCTTGCAGATCAGCGTCCGGGCGGAGTTGTGGTTGGTGATGTAGGTGGGATCCGCCGACAGGATGTAGCCCACGATCTGGTTGATGGGATCGTAGCCCTTCTCCTTCAGGGATTCGTAGACGGTGGTCAGGATATAGTGGACCTGTTGATCCTTATCCTCAGCCGCGTTGAACTTTCTGGTGTAATCGTCCATATTGGCACCGCCTTTCATCTATATGCTCCTTAGTATACGCCTTCTCCCGCTTTCTGTAAAGAGGGAAAAAGCGCCGGTGCCGGAAAACGGGGGCTGGTTCAGCGGGAGCGGAGCTCCGCGCCGAAGCGCTTGGACAGCTTTTTCAGCACGGAGTTGGCCACCTCCTCGATCTCGGCGGAGGTCAGGGTCTTTTCCGTGGAGCCGATGGTCAGCCGCGCCGTCAGGGACTTCTTGCCCGCCGGCACCTGCTTGCCCCGGTACTCGTCCACGAAGGACGCGCCGTGGAGCAGGGGGTTCTTCACGCCCTCGATGGTCTCGGCCACGTCCGCCCACTTCACCTCGCCGTCCAGCAGGAGGGAGATGTCATAGTCGGTCATGGGATACTCCGCCAGATGGGTGAAGGTGTTGGTGCGGGAGCGCAGGGGTACCAGCGCGTCCTGATCCAGCTGGAACAGCATGACGTTGACGTTCTTGATGCCGCAGGCCATGGACACCCGCTTACTCAGCAGGGCCAGATCGCCGATGCGTTCCTCACCCAGATAGATGTTGAGCCACACCACCTCGTCAGCCCACACGGGCTTTTCCACCTGCCGGAAGTCATAGCGCTCCATGTGGGTATAGCGGGGCATCATCTCCACCACACCCTTGGCCTTGCGGAACAGAGCTGCCACGTCCTTGCCGGCGGACACGAAAGCGCCGGCCACGTTCTTACGCTGGGAGGGCAGCTTTTCCCGGGGATCGTAGGGGGTGGTGTAGTCCGTGTCGTGGAACACCTGCGCCGTCTCAAAGATGGCGAAATCACCGTAGTACCGCTCGTTCTTGGCCACCGCCTTGCACAGGTTGGGCAGCAGGGAGGAGCGGATAAAGCGCTCGGAGGGAGACGGCGGGGTGGACAGCGCCAGAATGCCGTCAGTGCTCTGGAGGATGGCGTTGACATACGACTCCTCCATCCACGGGTAGCTGAAGATCTCCTGCATCCCGCAGCGGACGGCCAGATATTCCTTGATGTGGCGCTCCAGATCCTTGTCCAGCTGGTTGATAGCGCCGTCGAAGGAGGTGGTGATGGGCTCGGCCTCGAAGTTCTCGTAGCCGTACATCCGGGCGACCTCCTCCATGATGTCGGCCTTAATGGACACATCGCCGGTGGAGCGCCAGGTGGGTACCACCACGTGCATATTGTCGCCGTCGAAGGACAGCTGGAAGCCCAGCGGCGCCAGCTTGGCGGTGATGTCCTCCGGTGTCAGGGTCTTGCCCAGACGGCGCTCCAGCCAGCTGACAGGCACGTCGATCTCCGCCTTTTGCAGCGGCACGGGATAGTAGTCGGCAAGGCCGGTGACCTGCATATCGGGATACAGCTCATGGAACAGCTGCATGGACAGGTCGAAGGCCTGGTCGCAGCGCTCCGGGTCGATGGCCTTTTCATACCGGGCGGAGGCCTCGGTGCGGTTGTCGTACCGCAGGGCGGTGCGGCGGATGCCGGCGGCCTGGAAGTTGGCGATCTCCAGAATGACCTTACTGGTGGTGGGGAGGATGGAGTCCTTGACGCCGCCCATGACGCCCGCCAGACCCACGATGCCCGCATCGTCGGCGATGGTCAGATCGTCGGTGCTGAGGGGCAGTTCCTTGCCGTTGAGCAGCGTCAGCGTTTCGCCCGCTTTGGCGCGGCGAACGATGATGTGCCCGGCGATGTGGTCGGAATCATAAGCGTGGGAGGGCTGACCGGTGGCCAGCATCACATAGTTGGTGATATCCACCAGCGCGTTGATGGGGCGCATGCCGGTTTTCCAGATCCGCACCTGCATCCAGTAGGGAGCGGGCTTGACGCAGACGTTTTCGATCTGCGTGCCGGTCATGCGCGGGCAGCGCTCCGCATCCTCCACGGTGACGCGGAACCCGGCGGTGTTCTCCACGTTCCGGTCGAAGCGGGGGAACTCCGCCATGGGCAGGTGGTACAGCGCCGCCAGCTCCCGGGCGATGCCGTAGTGACCCCACAGGTCGGGGCGGTTGGTCATGGATTTGTTGTCGATCTCCAGGATGATATCGTTGAGATCCAGCGCGTCGGCTAGCGGTGTGCCGGCGGGCGCGTCAAAATCGCTGAGGTCGAGGATGACGGCCTCCCCGTCGGTGGGGAACAGGTCGGCAAGGCCGATCTCCACGGCGCCGCAGATCATGCCATAGCTGTCCACGCCCCGGAGCTTGCTCTTTTTGATCTCCACCGGCTCGCCCTCGCCGTGCCAGCGGCAGACGGAGCCGGGCAGCGCCACCGCCACCTTCATGCCGTCGCGGAGGTTGGTGCCGCCGCAGACGATCTCCTTGATGTCGCCGCCGCCGATGTCGGTGCGGCAGATACGCAGCTTATCCGCGTTGGGGTGGGGCAGGACCTCCTTGATCTCACCCACCACCATATCGTGGAACGAAGCGCCCAGATCGACGGCGTCCTCCACCTCCACGGTGGACATGGTCAGGTCATAGGCCAGACGCTTCAGATCCATATCCTCCGGCAGCTTTACATAGTCCCGGATCCAATTCAGTGATACTTTCATTTCAGCACCCCTCCCTCATCAATGGAATTGCTCAAGGAACCGCAGATCGGCGCTGTGGAACAGGCGGACGTCGTCCACGCCGTAGCGCATCATGACCAGACGGTCCAGACCGATGTTGACATAGAAGCCGGTGTACTCGTCGGGGTCGAGGCCCGCGGCCTTCAGAACGTTGGGATGGGGCGTGCCGCCGGGCATGACCTCGATCCAGCCCACGTGCTTGCACACGCTGCACCCCTTGCCGCCGCAGACCAGACAGCCCATGTCGATCTCGAAGCCCGGCTCCACGAAGGGGAAGAAGCCGGCGCGCATCCGCACCGGAACGTCCCGGCCGAACACCTTGCTCAGGATGCTCTTGATCATCACCTTGCCGGAGGCGAAGGTGAAGTCCTTGTCCACGATCAGCGCCTCATACTGGAAGAAGGCGCGCTCGTGGCGGGCGTCCGTCGTCTCGTTGCGGTACACCTTGCCGGGGTACACAAAGCGGTAGGGGGGCTTGTGGGTCTGCATATAGCGGACGGAGCCGCCGGTCAGGTGGGGGCGCAGGCACAGCTTGTCCCAGCACTCGCCCTTGTCGTGTCCGGCCAGCCAGTAGGTGTCCATGCTCTCGCGGGCGGGGTGGTTGGGAGGGAAGTTCAGATTGTCGAAGCCGAACAGCTCGCTGGTGATGTCGTCCTCCTCGTAGATCTCAAAGCCCATGGAGCGGAAGGCGTCGTTCAGGTCGTAGCACATCTGTGTGATGGGGTGCAGACCGCCGCTGGGGGGCAGTATGCCCGGCACGGAGATGTCGAAGTCGGGGTCCACCTCGGACGCCTTCATCTTCAGCTCATTGCGGCGCGCATCCAGCAGCTCGGTGAGCTGGGCCTTGGCCTGGTTCACCGCCTTGCCCATCTCCGGACGCAGGGACACGTCCAGCTTGGGCAGCTCCTTCAGCAGCTCTGTCAGGCTGCCCTGCTTGCCCAGCAGCAGCGCCTTGATCTCCTGCAGCTCCGTCTCGGAGCGGACGGCCTCGATCTTGGCTTTGCCCTCGGTGAGCAGCTGTTCCAGTTTTTCCTTCATATTGTGTGAGTCCTCCTTTTGAGAGTTTCGTTTTGGGGATAAAAAAACACCTTTCATCCCACATGACATGGGACGAAAGGCGACGCTTCCGTGGTACCACCCAGCTTCGCGGACAGTGTCCGCGCACTCGTTTCCCGGTAACGGAGGATGATCCGGCCGCGCATTTCCTCGCGGCAGCTCCCGGGCGAACACTGCGATGTATCTCAGGCCGGCTTGCAGCCGGTGGCCGGCCCTCTCTTGGAGATGCGTCTACGCAGATCTTCCCGTTCATGGCTTTTTGTCGTATGCATACACTTATACCACACGGGGAATGAACTTGCAAGCACTTTTTTCCCACTGTGCGGCGAAAATAGCAGAAATGGCGATTGACAAATGTGATATACTGAACAAAAAATACGAAAAGAAGTGACTGCCATGCTGACGCTGGACGCCGCCTATGTGCGCGCCGCCCTGCCCCGCCGCGACCCGGAGGGTCACAAGGGGGATTTCGGAAAGGCCTATGTGCTGGGCGGCAGCGTGGGCTACACCGGCGCGCCGGTATTCTGCTCCCGCGCCGCCGTCCGCTCCGGCTGCGGACTGGTCTTTCTGGGCGTCCCGTCCGACATCTGGCAGGTGGCGGCGGTGAAGTCCGATGAGGCCATGCCCCATCCGCTGCCGTCGCTGGACGGAAAGCTGTGTCTGTCGGCGGAGGAGGACATCCGCCGCCGCGCCGCCGGGTGCGATGCCGTGGCTATGGGCTGCGGCATGGGACGCAGCGAGGAGAGCGACGGGCTGGTGCGCCGCCTGCTGACGCTGGAGCAGCCGCTGGTGCTGGACGCCGATGGCATAAACGCGCTGGAATGGCATATAGATGAGTTGTCCCGCCGCCGCGGTCTTGTGACGGTGCTGACGCCCCACGAGGGGGAGTTCTCCCGCGTGGGCGGCGACGTGAGCCGGGGCCGGGAGAGCGGTGCGGCGGCCTACGCCGCGCGCCGGGGCGTCTATCTGGTGCTGAAGGGTCACCGGACGGTGATCGCCACGCCGGACGGACGGCTGGCGGTGAACACCACCGGCAATGACGGCATGGCAAAGGGCGGCAGCGGCGATATCCTCACCGGCATGACCGCCAGCCTGCTGGCGCAGGGCATGGAGCCGTTTGCTGCCTGCTGCTGCGCCGTATGGCTCCACGGCCGGGCCGGCGATCTGGCCGCGGCGGAGAAGGGACGGCGGGGCATGACCCCCGGCGACCTGTTAGAGAAGCTTCCCTATGCGTTGAAAGAGGTGGAGTAGCGGAGAGCCTTCCTAAAAAGGAGGGAGAGCTGTGAACAAGATCATATGGCCGCTGCTGCTGTGCGCCGTCCTGTGCGGCTGCGGCCGCGGGGAGACGGGCAACGCCGTGCAGGAGCAGTACAGCACGCTGGAGACGGCGCGGCTGGAGGCGGAGGTCACCAGCCACACGTCCACGGACAGCCGGACGTTCACCCTGCTGTGCAGCTACGACGCGGACGGGGACGCCGTCACCACCGTCACCGCCCCCGGCGAGCTGGCGGGACTTACCGCCGTGGTATCGGGGACAGATATGACACTGAGCAGCGAGGGGCTGCAATTACCGGCGGGGGCGTCGCTGGATATCTGCCCGGCCAACTGCCTGCCCTACCTGCTGCGGGCGCTGGCGGACGGGTACGTGCTGGAGCAGAGCAGCGAGGCGCTGGACAACACGCCCTGCCTGCGTCTGGCGCTGGACACCACCGCCCCCGGCGGCGGAAAGGTGCTGTGCGCCGTCTGGCTGGACGCGGAGGGGCTTTTCCCGCGGTACGCGGAGTTTTCACGAAATGAACAGGTGGTGCTGACAGTGAAGCTGCTGGCGTTCACCTGTACCACATCGGAGGGATAAACATGGAGTCTACACTGAGGAGAACATGGGCGGAGATCGATCTGGACGCGCTGGCTTACAACTACCATGCGCTGCGGCGGCGCGTAGGCGCGGATGTAAAGTTTCTGGGGGTGGTGAAGGCCGACGGCTACGGCCACGGCGCCGTGCAGGTCTCCCGCACCTTACAGACGCTGGGCGCGGACTATCTGGCGGTGTCCAGTCTGGACGAGGCCATGGAGCTGCGGGCGGGGGGCATCACCATGCCCATCCTCATTCTGGGGCATACGCCCCGGGAGCAGGTGAAGAACCTCATTGACCTGCACATCACCCAGGCGGTGTCCTGTCAGGCCAAGGCGCTGGAGTACAGCCAGGAGGCGGTGCGCTGCGGCGGGGAGCTGACCGTCCACATCAAGGTGGATACCGGTATGTCCCGGCTGGGCTATCTGGTGTCCGGCGGACACTTCGGCACCGGCACGGCGGATATCTGCGCCGCCTGCGGCCTGCCGGGTCTGCGGGCGGAGGGTATCTTCACCCACTTCGCCGTGGCGGACGAGCCGGATGCGGACAGCGCCGCCTATACCCGCGCCCAATTCGACCTGTTCCGCCGGGTGGTGGACGAGGTGGAGCGGCAGCGGGGACAGCGCTTCACCATCCGTCACTGCGCCAACTCCGGCGCTGTGGCGTCCTATCCGGAGACGTATCTGGACATGGTGCGCCCCGGCATCCTGCTGTACGGCTGCGGCGATCTGGCGGCGGAGCTGGGCCTGCGCCCGGTGATGCGCCTTAAGACCACCGTCAGCACCATCAAGACCTATGAGCCGGGGACGGACGTCAGCTACGGGCGGCAGTACACCACGCCCCGCACCACCCGTATGGGCGTAGTGCCCTACGGCTATGCCGACGGTTTTTTCCGCTGTCTCAGCGGCAAGTGCCGGTTCGCCGCTAAGGGCGGTGACGCTCCCCAGCGGGGACGCATCTGCATGGATATGTGCATGGTCGACCTCACCGACCTGCCGGAGGTGCAGGTGGGGGACGAGCTGGAGATCTTCGGACACACCCATCCGGTGGAGGAGCTGGCCAAGCTGGCAGGCACCATCTCCTATGAGCTGACCTGCGCCGTCAGCAAGCGGGTGCCGCGGGTGTACCTGCAAAACGGGCAGGAGGTGGAAAAGGAGCTGCTGCTCCGGTTCTGACGGTACGCCACGCCCTGTATCCGCATAAGATACAACGGGCGAAACAAAACCGGGATTTACGGACGCGCAAGGGTATAAATTCCGCGGCTGCGTGGGACAATGGAAGTGACCTGAGGACATATCCCTCCGGTACTTCTTGCGGCGGAGTGTGAACTTTGTGGATACGAATGTCAGACGCGGCGACATATACTACGCCGATCTCAGCCCCGTGGTGGGCAGCGAGCAGGGCGGTGTGCGCCCGGTGCTCATCGTGCAGAACGACACCGGCAACCGCCACAGCCCCACGGTCATCGCGGCGGCCATCACCTCCCAGTTGGGCAAGGCCAGACTGCCGACCCATATCGCGCTGGCGGCGCAGGGCAGCGGTCTGCCTAAGGATTCCGTGATCCTGCTGGAGCAGATCCGCACGCTGGATAAGCGCCGCCTGCGGGAGCGGATGGGCCGTGTGGACAGTGCTGTGATGGAACAGGTGGACGCCGCCATCGCCGTCAGCTTCGGACTTACCGGCAGCCATCTGGTGTGAGGGCGCCGGGACGACGCATAAGAAAAACAGGTCTGTGCATACCATGGCACAGACCTGTTTTTTGCGTGATGGGAGGGGGCGGTGCGGATGGAGGTGCCTGTCTGTCTGGAGAAGCGGCGGGTGGGAACGCTGGCGGTGACGCCGTTGGGGACGGACACGGTGTTCCGCGTCCGCTGCACCGGCCTGCCCGCAGGATTGTACCGCCTGTACGCCTGCGGCGCGGGAGGGGAGCTGCTGCTGGGCGTCACGGAGGACGGCTGCCTGCACCGGCGGTTCTCTGCCGCCATGACTGCGCCGCTGGGGGCGGTGACGCGGTGCCGCGCCCAGCCGGCGGCGGCTCCGCAATGGCGGCCGCCGTCGCCGTCGGACAGCCTGCCGTGGCACGTCCCCGCCGGTACGCTGCTGCGGCGGGAGGGCGGTGTGACGCAGCTGGCAATGCCGTGGCCGCCGGACACGCCCTTCCCGCTGACGGAGCTGTTCTGCTTTGCCTCCGTGGGGCGGCGGGAGGGGAAACGGTATGTTTTTTTCATTTTTTCCGGCGGCTGGACGCCCGTCATGCCGGGGAAACCGTAAAAAACCCGAAAAAAATCCCAGTGCCTACTACCACATCTTGTACATTTGTGATATACTTCCACTAATCAGCGGCTTTTCGCCGCAAGTTCAGGAGGGTCAGCATATGAGATGTCCCTATTGCGGATACAAAGAGAGCAAGGTGGTGGACTCCCGCCCTGCCGATGAGAGCAGCAGCATCCGCCGCCGCCGGGAGTGCCTGTCCTGCGAGAAGCGCTTTACCACCTACGAGACGGTGGAGAGCCTGCCCATGGTGGTCATCAAGAAGGACGGCTCCCGCCAGAGCTTCGACCGCAGCAAGGTGCTGCGCGGCATCCAGCGCTCCTGCGAAAAGCGTCCCGTCCCCGTGGCGGACATGGAGCGCATGGCCATGGAGATCGAGCAGGAGCTGCAAAACGCGCTGGAGCGGGAGGTCAGCACTGAGGTCATCGGCGAAAAAGTCATGGAGAAGCTGAAGAAGGCCGACGAGGTGGCCTATGTCCGCTTCGCCTCCGTCTACCGCCAGTTCAAGGATATCAACACCTTTATGAGCGAGCTGAACAAGCTGCTCAGCGAGAAGTAAGTCACAGAATATTTTTGATGCTGATCTGCTGCGTCTCCGCCACCATGCCCAGACAGGCGTGGAGCTCGGCCAGCGTGGGGCGCAGCTCCTCGCTGTCCGCCTGACACAGCAGGACGGCCCGGCGCAGCAGCGTCTCGGCGTTGTTGATGTCCCCGTGCGTCACCACGATGTGGAGGTAGACCTGATCGGCCTGCCACAGCTCGTCCAGCTGCGCCAGCGCCGCCGACGCCTCCTCTGGATGCCCGGCAGCGGCGGCACGGTCGGCGGCCATGACCTCCGCCTGCCACGCATGGCACCGGCGGGTGAGGTACACCGCGTTGCACACGGAGAAGGCCAGCAGCACCGCCAGCACGAACAGGGGGATACGCACCGCCTTCATCGCACATCCTCCTTCAGCTGACACACCACGGCGCCGTTCTCGTCCACCGACAGGAGGAACACGTCCCGGGTGTGCTTGATCCTGCGCTTTTGCAGCTGCTGGCGCAGCCAGTTCTCGTCGCGCCCCGCCAGACGCAGGTTCTCCGCCATAACGCGGCCGTCGTTGATGACCAGCGTGGGCAGAGATACGTCATCCTCTACCGACACGGCCATCTGCCGCGCCGTCAGGGGCTGCTGGTCGGCCCGCAGCAGCACGGACAGGTGTCCGCTGGTCTCCAGCACCGCGTATTTCACGGTGTTGATGTCCAGCACGCCCTGTCCCCGCAGCTCCTCCATCAGCTCGTCCAGCGTCAGGCGGTTGTGGTGCATCACCTCCTGCCGGATCTGGCCGTCCTTGATGACCAGCGCCGGCTCGCCGCATACCAGCGACCGGAACCGCACGTTCCGCAGGCTGATGCAGCTGAACAGGGTGGACAGCGCGATCAGCGCCAGGATCGGCGCCACGCCGTTGAGCAGGGGGATGCCGAAATCCTGCATGGGTACCGACGCCAGATCGGAGATCAGCAGCGTCAGCACCAGCTCGATGGGCTCCAACTCGCCGATCTGCCGCTTGCCGCTGAGCCGCAGACCGGCGATCAGCAGCAGGTACAGGATGACGGTGCGCAAAAAAGCGGTCGCCAAGAGATACACGCCCTTTCCATAGGGTATTTTTTTCAGTATGTCCCCGTGGGGCGAAACTATGCCGGACGGGGACGGCGGATATCTTTTCTTTCGGGAGGAACAACAATATATGTGTGGCATTGTCGGATATGTGGGCGCCCAGCAGGCGGCCCCGATCCTGTTGGACGGCCTGCGCCGTCTGGAGTATCGCGGCTACGACTCCGCCGGCATGGCGGTCTGCGGCCCGGAGGGGCTGCGGGTCTGCAAGGCCAAGGGCCGCTTACAGGTACTGGCGGAGCTGACGGAGGAGGGACGCGCCATGCCCGGTACGCTGGGCGTGGGGCATACGCGCTGGGCCACCCACGGGGAGCCCAACGACATCAACGCTCACCCGCAGGTCAGCCGGAGCGGCCTGTTCGCCGTTGTGCATAACGGCATTATCGAGAACTACGCCGTCCTTCGGGAGCGGCTGGAGAAAAAGGGCTACGTCTTCCGCTCCCAGACGGATACGGAGGTGGTGGCCCAGCTGCTGGAGGACTACTACGTCGCCAGCCGCGACCTCTTTGAGGCGGTAAACGATATGCTCTCCGTGGTGGAGGGCGCTTACGCGCTGGGCATCGTCTGCCGCGACGCACCGGACAGGCTTATCGCCGTCCGGAAGGACGCGCCGCTGCTGCTGGGCTATGGTGAGGGCGAGAACTTCATCGCCTCGGATGTGACGGCGCTGCTCCCCTATACCCGGGATGTGGTGTATATGGATGACGGGGAGCTGGCGGTGGTCACCGCCGGCGGCATCCGCATCTACAACGAGCGCCGCCGCCCGGCGGAGAAGGAGCATCACCACATCGACTGGGACGTGGACGCCGCGGAAAAGGGCGGCTACGACCACTTCATGCTCAAGGAGATCTGCGAGCAGCCGGACGCCATCGCCCGCGCCATCACCGGCCGTATCCAGAAGGGACGGGTGGTGCTCAGCGACCTGACCATGACCGACCGGGAGGTACGGGAGCTGGGGCGCATCTGCATCGTGGCCTGCGGCTCCAGCTACCATGTGGGCATGGTGGGCAAGTACAATCTGGAGCGGATGCTCCGCCGTCCGGTGGAGGTGAGTCTCGCCTCCGAATTCCGGTACAGCGACCCCATCGTGGGGCCGGGGGATCTGGTCATCGTCATCAGCCAGTCCGGTGAGACGCTGGATTCCATGGCGGCTCTGCGGGAGGCGAAGAAGCGGGGCGCCCGCATTCTGTCCATCGTCAATGTGGTGGGCTCCTCCATCGCAAGAGAGTCCCACGATGTGCTGTATACGTGGGCGGGACCGGAGATCGCCGTGGCCACCACCAAGGCGTACAGCACCCAGATGGTGGTGCTGAACCTGCTGGGCCTGTACTTCGGCGACATCCTCGGCACGGTGGATCTGGATACCTACACCGCCATGGTGCGGGGCATCGAGGCGCTGCCCCACCAGATGGCGCGCATCCTCGCCGATACGGCGGATATCCGCGCCGCCGCCAAGGAGCTGGCGGGACACGAGCAGATCTTCTTTATCGGCCGCAATCTGGACTACGCCCTGTCGCTGGAGGGAAGCCTGAAGCTCAAGGAGATCTCCTACATCCACTCCGAGGCCTACGCCTCCGGCGAGCTGAAGCACGGCACCATCTCCCTCATCGAGGAGGGGACGCCGGTCATCGCCGCCGCCACCTATATGCCGCTGCTCGACAAGGCCATGAGCAACGTGGTGGAGGTGCAGGCCCGAGGCGCTCATGTGCTGGCGCTCACCACCGAGAGCGGCGCGGAGCGGATGCACAGCCGTGTGGAGCGGGTGCTGACCGTGCCGGAGACGGAGACGATGCTGCTGCCCCAGCTGGGCGTGGTGCCGCTGCAGCTGCTGGCGTACTACATCGCGCTGGAGCGCGGGTGCGACATCGACAAGCCCCGCAACCTGGCCAAGAGCGTCACTGTGGAATAGGGAAAACAGGGGGGAGACGGACAAAAACCGTTTCCCCCCTTTCTTTTTTCAAAATGGTATGTTATACTCAAAAATTGACTGAATACCAAGGAAAGGGCGTGTACGATATGCATGACGAGCTGCTGCGCCGGCTCAACGAGACGAAGACCATGTCCATCGTGGGTATGTGCAAGAACGCTGGCAAGACCACCATGCTCAACTGGCTGCTGACCAGCGACCACCTGCGCGGCACATTGGGTCTGACCTCCATCGGGCGGGACGGCGAGTCCACCGACGTAGTCACCGGCACGGAGAAGCCCGGCATCTTCGTGAAGGAGGGGACCCTGATCGCCACGGCCAAGGATATGCTGCGCCTGGGCGACGTGACCAAGGAGATCCTGATGACCACCGGCATCCCCACTCCGTTGGGCGAGGTGGTGATCCTCCGGGCGCGCAGCGCCGGGTATGTCCAGCTGGCCGGCCCATCCATCACCACGCAGCTCAAGTCCGTATCCCAGAGCTTCTTCGAGCTGGGCGCCGACCGCTCCATCATCGACGGCGCACTGGGGCGGAAGAGCCTGGGCGCCCGCGCCGTGGCGGAGGGCGTCATCCTCTGTACCGGCGCCAGCTACCACATGAGCATGGAGAAGGTCATCGCCGACACGGTGCATATCTACCGTCTGATGAATCTGCCCAAGGCGGCGGAGCTGCCGCCGGAGGCCGTGGACGGTCTGGAGGCCTGCGTCAAGGAGCACGGCGCGGCGCTGATCACCGGCGCTCTGACGGATACCATGGTGCTGCCGCTGCTGCGCTCCGGCGTGCTGCGCCGCTGCCGTCTGGTGGTGAAGGACCCCAGCAAGGTGCTGCTCAGCGCCGACACGCTGGATAAGCTGGTCACCCGGGAGGTGGCGCTGGAGACGGAGGAGGCCGCCCGTACCCTGTGCATCACCGTCAACCCGGTGTCGGCCTATGGATGGAAATTTGACAAGGACGAGTTCCTGCACCGTATGCGCGAGGCAGTGGACGTGCCTGTTATCAACGTAAAGGAGGAGTTGGCATGATCGAGATCCGATTTGAGGAGCGTGTGAAGATCGGTCTGCAATATGTGCTGGAGTCTCTGCACGGCTGCTCGCCCTTCGGGCAGGAGAAGATCCGCCGCCTGCGGTTCTATACGCCGGAGGAGAGGGCGGAGCTGGAGACGGAGCTGTACAACGTGGAGCGTGCCGCGGCCGCGGCGGAGGAGCTGAAGGGCCAGTACACCAAGCTGATGACCGGCCTGTGCCAGATGAAGGACATCCGCACGTCCCTGCGCCGCTGCGCGGCGGGGGAGACGCCGGACCATGTGGAGCTGTTTGAGATCAAGGGCTACCTCCAGCGGCTGGACGGCCTGCGTCCGCTGCTGGCGGAGATCGACGCTGTCACCCATTTCAAGGGCATCGCCCTCCACGACCCCAAGCCCGCGCTGGCCATTCTGGACCCGGACGGCACCGGCAGCCGGGGCTTCTACATCCCCGACAGCGCCACCGCCAAGCTCAAGGAGATCCGTCAGGCCAAGAAGGACGTGGAGGAGCGTCTTTTCAAGGCGGCGACGGACGCGGAGAAGGACGACCTGCGCCTGAAGCGCACCCGCTTGTGCGCCGACGAGGACGCCGAGGAGATGCACGTCCGCAGAGCCATGGGCGCTGCGCTGGCGCCGATGGTGGACGACCTGCTGGCGGACGCGGAGACCTCCGGCCGGCTGGATTTCATCGTGCAGAAGGCGCTGTTCGCCGTGCGCTTCGGCGGCATCCGTCCCGAGATCACCGACGGTGAGCTGGAGCTGACCGACATGGTCAACCCCGAGATCTGCGACCTGCTGGAGGAGCAGGGACGGCGCTTCGTCCCCGTCTCCATCCATCTGGAGCAGGGCGCGACCGTTATCACCGGCGCCAACATGGGCGGCAAGTCCGTGGCCATGAAGACCGTGGCGCTCAACGCCCTGCTGCTGCAGGCGGGCTTTCTGGTCTGCGCCAGGGAGGCGCGGATGCCCCTGTTCCACAGCGTGAAGATGCTGTTTGACGACCTCCAGTCCATCCAGTCCGGACTCAGCGGCTTCGGCTCCGAGATCGTCCAGTTCCAGAAGGCGCTGGCCGAGGTGGAGCAGGGCTACTCCCTGTTCCTGCTGGACGAGTTCGCCCGCGGCACCAACCCCGACGAGGGCGCCGTCATTGTGCAGGCCGTCACCCGGTATCTCAACGATGTCAACGCCATCTCGCTGCTGACCACCCACTACGACAAGGTGGCGGAGTACGCCAAGCTCCACTACCAGATCATCGGCCTGCGGGATGTGGATACCGAGCAGATCCGCCGGGAGCTGTCCGCCACCAACGAGGACGGCGTGGCTGTCATCGCCCGCCACATGAACTACGGCCTGTACCGGGTGGAGGGCCGCTCCGACTGTCCGCGGGACGCGCTGAACATCTGTCGGATGCTGTCTTTGAAGCCGGAGATCCTCAAAATGGTGGAAGAAGCCTATTGATTTTCGCGGTGCGAAAAAAGCTGTAAAGAAGCTGCAAAAAGTTTTCAAGCTGCAAAAATATTATTGTCAAGCTTGTCACGAAGTCCCTTGACAAACGCCCTAAAACCAGTATAATTTAAGAGTAGGATTTCGTGAATATCAGTCAATAGAGGCGCGAAAAGCGGGGTACTGCTGCGTGTGGGGACAGGCACCCGAGCAGCGTAGCAGGAAGGAGCTTTTCGCCGAAAGCAGCAGGCCCGCCTGAGACCTGCCGCTTGGCAGCGCGGTGTAAGCGGCGCTGCTGTCATGTAGAGATACATGGAGCGCTATTGGTCAATGACCTTGACCGATAGCGCCCTTTTTCATACCCAAAAAAGAGCGATAACGGCCGGAGCTGGTGTTTGAGAAATTGCACGTCCAAAATTTTTAAGGAGGAAATACTTATGGAAAAGATGACTTCTCTGCTGCGTCTGCGTATGAGCGCCAAGGATGCTCATTACGGCGGAAACCTGGTGGACGGCGCCCACATGGTCCACCTGTTCGGTGATGTCGCTACCGAACTGCTGATCAAGTGCGACGGTGATGAGGGCCTGTTCTGCGCGTATGACAACGTGGAGTTCCTGGCTCCCGTGTACGCCGGCGACTACATCGAGGCCTATGGCGAGATCGAGAAGATCGGCAACACCTCCCGCACCATGAAGTTCGAGGCCCGCAAGGTCATCGTCTCCCGCCCCGACATCAGCGCCTCCGCTGCTGATGTTCTGGCCGAGCCCGTGGTGGTCTGCCGCGCTCACGGCACCTGCGTGACCCCCAAGGATTGCCAGCGCAAAAAGATCGAGAAGTAAGGGAGTGGCATGATGGAAAAGCTCATTATCACGGCCGCTATCTGCGGCGCTGAGGTCACCAAGGCCTCCAACCCCGCTGTTCCCTACACCGTAGAGGAGATGGTCCGCGAGGCCAAGTCCGCCTACGAGGCCGGTGCTGCCATCCTGCACATCCATGTCCGCAACGATGACGGTACCCCCACCCAGGATCGCGAGCGCTTCCGTGTCGTGATGGATGCCATCCGCAAGGAGCTGCCCGACGTCATCATGATCCCCTCCACCGGCGGCGCCACCGGCATGAGCCCCGAGGAGCGTCTGCAGCCCACCGAGCTGTTCCCCGAGATGGCCACCCTCGACTGCGGCACCTGCAACTTCGGCGACGAGATCTTCGACAACACCATGCCCACCATGCGCGCCTTCGGCAAGCGCATGCTGGCCAACAACATCAAGCCCGAGTATGAGTGCTTCGAGATCGGCCATCTGGATACCATCCTGACCATGGCCAAGAAGGGCGAGGTCCCCGGCGCTCCCATGCAGTTCAACTTCGTGCTGGGCGTCAACGGCTGCACCCCCGCCACTATTCCCAACCTGTGCCATCTGGTGAGCCAGATCCCCGCCGGCTCCACCTGGACTGTCACCGGCGTCGGCAAGTCCGCCTGGACCATGGCCGCTGCCGGTATCGCCATGGGCGGCAACGTCCGTGTCGGCTTCGAGGACAACGTCTATCTGGGCAAGGGCCAGAAGGCCGGCTCCAACGGCGAGCTGGTGGCCAAGGTCGTCCGCATGGCCAAGGAGCTGGGCCGCGAGATCGCTACCTCCGCTGAGGCCCGCGAGATCCTGAGCCTCAAGCCCCTGAAGTAAGTTACCACATAGAATCAAGATATATTTTTTAGGAGGATATTTACAATGGCTGAATTGAAAGGCAACAAGTACGGTTCCCACCGCGTTATCGAGCCCAAGGGCGTTCTGACCCAGGCTGCTTGGAAGGTCGACAACGACATGAGCAAGGTCTACTCCAACGAGATCGTCTGCGACGTGACCTCCCTGAACATCGACTCCGCTTCCTTTACCCAGATCTCCGAGGCCTGCGGCGGCGATGAGAAGAAGATCGGCGAGATGATCCTGGGCATCGTTGCTGAGCGCGGCAAGCAGCAGAACCCCGTGACCGGTTCCGGCGGTATGTTCAAGGGCGTCGTCGCTCACATCGGCGAGGACCTGAAGAACAAGCCCGGCTTCGACCTGAAGGAAGGCGACAAGATCGTCTCCCTGGTGTCCCTGTCCATGACCCCGCTGAGAATCGACAAGATCCTGGCCATCCACAAGGATATCGACCGCGTTGACATCGTCGGTAAGGCCATCCTGTTCGAGTCCGCTCTGTATGCCAAGATGCCCGAGGATATGTCCGAGCCTCTGGCTCTGGCCGCTCTGGACGTGGCCGGCGCTCCCGCGCAGGCCCGCAAGCTGCCCCACGAGGGCGACAGCGTCCTGATCCTGGGCGCCAACGGCAAGTCCGGCGTGCTGTGCGGCTGGGAGGCCATGAAGAAGGTCGGCCCCAAGGGCAAGGTCGTGGGCGTTGTCCGCAACCCCAAGCAGGTTCCCGGCCTGATGGAGCTGGGCGTTTACACCGACGTCATCGTCGCCGACTGCACCAAGCCCGTTGAGGTTATGGAGGCTGCTCTGGCTGTCAACGATGGCAAGGAGTACGATCTGTCCATCTGCTGCGTGAACATCGAGTCCTGCGAGATGTCCGCCATCCTGCCTGTCCGTGACGACGGTATGGTGTACTTCTTCTCCATGGCTACCTCCTTCACCAAGGCTGCTCTGGGCGCTGAGGGTATCGGCAAGGACGTGACCATGATCATCGGCAACGGCTACACCAAGAACCACGCCAACATCACCCTGGATGTGCTGCGCGAGAACCCCAAGCTGCGTAAGCTGTTCGACGAGAAGTACTGCTAAACGACTTCCTTCAAAGCTGGGGGGCCCGTGTGGCTCCCCAGCCTTTGACCTACACCGAAACAACACGATATTGTGAAGGAGAAACGACTATGAAGACTCGCAACGGTTTGTTCGCCGATGTTCCCGAGAATCTGTGGAACGACTGGCATTGGCAGGTCGCTAACCGCGCTGAGACGGTTGAGGATCTGAAGAAGTACATGAACCTGACTCCCGATGAGGAAGAGGGCGTCCGCAAGACCCTGGGCAAGCTGCGCATGGCTGTTACCCCCTACTACCTGTCCCTGATCGATCTGGACGATCCCTTCGATCCCATCCGCAAGATGGCTATCCCCCGCGCGGAGGAGCTGGAGTATGCCGATTATGAGGACGCCGATCCCCTGCACGAGGATACCGACTCTCCCACCCCCGGTCTGACCCACCGCTATCCCGACCGCGTGCTGCTGCTGATCACTGACCAGTGCTCCATGTACTGCCGTCACTGCACCCGCCGCCGCTTCGCCGGTCAGAACGACTGCGAAGTGCCCATGCAGCAGATCGACAAGTGCATCGACTACGTGGCCGCTCATCCCGAGGTCCGCGATGTCCTGCTGTCCGGCGGCGACTGCCTGATGGTCTCCGATGAGAACCTGGAGTACATCATCAAGCGCCTGCGCGCCATCCCCCATGTGGAGATCGTCCGTCTGGGCTCCCGCACTCCCGTTGTGTGCCCCCAGCGTATCACGCCCGAGCTGTGCGCCATGCTGAAGAAGTATCATCCCATCTGGCTGAACACCCACTTCAACACCCCCAAGGAGTTCACTCCCGAGGCTGCCAAGGCCTGCGCTATGCTGGCTGACGCCGGTATCCCCCTGGGCAACCAGTCCGTGCTGCTGGCCGGCGTGAATGACTGCATCCATGTGATGATGGAGCTGGTCCACGGTCTGGTCAAGATGCGTGTCCGCCCCTACTACATCTATGCCTGCGATCCTTCCCTGGGTCTGAGCCACTTCCGTACTCCCGTCTCCAAGGGCATCGAGATCATGGAAGCTCTGCGCGGCCATACCTCCGGCTACTGCATCCCCACCTTCGTGGTCGACGCTCCCGGCGGCGGCGGCAAGACCCCCGTTATGCCCAACTACCTGATCTCCGAGACCCCCCGCAAGGTCATCCTGCGCAACTTCGAGGGCGTCATCACCTCCTACACCCAGCCCGAGCACTACGTTCAGGATTGCCACTGCGACGTCTGCACCGGCAAGAAGAAGGTGGAGAAGACCGGCGTGGCATGGGTCGCCGAGGGTACCAAGCAGCGCTATCTGGAGCCCACCAAGCTGCTGCGTAACGAGCGTCACGTCAAGAAGTAAGAGAGAGGTTAAACTATGGAAAGCAAACTCGGCTTGAATATGGAGCTGGTCGAACAGGCGCGTGCCTCTGCCGCCAAGGTGGCAGACGACACCCAGCAGTTCATTGACCAGCATACCACCGTCACGGTGGAGCGCGCTGTTTGCCGTCTGCTGGGTATCGATGGCGTCAACGATATGGACGTTCCTCTGCCCAACGTGGTGGTCGACCACCTGATGGCAAACTCCCTGCTGCCCGCCGGTGCTGCGTGGGCCATCGGCAACGCCATGGTGGAGACCGGCAAGGATCCCCAGGGCGTGGCGGAGGCTGTCAACAGCGGTGAGCTGGATCTGAGCAAGATCCCCGCTCACTCCGACGCAGAGATTCGTGCGGCCATCACCCCCGTGGTGAACGCCACCATGGATCGCATCAATAAGAACGTTGCCAAGCGCAACTCCTACCTGAAGGAGTGGGGCGATAAGGAAGGCCCGTACCTGTATATCATCGTGGCTACCGGTAATATCTACGAGGATATCATTCAGGCCAAGGCCGGTGCCAAGCAGGGCGCCGACATCATCGCCGTCATTCGTACCACCGGTCAGTCCCTGCTGGACTATGTGCCTTACGGCGCTACCACCGAGGGCTTCGGCGGCACCTATGCCACCCAGGAGAACTTCCGCCTCATGCGCGCCGCGCTGGACGAGGTGGGCGAGGAGCAGCACCGCTACATCCGGCTGTGCAACTACTGCTCCGGTCTGTGTATGCCTGAGATCGCCGCTATGGGCGCTCTGGAGCGTCTGGACGTTATGCTGAACGACGCTCTGTACGGCATCCTGTTCCGCGATATCAATATGCAGCGTACCATCGTCGACCAGTTCTTCTCCCGCGTGATCAACGGCTATGCCGGCGTGATCATCAACACCGGTGAGGATAACTACCTGACCACCGATGACGCCATCACCGCCGCTCATACCGTGCTGGCCTCCCAGTTCCTGAACGAGGCATTTGCCAAGTCCGCCGGTATGCGCGAGGAGCAGATGGGTCTGGGCCACGCCTTCGAGATGGATCCCGCTGTGGAGAACACCTTCCTGTATGAGCTGGCACAGGCACAGATGGCCCGTGAGATCTTCCCCAACGCGCCTCTGAAGTATATGCCTCCCACGAAGTTCATGACCGGCAACATCTTCCGCGGCCACATTCAGGACGCCCTGTTCAACATGGTGACCATCCTGACCAACCAGCGGCTGTGCCTGCTGGGCATGATGACCGAGGCCATCCACACCCCGTTCATGTCCGACCGTGCTCTGTCTATCGAGAACGCTCAGTACATCTTCCGCACCATGAAGGATCTGGGCAGCGAGCTGACCTACAAGGAGAACGGCATCATCCGCAACCGCGCCAACGAGGTGCTGACCAAGGCCACCGACCTCCTGAAGGAGATCGAGAAGCTGGGCTTGTTCACCACCATCGAGAAGGGCATCTTCGCCGATGTCAAGCGTCCTAAGGACGGCGGCAAGGGTTTGAACGGCGTTGTGGTCAAGGACGACAAATACTTCAACCCCTTCGTTGAAGTCATGAAAGGCAAGGTGGGAGCATGAGCAGCGGACTGTATAACACCCATAAGATCGATTTCGATACCACGCTGGATCTGACCCGTCTGAAGCCCTACGGCGATACCATGAACGACGGTAAGGTGCAGACCAGCTTCACCCTGCCCATCAAGGATGACGAGCGCGGTGAGGAGGCTGCCCGCCAGATCGCCAAGAAGATGGGCCTTGAGGAGCCCAACGTGGCATATCACACCGCGCTGGACAAGGAGTTCACCTTCTATGTGGTCTACGGCAGCTGCGTCCACTCCGTGAACTACGAGGATATCCACGTCATCACCGTGGAGTCCGACGTGATGAGCATGGAGGACACCAACGACTACATCCGTGAGCACATCGGCCGCAAGGTCGTGATGGTCGGCGCCTCCACCGGCACCGACGCCCACACAGTTGGTATCGACGCTATCATGAACCGCAAGGGCTTTGCCGGCCACTACGGTCTGGAGCGCTACGAGATGATCGAGGCCTACAACCTGGGATCTCAGGTCCCCAACGAGGAGTTCATCAAGAAGGCACTGGAGCTGCACGCCGACGTGCTGCTGGTCTCCCAGACCGTTACCCAGAAGGATGTTCACATCCAGAACCTGACCAACCTCATCGAGCTGCTGGAGGCCGAGGGCCTGCGCGACAAGTTTGTTGTCTGCTGCGGCGGTCCCCGTATCACCCACGAGCTGGCCAAGGAGCTGGGCTATGATGCCGGCTTCGGCGCCGGCAAGTACGCCGATGATGTGGCGTCCTTCGCTGTGACCGAGATGGTCAAGCGCGGCATGAAATAAGATCCTCAGCAAAAGCGGAGAGCCGCTAACCCGACTCTCCGCTTTTTGCGCGGAATCCCTTCTGATTAAGGTGATTTGCGCAAAAACAACATGGCTATCCCTTGCTTTTTCGTGCAAAGGGTGCTATGATGCTATTGTTAGAAAAGTCACGAAGCCCCGTCTTCGCGACTGTAAACCACCGCCCGGCCGCCGTACCTGGCGAGCCGCCCAGTGGTATAAAACAAGGAGGAACAGAAATGGCAAAGAAACCTGTACTGACTGCCCGTGAGGCAGCGGCAATGATCCCCGACGGCGCCACGATTATGTGCGGCGGCTTTCTGGCCTGCGGCCAGGCCCGCGCCATCGTCAAGGAGCTGGTAGCCCGCGGCACCAAGGATCTGACCCTGATCGCCAACGATATGGGTCGCGCCACCGGTCCCAAGGGTGAGGAATTCTTCGGCATCGCGGAGCTGATCCACAATCATCAGGTCAAGCGCGTGATCGCCACCCACGTCGGCATGACCCCCGAGGTCGGCCAGCAGCACACCGAGGGTACGCTGGAGGTCAACCTGCTGCCTCAGGGTACGCTGGCTGAGTGCATCCGCGCTGCCGGCGCCGGTCTGGGCGGTGTTCTGACCCCCGTGGGTATCGACACCCTGGTGGAGGAGAGCCCCTTCTGCATGGGCCGTCAGACCATCGATGGCAAGGATTACCTGCTGATGAAGCCCATCCACGCTGATTTCGCCCTGCTGGGCACCTATAAGTGCGATGAGTTCGGCAACTGCTGGTACAAGGGTACCATGCGCAACTTCAACGTTGTCATGGCCACTGCCGCTGACACCGTCATCGCCGAGTGCGAGTACATCGTTCCCGTGGGCGACATCGAGCCCGAGAACATCCATACCTACGGTATGTGCGTTGACTACATCGTGGAAGGAGACAGAAAGTAATGGAAAAGTCCGAGATCAAAGGCTTTATTGCCAAGCGCTGCGCCAAAGAGCTGAAGAACGGCGACGTCGTGAATCTGGGCATCGGCCTGCCCACCCTGATCCCCAACTATCTGCCTGAGGGCGTTGAGGTGATCATCCATGCTGAGCTGGGTATCGTCTCCGCCGGCGTGTCCCCCAAGGAGGGCGACGCCAACTACGATCCCTACCACGTTGTGGATGCCGGCGGCAACCCCTCCTCCGTGGCTTACGGCGGCGGCTTCATCGACTCCGCCACCAACTTCGGCCTGATCCGCGGCGGTCATGTGGACGCCTGCTTCCTGGGCGCTCTGGAAGTGGACGCCGAGGGCAATCTGGCCAACTGGATCATCCCCGGCAAGAAGATGCCCGGCATGGGCGGCGCCATGGATCTGTGCGTCGGCGCCAAGCACTGCATCGTCTGCATGGAGCACACCGCCAAGGGCAACCCCAAGATCTTCGAGAAGTGCCGTCTGCCCCTGACCGCCTCCCACTGCGTGAACAAGATCATCACCGAGATGTGTGTGTTCGAGGTCACCAAGGACGGTCTGCTGATGACCGAGATCAACCCCGAGTTCACCGTCGAGGATGTGAAGGCCGCTACCGCTGCTCCCTTCGCTGTCGCCGCTGACCTCAAGAGCATGATCGACTGATCTGCCTGAAAAGAGCAAAAAGAAAAGACCCCATGGGGTCTTTTCTTTTTGCTCTTTTTTACCGCTTCAGGCGCTTGTCGCACTTCTTGCCCAGCCATGTGCCAAGGCTCTGGAACACCTGCACCAGCAGCACCAGAATGACCACCGCCACCAGCATCACCAGATACTTGTACCGGTAGTAGCCGTAGTCGATGGCGATCTTGCCCAGACCGCCGCCGCCGATGATGCCGCTCATGGCGGAGTAGCCCAGAATGGTGGTCAGCGCGATGGTCACATTCTGGATCAGGGACGGTACGCTCTCCGGGATCATCACCTTGCAGATGATCTGCATGGGCGTGGCGCCCATGCTTTGAGCGGCCTCGATGATGTTGCCGTCCACCTCCCGGAGGCTGCTCTCCACCAGACGCGCCACAAAGGGAAACGCTGCCGCCACCAGCGGAACGATGGTGGCTGTGGTGCCAACGGCGGTGCCGATGAGCAGGCGGGACAGAGGGAACACCATGATCATCAAGATCAGGAACGGGATGGAGCGCAGCAGGTTGATGATGACGTTCAGCACCTGCATCAGCCAGCGGGGGAGAGGCAGCACGCCGTTTTTCTCGCCTACCACCAGCAGTACGCCCAAGGGCAGGCCGATGACCAGCGACAGCGCTGTGCTCACCACGGTGACATAGAACGTCTCCCATACGGCGAAGGGCAGAGAGGGCAGCACGGTCAGCAGATCCTGCACGGACTTCTGGGAAAACAGATCACTGTACATACTCACTCCACCTCCTCTACCTGTACGTTGGCCACATTATGGAGAAACGCCACGGCCTCGTCAAACTGATTGCTGGGGATGCCAAGCATCATGCTCCCGTATACCGTTTCGGACAGCTTCTGGGTGCTGGCGGAGATGACGTTGCAGAGGATACCCTCCTCCGACGCCAGCCGGGCGATCATGGGGATGCTGGTGGTCGCGGCATCCTTGAACACCAGCCGCACCAGCTTTTCGCCTGCCGGATCGTACACCTGCGCGTCGGCGCCGCCGGGGAATACCAGCCGCCGCCCCGCCGCGGACTTAGGCGCGGCGAACACCGTGCCAACCAGTCCGGACTCCGCCACGCGGCCCTCGTCCAGAATGGCAACGTGGGTGCAGATCTCCTTCACCACGCTCATCTGGTGGGTGATGACCACCACGGTGATGCCCAGCTTTTTGTTGATATCCCGGATCAGCTCCAGAATTTGCCGGGTGGTGTTGGGGTCCAGCGCGCTGGTGGCCTCGTCGCACAGCAGTACCTTGGGGTGGGTGGCCAGTGCGCGGGCGATGGCGACGCGCTGCTGCTGGCCGCCGGACAGCTGGGCGGGGTAGGAATCTGCCTTGTCGGGCAGACCTACCAGCTCCAGCAGCTCACGGGCGCGCTGCTCCGCCTCGGCCTTCTTCACGCCCGCCAGCTCCATGGGAAAGCAGACGTTCCGCAGGCAGGTGCGCTGCATCAGCAGATTGAACCGCTGGAAGATCATGGTGATCTCCCGCCGCGCCGCCCGCAGCTGGGCGGGGGTCATGGTGTCCAGCCGCTGGCCGTTGACGATGATCTCGCCGCTGGTAGGCTTCTCCAGCAGGTTGATGCACCGCACCAGCGTGCTCTTACCGGCGCCGGACATACCGATGATGCCGTAGATGTCGCCGTCTTCAATGGTGAGGGAGACGTCCTTGAGAGCGTCTACCCCGCCGGCTGTGCCGGAATCAAATGTTTTGCTGACGTGCTTCAGTTCGATCATGGGCGTCTCCCTCCTTTCTCACTTACTTGGTGGTCAGCGCATCCAGCGTGGTCTGCTTGCCGCCGTACAGACCCATGGGCTCCACGTGGATAGCGGCGATGGAGGCGATGTGGGTGCCGTTCTGGGCGTTGAAGTCCTCCAGATAGGGCAGGTGCTGGAAGTAGTTGGCGTCCACGGTGCCGTCATCCACCACGGTGTTGGGTACCACATAGTCGTTGTAGCTCTGGATATCCAGGGTGATCTCCTTGGCGGCCAGGATCTCCTTGGCCACCTCCAGGATCTCGGCGTGGGGCGTGGGGGAGGCGGCGATGGTGATGGTCTGCCCCTTCAGAGCCTCGTAGTCCACGGAGGCGTCATAGCCGTCGGTGGGGTTCTCCACCACGGATACCACGGAGCCGGCGTACTTCTCTGCGATGTAGTCAGCCACCTGCTTGCTCTCCAGCGCGGCCTTGAGCGCCAGGATCTTGGGCTCGTTCTCGTTGCCCTCCTTCACCGCCAGAATGTTGGCGTAGGCGGAGGCGCTGCCCTCGATGAACAGGGAGTCGTTGACGGGGTTCAGACCCGCGTTGATGGCGTAGTTGCTGTTGATGACCGCGTAGTCCAGATCAGGCAGCATATTGGGCAGCTGGGCGGCCTCAGCCTCCACGATCTCTACGTTGTAGGGGTTGTCTACGATGTCGTTCTTGGTGGCGGTGATGCCGGCGCCGTCGGCCAGCTTGATGATGCCGTTCTCCTGCAGCAGCAGCAGGGCGCGGGCCTCGTTGGTGGTGTCGTTAGGTACGCCGATCTTAACGGCGGTCTTGGTATCGCCGCTGTTATCACCGTCGGTGTTGGTGTCCTTGCCGCCGCAGGCCGTCAGGCTCAGGGCCAGGATCAGGGTCAGGGCCAGAGCGGCCAGACGAGTGAAATAAGTACGTTTCATCTTCATGTCTCCTTTTCAGATATGTCGTAAGGAATGTATGATCTTGCTGACGGCGTACCGCGGGACTGTGCACACGCCCTGCGGTGCGCCGGAACAAACGGAAGGGGGCGCATCCAAGCACCGGAAAAAACAAAAACAGCGGCAGGTCGATCGACCTTCCGCTGCTCGTTCACACACCGGCTTTTACAAGCCGTTCAACAGTTTTTGGAAAGCAATCGATCATTTTGGGCGCGCAGAAACATGCACATGGACATCATACCCATGCACATCTGGCACATCATCATGGCAGTGCTGCGACGCTTCATGCTGCTTTCCTCCTCGCTGTATTTGCTGAAGTTGGGCGCATCATAACGCTTTCACCGCCAAATGTCAACCCTATTTGCGTATTTTGGCGTTTTTTCCAAAAAAGTACCGGACATAAGCGGACGTTTTCGTGCCATCTGCCATGACGCAAATTCTTCTTGCACAAACCACAAGATGGTGTATAATGGAACGGTGTAAACCACAACAGGGAAGGGGAGAGGGCCATGTCATCCCGCGTTTTCGACCTCATCGCACAGGAGGAACAGCGGCAGGCGACCACCGTGGAGCTGATCGCCAGCGAGAATTTTGCCAGCGAGAACGTGCTCCGTGCGGTGGGAAGCTGCCTGACCAATAAATATTCCGAGGGCTATCCCGCCCACCGCGCCATGGGCAATCAGGGCCGCTACTACGGCGGCTGCCATGTGGTGGACGAGCTGGAGGAGTACTGCATCGCCAAGTGGAAGGAGGTCTTTGCCACCGACTACCATGTGAATGTGCAGCCCCACAGCGGCTCATCGGCCAATATGGCGGCGTATATGGCGCTGCTGCAGCCCGGCGACACGGTGCTGTCCATGAGTCTTGCCAACGGCGGACATCTGACCCACGGCTCGCCGGTGAACTTCTCCGGCAAGCTGTACGACCTCCATTTCTACGACGTGGACGGCGACGGCCTTATCGACTACGACGGCATGGAGCGTATGGCGCTTGCGCTGCGGCCCAAGCTCATCATTGCCGGCGCGTCGGCGTACAGCCGTACCATCGACTTTGCCCGCTTTGCCGCCGCCGCGAAGGAGGCGGGGGCGTATTTCATGGTGGATATGGCCCACATCGCCGGTCTGGTGGCGGCGGGGGAGCATCCCAGTCCCTTCGGTCTGGCGGATATCATCACCACCACCACCCACAAGACCCTGCGGGGGCCTCGCGGCGGCATGATCTTCTGCCGCCCGGCGCTTGCCAGGAAGGTGGACAGCGCCGTGTTCCCCGGTATGCAGGGCGGCCCCTTGGAGCACGTCATCGCCGGTAAGGCGGTGGCGGCGGAGGAGGCGCTGACCCCGGCCTACCGCACCTATATCCACAATGTGGTGGCCAACTGCAAGGCCATGGCGGAGACCTTCACGGCCATGGGCTACCATGTGGTCACCGGCGGCACCGACAACCACCTGTTCCTGCTGGATCTGACGGACACCGGTCTGACCGGCGGGGAGGTGCAGGAGCGTCTGGACGGGTGCGGCATCACCCTGAACAAGAACTGCGTACCCGGCGACAAGCGGCCGCCGTCCCAGACCAGCGGCGTCCGCATCGGTACCGCCGCCATGACCACCAAGGGCTATACGGCGGAGGATTTTCGCCGCGTTGCCCACCGCATCGACGAGGTGGTGCGGCAGATGATGGCGGAAAAGGCAGCGCAGGCGTAAAGCGCCTGAAAGAGAGCAAAAAGTATCCCACGGCACAGCCGTGGGATACTTTTTATGTTCGTTATGCCGCGGTTTTCCGCAGGAACCGCCGGAGGAACCACACGGCCATCACCGCGCACAGCGCCTCGGAGATCGCCGGTGCAAACCAGATGCCCGTGCCGCCCACGGCTGCCGCCAACAGCAGCAGCGCGCCGGCCTGGAACGCAAGTCCGCGGCCCACAGAGATGGAGATAGCCGCCTTCGGCCGCTCCACCGCCGTCAGGAAGCCGCCCATGAGGATGTTGCTTCCCAGCAGTATGTAACACAGGCCGTACCGCCGCAGTGCGCCGGCCGCGCTGCCCAGCAGCTCCGGTTTCTCCGCTCCGAGGAAGATCCCGGCGATCTGGGGGGCAAAGATCATCACACCGGCGAAGATCACCGCCGTCATGATGCCCACCGCCGTAAAGCCGTACCGCAGCAGCTTTTTGTAGCCCGCCGCGTCCTCCTTGCCGTAGTGGTAGCTGACCAGCGGCTGGCTGCCCTGGGAGATACCCAGCATGGTGTTGATGATGAGGGTGTTCACATAGGCGATGATGGTGTAGCACACCAGTCCGTCGTCACCGAGGCACCGGAGGATGACCCGGTTGAACAGGAAGATCATCACGCCGTTGCACAGCTCCGTCACGCCGTCGGCAAAGCCCAGCGGGATCAGCCGCTTGTAGATGCTCCAGTCCATCCTGAACTTCACGAAATGGAAGGTGTTGTGTCCGCCCAGGAAGTGGCGCAGATAGATGATGCACGTCAGAAGCTGGGAAAGTCCCGTGGCGAAGGCCGCGCCCCACACACCCAGATCCAGCACGAAGATGGCGATATAGTCCAGCACACAGTTGGCCAGACAGCCGGTGATGACCGTCAGGATGGCCAGACGGGGATAGCCGTCGGTCTTGATCAGCACCTCCATGTTATAGGAGACGATGAAGCACAGCGCGAAGGGGGCCAGACCCCGGAGATAGTCGATGGTATATTGATACGTTACGCCCTTTGCGCCCAGCAGCACGGCGAACGGCTCCAGAAATACGAAGACGAGGACGGTGATGGTCAGGCCGATGCACGACAGCAGCACCGTGTTCTGGGAGAACAGGCTGTTGGCCTTCTCGCCTTGGTTTTGCCCCAGATAGATGGCGATGATGGTGCTGGTGCCGACGGCGAAGATGACGCCGATGGAGAACAGCACGTTGGTGAACGGCACCGCCAGATTCACCGCCGCCATGGCGTATTCGCCTACGCCCTTGGCGACCATCAGCCCGTCCACGATGGAGTACAGGCTGAAAACCATCAGGGATGCCACCGTAGCGGCTACGAAATGCAGGAATTGTGATAACAGACTTCGCTCATTGAGCATTTTGGATGAGATTCCTTTCTTTTTGATTTCCGTTTCGGATATATAATTCTATTCTAACGAAAAAAAGTCGTTCTGTCAAATACTCTTGTCATGAATGGCAAGACAGTTTATAATTATCTTGATTAAAAAATCTGTGGGGGTATTTTTTATGGAAGCCTATGTGATGGACGCCTTTTCCGCCCGCCTGTTCGGCGGCAATCAGGCCGGTGTAGTGCTGCCGAAGCATCCGCTGGACGACGGGGTGATGCAGCAGATCGCCGCTGAATTCAAGCACTCCGAGACCGCCTTTGCCGCCGTGGAGCCGGACGGCAGCGTGACGCTGCGCTACTTCACACCGGCGGGGGAGGTGGAGCTGTGCGGTCACGCCACCATTGCCACCTTTGCCCTGCTGCGGGCGCTGGGGCGCATCGGGGACGGCACTGTCACCGCCCACACCAAGGCCGCCCAGCTTGCCATCGAGGTGCAGGGCGATACGGTGTGGATGGACATGGCGCCGCCCCGCTGGATCCGGGAGCTGACGGCGGCGGAGCTGCCGGCGCTGTACGAGGCCTACGGCCTGACACCGGCGGACTGCCCGGAGGGGCTGCTGCCCGCCATCGTCTCCACCGGCCTTGCCGATATCATGATGCCCGTCCGGGATCACGACACCCTGCTGCGCGCCGTCCAGAACGAGGCGGCGGTAACGGCGCTGTCCAAGAAGTATGACGTCACCGGCGTCCATATGTTCTGCCTCGGCGATGACTGCACCGCCTATTGCAGCAACTATGCGCCGCTGTACGACATCCCGGAGGAGTGCGCCACTGGCACCAGCAACGGCGCATTGACCTACTACCTCTACCGCCACGGCATGGTGCAGCCGGAGCGGGAGAACGTATTTTTGCAGGGCGAGCATATGCACCGTCCCTCGGAGATCCGCAGCCGCCTGTATGCATCGGGCGACGCCGTCACCGTGCGGGTGGGCGGCCGCGCCGTCATGAGCATGGCCTGCGACATAAAGCTATAAAACAAACAGTCCACGGCTTTGCCGTGGACTGTTTGTTTTGCGATGACAACCTGAGGTTGCGCTGTTTCACCCCGCAAATGTCCGATGCAACCTGAGGTTGCTGGACGTAGTGGGAGCATATTCGCTATATTGTACAAAAAGGAGAGATCTTGGTACATTGGCGGATAAAAAGGAGGGTATATGGAACACACACGCTCGTATTCTGTAAAAGGCGTTCTGGCCGCGCTGGGGAAGTCCTTGCTGTACCTGCTGTTTTTCATCATGGCGCAGTTCCTGACAGGCGTCGTCTATACCGCCGCCGTCGCCGTCAGGACAGCGCTTGCGCACGAGGAGATGGACGTCGCGGAGGCAGCGCAGCTGGCGGCGGAGCGCCTTCTTGCCGGGGCGCCGGCGGTGGCGCTGCTTGCCAATGTGTTCGTTGTGGCGGTACTGCTGCTGTGGTTCCGGCTGCGGCACAAGCCGCTGGGGAAGGCGGCGGGCCTGCGCCGCTGCTCCGGCTGGACGGCGGCCTTCAGCGCCTTTGCCGCGCTGGGACTTTTCGTGGCGATCAATCTGGCGCTGGCTCTGCTGCCGGAGGCATGGCTGACCGCCTATAACGCGGACATGGCGCCTATCGCGTCCACCGGCCTGTTCACAGCGCTTTCCATCGTGGTCGTGGGGCCGTTGGCGGAGGAGCTGGTGTTCCGCGGGATCATCCAGACCCGACTGCTGCGCGCCATGCCCCCTTGGACGGCGGTGGTGCTGCAGGCCGCGCTTTTCGGCATTATCCACGGCACGCCCATCCAGATCGTCTATGCCCTCCTGCTGGGGCTGGCCCTCGGCTTCCTCCGCAGCCGCACGGGGAGCATCCTGCCCGGCCTCGCCGCCCATGCCGCGTTCAATGCGATGAACGACCCGCTGGGACTGCTGGGCGGTGGGGCGGGAAGCTGGTACGCCCTTGCAGGCATGGCGGCGGTGTGCGCCGCTGGATGCGTGCTGTGCCGCCGCGGGCTTGCGGCGCTGGCGGCATCACCGGAGAGAGAGCAGGGCGGCCCGCCCGCCATGTGACCGGTATCCGTTCCCAACCACAAATCGGCGACCTCCCGGAGGGGAGGTCGCCGATTTGTGGTACATTCTCTGAAAAATTACTGATACTATGCAGCGCGCATATTGTTTTTGCGCGGACAGGTGATATAATTGACCATGTGTATGTATTACCGTCTGCACGGCGGAAAGAGGGAGAGAATCATATGACAAAGCGAATCGTATCAGTATTGCTGGCTGTGGTGTTGATGATCGGTATGCTGCCGATGGAATTGTGTACCACCGCGTGGGCGGAGGAGACGGATGCTGCGGCACTGCCTGCATCTACCGGCAGTCAGGCGGATTACGGCCCTGCGGGCCGCAACCTAAGCTCGTCGGAAAAGGCACTGTATCTGGAATTGAAGAACGGCATCACCAGGATCGCCACAGGCCAGACGGATCTGGCGCGGATCGACACCAACTATAACCTGAATGAGACGTCCCGAAAGAAGGTGGGCAATGCATTGCGCGCCGATCTGACGTGGGAGCTGTACTGGTGCAGCGGCTGGTATTGGCCTGCTTTTCGGAGTGAGCATATCTGGGTGTTCAATATCAGATCTCAATATGTGAATCAGAACAGGGAACAGACCGTGTATTTTCCCTACACCAATATCCGCAGCAAGCCCAGTGGCGTTTCCGGCACACCGGCGTCTTCCGGCTCAGACTACGAGAAGCTGCGGGAGAATATGCAAAAAGCCGCATCCAGCAGCAGTTGGCCGACGACGACTGTGCAGCATTTCAAATACCTCTGCGATCAGACGGCCTGGAATGGAGATGTGGAGGTCTCTGTGGTGACCGGCCTGAAGGATGGCAAGCTGGCGACCGGCGGATGGAACATCGTGCGGATGGAGGGAACCAACTATCTGGTGGACGGCCTTGGCACATTCCTTCGCGGCGGCATTCTTAGGACCACAGAGGACGGTTCAGAGGTGTCGTATGTCGTGGGAAAGGTCGCCTATGAGTATGATATGAATACCATGAGCGTCTACAATTCGCGGCAGCTGGCGCTCAGCCACATAGACTATGACCCCAATCCGGGCAAGATCACGCTGCGGAGCGCGACGGCCGGTGATCAGAGTATTCTGGTGAGCTGGACACCGGATGCCCACGCATCAACATACCGCGTGTATCGCCGCATAGACGGCGGAAGCTGGTGGCGGATCGCGGAAAACGTGACCGGCAGCTACTACAGGGATACCGATGTGGAGCCCGGCGTCACCTACTACTATACGGTGGAGGGGGTGAACGGCGCCTATCGCAGTCCCACCAAGGACGAAACGGGCGTATCCGCCACGATTCCCATCAAGATCCCTGACGACGTGACTTTGACGGGTGCGACGGCGGACAGCAGCGGCATCACCGTCACATGGCAGACGGCGCGATATGCCAAGACCTATGTGGTCTACCGCAAGTCAGCGGGTATGAAAAAATGGGAGAAGCTCAACAGTTTTGCCACCGGCACCAGTTATAAGGATACCGCCGTCGTTCCCGGTGCCACCTATACATACACTGTGCGCGGCCTGGCCGCCGATGGAAAGACCTTGAGTGCCGGCTATGACCACACCGGGGTGACAGCTGTTGCCAGCAAGGAACCGGAGAATGTAACACTCACCAGCGTAAGGATCACCGGCAGCGGCATCACCGTCACATGGCAGCCCGCCTTGAATGCCAAGACCTACACGGTTTACCGCAAGACCGCCGGGACGGGCTGGTCTGTTATCGCAAAGGGCGTCACGGCAACCTCCTATACGGATAACACAACAGCCGCTGGAGAAACCTACACCTACACAGTTCGCGGGCGCACGGCAGATGGCATTCAAAGCAAAGGATTTGACAAAAACGGCGTTACAGCTACTGTACCGAAGACGGCTGACGACGTGGTGCTGACGGCTGCACGTATCAGCGGACGGAAGATCGTGGTCACGTGGCAGCCGGCTGACGGCGCGTGCAGCTACATGGTTTATCGAAAAGTGACAGGTACCAAAAAGTGGACTGCCATTGCCAAGAATGTCAAGGGGACCAGCTACACCGACAGCACGGTCAAGGCGGGCGTGTCCTATACCTATACCGTTCGCGGCCGCGGCGGTGACGGTGTACTCAGCCGGCACTACGATAGAGTCGGCGTTACCGCCGGTATTCCTGCCAACGTAACGCTCGTTTCAGCCACCGTAGAGGGTACTGGCATCACTGTTACATGGCAGAAGGCTGCCAATGCACAGACCTACACGGTGTACCGCAAAACTCCCGGCGCCAAGAAATGGACTGCGATCGGCAAAGCGATCAAGGGTACACAGTATAGAGACGCCGCGGTGACACCCGGTACCACTTATGCCTATACCGTCCGCGGTGTGGCCTCGGATGGACGCTCTCTTAGTCCAAGTTACGATGGCAAGGGCGTCAGCGCCACGGTGAATAAGACACCTGCCAATGTGACGCTAACTGCGGCCCGTGCCGGTGCAGACGGTATTACCGTCACATGGTGTGCGGCCAATGGTGCTGCATCCTATACCGTTTACCGCAGGATTGGTACCGCGAAATGGACTATCATTGCCAACGGTGTTACCGAGACTTCCTACACCGACAGCAAGGCGCAGGCTGGCGTGGCCTACGACTATACCGTTCGTGGCCGTGCGGCCAGCGGCACGCTGAGCCCGGGCTTTGACCGGACGGGTGTTTCCAGCGGTATTCCCGCCGATGTGACGCTGACTGCGGCCCGTGCTGGCGCGGACAGCATCACCATCACATGGCAGGCAGCAGCTAACGCCACCTCCTACGCGGTCTATCGCAAGAGCTCCGGCGAAGGAGAATGGTCGTGTCTTGCCGCGTCTGTGCCGGGTACCAGATACGTGGATACCACGGCAGCGCGGGATGTGGATTATGTGTATACGGTTCGAGGTGTGCGGGATAGCGCCCTGAGCCTCGGCTGCGATGAAAATGGCAAGACTGCCGGCTTATACAGCGTACCGGACGACGTAGTTCTGACCGGTGCGGATGCCAACAGGCATGGCGTTATGATCACATGGCAGCCTGCTGCCTATGCGCAGAGCTACCGCGTCTACCGCCGAGTAGACGGCGGTAAATGGGAAGTATTGGCTGATCGGGTCAGCAGTACCGGATACTGCGATGAGACCTTTGAGCAGGGACAGGCATACTACTATACTGTCCGTGCACTGAACCGTACGAAGATCAGCCGCGGTTATGACCGCGTCGGCGTGACCGCCACAACTTACTATTTTGGTACCTGCGGCGATAATTTGTCGTGGGATATGGATCCCGAAGAGGGAATGCTTACCATCTTTAACACAGAACACGGCACCCCCTGCCGGATGACGGACTACGATGATGCTTCCCCCGCACCGTGGTACGCGGCGCGGGAGAAGGTGCGCACTGTCGGGATGTATATCGACCAGGACTGTGCGCTTACCATTGGCACCAACGCCTTCGCCGGCTGCACTGCACTGAAAAGAATAGATATGCTGCCTGCCGGATTGACTGCCATCGGCAAAGGAGCCTTCACCGGCTGCACTGCGCTGACCGACGTGTACTACGGGGACGATGGCCACGCGTGGGAGCAGGTGACGGGCAGTGAAAATGCCCTGCCCGCCCAGACCAAGCTCCATACGGAGAGGAATCTGTACGAGAGCGGCACCCTGTCCAACGGTCTCCGGTGGGAGCTGGCGCTGACAGAGAAATCGGGCCTGCTGACCATCAAGGGAAGCGGGGCTATGCCGGACTTCCCCAACGGGGCCCGCACCACCGACTGGTACCCCTATCGGGATAAGGTGACGGTCGCCATCGTCTCACAGGGCATCACCTCCGTGGGAGCCAACGCCTTCCGCGACAGCGCCGCGCTGGATCTGATGAGCATCGCCGGCAGCGTCACCTCCGTGGGCGACAATGCGTTCCGCGGCTGCTCCGCGCTGCGGAAGATAAAGTTCCGCGGCAAGGGCGTCGACTGGGATGCCGCCATTGCCGGTGCGGACACCGGCATCCCCAGCACCACCGTCGTCGAATACCTGAACGGCGCCTATGACAGCGGCAGCTGCGGTGAGGACCTGACATGGACCCTGTCGCCCGACGGCGTGCTGACCATCAGCGGCACCGGCAGCATGCCGGATTATAGCATGAAGTATGCAAACACCACCGACTATACATGGATCTCGACGGCGCCTTGGGCGGCCCATGCCGACCGTATTCAACGCCTCGTGATGGAGGAGGGCGTCACCTCCGCGAGTAAGTATGCTTTCTGCGGCCTTACCGCGCTGACTGCTGTCACCCTCCCCGACAGTCTCAGCACCATCGGCTGGGGTACTTTTGAGGACTGCAGCGGTCTGACGGGCATCACGATCCCCAGCGGCGTGACCGCCATTGGTTACAGTGCGTTCGAGGACTGTACCGGTCTGACCTCCATTACCCTGCCCGACAGTGTGACATCTCTGGACTCCAGCGTGTTCTGGGGCTGCAGCAGCCTGACCTCCGTCACGCTGCCCACCGGCCTGACCTCCATCAGCGGGTATCTTTTCATCCGGTGTACCAGCCTGACGAGCATCACGATCCCCAGCGGCGTGACCACCATCGAAAAGTCCGCGTTTGACCGATGTACCAGCCTGACCAGCATCACGATTCCCAGCGGCGTGACGACCATCGGTGCGTCGGCGTTTGAGGGCTGCAAGGCCCTGACGGCCATCGACCTGCCCGGCGGCGTGACCGCCATCAGCGACAGCACCTTCGAGGGCTGCGAAAAGCTGACCTCCGTCACGATTCCTAGCGGCGTGACCGCCATCGGCACATCGGCGTTTGAGGGCTGCAAGGCCCTGACGGCCATCGACCTGCCCAGCGGCGTGACCGCCATCAGCGACAGCACCTTCAGGGACTGTCAGAAGCTGACCTCCATCACGCTCCCCGCACGGCTGAAGACCGTTGGCGCCTCCGCGTTTGAGGGCTGCAAGGCCCTGACGGCCATCGACCTGCCCGACAGCCTGACTGCCCTTGGCGCCTCTGCATTCAAGAGCTGCTCTGCGCTGCGGCACGCCGGCATCGGACGGCTGACGGACATCAGCGATTCCCTGTTTGAGGGCTGTGCAGCACTGGAAACGGTGTCCAGCGGCACGTTGAAGACCGTGGGCCAGCGGGCGTTTTACGGCTGCGCGGCGCTGGCGTTCCCAGCTGATTCGTATGGAACGGATAAGCTGACATACGTCCAGACCATCGGCGCGAACGCCTTTACCGGCTGCAAGGGGCTGACGTCTGTGAAATTCAACAATCTGACCGCCCTTGGAGAGGGGGTCTTTGCCGACAGCGGCCTGCGGGTGGCCGATCTGCGTTACACCAGCATCACCGCCATTCCAAAGCAGGCGTTCCAGAACTGCCCGCTGCTGGTCGCCATGCTGGGAGAGGACGTGACTGCCATCGAACAGAGCGCCTTCTCCGGCTGCACCCAGCTGAAGAGCATCTATATCCCTGCGGCCCTCACTTCGCTTTCCTACCCCTCGTTCCCTGACAGCAGCGCCATGGCCCAGCAACTCCATGTATTCTTTGGCGGAACCCGCAGCGCGTGGGAAAAGGTGACGTCGTATTCTGTCGGCACAACAGCACTGTCCAATGTCTGCCTTGTGGCAGGCTACAGCTTCCCGTGGGGCAACAACTATGACTGGAGCTTCTCCACGGACGCTACCCTGACCATCGGGACCATGAGCGGCGGCGGCTCCCGTTACGCGGCGCCGTGGGCGGTCTATATGCCGGCGGTGGAAAAGGTGGTGGTGAAGGAGGGGGTGAAGGCCATCGGCTATGAGGCCTTTGCTGCCGACGCATGGAGCCTTACCTCCGTCAGCCTGCCGGATAGCCTCACGCTCATTGCGTTGGATGCCTTCAACGGCTGCACCGCCCTGACGGAGATCGCTCTCCCCAGCGGCGTAACGGAGATCCAGAGGAATGCCTTCTACGGCTGCAAGACGCTGAAGCGCATCAGCATCCCCGCCGCCGTCACCGCCATTGGTGATGACGCCTTCTATAACACGGCGTTGTCCGACGTTTACTACGGCGGCACGGAGGAGCAGTGGAGCGCCATCACCATCGGGAGTAGCAACCAGCGGTTGACCAATGCCGCGCGGCACTACAACAGTCCCTCGTTCTGATGCACGGACAAAACAAAAAGGAAGGACGCCCGGGAGGGCGTCCTTCCTTTTTGTTTCGTTGTCTCACACATACCGCTGGGAGGTTACATCGAATACGCCGCGGGTGGTGATGCGGAGGCTGGGGATCACCGGCAGCGCCATAAAGCTCAGGGTCATGAATGGGTCGATGCCGTCGGACACGCCCAGCGCGTAGGCGGCGGCCTTGGCGGCCTCCAGATCGCGGTTCACGTTGACCAGACTGTCGTCGGACATGATGCCCGCGATGGCCAGCAGCACGTCGCCCTTTACCTCGCCGCTTTCCACCACGGTGATGCCGCCGTGGTTGCGCACGATATGGTTGGCGGCGAAGGCCATGTCCTCCTCATTGGTACCCACCACGATGATGTTATGGCTGTCGTGGCTGATGCTGGTGGCCACCGCGCCCTTCTTCAGACCGTAGCCCCGGATATAGCCCAGACCGATATGGTGGGTGTTCTTGTGCCGCTCGATGACGGCGATCTTCAGGATATCGTAGTCCACATCGATGCGGTCAGTGTAGCCGCCGTCGGTGGTGGTGATCTCCCCGTTGACCATGCCGATAACGGCGTGGGGGCGGCGGTCGATGAAGTCCTCTGCACACAGGGACGCCACGTGGAATGTGTCGTGGGCGCGCTTGGCCAGATAGGGGTCGATCTCCGGCGTGGGGAACTCCTTCAGCACGCCGTCGCTGTACATCAGCTCACCCTTCTTGAACACCTTTTCAATATTGAAATGGGTAAAGTCGTCGATGATCACGAAGTCGCCCAGGTAGCCGGGGGCAATGGCGCCCCGGTTATTCAGCAGGAAGTACCGTGCCGCATTGTGGCAGGCGGCCTTGATGGCGGTGATGGGGTCGGCGCCCAGTGCAATGGCCTTCTTGACGATGTAGTCGATATGCCCCTTTTCCAGCAGGTCGTTGGGGTGCTTGTCGTCGGTGCAGAACATACACCGCTCCACATACTTGTCGCACAGCAGGGGGGCCAGCGCCTCCAGATTGCGGGCGGCAGTACCCTCGCGGATCATGATAAACTGTCCCCGCTCCAGTTTGGCGATGGCGTCTGCCAGATCGTGGCACTCATGGTCGGAGTAGACGCCCGCCGCTATGTAGGCGTTGAGGTCGTTGCCCTTCAGGTCGGGGGCGTGGCCGTCGATCTTCTTGTGGTGTGCCTGACTGGCCACGATCTTCTCCACCACCTGCGGGTCGCCGTTGATGGCGCCCACGAAGTTCATCATCTCCGCCAGACCCTGTACCCGGGGATGGTCGTAGAAGGAGTCGATGGCACGGTAGTCCAGGTTGGCGCCGGACTCGTCCAGCGGCGTAGCCGGGACGCAGGAGGGGAGCATGAAGCGCACATCCACCGGCAGATCCTCCGTGGCCTGCAGCATATACTCGATGCCGTCGGTACCCATGACGTTGGCGATCTCGTGGGGGTCGGTGATGACCGTGGTGGTGCCGTGGGGCAGCACGGCCTTGGCAAACTCTGTGGGACTGACCAGCGAGCTCTCCAGATGGATGTGGGCGTCCACGAAGCCGGGCAGCACGATCTTGCCGCTGACATCCACCTCCTCGATGCCGTTGTATGCGCCCATGCCCACGATAAGCCCCTCCGCCACGGCGATATCCCCGTGGCACAGCTCGTTGGAGAATACGTTGACGTAGGTGGCGTTTTTCAGCACCAGATCCGCCGGCTCCCGTCCGGCAGCCACGGCGATGACCCGCAGTTTTTTGTTGAGCTTACGGTTGATCTTTCCGGCATAGCTTTCCTTTACAGACATATGCGATAGGCTCCTTTCCCTGCGTTACACTTGTTGTCATTAGTTTTGTTAATTCTAAATATTACCACAGCTTATAAAAAATGTCTACCCTCCCAGCTATAAAAAAAGTGCGGCAGCCCCACAGCTGCCACACTTTTTACTTATGTATGCTCACTTGACGGTGCCGTCGGCGTTGAACACCGGCAGGGGGGCGAGGAACTTGATGTCGTCGCGATCAGCGGCATCACCCTCAGCCAGCACGGCCACGCGGCCCACCACGGTGCCGCCCGCCAGCTTCACCAGCTCCTCCATGGCGTGGATGGAACCGCCGGTGGAGATCACATCATCCATCAGCAGGATGCGCTTGCCGCGGATCAGGTCGGCGTCGTCGCGGCCCAGATACAGCCGCTGGACGCCGGCGGTGGTGATGGACTTATCCTCCACATGGATGGGGTCGGGCATATACGCCTTGGGGCCCTTCCGGGCGATAAAGTACTTCTTGGCGCCGCTCTGACGGGCCATCTCGTGGATCAGGGGGATGGACTTAGCCTCGGCGGTGAACAGATAGTCGTAGCTGTCCTTCTCCACCAGCGCCAGCATATCGCGGGCGCAGGCGACGGTCAGCTCCGCATCGCCAAAGCAGATGAAAGCGCCGATGTACAGGTCATCGGTCACCTTGCAGATGGGCAGCTCCCGCTGCAGACCGGCCACGGTCATAGGATACACAGACATGATTCAAATCTCCTTTTGCGGCGCGGCGCGGAGAGCGAGCCGTCTGCCGTTATAGTGTGGGAGCGCTGCGCAAAACAGCGACAATTTATATTATATGGTAAAACCGAGAAAAGTCAAGCCGCAGACGGGCAGCGGCACGATTTTGTACGAAAAAGCGCCCGCGCGTCAAAGTACGCAACCGACGGAATATTTGTGAAAAATATGTCGAATTTGCCGCGGTTTGGTGCGTGGTTTATCCACGGAGTTTCAACAATATGCACAAAAAGGGGGGCGGATTTTTTACGGGCGCGAGGGGGGGATTTGTCCGCTGACCCCTTGAGAAAAGGAAGAAGAAGTGTTATCATCGTGATAGATGAAGGCGCAGGGACACTGCGCCGACACATTTCAAACGGAACAACTATTTGAGGAGGAATTATTTATGAATGCTTATCTGGCCAGCGTTCTGGAGAACGTCAAGACCAAGCATGGCAACGAGCCTGAGTTCGTGCAGACTGTCGAGGAAGTCCTGTCCTCTCTGGAGCCTGTGATCGAGAAGCACCCCGAGTATGAGAAGGTCGATCTGCTGGGCCGCATGGTCGAGCCCGAGCGTATGTTCACCTTCCGTGTTGTGTGGTGCGATGACAACGGTCAGTGGCACACCAACCGCGGCTGGCGCTGCCAGTTCAACGGCGCTATCGGCCCCTACAAGGGCGGCCTGCGCTTCCAGAAGAACGTGTACGAAGGCATCATTAAGTTCCTCGGTTTCGAGCAGACCTTCAAGAACAGCCTGACCGGTCTGCCCATCGGCGGCGCCAAGGGCGGTTCCGACTTCGATCCCGCCGGCAAGTCCGACGCTGAAGTCATGCGCTTCTGCCAGAGCTTCATGACCGCTCTGTACCGCTACATCGGGCCGGACATCGACGTTCCCGCCGGTGACATGGGCGTGGGCGGCCGCGAGATCGGCTACCTGTACGGCCAGTATCGCCGTCTGAAGGGCGTTTGGGAGAACGGCGTTCTCACCGGTAAGGGTCTGAGCTACGGCGGTTCCCTGATCCGTCCCGAGGCCACCGGCTACGGCGCTATGTACTACCTGCAGGAAGTGCTGAAGCACGAGAACGACACCATCGAGGGCAAGCGTATCGCGATCTCCGGCTACGGCAACGTGGGCTGGGGCATCATGAAGAAGGCCTCCCAGCTGGGCGCCAAGGTCACCTACTTCGCCGGCCCCGACGGCTACGTCCACGATCCCGATGGCGTTATCACCGACGAGAAGCTGAACTTCATCCTGGAGATGCGCGCTAAGGATCCTATGCACTGCAAGCCCTATGCCGACAAGTTCGGCTGCGAGTTCGTCGCCGGCGAAAAGTGCTGGGGCGTCAAGGATGTTGACGTGTACATGCCCGCCGCTATGCAGAACGACGTCAAGATGGAGTCCGCTGAGAAGATCGCTGCTTCCGGCGTGAAGTACTACATCGAGGTCGCCAATATGCCCACCACCAACGATGCTTTGAACTATCTGCGTGCGCAGAAGGGCATCATCGTGGCTCCCTCCAAGGCTGTTAACGCCGGCGGCGTGGGCGTCTCCGCTCTGGAGATGGCGCAGAACTCCGAGCGTCTGGTCTGGACTGCCGAGGAAGTCGACCATCAGCTGCACAAGATGATGGAGAACATCCACAAGGTGTCCGCCGAGGCCGCTGCTGAGTACGGTCTGGGTTACGATCTGGTGGCTGGCGCCAACATCGCCGGCTTCAAGAAGGTCGCCGAGGCTATGATGGAGCAGGGCTGCTTCTAAGCCGAACACCTCGCACAGCACCTCAACGTGCAAACAAAAAGGAACCGCCTCGGCGGTTCCTTTTTTACGTGCCAGACCTTGCGCTTGCGGCGCTTCTCCCGATGCGGTTGACATTTTTTCCAAAAACCGATTATACTATACGAAACACGGAACACCCGGCGCAAGCGGGGACGTGTGACTTTTCAACGGAGGGCGGGGATCGCGATACCACACGTTTCGTTTGAACAATTTCTGCGGATGCTGCCGGATCTGGCAGTGCTGGCGGTCATATATCTGCTGGTGCTGCGTCCCCGCTGGCGGGAGGCGGGACGCCGGACACTGGCGGTACGGTCGGTGTTCTGCCTGTACATCGTCTGCGTACTGGGGGTAACGCTGCTGCCGGTGCTGTCCAACCTGCCGGAGCTGGCGGGGAACCGCTATGTACCCATGGAGCTGGAGCTGTTCCGCGACCTGCGGAACGGCTACGGAAACGCGGCACGGCAGCTGGCACTGAACGTGGTGATGACCGTGCCGCTGGGGTTTTTGTGGCCGCTGGTGCGTGGAAAAAAGGGTGCGTGGCGGGCGGTGCTGGCGGCGTTTTTGCTGAGCCTGTGTATCGAGCTTTTGCAGCCGCTGCTGACCACGAACCGCACGTCGGACATCACCGACGTCATCGCCAACACAGCCGGCGGTCTGGCGGGCTATCTGCTGTTCCTACCCGTTGGCAGACCGCTGCTGCGCCTTTGTCAGGAAAAGAAAGAGCCGTCGGAGGAGGGATGACCCCGCCCGGCGGCTCTGTCGCGTGATTCAGATGGATTCCCCACGCCATGCGTGGGGGAGGAGTGCGTTGACGGCCTCCGTCAGCTCCTGAAACTGGCGGCAGGTCAGCGCCTGCCCACCGTCGGACAGGGCGCAGGCGGGGCGATCGTGTACCTCCACCATCAGACCGTCGGCGCCTGCCGCCGCCGCTGCCAGTGCCAGAGGCAGCACCAGCTCGCTGCGGCCCGCCGCGTGGCTGGGATCCACCAGCACCGGCAGGTGGGTGGCCTTTTTCAGAACGGGGATGGCGGCGGCGTCCAGCGCGGACCGTGCGGCGGACAGGCCGCTCTGCACACCGCGCTCACACAGGATCACCTGCTCATTGCCGCCGGAGAGGATGTACTCTGCCGCCAGCAGGAACTCCTCCACCGTGGCGGACAGACCCCGCTTCAGCATCACCGGGCGGCGCAGCTCGCCCAGCGCCTTCAGCAGCGAGTAGTTCTGCATATTCCGGGCGCCCACCTGCAGGATGTCCACATCCTCCAGCAGCGGGAGCTGGGACACATCGGTGATCTCCGTGATCACGGGCAGACCGGCGTCACGGCCCGCCTGCACCAGCAGCTCCACGCCGACCCCGCCCAGCCCCTGAAACGTGTAGGGGGAGGTGCGGGGCTTGAAGGCGCCGCCTCGCAGCACCTGTGCGCCGGCGGCCTTTACCGACTGGGCCACGGCGGCGATCTGGGGAGCGGATTCCACGGCGCAGGGGCCTGCGATAAAGCAGAAGCTCTCACCGATGCGGGCATCGCCCGCGCTGACCACGGTGTCGGCGGGATGGGCGGCGCCCCGCCAGCCGGTAGGGCGGCGTCAGACGGCGCACCTCCTGCACGAAGGGCAGCGCCTGTAAAGCATTGGGATCGAGACGCCATGTTTCCCCCACCAACGGCAGCAGGATGGATTCCGCGCCGGCCACGCAGCCGCCCTTGACGTTTTGCATGGAGAGCTGCGCCAAAAGCTGGCGGATCGCCGCCTCCGGAGTTCCTTTTTTGATGATGATGACCATGTGCGCCTCCTGTATTGAACAATGATAGCAAGTCATTATACCGCGTCCTGTTGTTTTTGGCAATCCGGCAGCTCCGCTTATTGACAAAAAATATGAAGTCGTTATACTGGACTTGATAAAACGGGAAATATTTTGCGAATTGCATAAGGTGATCCGCCGTATGATGTGGAGGGAACTATGGATAGAAAATTTACGCTGAGCTGCTGCTCGACCGTGGATCTGCCGTACAGCTATATGGAGAGCCGGGATATCCCGGTGCTGTTCTACACCTATGTGGTGGACGGCGTGGAGTACGACGATGATATGGGCCGTGACCCGGAGGCGCTGCCCCGGTTCTACCGCTTCCTCGAGGAGGGCAAGCTGCCCCAGACCAGTCAGGTCAATGTGGCGGCATACATGGACTTTTTTGAGAACCTGCTGCAAAAGGGCGACCTGCTGCACATCGCCTTCACCTCCGGCCAGTCCGGCTCCGTCCACAACGCCTTTCTGGCGGCGGAGGAGCTGCGGCAGAAGTATCCCGACAGAAAGCTCATCGTCATCGACTCGCTGTGCTCCTCCTCCGGCTACGGCCTGCTGGTGGACAGCGCCGCCGATATGCGGGACGCGGGGCGCTCCATCGACGAGGTGGCGCAGTGGGTGCTGGACAACCGCAACACGGTACACCACCAGTTCTTCTCCAGCGACATGACCCAGTTCCGCCGGACGGGCCGCGTGTCCGGCGCGGCGGCCACAGTGGCCACGGTGCTGAACATCTGCCCCATCATGCGGCTGGACGACACCGGTTCCATCAAGGCGTACAGCAAGGTACGGGGCAAGAAGAAGGCCGTGGAGACCACGGTGGATACCATGGAGCAGTGCGCCCGGGGCGGGCGGGACTACGACGACAAGTGCTTCGTGTGCCACTCACAGTGTCCCGAGGATGCCCGGATGCTCATCGACGCCATCGAGGAGCGGTTTCCCAAGCTGAAGGGAAAGGTGCGGCTGTGCGACATCGGCACCATCATCGGCTCCCACGCGGGGCCGGGGACTGTGGCGGTGTTCTTCTACGGCAATGAGCGGCCCAAAATGGATTAAATAAACAAACAGGCGGACGTATTGCGTCCGCCTGTTTGTTTTTGCCGCTGCCGCCGTATATTCGACTGCGGCGGGTGGAAAAATGCGTTATTGTAAAACTAGAATAACGTAATTCACCAGTAAGACTTGCAGAAAGACCAAAAATATTGTATAATAACTAAAAAATTTTTAGGACTTTCGACGGTCGGGGCGGCCCGCCGCAGAAGGGAGAACGATATGGCCACATTTATCGTGAACGGCAAAACTGTCGTAGTGGAGAAGAATCAGAAGCTCATCCGCTATCTGCGGGACACGCTGCATCTGACGTCCGTGAAGGACGGGTGCAGCGAGGGCGCGTGCGGTACCTGCCATGTGCTGATCGATGGCAAGCCCACCAAGGCCTGCATCCCCCAGACCGATAAGCTGGAGGGCAAGACCATCGTGACGGTGGAGGGGCTCAGCGACTGGGAAAAGCAGGTGTACACCTTCGCCTTTGGTGAGGCGGGGGCGGTGCAGTGCGGCTTCTGCATCCCCGGCATGGTCATCTCCGCCAAGGGGCTGCTGGATGTGAACCCTGACCCCACCCGCGAGGAGGCGGCGTTTGCCATCCGCAACAACATCTGCCGCTGCACCGGCTATGTGAAGATCATCGACGGCATTCTGCTGGCGGCCAGGATCTTCCGGGAGGGAAAGCTCCCGGCGGCCTCTGCCGACGACTGGCAGGTGGGCAGCCGCGTCCACCGGCTGGACGTGGAGGAGAAGGTGCTGGGCTATGGCCAGTATCCCGACGACGTGTATGTGGACGGGATGTGCTACGGCGGCGCGGTGCGCAGCCGATACGCCCGCGCCCGTGTGCTGTCCATCGATACCTCCGAGGCGGAGGCGCTGGAGGGCGTGGTGTGCGTCCTGACCCAGAAGGACATTCCGGGGCAGGTCAACGTGGGCCATCTGAAGAAGGACCAGCCTACCCTCATCGGTATCGGGGAGCTCACCCACTATCTGGGCGACGCGGTGGCGCTGGTGTGCGCCCGGGATCAGGAGACGCTGGAGGCCGCCAAGAAACTGGTGAAGGTGGAATATGAGGAGCTGCCCGCCGTACACAACCCCGCTGAGGCGGCGGCACCAAATGCACCTCTGGTATTCGAGGAGGACGAAAACAACGTACAGGCCTACAAGCACGTCTCCCGCGGAGACGCGGCGGGGGCTATCGCCAAGGCGAAGTATGTGCTGACGGAGAAATTCCATACACCGTGGACGGAGCACGCCTTTCTGGAGCCGGAGTGCTGCTTGGCGCTGCCGCTGGACAACGGCGGCGTCCGGCTGCTGACCACCGACCAGAGCGCCCACACCACCATGCACGAGTGCGCGGCTATGCTGGGCGTGGACTACGACCACTGTCAGGTGCAGAATATGCTGGTGGGCGGCGGCTTCGGCGGCAAGGAGGATATGTCCGTACAGCACCACGCGGCGCTGATCGCCTATGTGGCGCGGGTGCCGGTGAAGGTGAAGCTCAGCCGGCAGGAATCCATCCTCGTCCACCCCAAGCGCCACAGCATGGATATGGAGTTCACCATGGGCTGCGACGAAAACGGCATCATTCAGGGCGTGAAGGCCCGCGTGGTGTCCGACACCGGCGCATTTGCCTCGCTGGGTGGGCCGGTGCTGGAGCGCGCCTGCACCCATGCGGCGGGGCCGTATGCCTACGAGAATTTTGAGATCGAGGGCTGGGCGTACTACACCAACAATCCGCCTGCCGGTGCGTTCCGGGGCTTCGGCGTGACCCAGACCTGCTTCTGCACGGAGACGCTGCTGAACCAGATGGCCGATCTGGTGGGCATCAGCCCGTGGGAGATCCGTTATCGCAACGCCATCCGACCCGGCGGCGTGCTGCCCAACGGACAGATCGTGGACGGCTCCACCGGCCTCGTGGAGACGCTGGAGGCCATCAAGCCCGCCTACGACGCGGCGGTGGCGGCGGGCGACCCGGTGGGTATCGCCTGCGCCATGAAGAACGCCGGTGTGGGCGTGGGTATCCCCGACTGGGGACGCTGCAAGCTGATCGTGGAGCCGGACGGCAAGGTGCATATCTACACCGGCGCCAGCTGCATCGGACAGGGGCTTGGCACCGTGCTGGTGCAGACGGTAGTGACCTGCACCGGCCTGCAGCGGGACGATGTGGTATACGAGCGCAGCAACACTTGGATCGCGCCGGACTCCGGCGATACCTCCGGCAGCCGCCAGACGCTGGTAACGGGCGAGGCCGCCCGCCGCGCCTGCGCCAAGCTGAAGGCGGAGCTGGATAGCGGAAAAACGCTGGCGCAGCTGGCGGGACAGGAGTTTTACGGCGAGTATCTGGCCAAGACCGACCCGCTGGGCGCGGATGTACCCAACCCGGTGAGCCATGTGGCCTACGGCTACGCCACCCAGATGTGCATCCTTGACCGGGAGACGGGAAAGATCAAAAAGATGGTGGCCGCCCACGATGTGGGCAAGGCCGTGAACCCCCTGAGCATCGAGGGGCAGATCGAGGGCGGCGTGGTCATGTCCATGGGCTACGCCCTGACGGAGCAGTATCCCATCGACGAGAACTGCAAGCCCACCGCCAAGTACGGTACGCTGGGCCTGTTCCGTGCCAACCAGCTGCCGGAGCAGGAGATCGAGGCCATCGTGGTGGAGAAGCCGGGGCTGGACGTAGCCGGCGGCGCCATCGGCATCGGCGAGATCACGTCCATCCCTACGGCACCCGCTATCGCAGACGCCTACTACCGGCTGGATGGGGAGCGGCGCTTGGAGCTGCCGCTGGCAAACACGCCCTACGCACGGAAAAAGTAAAAACAAAACAAGCCGCAGCAGCGCTGCGGCTTGTTTGTCAGGCGGAAATCGTTTCTTATAGCTGCTGCTCGGTCAGGGCGGTCAGGGCGTCGCGGGTGTCCACGTCGGTGAGCTGACCGGCGGGTACCTCGTACAGCAGCAGGGCGTCCTCATGGCGGCGGATGACGGCGCTGCCGCCGCAGTCGCCTTGCAGCGCCCGCAGCTCCGGAAAGAAGCGGGCGGGGAACAGGCAGGGATTGCCCCGGACGCCGTTGTGTCCCAGCGCCGCGATGCAGGCGGGATGTCGGCAGTAGAGGTCGAGCAGCCCCTCCACGCTGGCGCGCTCCAGCAAGGGCTGGTCAGACACCAGAAACAGCGCGGCGTCGCAGTCGCCCAGCGCGTCCAGGCCAAGGGAGATGGTGTGGCTGATGCCCCAGTCCGGGTGGTGGTTTTCCACGGGCGTGAAGGAAAAGCGCCTTGCGGCCTCCGCCGCCTCCGGATACTGGGTGACGACCGCCACCCGGCACAGCCGGTTGGCAGGTACGGCCTCCAGCGCGCGGCGCAGGAGGGTCTTGCCGTCTACCTCCGCAGCCAGCTTGTTCCGGCCGAAGCGGGAGCCGTTGCCGGCGGCCATAACGACACAGCCGATACGCAGCTTTTCCACGGGATCACCTCCATGCCGGTAGTATACCCGCAAAATGGAAAAGCTGTCAAGAAAAACGGCGTTGTATCCCAAGTAGGATAACGGAAAAACCTTTTCAAATCTGCGGGTTTATGATAGGATAAGGTAATCATCAGGCTTAACTGTTACCGAGTCAAATCTCGCTTACAAGGAGGAGTATCGGAATGGGTGAGGTAGGAAAGAGCCAAGTCAGGGTGGACGCCTTTGACAAGGCCACAGGACGCACCAAGTATTACGAGGATCTGATGCCCCAGAACGCGCTGTATGTGCGCATCAAGCACGCGGAGATCGCCCACGGCTTTGTGAAGTCTGTGGATACCAGCGCTGCCGAGGCCATCACGGGCGTGGTGAAGGTCATCACCTGCTTCGATGTGCCGGACATCGTGTTCCCCACGGCGGGCCACCCGTGGTCCATGGATCCCGGCCATCAGGACGTGGCCGACCGCCATCTGCTCAACCGCCATGTGCGGTATTGGGGCGACGATGTGGCGGTGGTCATCGCGGAGGACGAGGTGTCCGCCATGCAGGGCGTGCGGGCGCTGAAGGTGGAGTATGAGGAGCTGCCCTTCGTGCTGGATGTGCAGAAGGCCATGGAGGACGGCGCACCCCAGCTCCACGAGAACTATCCGCACAATATCCTGAAGCACACGGATATGCGCAAGGGCGATTATCAGGCCGCCATACAGGAGCCGGGACTGATCAAGGTGGAGGGCTGGTACGATACCCCCACCGTGCAGCACTGCCATATCGAGAACCACGGCTGCTTCGCCTATGAGGAGAACGGCCGGATCGTGGTGGTGACCTCCACCCAGATCCCCCATATCATCCGCCGGGTAGTGGGACAGGCACTGGGCCGCCCGTGGGCGGATATCCATGTCATCAAGCCCTATATCGGCGGCGGCTTCGGCAACAAGCAGGATGCGCTGTACGAGCCGCTGTGTGCCTACTGCACCACGCAGGTGGGCGGCCGCCCCGTGCGCGTCGACTGCTCCCGGGAGGAGACATTCGTGTCCAACCGCGTCCGCCACGCCATCCGGTTCCACATCGTGTCGTGGCTCCGGAAGGACGGCACCTTTGCCGCCCGAAAGGTGGAGTGCTTCTCCAATCAGGGCGCTTACGCCTCCCACGGCCACTCCATCGTGGCCAAGGGCATGGGCTCCTTCGCCCAGCACTATCCCTGCGACAACATGGAGAGCGATGCGTGGACGGTGTTCACCAACCGCCCCGCCGCCGGCGCCATGCGCGGCTACGGTATGCCGCAGGCGTCCTTTGCCGACGAGGCCAACGTGGACGACTGCGCCAAGGCGCTGGGGATGGATCCGCTGGCCTTCCGGATGCAGAATATCATGCCCCAGGGCTTTGAGGACGGCTTCAGCCACAACGTGAACTACTACGACTCCTACCGCGACTGCATGAAGGTGGGACGGAAGTACATAGACTACGACCGGAAGGTGGCGGAGTACGCCAAGGAGACCGGCCCCATCCGCCACGGCGTGGGTGTGGCCACGTTCTGGTACAACACCGCCGTGTATCCCATCTCGCTGGAGACCTCCAGCAACCGGATGCAGCTGAATCTGGACGGCACCGTCACCATGCAGTGCGGCGAGACGGAGATCGGACAGGGCGCCGACACCGCCTACGCCCAGATGACCGCCGACGTGCTGGGTCTGAAGAGCTATAAGGACGTCCATGTGGTGTCCTGTCAGGATACGGACATCACCCCCACGGGTCTGGGCGCCTATGCCAGCCGCCAGACCTATACGGCGGGCTTCTCCATCCGCCAGACCGGTTTGCTGCTGAAGGAGAAGATCCTGCAATACGCCACCGACCTGACCCGTCAGGCGGTGTACAACATGGACATCGTGGACGGCAACATCGTCCGCTCCACCGACGGCAAGGTGCTGATGAGCCTGCAGGAGCTGGCGATGACCGCCCAGTACAACGCCGCCAAGAGCGAGCATATCACCGCCGAGTCCACGTTCACCATCCGCAACAACGCCTATTCCTTCGGCTGCACCTTCGCGGACATCGAGGTGGATATCCCCATGTGTAAGGTGACGGTACGGGATATCATCAACGTACACGACTGCGGCAAGCTCATCAACCCGGCGCTGGCCGGGGCGCAGGTACACGGCGGTATGTCCATGGCCATCGGCTACGGCATGGGCGAGCAGCTGCTGTTTGACGAGAAGACCGGCAAGCCGCTGAACAACAACCTGCTGGACTACAAGCTGAGCACGATCATGGATCACCCCCATCTGGAGGCGCAGTTCGTAGAGAATCCCGAGCCGACGTCGGCCTTTGGCACCAAGGCGCTGGGCGAGCCGCCGGCCTGCTCCGGCGCACCGGCCATCCGCAACGCCATTCTCAACGCCACCGGCGTGGCCATTGACCAGAATCCCATGAATGCCCACATCCTCTTCCAGCGCTTCAGCGAAGAGGGACTCATTCAGGACTGAGGAGGGACAAGCTATGTATGATATGTTGGCACTGTACGAGGCCAAGAACGTACAGGACGCGGTGCGCCTGCGGCTGGAGCATCCCGAGGCGCAGATCATCGCCGGCGGCACCGACGTGCTGGTGCAGATGCGCGAGGGCAAGCGGGCCGGAAAGGCGCTGATCTCCATCCAGAAGTGCGATGAGATGCGGGGCGTCTCCATCGACGCCGAGGAGAATATCCGCATCGGCAGCCTGACCAGCTTTACCCACATCACCAATGACCCCATCATCCAGCGGTACATCAACGTGCTGGGCGAGGCGGTGGACATGGTGGGCGGACCCCAGATCCGCAACGCCGGTACCATCGGCGGCAACACCTGCAACGGCGTGACCTCCGCCGACTCCGCCTCCACGCTTCACGCGTGGGAGGCTATCGTGGAGATCACCGGCAAGAACGGCGTGCGCCGCGTACCCATCAAGGACTTCTACATCAAGGCGGGTACGGTGGATCTGCGGGTGGAGGACGGCGAGCTCCAGACCGCCATCCTCATCCCCAAGGCGTCCTACGACCGGACGTGGGGACACTATATTAAATATGCCATGCGCAACGCCATGGATATCGCCACGCTGGGTACCTCCGTCAACGCCCGGCTCAGCGCCGACGGCAAGACCTTCGAACGGGTGCGTATTGCCTTTGGTGTGGCCGGCCCCGTGCCTATGCGGGCGGAGAGCGCGGAGGCGTTCATCAACGGCAAGGCCGTGACGCTGGAGAACATCGAGGAATTCGGCCGCAGGGTGCTGGAGGATATCCATCCCCGCGATTCGTGGCGCGCCAGCAAGGCGTTCCGCAGCCATATCGCCGTGGAGAGCGCCAAGCGGTGCCTCATCGAATCTGTGAAGCTGGCGGGAGGTGTACTGTAATGGCGAAGAAGCAGTATCAGCTGGTGACCTGCACCATCAACGGCAGGGAAGTGGAGCAGATGGTGGATGTGCGCGCATCCCTGACCGATATGCTCCGCAACGACTTCAGCCTGACCAGCGTGAAGAAGGGCTGCGAGGTGGGCGAGTGCGGCGCGTGCAACGTGCTCATCGACGGCGAGTGCTTCAACTCCTGCCTGTATCTGGCGGTGTGGGCCGAGGGCAAGCACATCACCACGCTGGAGGGACTGATGGGCCCCAACGGCGAGCTGTCCGACATCCAGCAGGCATTCATGGAGGAGACGGCCATCCAGTGTGGCTTCTGCATCCCTGGCTTTTTGATGTCGGCGGTGGAGATCCTGGATCGCGGCGTGCTGTACAGCGATGATGAGCTGCGCAAGCTGCTCAGCGGCCACCTGTGCCGCTGCACCGGCTATGAGAACATCTTCAAGGCGGTGAAGAAGACCATGCTGCGCCGTCTGGGCAAGCTGGACGACCCGTTTTTGAATACCTGAGAATCAGAAAACAGCGCCCTGAGCCGCACGGCTCGGGGCGCTGTGTCGTATGGGCGGTTCTTACGGGTTGACGGGGATGGTCAGACTGCCGAAGCGGATGTGATCCACCTGCGTGATGTCGATGGGAGCGGGGTAGAGCCAGTAGAGATCTGCATAGCTGTTGCTGAAACCGCCGCCGCATACACGCTCCTCATCAAGAATGATCTCGGTACCGTTATCCAGCACCAGCGCCCAACCTCTCTCCGGCTCACAGAGGGGTGCGTCAAAATCATCTGTGCCGTCGTACTCGTACTTCGCCTGTATATAGGTGCTGCTGATCCGGAAGGTGTCCAGATAGATCGTGCGGCCCGGTTGGGTGCTCGCTGTTGTCAAGCCGCCGGCATCCACTTGAATGGGCGCTCCCTGCGCCGAAAGATCGGGCAGCGCAAAGCGCCAGTCGCCCTCCAGCACCGTTTCGGTGTAATGGCCGTTCACGCCGATGGCCAAGCGCGTGATATGCAGGTACTTGGGCAGACCGTCGTTGAACCGCAGCGTACTGCCGGTATGTCGCAGAGCGGCGTGGTCACTGAGCATCTGCGCTTCCAGACACAACACACCCTCCAGCACGTTGTCGCCGCGAGAACTGTCCTCCCACGAAACCGAATAGCCTAAGCCGCTGAAATCATAGTCTGTCGTTTCCAGAATGCCGTCGTACGCCGTACCCACCAGCTGCAGTTCTCCCTCTGCCTGGGGGTCGGGGATGCGCAGCACTGTACCCGCCGGGGCCTCGATGCGCAGACGCAGGTAGTAATGGTACGTGTCACCGTATACGGCGATCGGCGTAATGGTGGCGCCGTTGCTGGTGACAGGGGCGGGCATTTCGGTGGTGCCCATCTCCTCCATCAGATGCTTTTCCTCTGCGGTAAGCTTGCCGAAAAAGCCGTTAAAGCTGTCGGCCACGCCCAGCTTCGCAGCGACCACGGTGGCAATGCACAGCGCCGCCGCAATAGCAGCCACCAGTAGCCCGCGGGTCACAAGGCGGATGGGACGTGCGCCGTGCCCGTCCTGATTTTCCTGAATTTTGTTCATCGTCAGCTCCTTGATCCGGCGGAGGTCGGCGGCTTCGTCCTCCGGCAGCGCGACGCTGTCGTCCTGCAGTCCGCGCATCAGATCGTAGATGGTATATTCCATGCCGTACCTCCTTTTTCCGATGCCTCATCGTATGGTGTCTCCCGCAACAGGAAGCTCCGCAGCTTTTCCCGCCCGCGGCGCAGTTTGGATTTGACGGTGGACTCGTTCAGCCCCATTTCCCGGGATATGTCACTGAGCCTCTGGCAGTAATAGTAGAAGCGGAGAAAGACCTCCCGGTCTGTCGCGTCCAGCGACAGCAGAGCCAGCTGTACACAGGCTGTCCGCTCCTTTTCTGTCAGCGCCGTTTCCGGTGTGCGGTGGTCTGCGATGACCGCGTCCTCCGGCAGCGGCTGCTCCGGCACGATCCGGCGGAGCCGATCGCGGGCGGCGTTGCGGGCTACGGCACTGAGCCACGGGCGAGCCGCGCCGCTGCGCACCTTTTCGGCGTTGTTCCAGAGGGAGAAGAACACGTCGGAGGCGGTCTCCTCCACGTCCGACTCCGTCAGCGCCGTGCCGAAGATACCGCGGATGACGGCGCTGACATAGGAACCGTAGCGGTCGATAAACCACGCCAGCGCATCTTGGGAGCCGCGCTTGATTTGGCGCAGAGCCTGTTCCTCGGTCAAATCGCTCACTTCCTTTACGGGGATTATTCTTGGCGGCCGTCATCTATCATAACGCAAAACAGGCGAAAAAGGTTGCGGAAATGGAAATAAAAAAAGAGACACGGCTTAACCGTGTCTCTTTGGCAGCGGGAGAAGGATTCGAACCCTCACATACGGAGTCAGAGTCCGCTGTGCTACCATTACACAATCCCGCTATATTGCATTGTTCGTAGCGCTGTGTCGTTCAGCGAACAAATGTTATTATAGCAGGAACTTTGCATTTGTCAACAGGAAATTTTCCAAAAAATCAAAATTTGGAAAATTCCTGCCTCTTCCCCACTTTCCCGTCACATCCAGATGGCGAACAAACGCAGCAGCGGCTCGAACACGCGGCGCAGGACGCTGCGCTTGGCCCACTCCTCCGCCGTGACGAGGTGGCTGCGGTCGACAATCATATCCATGTCCTCAAGCAGCGATTCGATCATCGGCACGCTGTAGACCATCACGCCGCACTCATAGTCGAGCTCAAAGCTGCGGTAGTCCATATTCGCCGAGCCAACAAAGGCTGCTTCGCGGTCGACCATGATGCTTTTTCCGTGCAGAAAGCCAGGGGTATAGCGGTATACCTTTACGCCGTGTTTGAGCAGCTCGCCAAAGTACGACTCCGCCACGCAGTCGGCGTACCAGTGGTCAGGCTTGCCCGGCAGCATCAGCCGCACGTCCACGCCCCCGTCGCCCGCGATGCACAATGCACGCATCAGGCTCTCATCGGGGATGAAGTACGGCGTCGTGATATAGAGGAAGCGCCGCGCGCCGGAGATCATCTGGAGGAACACATCCTCGGCCGGATTGTCGGGGTTGTTCTGCGGTCCGTCGGTAAACGGCTGGCAGAAGCCCTCGCTTTTGACCGGCGTATGGGGGCGGTAATAGTCATGCTCGTTGTGCATCACGCCGCCGAGGTTCACACACATGCGGATAAAGCTTGCCGTCAGGCCCCAGGCGCCCTCGCCTTCAAGACATACGCCGCTGTCCTTCCAGTAGCCGAAGCGCTCGATGAGATTGGCATATTCGTCGGCGATGTTCACGCCGCCGGTGTAGGCGACGTCACCGTCGATGCAGGCGATCTTGCGGTGGTCGCGGTAGTTGAAGTGCAGGCGGTTCACATACTCGTGCACGGGGTTGAAGATGAATACCTCGACGCCCACCTCGCGCAGACGGTCGATCGTCTCGCCGGAAAAGCGCTTGATGTTGCCAAAGTCGTCGAAGATGATCTTGACCTCAACGCCCTCGCGTGCCTTGGCGCAGAGGATCTTTTCAAGCTCATCCCAGAGCTTTCCCTCAGCCAGAATGAAGTATTCAAGGAAGATGAAGCGCTCAGCCTTGGCTGCGCGGTCGATGAGATTACGCAGCAAAATCGCGCCCTCGGGCAGGTACGTGACAGAGGTATTCTGATAGAGCTGGAAGTCGCGGCGGCAGAGGTAGTTTGCCGTGCGCGACCAAGCGGGCAGCTGGCGCGTGAGCTTGTCGACGGCGATCTCACTGCGCATGCGCACGCTCTCCGGCTCGTCAGGAAAGCGCTTGGTGTTCTGCGGCAGATGGCGCTTCTGCGCCGCGCCGCCCCAGAGGAACCAGAGAATCATACCCACCGGCGGGGCCAGCAAAAGCAGGATGAACCAGATGAGCTTATAGGAAAGCTCACCTGGTTCATTGTAGATATGCACCGCAAGGAACAGCGCGCCGACCTGTACGACGCCGTAGGCCAGCGCCAGATACTCCTGCATAAAGTAGGAGATGGCGACAACAAAGCCGATCTGCACCGCAAGCAGGACGACGACCAGCATGATCCGCAGCGCCGCAGAAATGCGCCGCTCGCCCTTTTGCTGAATCTGGAATCCCTTCATCGCAGTCTCAGTCCCCTCCTGTTGGCTGTTCCCTGTTTTTGATTTTTTATTTTCCTCAGTTCTTCTCGTAGCGCTCGTTCTTCTCGTTCAGAAGCTCGGTCTTGATGTCGTAGAGCTTCTGCGAGAGGTCCACATAATAGTTATGCGGGTTATCGAAGCGCTTGACCTCGTCCCAGAGGGTATCGACCTGCTCGGCGCAGTATTTTTTGATCTCCTCGATGTCGGGACGCTTGTAGACGAGCTTGCCTTTCTGGTAGATGGGCACGAGCAGCTCGCGCGCTTCGAAGTGATAGACTTCCTTACGCTTCCACGTGGCGTCGGGGTCGAAGATCTCAAGATTCTGGCTGTCGTCCACGGTCTCGTCGTAGACCGTCAGATAGTCGGCGATGGCCTTGCCGGTGTCACGGCCATAGAAGCGGTAGAGCTTCTTGAAGTGCGGTGTCGTGATCTTGCCGACGTTCTCGCTGATTTTGATCTTGGGGACGATATTGCCGTCCTTGTCCTCCACTGCGACGAGCTTATAGACGCAGCCGAAGACCGGCTCGCTCTTGGCGGTAATGAGACGCTCGCCGACGCCGAAGGCGTCGATCTTCGCGTCCTGCATCCAGAGATCCTGAATAAGGTACTCGTCGAGCGAGTTCGAAACGGTGATGGTGCATTCCGTCCAGCCCGCCTCGTCGAGCATCTTGCGCGCCTTGCGGGAAAGATAGGCGATGTCGCCGCTGTCCAGGCGGATGCCGCACTTTTTGATGCCAAGCGGCTTCAAGATGTCGTTGAACGCTTTGATGGCGTTGGGAATGCCGGACTTTAAGGTATTATAGGTGTCGACAAGCAGGACGGCGTTCTGCGGATAGTATTTGCAGTAGGTCGCAAACGCGTCATACTCCGTGTCGAACATCTGCACCCAGGCATGGGCCATCGTGCCGAGCGCGGGCGTGCCGTAGAGCTGGTCGGAGATGGTGCAGGCAGTGCCGCAGCAGCCCGCAATATAGGCAGCACGAGCGCCGTCGATGGCGGCGGCGGAGCCCTGCGCGCGGCGGGAACCGAACTCCATCACGGCGTGGCCCTTGGCGGCGCGGACGATGCGGTTGGCCTTGGTGGCGATCAAGCTCTGATGGTTCACGGTCAAAAGCGCGAACGTTTCAAGCAGCTGCGCCTCGATCGCGGGCGCGCGCACGACGACCATCGGCTCTTTCGGGAAGACGGGCGTGCCCTCGGGCACGGCGTAAATGTCGCCGCTGAAGTGGAAGCTTGCAAGATAGTCGAGGAATTCCTCGCAGAAGATACCTCTCCCGCGCAGGTAGTCGATGTCCTGCTGGTCGAAGTGCAGATCCTCGATATAGTCGATCAGCTGGTCGAGGCCGGCGGCAATGGCGTACCCGCCTCCGTCCGGCACCGAGCGGAAATAAACGTCGAAATAGGTAATGCGATCCTGGAACCCTGCTTTCAAGTAACCATTGCCCATAGTCAACTCGTAGAAGTCGCAGAGCATGGTCATATTGAGCTTCTGATCGGTTTTCATAGTCACCTCATAGTGTCACGGCGCGGACTGTGCCGCGCCTTGTAATAGGTGCATTATATCTTGCATACCAAAATAAAGCAAGGCTTTCCGCCCTTTTTCCGCTTTTTACTTGACTTTATCCATTGCGTCCCCTATGATAAAGGGACTTTCTAAAGAAACGGAGCATCACAATGGGTGTTATTTTAGGCATTGACATCGGCGGTTCGAGCACGAAGATCGTCGGTCTTGCCCCCGATCTTTCCGTCATCGACATGCTGCGCGTCAAGGCTGACGATCCGCTCACCTCGCTCTACGGCGCGATGGGCAATTTCCTTTCCACACATCATCTCCAGCTCTCCGACATCCGCCACATCGCGCTCACGGGCGTAGGCTCTTCGTATGTCGAGGGCGATATCTACGGCGTGAAGACCATCAAGGTCGAAGAATTCCCCTCTGTCGGCGTGGGCGGCCTTGCCCTCTCAGGCAAGGAGCACGCGGTCGTCGTCAGTATGGGCACGGGCACGTCGTTTCTCTGGGCCAACAAGGGCGGAGAGATCCGTCACCTCATCGGCAGCGGCGTGGGCGGCGGCACGCTCGCGGGCCTCAGCTCGCTCACAACAGGCGTGCACCAGTACGCGCTGATCCGCAAGCTCTGCCAGGACGGCGACCTCAGCCACATCGACCTGACGATGGCCGACCTCTCGCGCGAGCAGGTGGGCGATCTGCCGCCCGAGGCCACGGCGGCGAACTTTGCCAAGGTCGCCGACGACGCGACGCCGTCGGACAAGATGCTTGGCATTGTCAACCTGGTGCTCCAGTCCATCGGCACAATGTCGGTGCTCGCGTGCAAGTGCTGCGGCACGGACACGGTCGTCCTCACAGGCGCGCTGACGATGCTGCCGCCGGCAAGGGAGACGTTCGAGCTGTTCAAACAGCTCTACCATGTCAATTTTATTATTCCCGAAAACGCGACGTTTGCTACCGCCATCGGCGCGGCGCTGTACAGCGTGAGAGAAAATTGACGAAAACTATTCAAGAAAGTGCCTGCCATCCGGCGGGTACTTTTTATTTTCAAACGCTTGTTCTATTTCGCATTTTATGCTACACTGTTCGTGAAACGAGGTGAACGCGATGGACCGCATCATTCTGCACTGCGACTGCAACTGCTTTTACGCCTCCTGCGAGCTTTTGAGCCATCCCGACCTGCGCCAGCTTCCCGTCGCGGTCTGCGGCGATCCAACGGAGCGCCACGGCATCATCCTGGCAAAAAATGAACCGGCGAAGCGCTGCGGCGTCAAAACGGCGGAGACCATCTGGAAGGCCAAGCAGAAGTGTCCTGGCCTCATCCTGCTGCCGCCGCACCACCGCCTCTACGCCGAATACTCGAAAAAAATCAATGCCGTCTACGGCGAGTACACTGACTTAGTCGAGCCGTTCGGCATCGACGAGAGCTGGCTGGATGTGACAAATTCCCTCCACCTCTTCGGCGGGGACGCCAGAGCGCTCGCCGACACGCTGCGAGGCCGCATCAAGCGCGAATTTGGACTGACGATCTCGGTCGGCGTGTCATTCAACAAGGTGTTCGCCAAGCTCGGCAGCGACTATAAAAAGCCCGATGCCACGACCGTCATCGCACGCGACAACTGGCGCGACATCGTCTTCCCCCTCCCCGTTGGCGATCTTTTGTTCGTCGGCCGCAGCGCACAGGAGCTGCTCGGCCGCTACGGCGTGCGCACGATCGGCGAACTCTCAAAATGCAGCGAGGAAATGCTCGAAACCCTGATGGGCAAAATGGGCTCGCAGCTCTACCGCTATGCCAACGGCCTCGACGACTCCCCCGTCCGCGGAGCGGCGGACCGCGGGCCGATCAAATCCGTTGGCAATTCGACGACATTCCGCCGCGACCTGACGCGCTGGGATGAGGTGCAAAGCGGCATCTCGCTGCTTTCTGACAGTGTGGCGATGCGTCTGCGGCGCTACGGGCTCTACTGCGGCGGCGTACAGGTCGGCATCAAAAACAGCCGCTTTCAGGTCTTTTCGCGCCAGACGACGCTCGACCACAGCACGCACCTGATGCGCGAGATCAACGATACCGCGCTCCGCCTTGCAAAGGACTTGTGGAAAGCACCCGACCCTATCCGGCTCCTCTCCGTCACGGCACTGCATCTGACCGAAGAAACGCAATCCTACCGCCAGCTCGACCTGCTCGGCACGGACGACTCACAGCAGGAAAAGCAGGAAGCCGTCGAATCCGCAATGGACGCCCTGCGCAAAAAATTCGGCCGCGGCGTCATCTCCTACGGTACCGCCGAAGACACCATCAGCGGCGAAAAAATCGAACGGGATTAAATGCGCCGCAGGCTTTCGCGCCCGCAGGCGCGAAATGATCTTAATCGTAAATTCCGACGACATGTGCGTCGGAATTTACTCTTCTCACTCCGCGCGTGTCGCAGCCGCCCTGCGGGCGGCAAGGCACGAAGCGGAGTGCAATTTTATCGGAGAGACGGCTTCGCCATCTCTCCGATAATCTCAAAAGCGGGGATTCTCTCAAAGAGAATCCCCGCTTTTGAAACGTCAGTTGATGAGCCACTCCGGCCTTGACCGCTTCTTGATGCCCGACACAACCCCCATCGCAGCGAACAGCGTCACGATCGACGAGCCGCCGTAGCTGAAAAACGGCAGCGTCAGCCCGATGACCGGCATAAGAAATAAGCACATGCCGAGGTTTGCGATCGTCTGGAAAATGAGCATGCCCGCCATGCCGACGCACACAAGGCTCTCCATACGCGTCGGCGCTTCGCGCGCGACAATGAGGCAGCGGACAATGATGGCCAGCAGCAGCACGATGACGAGAAGGCAGCCGATAAAGCCCAGCTCCTCGCCGCAGACGCAGAAGATGAAGTCTGTCTGCCGCTCGGGAAGACTCGACCGGTACAACGACTGCGTCTGCGTGCCGTTGAAGAGGCCCTGCCCCGTCAGCTTGCCCGAGCCGAGAGCGAGCATTCCGCGCGTCTGCTGCCAGCCCTTGCCCTCGGGCTGGTAGCTGTGGTCCAGAATGACCTTGATGCGGTCGTACCAGTCGCCGCGCAGAAGGCCGAGGTTCCACGCGGCGAGAAACGCGCCCACCGCGCCGCCCACGCCGAGGAAGAGCCACCGCAGGGCAAAGCCCGCGGCAAAGGCCATGCACAAGAAGACGAAGAGATAGACAAGCCCGCTGCCCGCGTCCTTGGAAAGGATATAGTAGAAGACAAACATCGCGCCCGCGTGCGCCGTGGGCTGGATGACATTGGAAAAGCGCGTGAGGTCCTTTTTCTCCTGCAGCAGCGCAAGCTGGCGCGCCAAGAGGATAATGAACGTGATCTTCACGATCTCGGCGGGCTGAACGGTGATGGGAAAATTCTCCAAAAAGCCGACGCCGAGCCTTTTGCCGATGTCGTTCACGCCGAGCCAGGCGCGGTTGCCGTTTCGCGTCAGGCCAAAGGGCGTGCGCAGCAGCAGAATGAAGCCGAAGTTGAACGCCAGCAGCCACTTCCATTTTTTTCCGACCTCCGACACGTCGATGCTGGAGAGCAGGAAGTAGAGCAGCACGCCCAGCAGCAAGCCAAACCCCTGAATGGCAACATATTTAAAGGTATTGCGGAAATGCGTGGCGCTCGCGATGAGCACCATGCCGTAGAGCGTGGAAACGGTGCACAGCGACAGCAGCACCATATCCGACTGCCGCACCACGTCACTTAAAAAATCGCGGAATCTGTTCACAGCCTCACGCTCCCTTCGCACAAAGTTTTCGATGTATTTTAGCACAATTTTACCCGTCTGTAAACGCACATTTCTCCCTCTTTCCGCAGAAAAGGAATTGTAAAGGCCGGCGCGCTGTGCTATACTATTTGGTAATATGGGTGAAAATGGGGTCAAGGAGGCGAAACCATGCAATTTCTGTCGCACAGCACGCAGGAGACCGAGGCGATCGGCGAAGAGCTTGCCCAAAAGCTCCGCGGCGGCGATGTGCTCGCCTTCACGGGCTCGCTCGGCATGGGAAAGACCGCCTTCACGCGCGGTCTTGCGCGCGGCCTTGGCTGCCGCGGACGCGTCACGAGCCCGACGTTCACCATCGTCAACGAGTACGAGGGCAGAACGCCGCTCTTCCATTTTGATATGTACCGCCTCGGCTCGTCGGACGAGCTGTTCGACATCGGCTGGGACGATTATCTCGCCCGCGGCGGCGTCTGTGCCGTCGAGTGGAGCGAGCGCGTCTCCGACGCGCTGCCGGAGGACACGATCTTTGTCGACATCGCGCGCACAGACGAGCACGAAGACTGGCGCACCATCACGGTCACAGGAGGCAGATTCGCATGAAAATTCTCGCTCTGGAAACATCGGCGAAGAGCGTTTCCTGCGCCGTCGTCGAAGACGGCGCGCCGCTCGCCTCCGCCTATCAGTGCACGGGGCTGACGCACAGCCGGACGCTTCTGCCGATGGTGGATGCGATGCTCAAAAACGCCGATCTGACGCTCGATGATATCAATGCCATCGCCATCGCGGCGGGGCCGGGCTCGTTCACGGGCCTTCGCATCGGCATTGCGGCGGTCAAGGGCCTTGCCTGGGCCGCAGACAAGCCGTGCCTCGGCGTTTCGACGCTCGAGGCCATGGCGCAGAATGCCGCGCACATCGACGGGCTTATCGTCGGCGCGATGGACGCGCGCCGCTCGCAGGTCTATAACGCCGTTTTTGAGGCAAAGGGCGGCGAACTCACGCGCCTGACGCCGGACCGCGCGATCTCGCTCGAAGAGCTCTGCGCGCAGCTTCAAGGCAAGCAGCAGCCCATCACCGTCCTCGGCGACGGCGGCGTGCTGTGCTATCGTTATTTAGAAGAGCACGGCGTCAAGTGCTCGCTCGCGCCCAGTATGCTCCTTTATCAGAGCGCCGTGGGCGTCGGCCTTGCGGCCGAGCGCGCCTATGCGCGCGGCGAGGCCGTGAGCGCGCAGGAGCTTCTCCCCGTTTATCTGCGTCCCGCGCAGGCAGAGCGCCTGAGAAGCTCCCAATTGAACCAGTAAGCAAAAACACATTAAAATATATTTTTTCGGAGGTCAAAGCAATGGAAGCCAAATTCAACGAGAAAGTACACATCATGAACCACCCCCTCGTCGCCCACAAGCTCACCATCATGCGCGATGAAAACACCAGCGTCAAGGATTTCCGCGAGCTCGTGTCCGAGATCGGTATGCTCATCACCTACGAGGCCACGCGCGACCTCCCGCTGACCACCAAGCACATCAAGACCCCCATCTGCGAGATGGACGCCCCCACGCTCGCAGGCAAGAAGTTCGTTGTCGTCCCCATCCTGCGCGCCGGTCTCGGCCTGGTCGACGGCGTGCTGCGCATGGTGCCCTCCGCCCGTGTGGGCCACATCGGCATGTACCGCGATGAAGAGACGCTCGAGCCCCACCCCTACTTCTGCAAGATGCCCAAGGACGTGGCCGAGCGCGACGTGATGATCGTCGACCCGATGCTCGCCACCGGCGGCTCTGCCTGCGAAGCCATCGGCGAGATGGTCAAGCGCGGCTGCAAGCACATCACGCTCATGGTGCTCGTCGCCGCTCCCGAAGGCATCAAGGCCGTTCAGGAGAAGTACCCCGACGTCAACATCTACGCCGGCGCACTCGATGATCATCTCAACGAGCACGGCTACATCGTCCCCGGCCTCGGCGACGCGGGCGACCGCATTTTCGGCACGAAGTAACTTCAATGAAACCGACTTACGTCGCTTTCATTGAGAAAGATTCGCGTCGCTCTGTGCCTCATTGTCTGCACAAGCAGACAATTCGACACTCGCTTTGCGCAAAGAGTAATTCCTGACGCACATGTCGTCAGGAATTACGATTTTAATTGTTTTCCGCCTGCGGGCGGAAAATGGTACGAAGAATCTTCACAATTTTGTCATTGCATTATTGTGTTCCATTCGTTATAATGATTGGGCATTTTCAATAGCACTTTTGCAAATCTGCAAAACCCAATAATTGAGAGGACTGAACAAACAAATGAGTGCATCCAGAGAAAAGAAGAGCCGCCAGGAGAATCTGGCAGGCGGTTATGTCGATCCCCGGACGAAGCGCGAAAAGGACGAGCAGGCGAAGGATCGCCGCAGCAATGCCCTGTATATCGCCATCGCCGTCATCTTCGTGATCGTCGGTATCGTCGTCACAGTCGCCAACTCCAAGGTGATCGAACGCAACGCCGACGCCGTGACCATCGGCAACGAGACCTACACGGCCGCTGATGTGAGCTATTTCTACAACACCATTTACAGCAGCTTTGTCTCCAAGAACTCCTATTACCTGAGCGTTTACGGTTTGGACACCAGCAAATCGCTCAAGGAGCAGGACTGCCCTATCAACGGCAGCACCTGGTACGACTATTTCCGCGATCAGGCGCTCGAGAGCCTCAAGTCTTACGCCCTGCTCGCGCAGAAGGCGGAGGCCGAGGGCTTTGACGGCAGCGAGGCCGTGGAGCAGTCCGTGCAGGATACGTTTGCCGATCTGGACGCTGCCGCCGCTTCCGCCGGTTACACCCGCGCGCAGCACATCAAGGCCGTCTGCGGCCCGCTGGTCAACGAGAAGGTCTTCGAGCGCAACATCCGCATGATCGCGCTCGCGCAGGCTTACTCCAACAGCTACTCTGACTCCCTGTCCTACACCTCCGACGAGGTGCAGGCCGCTTACGACGCTGATCCCAAGAGCTATCAGAGCGCCGACATTGAGTACATTCTCTTCACCTCCGCTGCCGGCGACGACGCAACGGACGAAGAAAAGGCCGAGCTTCTCGAGCAGGCCAAGCAGAAGGCCGAGACCGCTCTCTCCCGCTATGCGCAGGGTGAGACGTTCGACACCATCGGCGAGGATATGGAAGGCTCCTATGCGCACATCGGCTATGCTGAAAACGGCGCTTCCGATATGCTGACCTGGGCATTTGACGATGCCCGTCAGGAGGGCGACACCACCGTCGCCGCCTATGGCGAGAAGGGTTATTACGCTGTGCTCTTCCACTCCCGCAGCCGCAACGACTATCACACGGTTTCCGTGCGTCATATCCTTGTTGACAGCGAGGAGAAGGCCAACGAGCTCCTGCAGCAGTACAACGACGGCGAGAAGACCGAGGACGCCTTCGCCGCGCTGGCCGTCGCCAACTCCACCGACCCCGGCAGCGCCAGCAACGGCGGCCTGTACTCCAACATCTACAAGGGTGAGATGGTCCCCTCTTTCGAGGACTGGTGCTTCGATCCCGCGCGCCAGAGCGGCGACACGGGCATCGTCGAGTCCAGCAACGGCTATCACGTGATGTACTTCGTCGAGACCAATCCCCAGCCCTACTGGTACTACAAGGCTGACCTTGATCTCAAGAACGACGCTTACGACGAGTGGTACGCCGGTATCACCGACGGCGTTGAGACCGAGCAGCTTGACGGCATGAAGTACGTCGGGTAATCCCCTCTTACGACAAAATAAGCTGCCGGTTGCTGACCGGCAGCTTATTTCTTTTTGATTCTGACTTTTGAGGCAACACTATGGACAATCAGTTTTTACGCACGCAGATGCTGCTCGGCGGCGACGCGATGAATCAGCTACACCGCAGCCATGTGGCCGTGTTCGGCCTTGGCGGCGTGGGCAGCTACGCGGTCGAGGCGCTGGTGCGCTCGGGCGTCGGTGAGCTGACGCTCATCGACGACGACACTGTCAGCCCCACGAATTTGAACCGTCAGCTCGAGGCACTGCACTCCACCGTTGGCCAAAATAAGACCGACGCGCTCGCCGCGCGCTGCCGCGACATCAACCCCGATGTCAGACTGCACCTCATCTGTGCGCGCTACGACGCCGCGCACCGCGAGGACTTCTTCACCGCGCGCTACGACTACATCCTCGACGCGATCGACACGGTGTCGAGCAAGCTCGACCTCATCCAGACGGCGCAGGCTCGAGGCATTCCCATCCTCTCCGCCATGGGCACGGGGAACAAGCTGGATGCTTCGCAGCTATGCATCACGGACATCTCCAAAACGCGCAACTGCTCGCTTGCGCGCGTGATGCGCAAGGAACTGCGCGACCGCGGCGTCAAGCACCTGCGCGTGATCTACTCCCACGAGCTTCCCGCCAAGCCCGAGACGCTGGAAGCGCCCCCGCCGGGCCGCCGCAGCGTACCGGCAAGCCTCGTCTGGGTCCCCGGCTGCGCGGGACTGATGATGGCGGGCGACGTCATCCTGACGCTCGCCGGATGCAAAAAAGAGAAAGAAGGCGGCAGCCAATGATTTTGACCGGTACCATCGTCAATTCCGCCGCGATCGTCGCGGGCAGCATCGCCGGACTTCTGCTCGGCAAGTTTATCCCCGAGCGCTTCAGCGACGCAATGGAAAAGGGCGCGGCGCTCTGCGTGCTCTACATCGGCGTGGATGGCATGCTCGCGGGCGAAAACACGCTCGTCGCCATCCTTTCGATCTCGATCGGCGCGATCCTCGGCGAACTTTTACAGCTCGATGAACACATGCATCAGCTCGGCGACTGGGTCGAGCGAAAATTTGGCGGAAAAGGGTCGAAAACCTCGCTTTCCGAGGGATTTGTCACCGCCTCGCTCCTCTTCTGCGTGGGCGCAATGGCCATCATGGGCGCACTCGACTCCGGCCTGACCGGCGACCATTCGACGCTTTACGCCAAGGCGCTGCTCGACGGCATCATTTCCGTCGTCTACGCCTCGACCCTCGGCATCGGCGTCGCGCTTTCAGCTATCCCTATCTTCCTCTATCAGGGTGCCATCGCGCTGGGTGCGTCGTTCCTCGCGCCGTATCTCACAGAAGCGGTCATCCTCGAGATGAAGTGCGTCGGCTCGATTCTCATCCTCGGCCTATCGCTCAACATGCTGGGCCTGACGAAGATCAAGGTGATGAACTACGTCCCCGCCGTGTTCCTGCCGATTCTATTGTGTCGGTTTCTGTAAGCAAAAAGAAGCGTTCCATCGAATGATGGAACGCTTCTTTTTTACTCTTCCAAAATGAGCGGCAGGGCGCGGACGCAGCAGTGCTTCATGTCGACATGGCTGTCATCCAAAAAGCCGACGCCTTCGGCTTTCAAAAGCTCGACCTGACGGTTCGCACCGCCGAAAGCGAAGGCGCTTGACACCTCCCCGTCCCGCTTGACGACGCGGTGACACGGGATGACGCCCGGCTCTGGATTCACGTGCAGCGCGTAGCCCACGACGCGGGCGAGGCGCTTGTTGCCGATCGCCGCGGCGATCTGGCCGTAGGTCGCGACGCTTCCGCGCGGAATGAGTCGCACCGCCGCGTACACTTTGTCAAAGGTCGTCATGCTTCTCCCCTCTTTTTGAGCCGGCGGGCGAGCAGCAGCCCGCCCACGATCAGGACAAGATAGAATAGATAGTAGGGCCAGTCGTGCCGCAGCCATATCCCCGCACTCTCCCAAACGATCGGCCAGTCGCCCCCGTCCGCATACTCTCTCGACGTCGACCACAGATCCACCAGATAACCAAGCATAGAGGCCAGGCGGGCGATCGCCAGCGCCGCACCGGCTGCGGCAATGCCAAAACAGATCGGTCTGCCGCGCTTTTTCCAAACCGTACAGGCCAGCACAGCAGCGGCTATCGCCATTGCACCAAGGACGAAGTGCAGCGCCGTATACGACTCGAATCCCGTCCGCGCAGCGCTCCACACCGCTGCCATCACAACAATTGTCATCACCAGCAGCAGCGCATCGTTGAATATACCGCTCCGCCCGCGCGTATCGCCACCCTGCTTCTGCTCGGCTGCCTGCGGCGCGTCCTCCGATCTTTCCCAGATCAGATAATCCGTCGTCACACCGAAGTACGTGCAGATGGCGCGCAGCTTGTCGAGGTCGGGCGTCGAGTCGCCGCATTCCCATTTGCTGATGGCCTGCCGCGAGACATCCAGCTCCGCGGCGAGCTGCTCCTGCGATAAACCGCGCGATCTGCGCAACAGCTGTAATTTTTCTCCCAGGGTCATGTATTTGTCCTCCGTTTGCTTTGATGCGCCCAGTATAGCCGACTGCGGCGAAAAGCGCCACCAGTCAAGGCTTGCAAGTCCGCAACCAAACGTGGCAAAGAGGATTTAGTCCGCTTTTTTCTTGTTCTTTCCAAACAGCGCGCCCACGTCGACCTCCACCAGCACAAGGCTCGCAAGCATCAGCGCCGAGCCGATGTAGCCCTTGACGCCGATGCGCTCACCCAGCAGAAAGAACGCAAAAATCGCCGAAAACACGGGTTCGAGCGTAAAGATGAGACTCGCGCGGCTCGCCGTCGTGTGCTTTTGATAAACGCTCTGGATCACAAGGCAGACGCCTGAACACACGATGCCGAGAAACAGCGCCGCCGCCCAGACCTTTGCCGTACCCGGCAGTGCAGGCGTCTCCAAAAATACGGAGAGCATCAGCATCACCACGCCGACGACGGCAAGGTCGCACACGCCGAGCGCCAGCGGGTCGACCTTTTCATTCGCCACGGCCTTTTCCGTGACCATCAGGTCGACGGAGTAAAACACCGCTGCGAACAGGCAGATGATATCGCCGAACGCGGGCTTGAGCGTCTCGTTCAGCGTCATCAGCGCTAAGCCGATAAGACATAAGATCATCGAAACGCCGAATTTCTTCTCCGGCTTTTTGCGATACACGATAAATTCCAAAATCGGCGTCGTCACGACCGAAAGCGCGCAGATGAAGCCCGCGTTCGACACGGATGTGTAAATGACACCGTAGGTCACGCTCGTGTACACGACGACGAGCGAAAGGCCCACTACAATGCTGTACTTGACGGTCTCGCGGCTCGCGTGGAAGACATTTTTGCGAAACACGAATCCCAGCACAACAAACGCCGTCAAAAAACGGAAGGCGTTGAGCGTCAACGGCTGCATATCCCTCAGGCAGATCGCCGTCAGGCAGTTGGAAATGCCCCAGAAGCTCGTCGCCAGCAGCAGCATGAGATCTGCCCTGCGCTGATGTTCCATTGGTTTTCCCTCTCTCTTCTTAAAATCTCTCTTCTCTCATTTGTCAAACGGGCGCCTTGCGGCGTCCGTTTGATTAGTTGATTTTACCATGTCTATTAGGTTTTCGCAAGTGGCATGAGAAAAGAAAATGTAAGAATCTAGATGCGCACGCTTCGCTCTTTTTATTCACCAAAACCGCGGAGAGAGGCGGGAAAACCCACCTCTCTCCGCTCCGCATCAGATCTTCTGCACCGGCGGCAAAAAGCCGCGCTTCGCATTCTCCTCTGTGTCGTCCGACTCGTCGTAGGCGTCGTACGGCGCGGACGGGTCGTGCACTTTCTTCTTGAACGGCGAGCAGAGCTTATCGCGGTGCGCAAAGGCGAAGTAGAGATCGTCCGTCCAGCCGGTGTGGCCCGTCAGGATGACGGGCCGCAGGCCGCGCGTGCGAAGCTTCTGCTCCAACTCCGCCAGCGATTTGACTGCGAGCTTGTTGCTCTCCGCCAGCGCGGAAATGAAGCTGTAGCCGCCGTCCGCGCCGAACCAGATCGTATCGCCCGTGAAGAGGTACCTGTCGTCAATGAGGTACACCATATGCCCCCACGTGTGGCCAGGGGCCAAAAAGCATTCGATCTTAATGCCGTCGATCTCGAAGACCTGCCCGTCGTGCAGCAGCACCTTTTCGTTGTTAATGGTCACCTGCGGCAGCTTGTAGAGGTGGTAGATCACCTTGCGGCGCACCTCGCCGGTGAGATATTTGTTCTCGATCTCGCCGATATAGAGCTTCGCGTCACGGAAAAGGCCGGGGCTGTCCGCCTCCACCGCGCCGACATGGTCGGTGTCCTGATGGGTGATGAGGATATGGCGGATGGACTTCGGGTCGATGCCGAGCCAGCCCATCTTTTCCTCAAGACGGTCATAGTTGTAGCCCGCGTCGACCATGATGGTCGTCTCGCCCTTGCGGTAGAAAAAGATGTTCGCCACCCATTCGCGCACGCAGGCGACATGTTCATCGACCCAGCCGGTGTTCAGCGGCTTGAATATCTCCTTGCCGCGGTACATCTTGCTCATTTCCTTTTTCTGAAATTCGGTAGCTTGCTTGGACACGGCCGATTCCCCCCTGTTTTGTTTTTTAGTTCAACGTCTCTAACTCCAAGTGATAAAAAGCCGCACGCGGCGTTCACGCCCGCGGAAACAGCTCTTCGCACGCGCCGCGCGTCAGCGTTTCGAGCACCTGCGGATACAGCGCGCCGATCTGCTCCTGATGCGACACCGTGAGGATCAGGCCGCGGATCGTCGCAGCGGCGAGCGCGATACCGCCGCGCGGGGTCAGGCCGCTCTCTTCCAAAAGGTCGCGGATATGTACCTCGTCGCTGTGGTAGTGCTCGGCTTTCACCTGCGCGGGGATGCGGCGCAGCAGATAGGCCGAGTCCTCCTCGATGAATTTCATCGCACCGATCTCGGATAAGCGGCTGCAGGCCGTGAGCAGCACGTTCGCGATGCGCTCGTCGGGCGGCAGGTCTTTGCCCTCCTCCAGCACCTGCTCGGCCACCTGATAGACCTCGCTGTGGATATCCTCCAGCACCTCGAAAAACAGCAGTTCTTTGGACGCGAAGTATTTATAGAACAGTCCCTTCGAGATGCCCGCCGCCTCGGTGAGCTGCTCGACCGAGGTCTTGCGCAGCCCCAGCGTGACGGCGCAGCGGCGCGCCTCTTGCAGCAGCGTTTCGCGGATGGCCGCGTTCTCTTCTGCGGAAAAGGCCATTGGCATTCCCTCCTTTGTTGAAATTTTTGACCAGCTTGGTTTATTGGTCATATTGTAGCATATCCATCGCCGTCTGGCAAGAAAAAAAGGATCCCATTCCTTTATAAATACTGAATAAGACCACAGCTTTTATCAATGCACTGCGTTATATATGTGCAGCACAGCCGCTAGGCCGGTATGGATGCGCACATCTCCCAGCCCTTCGACGTCAAGACGCTCTGCATCTGCCTTGCGGCGGCTGAAGAACAAGCAGTAAACGCAAAAAAGAGGACATTCCGATTCTTTTCGGAATGTCCTCTTCCCTTTTCTTGTCACAGCAGGCCGTAGACCTCGTGCAGATCCCTGATCTCGTGGTCGATGCGGTAACCCTCCGGCGCTTTGATTCCCTCGGGATTGTACCAGCAGGTCACGATGTCCGCGTTGTCGCCGCCGCGGATATCGCTCGTGAGCGAATCGCCGACGATCATCGTCTCGCCCTTCTCGACCGGCCCGATGGCGGCGAAGACCTGGTCGAAAAACTCCTTTTTCGGCTTCTCCGCGCCAAGCTGCTCGGAGAGGAACACGCCGTCCATCAGCGCACCGAGGCCGGAGCGCGTCAGCTTCTTCGTCTGCGCGACGACCGTACCGTTCGAGACGACGCACTGGCGCACCTTGCCGCGCAGCGACTTGACGATCTCATAGCTGTCGTCGCGGTAGACGATGGTGTCACCCAGACGCAGCTGGTAGGCATCGTTAAACTGCGGCGCGAGGGAAACGTCGATGCCCTCCTCCGCGAAAAACTCCTCAAAGCGGCCGACGAGCACCTGCGGCTTCGTGATCTCGCCGCGCTCGAGTTTTTCCCAGTATTTCATGTTCAAGACGGAATAGCGCGCGACCTGTTCTTCCGAGCATTCGCCAAGGCCGAACTCAACAAAAAGGCTCTGGATGGCGGCGCGCTCGGCGGCATCAAAGTCTAAAAGCGTGCGGTCCACGTCCCACAAAATCGTTTTGATCATAACGGTATCTCCAAAAACAGTCAAAATTACTCTTTTTCCGCGTGCGCGGCGAGAACATCATACCACAGCAGGACTACGTCCGCAACGCCGATTTTCCGCCGCTTGCGGGAAAGATCATACCGTGGTAGAATAGCGGCAACGATTTTGGACAGAAAGGGACTGTTTCCTATGAATATCACCGTATATCTCGGTGCGAGCAGCGGCAACGATCCGACGCTTGAGACGTCCGTGCGCGCGCTGGGCCGTCTCATCGGCAAGAGCGGCAACGCCCTTGTCTACGGCGGGTCGAAAAACGGCCTAATGGGTGCGCTCGCTGAAAGCGTGCTGCGCGCGGGCGGCGAAGTGACCGGCGTGGAGCCGCAGTTTTTCATCGACAAGGGCTACGAGTATGACGAGATCACGACGCTCATCGTCACGCGCGACATGACCGAGCGCAAGACGAAGATGATCGAGCTCGGCGACGCGTTCATCGCCTTCCCCGGCGGCACGGGCACGCTCGAGGAGATCAGCGAGATCATGTCAAAGGTGTCGCTCAAGCAGCTCGCCGCGCCGTGCATCCTCTATAATCTGAACGGCTATTACGACCACTTGAAAGCCCTGCTCGCTCACATGATCGACATGGGCCTCTCCACGCCCGAGCGGCAGGAGGGCATCTACTTTGCCGAAATGCTGGACGACATTCGCGCGATCTTGAAGATTTGAGGAAAAGCCGCCTTCGGCGGCTTTTCTTTTTGTGCGGCGCTTGACAGGCCTCCTTCGCTGCGGTATGCTAAAAGAAACTTAAAGTTACTCACTGTGCTGCAACCTAAAGCGCGCTTTCATTTCAGGAGGATTTCATGGTCTACACAGTCGGCGAGATGGCGAAAAAGCTGGACGTCCCCGCTTCCACGCTGCGCTATTACGATAAGGAGGGCCTGCTGCCCTTTGTGGAGCGCTCGTCCGGCGGCATCCGCATGTTTCAGGAATCGGACTTCGAGTGGTTACAGGTCATCGGCTGCATGAAAAAGGCCGGTATGTCCATCAGGGACATCCGCCAGTACATCGAGCTCGCCCTGCGCGGCGACGACACCATCGGCACGCGCCTCAAGATGTTCACGCACCAGCGCGACGTGCTGCTCGCGCAGATGGAGGAGATGCGCCACACGCTCGAGACCGTGGAGTACAAATGCTGGTATTATGAAACTGCAAAGGCCGCGGGCACGATCGACGTCCCAAGGGATATGGCGGACGAGGACGTGCCCGAGCGCTTCCGTGCCATCCGGCGCGAACTCAAGACGATTCCGCAGGAGTAAAGGTAAACTACTTTTCTGCCGGCAAGCAGGGAAAGGATAAGAATAGGAAAGTAAACTATGGATCGGATCAAGAAGAATTTTGGCTTTGGCTGCATGCGCCTGCCGATGATCGGCGAAGAGGTGGATATCGAGCAGACCAAGCAGATGGTGGACGCGTTTTTAGACGCGGGCTTCAACTATTTTGACACTGCGCACGGCTACATCCAGGGCAAGAGCGAAAAGGCGCTCAAGACCTGCCTGACAAGCCGCTATCCGCGCGAGAAGTACATCCTGACCGACAAGCTGACGGCGAACTATTTCAAGACCGAGGCAGACATCCGCCCGTTTTTCGAGAGCCAGCTCAAGATCTGCGGCGTCGAGTATTTCGACTTCTATCTGATGCACGCGCAGGGTCTTGTCAACTACGACCACTTCAAGGAGTGCCGCGCGTATGAGACGGCGTTCGCGCTCAAAAAAGAGGGCAAAATTCGCCACGTCGGCATTTCCTTCCACGACCGCGCCGAGGTGCTCGAGCGCATTCTGACCGAGTATCCCGAGATCGAAGTTATCCAGATCCAGTTCAACTACGTCGACTACGACGATCCCGCGGTGCAGAGCCGCAAGTGCTATGAGGTCTGCCGCAAATTCAATAAGCCCGTCATCGTCATGGAGCCCGTCAAGGGCGGCAACCTCGTGAACCTGCCTGAGGACGCAAAGGCCGTGCTTGAAGACCTGCACGGCGGCAGCCCCGTGAGCTACGCCATCCGCTTTGTCGCGGGCTTCCCCGGCATGATGATGGTGCTCTCCGGCATGAGCAACATGGAGCAGATGCAGGACAACATCTCGTTCATGCGGGACTTCAAGCCCCTTGACGAGACCGAGCGCGCCGCGGTGGAAAAGGTGCAGGAGATCTTCCACAGCAAGGACCTCATCCCCTGCACGGCCTGCCGCTACTGCACGGACGGCTGCCCCAAGCACATCTCTATCCCTGACCTCTTCGCCATTATGAACGCCAAGCAGATTCACCACGACTGGAACGCGGACTGCTACTATGAAGATGTCCACACCGCGCCGGGCCGCAAGGCGTCCGACTGCTTAAAGTGCGGCAAGTGCGAAAAGGTCTGCCCGCAGCACCTCCCCATCCGCAAACTGCTCGAGCAGGTCGCGGCAGAATTTGAAAAGCCCCCCGCAGCGAATTAAGCTCAAAATATAAAATGCAGCACCGGCGAGAGAAAGATGGAAAACTCTCGCCGGTGCTGTTTGCTTGCACTGATCCTTGATCTTTATCATAACACCGCGCCGCGGTGTTTTTCTTGGTCTGCCGCTTTGGCCGTTCGGCGAGGTGGACAGTGGACCCCAGAATTTTTTGTTTGTCGCCCTTTGTTTTAGGCTATGGCTGAAGTATAACGTGGATTCTTTAAGCGAACCTAAATTTGGTGTAAATAAAGTATGAACAATTCTCGTATCGCGCGGGAAAAATATATGTAAAAAAGCGGCGCATTTTGCGTAAATTTCCGTTTCTTCCCTGCAATAACTGCTCCTTCGGCGTATAAGAAAGTAAATTTTGTCGATTTCTTAACAAATTTGCGGCGAAATTCATACCTGCGGCTCACCTCGCACGCGATCTTGCCGCGCACTGCTCCTCCACATTCCGACAGAGAGCGGCGGCACCATCGGATCAAGGGAGAAAATCATGCAGAAAAAACGAGTGCCCAGCCTGATTTTAGTCGCATTTGCAGCCGTTCGAACAGGTCGTTTTGCGGATGAGACGCGCGTGAATAAGCTCCATGCCGGCAAAATCCGGATTACAGAGCGCGGGCATGACCTCGAGAAGGTCGTGCTTTTTGGCGAATTCCGCGGTCGGACAGGCGGTGAACTCATAGTAGATGGGCTGATCCTTGTCAAACGGCGCGACGTGCATCTCAAAGTCGCCCCACTTGTCGCACTGTTTTTTCGCGTTCAAAAACGCGCGGTGCAGGAGCTTTTTGCAAAGCGGCTTATTGATGTCGATGAATTTGAGCTTGCTGAGCTTTCGGAACGACGGTAGGAAGAGGTTCCCTCCATCTCCTCGATCTCTTGAAGGCTTGTCACGTCCTTGCAGACGACGTAATACGCCATCAGCGCGATGCAGTCGTAATTGCCGCCCGGGCCGTTGTGAAAGTTTTTCTTCCCGCCAAGGTCGGTGCGCCAGTCGCTCAAAAAGTCGACATACTGCATCTGCACGCGCTCCCAGACGGCTTCGCGCTGCGATTCCGGATAGTGGTGCGCGATCTTCTCCCGAATTTCCGCCTTGCAGGGCTTTGAATAGATCACATGGCAGGTGCGGTCAAATTGCAGCTGATCGTCGTTCATTGTCTTCCCTCCCGTATTTTTTACGCTTGCCGATATCAGAGCGTCGGTTTGCCGTGAGGTCTTCTCCCCTGTCTTACGCTCGCTGCGCTTTTTTCATCGTCACGAGCAGCCCGCCGAACATCCAGACGTTGCCGATGGCGAGCCACGCGCAGCGCAGGGCGTTGCCAAGCGGCCGGTTGCCGAGCAGCGCCGCGAGAAAATACACGAGCATGCCGAACGCCATAGAGAAGACGCAGCACCGATACGGTGTCAGCCCCTTTCGGAATGCGACGATCTGCGTCATCACCAGCACAAAGAAGAAGATCCAGAACAGCACGAGCGGCGGCATCAGGAAGTATGCGCTGTACTGCGTCAAAAGCGCTTCGGAAAGCCCGTGTTTCATCAGAAACACCGCCGTGCACACCGGCACATGGAAGCCGCACGCGCAGAACATCAGGTAGCCGAAAATGTCGGAGCGGCAGCGGTGCGCGTATTTCGGCGACTTCGCCGCCATCAGGCGGTAAACACCGAAGCAGGCAAGTCCCTCAAGCACCACGCCGAAAAGCCCCAGCAGCGCCGCGGCAAAAAGGCCGCTGTCCGAGGTAGAAGTATAGGCCGATAGCATCTGTAAAACGCCTTCAAGCGCATCGTTCTCCACGCCCTAGCCGAGGATCAGGTCACCGGCGAGGTGCAGAACGGACGCAAAAAGGCCGATGGTCAGCAGCTTTTTGATGTGCGGCCAGTCAATCTCACGCGAGATGCCGATGTCATTGAAGTCACTCATGCTTTTTATTCTCCTTTGCAAAGTCGAGGCGGACGATCTGCATGTTCATCATGCCGTCGCCGACCTTCGATAAAAAGCGGAAGAATTTCCGTACATTTTGATTCCTCAAGTCGTTGTAGCCCAGCATGTAGCCGCGCGAGGACACACGCAGCCTATCGCTCCACGCCGAAAGCTCGCGCCTTGCGTCGGTGACGGCGAAATACGCGCCGACGTCCTTGATCTCCGCGCCCTTGAGCCATGTTTTGAGCATCAGCTTGACCGCCTTGCAGTTCGCCGCGTCGAAGACGAGCTTGCCGCCTGGGAACGCCTCCGCCATCGCGCACACGAGCGCTTTGACCTGCGGCGTGAGGAAATAGTAGAACACACCCGCGGCGAAGAACACCGCGTCGCCGCTCGCGTCGATCTCACTGAACCATGAGGTGTCATTTAAGTTGCAGGGGATGTTTTTCTCGCGCTCTCCCGCAGGCAGGAGCGCATCGCGCACGGCGATGACATTGGGAAAGTCGAGGTTGTAAATTTTGCACGTGCCGTTGTCACAGGCGCGTCCCGTGGCGTCCAGCCCGCAGCCGAGGTTCACGACCGCCGCGTTCGGGTACGAGCGCAGATAGTCCCGCACCTCGCAGGCGAGGTCGCTCTGCCGCATGGCGCACTCTAAAAAGCCGAACTGCTGCATCATGCTCTGCGACCTTTTCGCGAGCGCGGAAAAATCATAGTCGATCTCTTCGATCAAGCGCATGGCCGTCTCGTCGCGGAACAGGTTCGGGTAGAGCTCCGAGCACATCTTGCGCCCGTAGAGCGGGATGACGAGCGTCTCCTGCACGGTGTTTTTCTCAATGTGGTACTTCATCGGTCTCTCCTTTCATTTTCCCGCGAGCTTCAGGCAGAAGTCGCAGCACTCATTCCCGCGGCCGAGCGTCTTTGTGCGGTGCCAGACGAGCTTCGGGTGCAGGTCGTCATAGGCGATGTCGTCGCTGTCGCAGAAGCAGGGGCAGAGCTCCGGACAGCCGTGTTCGACACAGGTGTCGTGATAGGGGCACTTCGTCATATCGATGCGCCAGACGCCGCCGGAGGTCTGATACTCCGTGGCCGCAAAGCCCGCCGTCTCGCCGTAGAATTTTGGCGTCAGCTTACTGAACAGCACCGGCGGCAGATGATAGAGCCCCGGAACCTTGAGCAGCTTGAGGATGGTTTTTCTCATCGTCCACGCATGCTCCGCCACATAGCCGTGGACGGTTTGCAGCGCCTCGTCCTTGGGCATGACGGTCTGCAAGGTCTCGTAAGCAGCGATGCCGGGCAAAATTTGACTTTCCAAATGGAACTGCTTTTCCTTCGACGCGTTCAGATGCATTGAGCGCAGGCGCGACAGCCTTTCGTCCAACAATCTGTTCAGTTCGATGCCCTGCTCGGGAAATCGCCGCGCGACGGTCTCGCGGAATGCCGCAATGATGTAGTTCTCCTTCACACTTCTCCCCTCACTTTCGCAAAAACGGCAGCGGCGGCAGTTCATTTTGCTCGATGATGCGCTCCAGCATCGCCGCAAAGCCCTGCGGGTCGCGAATTTGATACTGCATGTGGTTATGATCTCGTCCATGGGCGAAACAAATTCCGTCTCCGGCTCGCTGGGGTTGAAGCCGTCGTAGGCGACGAGCACAACGTGATACCGCTCCGCCAGTTTTTGGGCCGTGGGAAGCATGCCAAGGTAGCTCACGCCGCCGCCATGCAGCATGACCATGAGCTCGGAGTGCTCCTGTCCGAATTCAAAATACTTCACGTGCTCTTCTCCTTCCCAACGATGCTCTTGACGAGCGCTGCCCAATCCTGCGGGTGGCAGGCCAGCAGCTCTTCGTGCTGCATGTCCTGCTCGTGGATGACAGGATGCGCAAAATGCTGCTCATAGCGGGCGCGGTACTTTTCGCCCATCTTGAGCGCGTAGAAGATATGAATTTCCGTCCCCGGCACGTCGAGTTTGTCGGGCAGCGGCGTAATGAGGTCGGAATAGAACTGATTCTTGCAGCTCTGCTGCGTCAAATAGGGCCGCGCCCCGCCGAGTATCCGTAGGAACACCGCGCCGTAATCACCCATCTGCCGCATCTGCTTTTCCACGCGCTTTTGCAGAAGCGGCGACTTGAACCTGCCGTCGCGCAGCATCGGGAACATCAGCGACAGCAGAAGATTCGTCTGCAATTTTGCCGTGAATTTCGAGGACTGGTCCAAGTCTGAGCTGCCGAGGATGCCGTAGTCCATGCGAATATTTCCTCTTGCGGCCAGAAGGCCCACAAACGAGCCGCCGAGCGAGCAGCCGTAGGCTGCGCGGATGTGCCCGCCGCAGTTTACCTTGAGGTAGTCCTCGATTTTCGCCGTCTCTTCGAGCATCGTGGGGAATTCCGTCCGTTCGGTCTCATCAAAGCCGTCGTAGCTGACGCAGAGCACGCGGTACTCGTCAGAGAGCAGCGGGATCACGTGGCCGAAGTTGCCCTTCCAATGGCAGCAGGTGCCCGGCAGCAGCAAAATGACCGGTGCGTTTTCTTCGCCGAACGCATAGACCTTCATCGCTCCTGACCTCGCTTTCTCACTTTTGTGCCGTGATGCAGAGCCAGCCCTTTTCGCTCTTGTGAATTTGAATATTGCGGAATCCGGCCTGCTCCAAAATGTTCTTGAGTTGAACGTCTTTATAGATCGTCATGCCGTCGATCTTCTCCGTCCACTTCTCGTCTTTTTCGTTGTCGCCGCCGCACTCGTTGCAAATCAAAAACATCCCGCCCGGTTTCAGCACGCGATGGATCTCGCGGAAGCTCTGAAGCAAATCAGGCAGAAGTAGACCGTCTCAAATGCGGTGACCAAATCAAACTGGTTCGCCGCGAAGATGAGATCCGCGACATTCCCCTGCAAAATGACGCAGCGGCCATTCAAAATGGCATCCTCGTTGACCTTTTTCGCCTTTTCGACGCTGACGGGCGAATAGTCGACGCCTTTGACCTCGCCGTTTGGGCACTTTTTGAGCATCGTCCTGATGTTCGCGCCTCCGCCGCAGCCGCAGTCCAGGATGCTTGCGTCCTTTGCGATCTCGGCAAATTGCAATCCCCAGTCCGCGAGCGCGCGGTGGCCGACGTTCATCATTGCGAGCATCAGCTTCCCGCCAAGGCCCTCGGGCTTGCGGGTATTTTCAAAAAACGACATGCTTTTTTCTCCTTTTTGCTCACTTGACCCACATCACAAGAAGGCCCGTGAGCACGCTGATGATGACGAGAAACAGCGAGCCCGGAAAGAGCATCCCCTTCACGTGGAACCACTTCTGCGCGTAGGCCTTGTCCATGTGCTCGGTCCCCGGCAGGCGGAATACTTTCAGATGCGCGAACAGCACCCAGTCGAGGAAAAACGTGTCCCACGCGCCGACGATCAGAAAGAGGATGGCCGCGAATTCCGCGCCCGTCCAAAAGCTGTCCGCCCCGGCAAGGATGGCCCCGTACGTCAAAAGCACCGCGAACAGCACGATGCCAAAGCCCTTGAACGCGATGGTGCGGCCGCTGAGCGGCGCGACCGGAACGTGCTCGTGCGTCTTGAAATATTCCTCCTGAATATCAGGCGGATAGTTGTGCACGCCGATCTCCGGGTGCTTGATGGTGGGGATCATCACCATTGCCGTGAAAAGCGCCGTAAAAACGACCGCTTCTACCCAAACCGTACTCCAAATCATGGATATTCCTCCTCACTTTTTCTCCAGCACAACGATGCGGTTGGAGATATTGCTGACCGCCGGGATCTTGCCGAGCAGCTTGTAGATGGACACAAATTCCGCCATGCCCTCGCACAGGCTGTGCTCTTCGACAAAGCGGAAATCCGGCAGCAGCGCGGCGAGCGCCGCGCCGTTTTTAACGCCCCAGCTGAATTTTGCCTTGCTCGCCTCGATGGACTTCTCCTTAAAGCGCTTCACGACCATCGGGTTCATCGTCTCGACAAGCACCGTCGCGCGGTCAAAGCGCGCCGCGATGACGTCGAAGATGCGCTTGACGTCGCTCTCCAATAAGTACATCGTCAAGCCCTCGATGATGACGAGGACGTCCGTGCTCGTCCCCTTGATCTCGCCGCCCCAGTCGTCCATCGCGGACATGGTGATCTGCGAGATCTTTCTGCTCTCAGGCAGGAGCTTTTCGCGCACGGCGATCGTCTCGGGCAGGTCTAAATTGTACCAGTGCGAATAGTCGCTCATGCGGTAGCAGCGCGTGTCGAGCCCGCAGGCGATGTTCACGACCACCGCACCGCCATGCCCCGCAAGGTAAGTCTTCACAAGCTTATCGAGCACGATGGTGCGCGCTATAACGCCGCTGTGCATCGCCGCGTCCTTGTCGGCCATCGAAAAATCGTAGTCGAGCCGGTCGATGATCTCGACCGCCTTGTTGTCGGTGATCGCGCCGCGCGTCTTCGTCTCCTTCGCGCGGGCGTAAACCGTCTGTAACATCGTCTCCGGCACGCCGGAGAGCGTGATCTTCTCACTCATGGTGTCCTTCCTCCATCTTTTTCGCGCGCTCCGCCTTCCTGCAAACGAACCACGCGATGCTCTTCACATTGCCGAGCTGCACATCAGCGTACATGCCCTCAAGGCGTACTTTCAGGCTTTGCACCGTTTCATACGGCGGGGTGAAGAATTTTATCGGCTCGTAGACTTTTTTTATGAGTCGGTCCGTCCTTCTGCACTCGCCCGACACATAGAAGCAGCCGCAGAACGTACCGCCCGGCTTCAGCACGCGGAACGTCTCGCGGTATGCCGCCTCCTTATCGGGGAAGGCGTGGAAGCCGTTGAGCGACAGCACGATATCAAAGCTGCTGTCCTCATACGGCAGCGCGCCCACGTCGCCCTTCCGGAACTGCACATTTTGGAGTCCCATGCGCTCAGCCTTTTCCCTCGCCTGCCCCATCATGTCGGGTGAATAGTCAAGGCAGGTGATATCGGCGCGCGGCAGCGTTTGATAGAGCGGCATCGTCAGAATGCCTGTGCCCACGGGGACCTCGAGGAGCTTTCCCGCAAAGTCCTCCGGCACACCAGTGAAAGCCTTATTCAGATATTCGCCGCACTCCTCCTTGCCCATATCCCACACCAAGCGGCACACGGCCTTGCCCGAGACGGTGGAGCAGGTGATCATGCCGTCGTAAAAATCGTTGCTGCCCGTCAGGCGGTAAGCATTGCGGATGTTCTCTTTTCGATCCATCGTTTTTTCCTCTTTACCTGCACATGAATTTATCGAAATAGCGGCAGAACTCCTCGGGATAGATCATCACGAGCTCTGCGTGCGCCATCTTTGGGATACCGTGGATACGTGCCTGCGGAAAATAGTGCTTGATGAAGCGGATATCGCTCCTGCGGTCCTTCTTCTCCTCGTCGCCGTACCAGTAGGTGATCTTCGTGCCGATCTTTGCGGGCGTCTTTGGCAGAACATAGTTGTTCCCCGACCAGAAAATGTTGCGGATGGTCTGATCCGAGTAGGTCTTTAAGTATGCCTCGATGGCGTCGTATTCCTTTTTGGGGTCGTGCCCCGGCAGCGTGAATCGTTCCGGCGGAAAAGCCGCCTCTAAGATTTTGCGGTTATTCGCGGCGAGCTTGAACGACAGCATGTCGCGCGCAAGCAGCAGCTTTCGTATGAGATACGGCATCTGGTACGGCGTGATGCCGCCGTCGATGATGGCGCGCTTGACCGGCAGCTCGCCAAGCGCCAGCAGCCGCGTCAAACATGCGCCGCCGAGCGAGCAGCCGTAGGCCGCGTCGAGGCAAGTCACACCGTGCGCGCGAAGATAGTCCGTGATCTCATCGACCGTCTGCTCGACTGAGGTAAAGTCACCAGGATAAGACGGCTCGTGCCCATCGTAAACGACCTGAAAGACATGCCACGACTGCGCAAGCAGTGCGACCGTCTTTTCAAACGCCCAGACGGGTTCCGCCGTGCAGGGCAGAAACAGCAGTGTCTTTTCCTGCCCTTGACCGTGTTCCAAAATGTGCATGTCCTCTCCCCCGTCCGACGCGATGGTAGTTCCTCAAAGCAGTTAGTTTCCTCTAACCAAATGTCGCAATTTCATCAGTTAGCTATATCTAACCACCGATCCGTAAAAATGCCGCGAAAGGCGGCTTTTTATGGGTTTTATTGTAATGCTGCGCATGATAATTGTCAAGACAGCGAACGCGCAGCTTTGCAGAAACATCCTCTCCATTTTCGCACCGGTGCGCCGCCGTAAGAGTCCTCATACCAAAAGAGCGCGGAGAGGTCAAACCTCTCCGCGCTCTTTTTCCTTTTTATAGCTTCCAGCCGGCGGTCTCCTTCTTGCCGCCGACGAAGTCGGCGTAGATGCCGTCCTCCTGGATGAGCTCGTCGTGCGTGCCGCGCTGGACGATCTTTCCGCCGTCCTCATCCTTTTTTGCGCGGCAGCCGCCGCTGCAATAGACCGTCGCCCCGCGGGGCGGGAATTTGCGTTTGATTGCCATTGCGTCTCCTCCCCTGTTCCATTCTGATATTGCCGCCCTCCGCGGCACAAAATTCCTCTGCTTACGCCCGATAGCCGAGTGCCGTTGAGATCTGCGCCGCCGCGGCGCAGGTCAAGTCAATATCGCGCTGGAAAGCCGGCGAACGCACACTATCGAACATGCCGACAACGCCGACGGCGTAGCGCACCGCGCCGGAGCTGTCGCGCACGGGCGCGGAGGGCGAGCACAGGCCGAAGCGGTACTCGCCCTCCTCCACGGCATAGCCGTTTTCACGCGCGGCCTGCATCACACGGAAGAGCTCCTCCCACGTGACGAGGGTCTTGGGCGTATAGGGCTCCAATGTGCGGCGCGACAGGACGCGCTTCGCCTCGTGGTCGGCCATCGCGGATAGAAACACCTTGCCCTGCGAGGTGCAGTGCAACGGCAGACGCGTCCCGACCTCCGACACGACGCGCAGTCCCGCGCGGGACTGCACCTGTTCGATGGTGATGACCTCTGAGCGATTCAACATCGAGAGGAACACCGACTGCCCTGTCACGCTTGCCAAATGCTGCAAATGCGGCTTTGCCAGGTCTGAAACGCTCCAGCTTGCGCCCACGGCGCAGCCGTACTCAAAAAGCCGCACGCCGAGGCAGTAGCGCCCGTCGCTCTGCTGGTCCACGACCGCGCTCTCGCGCATCGTGCTCAAAAGGCCGTGGATCGTGCTCTTCGGCCAGCCGGTCTGCTTGCTCAGCACGGCCAGCGTGAGCGGCTGGTGCACCTCCATCAGCAGGCCGAGCAGCCGCAGCGCCTTGGCAGCGGACTGTACGGGACCGTTTTCATGGAACATCGCCTTCCCTCCTCTCGATTCGTCATTGCCGGATGAGCCGCCGTCATTTTCTTGATGACAGTATCGCGCAGGTTCAAACAAAAGAAAAGGGCAATTTCAGCAAATCGCACAAATTCCATCAGCTAGACTATCGATTTTCCGTCAAAAAAGCCCACCGTCGCATCTGCGACGGCGGGCCTTGCATTTTCAGTTACTTCTCTTCGCCGTGGATGATATCGCCGAAGTAGGTGCCGCGGACGATCTCCTCCACGTCCTCTCCCTCGTGTCCCCTGAGGATCTCAAGGAGCTTGCTGTGCGCGGCGACGAGCTCGTCGCCTCTGCCGCTCGTGATCATCGTGCTGACGGTCTCGTAGCGGACGGCGTGCGTCAGCGTGCGCACGACGCGGCTGATCTTGTCGGCCAGCGGATTTTTGCCCATCTGCGAGATCAGGTCGTGGAACTCGTTGTCCACGGCGAAGAAGCGGTCGACCTCGTTGTCACCGCTGTGGACGATCTCTTTCATCTGTTCGAGCATCGCCTCGAGCGCATGGCCATCCTCCTCGTCATACTTCTGGCTGGCAAGGCGCATGATGCCGATCTCGACCATCTCACGCAGCTCCATCAGATTGTCGAAGGAATCCTGATTCAGGATGATGCCGTAGATCATCGGATCGATCATGCTCTCCTGGAAGCCGCTGCAAACAAAGGTCCCCTCTGAACGCTTGCTCTCCAACACGCCGAGGTAGGAGAGGATTTTGATGGCCTCACGTACGGAACTGCGGGCAACGCCCATCGACGCGGCCAGCTCCGGCTCGGGCGGGATGCGGTCGCCGGGCTTGAGCTCTTTATTACGCATGGCGTCTGTCAGGCAGTTGATGACACTCTGCACCACAGACTCTTTTTTCAAATTTTTCACATATCCGGGCGTATCGTTCATAATTTTCTCCTTTTATGCCTGACAATATGATTCCCATGTATAACATAATACAAAGTTGAGGTTTCGTCAATGAAAACCGTCTTTCATAAAAGCGGCGGGCGGCAGATGCATGTCTGCCGCCTTTTTCTTCCCTGCTGTGTGCTGTTTCTTCGTCCGATGCATAGGATAAAGCACCGATATCATGTCAGGGGGAGACGTCTATGAATTACTACACGGGGTCCTGCCGCGGGAACGGCTGCTGTCCGTTCGATCCGTATAGCTATGTCACGATCCAGGGGCCGACCGGCCCCATCGGCCCAAAGGGCGATCCCGGCTCGCAGGGACCCATTGGTCCCCGAGGCGAGCGCGGAGAAAAAGGCGAACAGGGCATCCAAGGCGAGAAAGGCGACACCGGCGAAACGCCGGTCATCACCGTCGCGTAGGACACCCCACTGAGCTACAAGCTGCACTTCCAAACCAGCGAGCAGGAGTTGACGACGCCTAATCTATTCGCGCCGTTCACCGAGTACCATGTCGACCTCTCCGCGGCAGACAGCACGCTGAATATTCCGCTCAAGGACCTGATTTTGACCTATCAGCGCGCGTCGGCCAGCGCGCTGCGCATCAGCATCGTGCCGAAGAACACCGCCGCGCCCGTTTTGGTCGACCTGCGCAGAACGACCATCTACGACGGCAGCACGATCGAGACACAGACGCTCAACGGCAGCAGCATTTCCGCAAGCATTGCGATCGACGGCACCGTGTACACAAACTCGCAGGAGACGCACAACATGCGCATCCGCCAGCAGGATCCCGTCACGAAGCTCTGGTCGATGTGTGAGATCAATTCGTTCCTTTCCGCGGGCGGCGCACGCTGCTCCATCCGCATCCAGTAGAGCGAGAACGACGTGGCCTACGCCGCGCCGACGGTGTAACCACACCGATACCATATAAAGATACCGTCCGCGTTCCGGAAAGATATCCGGAATGCGGGCGGTGTTCACTATTTGATCTGAATTGTTTCTCCGTCATACACGCCTTGCAGCCATTCGCCGTTTCCGATATGGTAGGCATAAAAGTCCTTCTTCGGACGCGCATAGGCCTCCATGATCGCCATGATGACGCCGCCGTGGACGACAAATCCCACGCGCGAGCCATCCTGCACATTTTTGATCGTCTCCGTAAACGCCTCGCAGCAACGCGTTTTGAAGTCCGTTACGCTCTCACCCTCGGGGATGGGCGTCAGGCACATCGCATCGACCCACGCCTGATAGGCGGGGTCGCCTGAAAGCTCGTCGGCGGACTTCCCCTCAAAGCGGCCAAAGTCCGTCTCAATCAAGCCGTCCACGACGGTATAGTGCATCTTCGGAAAAAGAATGTCCGCCGTCTGCCGCGTGCGCAGCATGGGGCTGACAAAAAGCCGATCGACTGAAATTCCCCGCTTTTGCAGCGCTTTGACCTGTGCGATGCCCGCCTCGCACAGCGGCTCGTCCGTGCGGCCGATGTAGCGGCGGCGGAGGTTGCCCTCTGTCGCGCCGTGGCGGATGAAGAAAATGTCGATCACAGCAGCCCTCCGATCCAAACGCCGATCAGGCCGCAGAGCTCGCAGAGCTGCAAAAAGAAGCCCGACGTGTCCCCTGTCACGCCGCCAAACTGCGCCAGCGCGAATCTGCGATACTTGAGCGCGGAAACCACCGCAAACGCCGCCGCCATCCCGCCAGCCGTGGGAGACATCCAGACCATCCCCGCCGCGGCAGCGAGGCCGGCAAGCGCGAGCGCGGCTGTCGCCGTGCGGCGCTGGACGCCGCTTGTGAAGGCGCAGAGCATGCCGGACTTTCGCGCATTCGGCAGATTCACCGCGCACAGGCCCGACAGCGCGCGAGAGAGCACGAACAGCGGGCAAATCAGCAAAATATGCCCCGCGGCGAACACCTCGTAGGCAAAGCCCGCGTAGGCGAGCAGGTACACGCCGCCGTAAATGACCGCGAACGCGCCGCAGTTGGCATCCTTCATGATCGCGAGCTTTTTCTCGCACGTCTGGTGCGACGAGAGTGCGTCCACCGTGTCGAGATAACCGTCCATGTGGATGCCGCCTGTCACTAAAATCGGCAGGCACGCCGCGATTGCCGCGAACAGCACGCCGCTCATGCCCGTCGCCTGCGCAAGTACAGCCCACAGCCAGAGCGCCGCGCCGCAGAGAATACCCACCGCGGGGAAAAAGCAGATCGCGTAGCGCATATTTTTTTCGTTCCAATCAAGCTGCGGAACGGGCACCGCGCTGTACGTCGACAGCGCGATCAAAAGCGATTCAAATAATCTCATCGAGGTCTCCCTTTTCGGCAAACGGCGCGCCGTCTTTCATTGCGACCGCCGCCGCGGCTCGGTCGTACAGTCTTTGATTCAGGCCGTTCAGCGCGCGGATGTAAGCCGCCGTCTCGCCGTCGTAGCCGTCGGCGCGCAGGCCTGTGATCGTCACCGCGACGAGCAGACGACAGCGCGAGCACAGCGCTTCGATGTCCGCGTACACGCTTGCTTCATCCCCGCCGCGCTCGAACATCGCGTTTGCCAGCAGATTCGACACATCCTCAAGCAGCACGACGCTGTCCCTTTCGACCGCCGCCGCGCCGACCTGATATGGGCATTCGAGCGTCGTAAATTGCAGGTCCTTTCGCTGCTCGCGGTGCTTTTCGATGCGCTGCAAATTTTCCTCCGAGCAGGGGCGCATCGTGGCGATGTAATAGCGCTCGCCTGCCGTGCGCGCGACGATGCGCTCGGCATAACGGCTCTTGCCGCTGCCGTTTGCACCGGAGATCATGATCAGCGTTCCCATGCGCGTTCCCTTCTCTCAGGGCGTGAACTGATCGCCCCGGCGAATTTCGTCCAGATAGTCGTCGTTGATGCCCGCCTCGTCAAAGGTCGCCATGTCGTTGGTGACAGCGCACGCAGCGTCGAGCACCTGAAAGGCGAGCGGACAGCCGCTCCCCTCTCCCAATCGCATGCCGAGGTCAAACAGCGGGCGCAGGTCCATCGCCTCCATCGCGAGGCGGTAGCCGATCTCAAACGAGGCGTGGCTCGGCACCAGGTAGCCGCGCACATTCGGGCACAGCCTGACGGCGCACAGCGCCGCCGCGGCGGAAATGAGGCCGTCGATGACCGCTGGCCGGCGTGCCGCCGCCGCGCCCAAAAATGCGCCGCACATCGCCGCGAGGTCAAAGCCGCCGACCTTGGAAAGGACGCCGACAACGTCGTCCCTGTCCGGCCGATTTACCTCAATGGCGGTGCGGATGACCGCTTTCTTTTTGCGAAAGCTCTCCTCCGTGATACCGCCGCCGCGGCCCGTCACGGCCTCGACGTCCGCTCCCAGCAGCACGGCCAGCACCGCCGAAGAGGTCGTCGTGTTGCCGATGCCCATTTCGCCGACACCGATCACGTCCGCGTCGACCGTCCTCGCGATCTCTGCGCCGGTCAGGATGGCCTGTAAGGTTTGCTCCCGCGTCATCGCGGGGCCGGTGCAGATATTTTGCGTGCCGTAGGCGATCTTGCGGTTCAAAACGGTGCTCTCGTAAATATCGGCATTCACGCCGACATCGCACACGGTCAAGCCGCAGCCAAAGTGCTTTGCCAGCACCGCAGCTCCCGTCTTGCCCCGCATCAGGTTAATGGTCTGCTGCTTCGTCACGGACTGCGGCGCGCTGGAAACGCCCTCGGCCACCACGCCGTTGTCCGCAGCGAAGACGAGCAGCTGCTTTTTATTGAGCGCATTGTGCACCCGCCCTGTGATCCCCGCAAGCTGGATGGAGATCTCTTCGAGCCGCCCGAGGCTGCCGGGGGGCTTGGCGAGCCGCGCCTGATACTCTTCCGCCGCCGTCATCGTGCCGCGATCGAGCGGCAAAACTTCGCGCACGAGCGCGTCCAATTCCTTCTGCATGGCTCTTCCCTTCTTAAAATTCGACGCCGCGCCGCGCGGCGATCCCCCGGTCAAACGGGTGCTTGCGCTTTCGCATCTCCGTCACATAGTCGGCGGCGTCCAGCAAATGCTGCGACGGGTCTCGCCCCGTCAGCACGACTTCAAGCGCTTTTGGTCTGCCGCGCAGAAAGTCGATCAGCGTTGCCTCTTCGATCAAGCCATAGTTGCAGGCGGCGACCGCCTCGTCGAGCACGAGCAGATCGACGCCGTCCGCGCTCTTTCGCATCACGTCTTCCAGCAGCGCGGAATAGGCCTTTTGCGCCGCCGCTTTCGTCTGCCCGTCCATCGCCTTGAAAAAGCCGAAGTTCTGCGTGCAGCACGCGACCTCAACATTTTGCAGCGCGCGCAGGATGTTCAACTCGGACGAGCTGCCGTCCTTCAAAAACTGCGCAAACAGCACGCGCTTTCCAGCGCCCGCCGCGCGGACGCTCAGTCCGACCGCCGCGGTCGTCTTGCCCTTGCCGTCGCCGCAGTACAGGTGAATCAGCCCCTGCATGCTCACACCTCCTGATTCAAAATGCGGTAGATGAGCGGCATATCGAGCCCCGCGCGCACCGCGTCTGCCAGCAGATCATACTGCCGCTCCTTGTAGGCCCCCGCGTCAAAGGTGCCGAGCGATTCAAAGGAAACGCCCTTTTTCGTGCACAGCGCTTTTAAGATCGTGTCGGCGACCTCTTGTTCATCGAAAATACCATGGACATAGCTGCCGTAGACATTGCCCATGCTGAAGAGTGCGCCGCGCGCTTCTTCGCTGCGGCCCATGTGGATCTCGTAGCCCGCGTAGCGCTTGCCGTTCAGCTCAGAGAGCAGTCCCGCGACGCCGGAGAAGACGCCGTTTGTCTGCGTCTGCACCTTTTCGCCCTGAAATACTGTTTCGAGCGGCAGAAGGCCCATTCCGTCGATCTCCGTCACGCCCGCGGCCTCGACCTGTTCGGGGTCGGAAATGTGCCGCCCCAGCATCTGATAGCCGCCGCAGACGCCGAAAACCAGCGTGCCGCCGCTCGCAGCCTTTTGGATCGACGCCTCCAGCCCGCTCTGGCGGAGCCATTGGAGGTCGGCGATCGTACTCTTCGTACCGGGAATCACGATCATATCCGGCGCGCGCAGGTCCCGCGCCCGCTCCACATAGCGGAGCGAGACATTCTCGTAGCGCTCAAACGGCGAAAAATCCGTAAAGTTCGAAATGCGCGGCAGGCGGATGACCGCAATGTCGATGAGCCGCGGCTCCTTATCCCGCCCGAAGCGTTCGCTCAAGCTATCCTCGTCGTCGATGTCGACATGGAGGTATGGCACAACGCCCGCCACGGGTACGCCGCAGAGCTCCTCAAGCGTTTTGAGCCCCGGTTCCAGAATGGCGCGGTCACCGCGGAATTTGTTGACAACAACGCCCTTGATGCGCCTTCTGTCCTCTTCACTTTGCAGCGCGACCGTGCCGTAGAGCTGGGCGAACACGCCGCCGCGGTCGATGTCGCCCACCAGCAGCACCGGCGCATCCACCATGCGGGCAAGACCCATGTTGACGATGTCGTTTTCCTGCAAATTGATTTCCGCTGGGCTGCCCGCGCCCTCGATGACGATGATGTCGTACTCGCGTGCCAAGCTCTCATAGGCCTCCATCACCGTTGGGATAAAGTCGCGCTTTCTGCGATAGTATTCCATCGCGGGCATATTGCCCTGTATGCGTCCGTTCACGATGACCTGACTGCCGACGTCCGTCGTCGGCTTCAGTAAAATCGGATTCATGCGCACATCCGGCTCGATGCCCGCGGCCTCAGCCTGCACCACCTGCGCGCGCCCCATCTCGCCGCCATCTTTCGTGATGAACGAGTTGAGCGCCATATTCTGGCTCTTGAACGGGGCAACGCGATAGCCGTCCTGCTTCAAAACGCGGCAGAGCCCCGCGGCCAGCAGACTCTTGCCCGCGTTGGACATCGTCCCCTGGATCATGATAGTTTTTGCCATGCGCTCACTCCTTTCCCGCGCTTCTGATTGCCGCGATAAGCTGTTCGTTTTCCTCGTACTGCCGGACCGCGACGCGATACCAGCCGGATGTCAGGCCCTCGAAATTTGCGCAGTCGCGGATCGCGACGCCGCGCGCTCGCAGCTGTTCCGTCAAGCCCACATCGCCACGGAATAAGATGTAATTCACCTGCGATGGGCACACCCAAAAGCCGAATTTCCTCAGTTTTTCCTCGAGCCACGGGCGCTCCGCTCGGATGATGGTTCGGTTTTTCTCCAGAAACTCCGCATCGCCCAGCGCGGCGACGCCCGCCGCCTGTGCAAGCGTCGAGACATTCCACGGCGGCACCGCCGCCGACATCTTCCGCAGCAATGCCTCGTCCGCGCTCAGGCCATATCCCAGCCGCAGCCCCGCCATGCCAAAGCTCTTCGTAAAGGCCTTGAGGATAAAAAGCTGCGGGAAGTCAGATAGGGACGGCGTCAGATCAACGCCGCCGTCCGACAGGCTCAAAAAGCACTCGTCGACAAAAAGCGCGATATTTTTCTCGCGGCAGATGCGCAGAATTTCTTCCAGCAAATCGTCCGCAATGAGCCGTCCCGTCGGGTTGTTCGGGTTGCAGAGGAACAGCGCATCGATCTTTTCGCGCGCAAGGATCGGCAAAAAGTTCTCCCGCAAATCAAAGTTTTCCTCTTGCTTGAGCGCAAAGCGCACGACCTCGCAGCCTGTCCGCCGCAAGGCAAGCGAATACTCCGAAAACGTCGGTGCGAGCTCCATCGCGCGCTTGGGCCGCACGGCCCCGCAATAGGCATAGATCAGCTCGGACGCGCCATTGCCGCAGAGGACAAAGTTCTTCGGCACCCCCTCATATTCCGAGATCTTCTGTACGAGTGTCCGGCAGTAGGGGTCTGGGTAGCGGTAGAGCTCGGGCAGCGCGCGTTCGATCGCGTCGGTCACGCTTCTCGGCGTGCCGAGCGGGCTCACATTCGCCGAAAAGTCGAGCGCAATGCCGCCGTAGATATCTCCGCCGTGGCGGTTTTCCGTTTGATAAAGCATTCTCTTCCCTCACAGCGAAAAAATCAGCAGCCGGACCGCGCAGCCAAGCAGCAGCGCCAGAAGCGTCGTGCCGTACATCAGCCGGCAGGCGCGCGGGATATCCTCATGCTCGATCTGCCGCAGTGCGTCGCCGATGTACTCCTTTTTGTGCAGCACGCCGTGGTACCACGCATCGCCCGCAAGGCGCACATCCAAAAGTCCCGCGCAGACCGACTCCGTCTGCGCGGAGTTCGGGCTCGCGTGCTTGTAGCGGTCGCGGCAGAATATCTTCCAGCCGTTTTTCACGTCCATGCGCAGAAGTCCGCCCGCCGCGAGCATCAGCAGCGCGGAAATGCGCGCAGGCAGATAGTTCGCAATATCATCCGCCTTCGCAGGCATAAGGCCGATGTCCTTATACGGCGGCTCGACGTAGCCGAGCATCGAGTCCATCGTATTCACAGCCTTGTAGAAAAAGCCCAGCGGCGCGCCGCCGATGGCAAGGTACAGCAGCGGCGCGACCACGCCGTCTGACGTGTTCTCCGCCACGGTCTCGACCGCGGCGCGCGTCACGCCCGCATCGTCGAGCGCCGCCGTGTCGCGTCCCACGATCATCGAAACGGCGCGGCGCGCGGATTCGATGCTGCCGTGCTCGAGTTCGTGATACACCTTCATGCTCTCATCCCGCAGCGACTTTGCCGCCAAGATCTGCCAGCACATGACGCTCTCGACCGCGAGGCGCAGCCATGGGCTCACCCTGCCGCAGAGATCAAGAAGTAGCGCTGGCACCGCCGTCACAAGAAATGCGACGATCAACCACAGCACCGCACCCGCCGCGCGCTCGCCGCGCGGCGTTTTGGGGAAAATCCTCCGCAGGACGCACTCCAGCGCGCTGATCGTCTTCCCGATCAGCACGACCGGATGCGGCAGGCTGTGCGGATCGCCCAGAACGCAGTCGATGCCAAAGCCGATGAGAAGCGGCAAAACGAGGCAAATCATGGTTTCTCCTCCGACTGCATCGTGAAGATATACACGGGGTTCTGCCCCGTCATCAGGTGATACGGCCCCGCCTTTTTGCCGCGGGCGATCTGGACGGAGACAGCCTCCGCCTCGGTAAAGGCAAAATCCTTCATGCACGCCGTCAGCTCGGCGATGCTCTCAAGCGAGACGGCCGTCGCCACGATGCGGACGTGCGGATTTTTGGCAAGCAGCATCGACAGAATATCACGCAGGTTGCCCGCGCTGCCGCCAATAAAGACATGCGTCGGTGCAGGCAGATCGCGGCACGCCTCCGGCGCAGTGCCGGAAACGACCGTCAGGTTCTCCACATGGAACGCCGCTTGATTCTTTTTCAACAGCTCGACCGCGTCGTCTCTGCGCTCAACGGCGTAGACATGACCGTGCTTCGCCTGAAGCGCCATCTCGATGGCGACCGAACCCGTTCCCGCGCCGATATCATAGCAGACGGCGCGCTCGGTCAGGCGGAGCTTCGAGAGCGCGACGGCGCGCACCTCGCTCTTGGTCATCGGCACAACGCCGCCCTCGCCCGCGCCTCGCAAAAACGCCTCGTCCGGCAGTCCGTGCGTCACGATGGCATCGGGATGGTCGTTTTCGATCAGCACGGCGCTCAAGGGCGCAAAGGCCTTACTTTGCAGCTCCTCCGCCGTACCGGTGGTGACGGTCTCGTCCTCGTAGCTTAAACGTTCGCCGACGCTCATCGTCACGGTGCCGAGGCCGTTTTCCGCCAGCGTTCGGCACAGGCCGTTCACGCCATTCTCGCCGCCGACGAGCGCGAAAACACGCGCGTGCGCGCGCACGTCTGCCGTGATGTCGTGCGCGCGGCCATGCAGGCTGACGACATGAACGTCCTCATAGGACGTTTGCAGCTTTGCACAGAGGTAGGAAAGCGAGCTCAGGCCCGGCAGCACGCTGACCTCGCAGTCAGAAAGCAGCGGCAGCAGCTTCCTCGTGCCGCTGAAAAAGCCCGTGTCGCCCGACATCACGACCGCGCTTTGCCGGTATTCACAGTGCGCGTGAATGAAATCCGCGATCTCCTGTGGCGCGATGGCGGCATAAGTCTTCTGCCCGCCGCGCGCGGCGGCATCCAGCATGCGTCTCGCGCCGATGAGGCAGTCCGCCTCTTCGATCGCGCGGCGCGCCTCCTGCGTCATCGCATCCCTGCTGCCCGGCCCGATACCGACGATCTTCACACTCTGCGCGAATCGGAAACCAAAGTGGCACTCCAAGCTGTCCAACACCTGCGAAAAGGACTTCCCCTCCCGCTGCTTTGGCCGTCCGATCACGAGCACATTTGCCCCGGCCTTTCGCGCCGCGGCGACCTTGGCGGCAAAGCCGCCCGCCTCGCCGCCGTCCTTCGTCACGAGCCACTTAGCCGACACGGCGCGCAGCATGGCCGTGTCCATCTCCTCGGAAAACGGCCCCTGCATCGCTAAAATGTGCGACGGCTGCACGCCCGCCTCGCGACAGAGCGCGAGCGACGCGTCCAGCGGCAGCACGCGCGCATAGGCTCTATCTGTAAAGTCTTTTACCTTGCTATACGTTTTCAGATCCTTGCTGCCGGTCGTCAGCAGGATATTTCCGTCCGTCTTCGACAGGAACAGCGCTGCTGCTTCCGCATTCAACACGCAAGTAAAGTCAGATACCTTGTCAGACTCCTCGCGCAGAAGGCGCAGATATTCTGTCCCTGTCTCCGCGCAGGCGCGCGCAGCGCTCTCGGTGATCGATGCCGCGTAGGGGTGCGTCGCGTCGATCACCAAATCAAATTTCGTGTCAGAAAGCATTTGAATGATCCCGTCCACCGGGATACGTCCCGAGCGCACCGTCACGTTGCCCCCTTCGGGCAGGAGCGTTTCACCGTATTCCGTTGCTACGCAGGCCGTGACGGAGACCGGCTGGGTGCTCAAAAGCTCCACGAGTCGGCGCGCCTCCGTCGTGCCTGCGAAAATGCAGATCTTACACATTTTTGTACCCTCGCGGCGTGATGAGCCGCCCCGCAATTTCCTTCGTTGATACGTTGCCGACGATCACCGTGCAGAACATATCGACCTCTGCCTCTCTGAGCTCCCCGAGCGTCAAGGTGCGCCAGCTTTCCCCCGCGCGGCCGATGTTGCGCGCGATGCCGCAGAGGCGGCTGTCCGGCAGGTCGCGCAGCAGGATATCACACGCACGCTTCAAATGTGCGGGCCGTGAACGGCTCGCGGGATTGTAAAGGGCGATGGTCAGGTCGGCCTTTGCCGCGTGCGTCAGGCGCTTTTCGATGGTCTCCCACGGCGTCAGGCGATCGCTCAGGCTGATGACGGCAAAGTCGTGCGTCAGCGGCGCGCCCAAAAGCGCCGCGGCGCTGCATGCCGCCGTCAGGCCGGGGACGACCTCGATCTCAGGCTCTTCGCTCTCGCCGCGCAGCTCGTACACGAGCGCCGCCATGCCGTAAATGCCGCTGTCGCCCGAGCAGACCATCGCCGCGGTCTTGCCCGCGCGCGCAAGTTCGAGCGCGAGCGCGCAGCGCTTTGCCTCCTGCGTCATGGGCGTTTCATAAAACGCCTTGTCCGGATAGCGCTCCTTCACAAGGTCAACATAAACTCCGTAGCCGACGATGGCGTCGCACGATTGCAGCGCGCGGTCGGCGCGGATCGTCATATCCTCATAGCTGCCGGGGCCGATGCCCACCACGATCACTTTACCCAAAGGAAACCTCCCAATGCTCCGCCGCCACGGCGACGGTCACGCCGTCCACCGCAGTCTTTTTCACCAATAATTTCTCCGCGCCGCGCATCGCCGCGCGCTCGCAGACGTTGCCGACGCCCGTCATCTCCTGCACGAAGGGGGAATCCGTAAATTCGCCCGGTACGCTGCGCAATTCCTCTGCCGTGTAAAATACCGTCGGCCAGTTGTGCTTCGCGCAGGCGGCGAGAAGCCCCGCCTCTTGCTGCTTTAAGTCAATGGAATAGACGCCCTTGACCGCGCTTGGATCCAGCTGATGCGCAGAAAGCACCGCCGCAACGGCGGCTTCAATGGTTTCCTGTGCAGTTTTCCTGCGGCAGCCGATGCCAACACGCAATACTCTCGGCGTGAGGCGCAGCGTTTCAGCAAACGGTTCTTTCGTGCAGTATCCGATCACAATTCCCAGCGCACCCTGCGTTTTTTCCACAATTCCGCCGGGCAATGCACCCTTGATTGGAAAATCGCTCACAAGCGGTACATCGCGCTCCAGAATCTCCGCTGCGACCTTTTTTGCAAGCAGCATACTCGAAATGGCGCATTCATTTTTCGCCGCCCAGGCATCGACAGCAAATTTACCGTTCACATCCGTCGCCGTCGTAATGACCGCTGCTGCGCCGAGCGCATCCGCCAGTCGGCGCGCCAAATCATTCGCGCCGCCGATGTGACCGGAGAGCAGCGGAATGACAAACTGCATTTTCTCGTCGATGCAGAGCACCGCGGGATCGGTCTTTTTGCTCACAAGATACGGCGCGATCTCACGCACGGCGATACCGCACGCGCCGATGAAAATGAGCGCATCCATCGACGAAAAGCGCTCGCGGTAGATGTCCTTCGCAAGCGGCAGGAAGCCCGCTTCTTCCAATCGCGGTACCGCGTAGCAGACGGTTTCCGCCTCCGCCAGCACCGCGCGAACGCGCCGCGCTGCCGCGCAGCCGCCGTGGCTGTAGGCAAAAATTGCGATCTTCATGCCTTCCCCTTGCGGTATTCCGTCGTAAAGTCGGGATGGTAGAGCAGCGAGCGCAGATACTCGTCGCCAAGGCAGCCGCCCACCACGATCAACGCCGTCTTTTTCATGCCGTTTTCCGTCACCGTCTTATGCAGCGTGCCCACCGTGCAGCGGAAGATCTTCTCCTCCGGCCATGTCGCCTTGTAAACGACAGCCGCGGGCGTTGTCTCTCCATAGCCGCCCGCAAGGAGCTCGCCTTGCAGCTTTTCTGTGAGTGAGGTGCTCAAGAACAGCACCATCGTCGCCTGATGCGCGGCCAAGCTGCGGATGGACTCACGCTCGGGCACCGGCGTGCGGCCCGCCGTGCGCGTGATGATGACCGTCTGGCTCACGTTCGGCAGCGTGTATTCCGCCCGCAGCGCCGCCGCCGCGCCGCAGAATGAGCTGATGCCGGGGCAGACATCAAAGTCGATGCCGCGCTCTGTGAGCGCATCGAACTGCTCGCGCACCGCGCCGTAAATGCTCGGGTCGCCCGTGTGCAATCGCACGGTGGTCTTTCCCTCGCGCTCCGCCCGCTCGATGAGGGCGATGACCTCTTCAAGCGTCAGCTTCGCGCTGTCGTGAACCTCGCAGCCCGGTTTCGTGAGTGTAAGCAGCTCGGGATTCACCAGCGAACCCGCGTAGATCACCACATCTGCTTCGCCAAGGAGCCTTGCGCCCCGCAGCGTGATGAGATCAGGCGCGCCGCTTCCGGCGCCAACAAAATGTACCACGTTCAGCCCTCCCTGATCTGTTCGAGCAGTTCCTCCGCGCCTTCCGTTTCGCAGAGGAAACCGTATTCTTTCGAAAATAAGATTGCGCCGCTCTGGAGTTCGCCGCTCTTATAGCCGAGCATCGTGCCGATGCGCTGTCCCAGACGCACGAGGAAGGCATCCTTCAGCCCCTCTTCGTCCAGGATGCGCAGCGCGTCGTCGCAGGTGGCGCAGTGCAGAATTTCCTCCGTGCGTTCTGCGCGCAGGCCCAGCGCCGCGCTGTGCGAGGCGATGATCTCCATGCGGCAGTCGCCGAATTTCGAGTGCGTGTTCCACATGCCGCCCGCGAGCTTGACGAACTTACCAATGTGCCCGATGAGCAGCGCGCCGTGAAAACCGAATTCCTTGCAGAATTCCAGGCTGTCACCGATGAAGTTCGACGTCAGCACCGCCGTCTTCGGGTCAAGCCCGATAAAATCGCGGATGTAGTCTGCGCCGTAGTTGCCGGGCGCAAGGAGGATGTAGTCCGCGCCATTCTCGCGCCGCTGCCGCAGTTCCACGCGGATGGTGTCGAGCAATGCCTGCTCGCTCATCGGCTCGACGATGCCGGTCGTGCCCAGAATGGAGATGCCGCCCTCGATGCCGAGGCGCGGGTTGAAGGTCTTTTTCGCGAGCGCCTCGCCCTCTGGCGCGGAGATCGTCACGTCAATGCCGCCGTCGTATCCGACGAGCATGCAGACCTCGCGCACGTTCTCTTCGATCATCTGCCGCGGCACAGAGTTGATGGCCGCCTCGCCCACAGGCTGGTCGAGCCCCGGCTTCGTCACGCGGCCGACGCCCTTGCCGCCGTCGATGGTCACGCCGGGCGTGGCCGATTTTTTCACCGCGGCAAAAATGAGCGTACCGCGCGTCACGTCGGGGTCGTCGCCGCTGTCCTTTCGGATGGCGCAGCGCACCTCGTCCGCGAGCATCTGAATGTCCAGCACTTTGAGGTTCAGCTCGATGCCCTTGGGCGTTTGCAGGCGGATCGTCTCTTTCTTCCTGTCCGTCAGCAGCATCCACGCCGCGGCCTTAGCCGCTGCCGCAGCGCACGAGCCGGTTGTGTAGCCGAGGCGCAGGCGCTTACCGTCCTTTACGAGATATTCTTCCATCTTTTTACCGCCTGATCTGATAGAGCAGGGCGTTGCAGATGGCCGCGGCCACGTTGCTGCCGCCCTTGCGTCCACGCGCGACGATGTACGGCGCGCGCGCCTTTTCGATGATGCGCTCCTTGCTCATCTCCACATTCACAAAGCCCACCGGCACGCCGATGATGAGCGCGGGGGCGGCTTTTTCCTCTTCCATCAGCTGCTCTAACGACAGCAGCGCCGTCGGTGCGTTGCCGATGGCGAAGATGCAGGGCTTTTCAAGCGCCGCCGCCTTTTCCATCGAGACGAACGCCCGCGTCACGCCGCGCGATCTCGCCTCCTGCGCGACATCGGGGTCGGACATGAAGCAGTGCACCTCGCCGCCGAGGCTCGCGAGGATCGTCTTGTTGATGCCCGCCTTTGCCATCTGCGTGTCGGTGACGATGTCGCAGCCGCTTTTCAGCGCGGCGATGCCCTTGTGCACCGCGTGGTCGGAAAACGTCAGATTGTCGGCATAGTCAAAATCTGCCGTCGTGTGGATGACACGCTTGATGACAAGCTCGTTTTCGGGGTCGAGCACGCGGTTTCCCAGCAGCTCCGTGATGATCTCGAAGCTGCGCTGTTCAATTTCCATCGGCTTCATCGGCTCACTCATAGCGGTGTTTCTCCTTTCGGCAGGCTTCAACAAAGCGCACCGCGGCGCTCAGGTTTGCGTAAAAGTGGAAATGCGGATAGCCCGCGTAGAGCGTTTCGCCCGCATACGCGCAGCGCCAGCTTCTTCCGCTCGGCTTTTCCGCGAGGAAGTCCTCGCCCGGATTTTCCGCATCCCAGCGGTGGAACTCGTGCGCGGGGATCTGCTCGCCCGCGGCAAACAGCATCGAATCCCGCTGCGCCGTCAATGTCGCGTAGCCAAAGCGCGTCAGCTTCCCCGCGTCGAAGCAGCTGCCCGATAAAACACCCGCCATCGCATGTCCCGCGATGGACTGCGTCAGGTACATAAAGCCGCCGCACTCGGCGACGCAGGGCAGTCCCCTTTCCACCGCCGCGCGGATAGAAGCGCGTATGGCGGCGTTTGCCTCCAACCGCTCCGCGTAGAGCTCGGGATAGCCGCCGCCGAGGTACAGGCCGTGCAGGTCTTCCGGCAAGCGTTCATCCGACAGCGGACTGAACGGCACAAGCTCCGCCCCTAAGCGGCGCAGGAGTTCCAGACTGTCTTCATAGTAAAAGCAAAATGCCCTGTCGCGCGCGACGCCGATGCGCACATGCTCGCCCGCCACCGGAATGTCCGGCGGCGTGAATGTAAGCGGCGGCGCGCTCTTCGCGATTTGCAGCAGCGCGTTCAAATCGATCGTCTCCTGCGCCTTAGCGGCGAGACGCTGCATCTTTTCTTTCAGATCATTCACCTCTGCCGCGGTGATGAGGCCAAGGTGACGACTCTCGAGCGAGCAGTCGGGCATTTGCAGCAGAAAGCCGCAGGCGCGCACGCCGAAGCGTTCTTCGATCGCCCGCGCAAGCGTCGGATAGCTCATCGCCGTGCAGCCGTTCAGAATGACACCGCGGATGCGGTTTTCCGGCGCAAAGTGCAGAAAACCGTCGAGCACGGCCAGCACCGACAGTCCCGCGCCCTTCGCGTTCAGCACGAGCACGACGGGACTTTCCGTCCGCTGCGCGACCTCAAAGGTGCTCGCGCGCGAGGAATCAAGGCCGATGCCGTCGTAATAGCCCATCACGCCCTCGATGACCGTCGCGTCCTTCCCTGCGCCGTTTTGCGCGAGGAGGAAGCGTAGCGTGTCGTCGTCAAAAAAGAAGGGGTCCAAATTGCTGCTCTTCGCGCCGATGATCTCGCGGTGGAACATGGGGTCAATGTAATCGGGACCGCACTTCGCCGCGGCGACAGAAACGCCGCCGTCGACAAGCGCCTGCAAGATCGCGCAGGTCACCGTCGTCTTGCCGCAGCCGCTGTTCGTTCCGGCAATGAACAATCTCGGCGCTGCCTTCTGCATGGTCTCCCCTCCTTCTGCAATCTCTATAACGCGTTTTTACTTGTATGCGCTACGGTACAAATTCCAATGTGCTGAAGCACTCGTCGTACTTCCCGCGCTCCAAGTGATAGAGCTGCGCGATGTAGTCGCTCGTGAAGATCTCCTCCGGCGTGCCGATGCGGTCGATGTGGTCGCCCGCGACGCAGATGACTGTGTCCGAAATGCGCCGCGCCAGATCGAGCTCGTGGAGCGAGAGCAGCACGGCGAGGTCGTTTTCGCGCACCATGCGCTTGAGGACGGAGAGCAGTTCCAGTTTGTAGCGGATGTCCAAAAAGCTCGTCGGCTCGTCGAGCACGATAAGCTGCGGCTGCTGGCACAGGGCCCTTGCGAGCAGAATGCGCTGCCGCTGGCCGTCGCTGACGGCGGAAAACGGCGCGTCGGCGAACGCGAGCGCGTCCACCTGAGAAAGCGACTGCTCGACGATCTTCTTATCTTCGTCCCGCAGAACGCCGAGCCTTCCCGTGTAGGGATAGCGGCCCGAGCTGACCACATCGCGGCAGGTCATGAGCTCCGGCTCGACGCGCGCGGTCATCAAGATCGCCATGCGGCGTGCGATATCATTTCGGCTGCGCGATTGCATCGTCTCGCCATCCAGATACACTGTGCCGGAAAGCTCCGGCAGCTGACCGATGACGGTTTTCAGGATCGTCGACTTGCCCGAGCCGTTCGGCCCGATCAGCGTAACGATCTTTCCCCTCTGCACGCAGAGGGACACATCCTCGATGAGGGGCTTGCCGTGGTAGCCGACGGATAAATTCTTTGTCTCCAAATTGCCGCTCATTCCCGCCCCGCCTTTCTGCGCACCATCATGTAGATGACGACCGGCGCGCCGAACACCGCCGTGACCGAGCTGATGCTGACCGAGGCAGGCGCAAAGGCCGTGCGCGCGATGAGATCACACGCAAGGCAGAAGATGCCCCCGCCGAGGAAGCTCGCCGGGATCAGCAAAAGCGGCTCCGCCGTCTTGAAAAGCGCCTTCATCAGGTGCGGCAGCGCGATGCCGACAAACGAGATGGGGCCGGCGAAGGCCGTCACGCAGGCAGATAACACGCTGGAGAGCAGGATGAGCGCCGCGCGGAACGCCTTGATCGGCACGCCCATGTTGCGCGCGTAGACCTCGCCGAGCTGATAGGCGCGGATCGGCTTGGAGAGGAAAAATGTCAAAATCAGCGCGATCCCGCACGCCCAGGCCATCGTCGTCACGTTTTCCCACTTCATGCCGGAAAACGAGCCGTTCGACCAGTTGTGCAGGTTCACGATGTTTGAATCGTCCGCGAACGTGACGAGAAAATCCGTCAGCGCCGAGCAGATGTAGCCGATCATCACGCCGCAGACGACGAGAAGGCTCATCTGATTGACCCGCTGCGAAATGAGCAGGATGAGCCCCATCGCAAGCATTGCGCCAACGAACGCAGCGCCGATGAGCAGCGCCGACGATGATCTGACGCCGCGGCTGAGCAGAAAGATCATCACAAGCGAGACTGCGAACTTCGCCCCCGACGAAATGCCCAGCACGAACGGCCCCGCGATGGGATTGTGGAAAAACGTTTGCAGAAGATACCCCGACACGGACAGCGCACCGCCTAAAATGAGCGCCGACGCCATGCGCGGCAATCTAATTTGCATAATGATCTGCTTTTGCGTCAGGTCATCCCCGCCGCCGAGCAGAATTTGTCCTATCTGAGACGCGGAGAGCTGCACGCTGCCCGCGAATAAATTCCAGATCAAAAAAACAGCCAAAAGGACGAGCAGCAGCAAAAAGCCGCACCACGTCCGTGTTTTCCGCTTCTGCTCCATGCCCGTCCCTCCTGTCTGTTTCAACTTTCCAGTCAAAAATTATTGCAGCTTTGTCAAAAAACGGAGCGGCGTATCCGCCCCGCTCAAAACGGTGTGGAGATCCACGACGAGGTCGCTCAATTCGAGCGATTCCTGATAAAAGTCCTTCGTCAGGCACCAGACGTTTCCGTCCTGCACGGCCTTAAAGTCGCCGAGCAGCGGTTCGAGCGATAAAAGCTCATCGATCGTCGTAAGCCCGCCGTCGATGATGCTGTTGTAGATGAGCACATCCGCGTCGTGCGCGCCGCTGTAAAATGCCTCCATCTGGATGGTGACGGTGGACTGGGCGTTCTCCTCTTCCGTGTTGTCAAAGGAGACGTATTCCCCGCCCGCCATGGCGATGGATTTAGCGACATAGTCCGTCGACTTTCGCACATTGACCGCGCCGTTGCTCGTCACATAGAAGAATGTGACGGTCTTTCCCGTGGGCGCAGCGCCCAGAATGCCTGAAACGCTGTCCATTTTCTCCTCAAACAGCGCCGCGGCCTCGTTCTCCTTGCCGATGAGCGCACCGTAGAGCTTGACCCACTCCATGCGGCCAAACGGCTCGCTCTCGTAGCTGGACATTTCCACGAGCACGGGGATGCCCAGCGTTTCAAACTGCTCGATGACCTCGGGCGAGTGGTAGATCATCGTGTTTTCAAGCACCAGATCGCAGCCCTGCGACAAGATAAGCTCGTAATCAGGCTCGGAGTATTTGCCCGCGTAAAGCATGTCACCCGCGCTCATGGCCTCCTTCGCCTGCTCGATATACCAGTCCGACTCCTTGCGTCCACTGAAGCGGATGCAGTCGACCGCGTCCAGCTGGGCAAAGCTGTCCATCGCCGCGCTGGCGACCAGATAAATTTCATCAAGCGGCTGCTGCAAAACTGTCACGCCCTCCGGCACGCCGCCGGGCACGGCCGCGCCCTCCGTCACGAGCAGGAATTCCTGATCCTGCCCGATGGTGATGCGCTTGTACTCGTCACCCGCGTAGGAAACGGAAAACTGCGCGGCGTAGTCAAGCGGCATGGACTTGTCAAACGACAGAGCATCCCACGCGACCGCCGCGTCTTCGCCGTTCGAACCGTCCTGCGCTTTGTCCCCGCAGGCGCAGAGCGTCAGCACGGCCAACAGCGTGAGAAGCGCGCGCGGCAGGCGTCTCATCTGTTCACCTCGGCACTCGAGGCGTCGAACGTCAGCGTGTAGTCGATCTCGTGCGGCGTGCTCATGGCGGTGGTATCGCCGACCACGGCAAGCGGCGTATCCAGCGCGGCGACGGGGATCTCAAACGTCGAGCCGTTTTCGGTCGAGAGCACGTCGCAGCGCTCGCCGTCCACGAGCATATAGTCATAGTGGCTGCTGCTCCAGACGATGGTGGCGGTCATTTTGCCGTCCGCGACCGTCAGCGTACAGGGTGACTGGATGTTCGCCTTGCCGCTGCCGCCCTCGAGCGTCACGGCGATCGTGTAGGTGCCGTCGGCCAGTGTCTCGGCGGGCGCGGCAGCGTCATCTTCCTTCAAAGCAGGGTTCGTCACGGAGACCTTGTGGTCGTACCACTTGCCTTTCGTGCCGATGATGGCGACGTTGAACTCCTCGTCCAGCGCGGGCACGGGGATATCAAAGCCATTGACCTCCTCGCTCAGGCCGTCGGAATAGGTGACGGTGTCGGTCGTGGGCTGCAAGAGCGCCGCGCCGTCCTTCTGCGCGTCCTCCGCCGTGCCGCAGAAGAGGTTCAGAATGCTCTTGGACGGCAGGCTGATGTGGATCGTCATCTGACCGTTTTCAACCGTCAGCGTGCCCTTGCCCTTGCATGCCTCGTTCACGTGGAACATGCTGCTGTCGGTGCTGAAATCCGCGGTGTAAACGCCATCGGCAAGCGCGGGCTCGGTGTTCGTGTCCTGCGGATCGCCGTCCCCGCTCTTCTGCCCGCAGCCGAAAAGCAGCGTGCAGAGCATCAGCACGGTCAGTATCAGTGTCAGCGTTCTTTTCATTGGGAAGTACCTCCATCTGGAAAAGGCTCCGAAGCGGTGCACAATCGCTTCGAAGCCCCTTTTTGATCCTTTTTATGCGTTCAGGGCGTCAATGGCGGCCTGGGTGTGGGCGATGTACAGCGCCTGGATGTCGGCAATCTCGCCGAGGCCCGCGATCTGGCAGTCGACGGTGAAGTCGGCAGCCTCGAACATAGTCTTCCAGGAATCGTCGTCGCTGCCGGCCATGTCGTTGTTGGCGTGGTCACCCGCAACGACCATCAGCGGGCGCAGGATGACGTTGGTGTAGCCCGCGGCCTTGACGGCCTCGATGACGGACTCGCAGGAGGTCTCCTCCGGCTCGCCCTCGACCGTGCCGATGAAGACGTTCTCATAGCCAAGGTTCTGCATCTGGGCGCTCATCTGGCTGTAGCTGACCTTGGCGACGTGTGCGGTGCCGTGGCCCATGAAGACGAACGCGGTGCCAGCTTCCTTGGCAGCCTCGAGAGAGTCAAAGCCGCTTGCCTCGACCGCGGCGGCGGTGATGGCCTTGGCGACAACTTCCTTGTCGGCGTTGATGACGGTCGCGTCGCTGCCGACCTCGCCGAGCAGGGGCTCTGCGATGGAGACAGATTCGAACCGGTCGCGGTACTCGTCGATGGTAGCACACATTTCGTCATACTCCGCGCCGTGCATCAGGTGCGTCGGCTGCACGACGAGGTTCTTGACGCCGTTGGCCACAGCGCGGTCGAGCGCCTGGGTCATGTTGTCGATCTTCTCGCCGTCGCGGGCCTGAATGTGGTTGATGATGATCTGAGCCGTGAAAGCGCGGCGGACGGACCAGTCAGGATAGGCCTCCTGCAGGGCGTCCTCGATGCTCTTGATATCGTTGATGCGGCTGTCGTTGTAGGACGTGCCGAAGGAAACGACCAGAAGCTCGTTCTCGCCGATCTCGTCCTGATTGCGGGGATCATCCTTGGACGCATCGCCCGTGTCAAGACCGAAATACTCGGGGCTCGCTTCCTCACCCTCGACCATGGACTTCTGCTCGTCGGTCAGCGCGTCCCAGGCAGCCTTGGCGGCCTCGCACTGCGCGTCGGTCTCATCGGTGCGCTCCTGAACGTAGATCGCGTCGATGAGCGCGGCGACATTGTCGGCCGCGGCCTTGTCGGCGTCCTCCGTGTTCTGCGTGTCGTCGGCAGCGTCGTCCTTCTTGCTGCCGCAGGCGGTCAGCACGCCCAGCAGCATCACGGCTGTGAGCAGGATTGCAAGTGCTTTTTTCATGTTTCTCTTTACCTTCTTCTTCAAAAATCGTTCTGAAAGAAATATAAAAGCGGCCATGGTGACCCACAGCCGCTCTCACGATTCCAACCAGCAACACCGCGCCGCGAAAAAATCGCGCCGCGGGTAAACTCGCAGAAATATCAGCCTGTGTGCAGCGGGCCTGAGATTTCCCGCAGAGGCAGGTCTCCTGACTTCGTTCATCGCGGCGCTGCCCTTCCCAGTTTCCCAGTGGCTACGCAGGCCGTTCCCGTACACAGTGACTGCATCGTTCCGGATTCGCACCGGATTCTCTATTCTCCGCCTCGCGGCGGCACCTCTGCGATACAATTTTACATTTTTTCAGACATAGCAGATTATAGCATTCCCCGTCGAATTGTCAATGAGGAAAGCGCGGCGTCCCTTTTACCTTTTGTGTTGATGGTAAAAACTCCGTCGATTTCACCAAAAGCGTGCCCCAGATACCCAATTTCCGAGAGGATACCTAATTTTTAGGGTTCCTCTTTCCTTTGCCTGCTGTCTTAAAACCAGGCTTACTGATATTCAGAAGAAAATGAGATTTTGAGGATGGTATTCCTATGGAAGATTTATTTGACAGGTTCCAAGCCATAACAGGCATTTCAAAATATTCCAACTCGGAAGTTATCACGCCACAAAACATAGTAAAAGACATGGTTGATTTACTCCCTGCTAGTGTATTTAACAAAGAGGCAAAGTTTTTGACCCAGCAGTCAAGAGTGGTATGGAGTAGTACCCTGTAAGTGCAGTCGCAAAATCCCCAAAAATCTGTTAAACTGA